>Ga0302289_1000049_pt1 | contig 70106 bp, 50 predicted proteins | sample III_Fen_N1_2_FD_194552 | JGI IMG/M metagenome (GOLD analysis project Ga0302289, IMG submission 194552) | Peat permafrost microbial communities from Stordalen Mire near Abisko, Sweden - III_Fen_N1_2 | ecosystem: Environmental > Terrestrial > Soil > Wetlands > Permafrost | place: Sweden: Abisko... | reverse complement strand
TATTAAATCAACTAAACGAGGCTGCTTCGTTCGATGTTTCGTTTCCATTTGTCAAAGTTAATCATGTTCATGACTTCTAGTTCTTTGACACACTTTTTTGAACAGTCTCCATGGCGCTATTTTCAGCCCTCCGAACCGGAGACGGAAAAAATACCCTGACGGCGAAACGGAAACAGTCACTAAATCGGGAAAAAGTATTCGTGCGAAACGATTACTTTTGATAGACCTTAAAGACTACCGCAATTGGATTAGGAATCACAGTTGGTTTTTCAATTTTCAGCAAATCAGCCTGTTGAGTCCACTTGATTTTCTCTTTGCTGCCAAGCATTTCAATCTTGGAGATGTTGGCAGATGAAACAGATGTACCTAAATTTCTGATTGTAATACTCTCAGTTGGGGTACCCATAACGGTTACATACAGGATTTTGCCGTTTTGATTGAACCGGATGTCTTTTGCGGTAAATTTCACCCTTCCCTCATTGAATCCCTGTGCCCTAATCGGGTTCGCAGCGTCTGCTGCAGGACCTTCACCAAACACATTCCATGGACGAGTATCGAATATGCTTTCCTTGTTGATATCCATCCATGCAGCAATCCCTTCAACCACAGCGATTTCTTTATCATCAATCGTGCCATCACCACGCACAGGTACATTTAACAGCAGGTTTCCATTTTTACTAACCACATCGATCAACATGTGAATGACATCTTTAGCCGATTTATAGCGATTGTTTTCGTACACGGAAGTACTGTAATGCCAATCACCAATACAGGAACACGTTTGCCAGGGTAACTCCTGAATTTTGTCAGGAGCCCCACGCTCCACATCCCAAACCATACACTTTTTCTGATCGGGTGTCAGCACTTTTCCAAACAGAACAGCCTCCAATTTGCCTTTGTGCTGAGCCATATTACTGTTGTAAAAATGAGCAGCAATTTTCAATCCGGCGTCACTGATGGGATACAAGGGCAAACCCGTATCGTCAAAATACAACAAATCAGGTTGAAATTGATTGATCAGATCCATGGTACGGTTGTAAAACTTTTCACAATATGCCTGAGAAGGAACGGAAACTCCATTGCCCCACTCCCACTGACTATGAATTTTACTGATATCAAGACTCCCCTCGCTTAATGGATGATTTTGAGCATATAATTCCTGAGGATCAAGCCCTTCCCACCACGTTCCTTTACCATCAGCTTTCGTCAATTTTCCATCATAGGGAATGCCGGCCAATGCACCGGTTTTATCCGATCGTTGGGACACCTCATACCACGACCAGGCATGTGAAGCATGAACACTGAGGCCAAAAGGCAAGTGATTCTTTTTGGCAGCTGCTGCCCAACCGGCCAAAATATCTTTTTTCGGACCCACCCGTACGGTGTTCCACTCTTGATACTTGCTGTTCCACATATCCAGGTTGTCGTGGTGGTTGGCCATGGCGAAGAAGTACTGTGCACCGGCACGTTTGTACAACGCAACCAGTTTATCCGGATCCCATTTTTCAGCTTTCCAGCTATTAATGACTTCCATAAACCCAGCCTTGGATGGATGCCCATAATGCTCCACGTGCCATTTATACTGTGAGCTACCTTCATTGTACATGAAGCGCGCATACCAGTCGCCCTGTCCAGGCTGACATTGCGGCCCCCAATGAGCCCAAATACCGAACTTGGCATTACGGAACCATTCAGGCGCTTGGTATTGACTGAGCGACTCCCAGGTAGGCTCAAATTTACCTTGAGCCACACGTTCGTTTCCCTGTCGGATAGGCACTTTATAGGTTTCCTGTGCCAACAGACCTTGCTGCATCAAAAAAATGGAACAAATGAACAGTAGTGGCTTCATGGTAGGTGGCTATTTTGAATACTCCAAAATAAATCCGTAATGATAGGGTTTGTTGCCCGGGTTCGTGTATTTTGCCAACGTCTTTGCCCCCCAGGCATCATCGCCGCCAACACCGTGAATATTCAAATCAATGTTCAGGTTGATGAAATCACGGTTGGGTAGTTGGTAATCATGTTTGGTGTTTTCCAAGTCTTCTTCGGTATACGGCCATGCGCGGAAATTCAACGGTTGTAGACCGGTAATCTTTATCCTGTTGTTTTCCTGCGAACTCAGGCTGAACCAGCGGGTATCACAGCGATTGGCGTTATCCTGCGGCGCCGTATAAGCCACAACGAAGTTTTCCAGCGTTGACTGGTACGCCCCTATCAAAGAACCCGTTTTCCGATCGGGGTAATTCTCCCAGGGTCCACGGCCATACCAGTTAATGGTAGCAAATTCTTTTGGGATGCGCATCCTCATCCCAAACTTGGGAAGCAATGGAATGGTATCGCCATGCGGCGTATAGCTTGCCTCGACCTGCAATTGCCCCTTGCCGTTCAAACGGTATTGAAGCACATAATCCGCCCCAATGGTGGGCAGGCTCATGGCAAAGCGCAGGGTTGTTAGTTGGTTTTGATTGGTTATTTCCATTCTGTTGACAACCCGCTTTTCGCCGGCAGTCTTCCACTTTCCCATTTCGCGCACAAAGCCACTCTGTTTCTGGTTATCGTTGGGTGTTTTCCAAAAATACGGTTCAAGTTGGCCTTTCAAGAGCTCCTTCCCTTTCACCTTCCAACTGGATAACGCACCGTTCGCCTTATCAAAAACAAACAACTGGTTTCCCGCAGTCATTTCAACCTGCGTGGTTGTTTGGTTAATGGTCACATTTCCTGCGGATTTAATCGGTTGCCAATCGAACGGTTTTACCGCAAATTGTTCACGGGCAATGCAAAAACCCTCCGCGGCCCACAGCGTTGCCGATTTTAGTTTTGCATACAGATTCAGGCAAACCTCGCCGGAATCACCCTGGCTGGACGGGAGCGCTGGAACGTCAATTTCGGAAGATTTTGACGGTTGTATTTCGCAATTCAATGGGCCACGCTTCACCGGTTTTCCGTTGATGGTATATTCGTATTCCACATCAAGATGTTGCAGTGACAAAAAATCGTAGTGATTGGTGACCTTGATCGTCGTTCCGCCAACAAGCTGGAAGACAACAGGCTGATACACTTTCTGCACCTCATAATAGTGCGGATGAGGGGTGCGGTCGGAAGCAACCAAGCCTTTGATGCTAAAGTTTCCATCGTTCGGCATATCACCGAAATCACCGCCATATGCCCAAAACTCATTATCATTCAATTTTAATTCATCCGGATTCTTGCCATACGAAAGTGGAGAACCATCTTTGGGTTTTGCCAATCCCTGATCGACCCATTCCCAAACAGCTGCACCTGTAATACTCGGATCATCATAAATCACATCCCAATACTCCTGCAGGTTTCCACCGGAATTACCCATTACATGCAGGTACTCACGCATCATGACCGGTTTGTCGGTAATCCGTTCACCCAACTTCTTCAAGTCAGCCGGATGCAGGTAACTGTCATCGTACAGGGCAGAAACCTCCCGGTGCGTATCGGAAAAAATCAAACGGCTGCTGTCCATCTTTTTGATGGTATCGGCCATCGCAACCATATTTTGCCCTTTCCCCCCTTCATTGCCCAACGACCAGAAAATAACACAGGCATGGTTTTTATCGCGCTGCACGAGCGAAACAGCCCGTTCAACGTGCGATTGCTTCCACACCGGATTATCACCCAGCGTCTTGTTTCCAAGGCCCATGCCATGGGATTCCTGATTGGCTTCATCCATCACATAAAAACCATAGGTATCGCACAATTCATAAAACAAGGGATCATCGGGGTAATGGCAGGTTCGAATGAAGTTGATATTGGCCTGTTTCATCAATTCAAGGTCGCGGATCATTGAGTTGCGGCTCACATGCTTGCCTGTTCGCGGATGCTGCTCGTGTCGGTTCACCCCTTTCAACTTGACCGGCCTACCGTTGACATAAAACACCTCTCCGCGCACCTCGATGCTTCTCACCCCGAAAAAGCACTCGGCCTTTTCAATCAATTCGTTCTTTTTATTTTTCAGTCTGAGTGTAAGGTGATACAAATCGGGCGTCTCAGCCGACCACAGCCGGGGTTGATCAATCATCGATTTCACAGTAACCACAGTCTGTTTCCCTTGCAAAACAGCAGCAACCTTAGTGGTCAGCTCCTGTTCAACCAGCTTACCTTGTTGGGTAAACCCTGAAATTTCAGCTTCAATCTTCAAATCCGATAGGTTTTGTGCCGAACGGTTTTCCACACTTACGTTGATGCCAACGGTGGCCTGATCGAACGTCGAATTGGGAGTTGCCGTTACAAAAAAGTCACGGATATAGGATTTGGGGCGGGCAATCAAATCGACATCCCGAAAAATGCCACTCAAACGCCAAATGTCCTGATCCTCCAGGTAACTGCCATCGCACCAGCGGTACACTTCAACAGCCACTTTATTTTCTCCCGTATGAAGGTACCGGGTAATATCAAATTCTGCCGGTGACATGGAATTCTCGCTGTATCCCACTTTCTGCCCGTTTATCCAGAGGTACATGGCCGACTGAACGCCGCCAAAGTTGATGAACACCTGCTTATCTTTCCAGTTTTCAGGAAGTTGAAACGTTCTGCAATAGCTGCCTACCGGATTTCGTGCCTTGAAACTGGTGAAGTTCGTTCGTGGCTCACCCATGACCCTGGGAGGGTCTACCTTGAACGGATACGTTATGTTGGTATAGATAGGCGTGCCAAACCCTTGCATTTCCCAATTTCCGGGAACCAGAATGGTTGACCACGCATCATCCATCGAGAAGTTTTCCCGATAAAAGTCAACCGGCCTCGATTGAGGGTCTGGCGACCACTTGAATTGCCAGGTACCGTTGAGCGATACGATGGTGGGATTGTTAGCCTTGGTTTCAGCCAAAAAACCATACGCATGCGGAAGCTCCTTGTTGATACCGTTTACAGCCGGGTTTTCCCAATCATTGACAGGGTTTTGAGCTACGCCTGCTAAACAAAAAAATAAGGTACTGAATAAAAGTGTGTGTTTCATGGTGATGATGCTACATTTCCGGTATTGGCGCGCTTCCCACCAACTTCTCAAAAGCGGGCGGCACCGGTGTTTTAAAGGCCTGGGCCTCCCCGGTCATGGGGTGTGTGAACGAGAGTACGTGTGCATGGAGGGCCAAGCGCTTCAACCTCGAAGCGTGTCCACCGTACTTCAAATCGCCCACCAAGGGGTAGCCGATGCTGTTCATGTGCACACGAATCTGGTTCTTGCGACCTGTTTCCAGCTCACATTCAACTAAACTATAGTTGTCATTACTTTTTAGCACCTGGTAATGCGTCACCGAAAGCTGGCCGTCTTCGGGGTTGTTGCTTGAATAAACAATGAGCGCCTTACTTTCCCACAGATATGAGCGGATGGTTCCCTTGCCCGAGCCATCGCCAGTTTCAAGCTTTCCTTCAACAACCGCTATGTATTTACGCTGATTGACAGCAAATTTCCAGTTGTTCTGCATGCGGTACTGCACCTCTTCGTTTTTCGCAAACAACATCAAACCAGACGTTTCCCTGTCCAGGCGATGTACCACAAATATTTTGTTGGAAGGGTGCTGTTTCTTCACGTACTCGCTCAACAAGCTGTACGCCGTACGCACCTTTTCCTTATTGGTTGCAATGGATAACAGGCCGGCCGACTTGTTGACCACAATCAGGTATTTATCTTCGAACACGATCGATATCATGGGATTGTCCAAGGTGATCTTACCCGCATCCCAGTGTACACATACCACATCACCCGGTTTCACCGGATAATCAAATTGCTTAATCACCCTTTCCTCAATGGTGATTTGCTGGTGTGCCAACAACGATTTGACGGTAGTCCGACTCTGATCTTTCAAGGACTCAATCAAAAAATCCATCAACAACCCTTCCTGTTTAACCTCCAACTGGCTGACAGGCTTTTTTCGAGCCGGTTTTCCGGCGTTATCGGTTCTATTGGGCGCAGTGGCGGATTTAGCGTTTGCCGTTTCCTTGAATCCACGGACAGGTCTGGATGCGTGCGTTACACGTTCTTCCTTGGCAGGTTTGTCTGAGAATCGTGGTTTGCGGGGATATTCGGGAGTAGGCATGGCGTATTTTTTTACAAAGATAGCGTTTAAAATTGTATCTTCGGCAACCGGTTCGTTTGCCCTGAACGGTGAACAACGGCATTCATAAACTACCTGATAATGAAAGACCTGCTCGTAGAATTTGTCGCCAGAGACCTTCAAATCAAGCTCGATTCCACGAGAAATACCCTGACCCTTCTTGAAGAAGGTTCCACTATACCCTTTATCAGCCGTTACCGCAAGGAGCGCACCGGGGCTTTAGACGAGGTGCAGATTGAAAACATCGCCAACGCCTACGAGAAATACCAGGATATCGACAAACGCAAGGAAGCCATCCTCAACAGCTTGACCGAACAGGCTAAACTCACCGATGAACTCTCGAAACGCATCCGCGATTGCTGGCAGATGAACGAACTGGAAGACATCTATCTTCCGTATAAAATCAAACGCCAAACGCGGGCTGAAATAGCCCGAAAAAAAGGCCTGGAGCCACTGGCCGATTTGATTTTTAAGCAGCAAGGCAACGACGTACAAAAAGCCGCCCTCTCCTACCTGAACGACCAGGTTAAAACCACCGAGGATGCCATCAAGGGCGCGAAAGACATCATGGCCGAATGGGTGAACGAAAACGAACGCGCCCGCAAGGAAATTCGCTTCCACTTTGGCAAAGGTGCCCTCATTACTTCCGCTGTCGTAAAGGGTAAAGAAGTGGAAGCCATCAAGTACAAAGACTACTTTGAGTTCTACAAACCCCTCAAGCAGTGCTCCTCCCATCAATACTTGGCCATTACCCGCGGAGAGCGGGAAGGCTTCCTTCGCGCCACCATCCAGCCCAGCGAAGAGGTGTGCATTTTAGCACTTGATAGGCTATTCGTAAAGTCAAACAGCAATGAATCAGGCCATTTGGTTAAAGATGCCGTAAGCGATGCCTACAAACGCCTGCTCAAGCCATCGGTGGAAACAGAATACGCCAACCTATCTAAAGAACGAGCCGATGAGGAAGCCATCCGCATCTTTACCGTTAATCTCAGGCAATTACTCCTTGCCCCACCCCTTGGGCAAAAGCGGGTGATGGGTATCGACCCCGGGTACCGTACCGGCTGCAAGTTGGTCTGCCTGGACGCGCAGGGAAAGCTGCTACACAACGAAACCATCTACCCGCATCCACCGCATAACGAAACCAAGATTTCCGGAAAAAAGGTGGTCAGTTTGGTGGAAGCCTACAACATCCAGGCCATCGCCATCGGGAACGGGACTGCCTCACGGGAAACCGAGGAATACATCACCAGCCTTCGTTTCGACAGGGTCGTTCAGGTCTTTGTGGTCAGCGAAAACGGTGCCTCCATCTATTCGGCTTCAAAAACGGCCAGGGATGAGTTTCCTGATTACGACGTAACGGTTCGTGGTTCCATCTCCATCGGTAGACGGCTCATGGACCCCTTGGCCGAATTGGTCAAGATTGAACCCAAATCCATAGGCGTAGGCCAGTACCAACACGATGTGGATCCCGGCAAGCTCAAAAAATCGCTGGACCAAACCGTAATCAACTGCGTAAACCTGGTGGGCGTCAACCTAAACACAGCCAGCAAATACCTGTTGATGTACGTTTCCGGCTTGAACGCCACCATGGCCCAAAACATCGTTGACTACCGCGACAGCAACGGGCCCTTTAAAGAACGCTCAGAGCTGATGAATGTGCCCCGCATCGGCCCAAAGGCCTTCGAACAGGCAGCCGGCTTTCTGCGCATTCCGGACGCCAAAAACCCCCTGGACAACTCAGCCGTGCATCCCGAACAATACGAACTCGTGCAACGCATGGCTTCAGACCTAGGCTGCACCGTTGCTGACCTGATGAAAGACAAAGACAAGCGCGCCGCCGTCCAGCTCGAAACCTATCTTTCCGACAAAGTAGGCAAGCCTACCCTCACCGACATCATGCAGGAACTCGACAAACCGGGACGTGACCCGCGCAGTAAGATTGAGGTCTTCGAATTCGACAAGAGCATCCGCAAGATGGAAGACCTCAGAGAAGGCATGGTACTCAACGGTATCGTATCGAACATCACGGCGTTCGGCTGCTTTGTAGACATCGGCATCAAGGAAAACGGACTGGTCCACCTCTCAGAAATGGCCGACAAGTACATTAAGGACCCGGCCGAGATTGTATCCATCCACCAACATGTGCAAGTCAAGGTACTGGGCATCGACATGAACCGCCGCCGTATTCAATTGTCGCTGAAGTGTTAAAGGCCCCTTGAACCGTTATTTTGGAAAAAAGTGACTGAAAACTTTTCAGATTAAAGCAAAAGCCGTACTTTTGCACCCGTTCTACAAACTACCATGACTCCGTAGCTCAGCTGGTAGAGCAAATGACTCTTAATCATTGGGTCGACGGTTCGAGCCCGTCCGGGGTCACAGAAAAAACGCAATCGCTTATAATAAAGCTGGTTGCGTTTTTTTGTATTTTTACTTGAATTTCTTCCATTAGTAAATGTAATAGAGTACCTTTGTTGTGTACCAAAACATGTACACATAAATAGTTATTCATTATGGCCATATTTCAAGTCACCTCAAGGGAATTCAGGGAAAAACAACGTAGATTCTTCGACATGGCAGACCAAGGGGAAAGGATCATTATCAGGCGTGGTAATAAGCAAGCCTATTTACTCACACCTGTTGATGATACAGATTACTACCTTACACCAGACATGTTAAAAAAGGTGGATCAGTCTTTACAGGAAGTGAAAGAAGGGAAACTGACCAAATTGACCGACGAGTTGCGTAAAGACTTGTTTGAAGATTAACCATGGCTTATACCCTTTTCTTTACCGATGCTGCAGTAAACGACCTTAAACAACTGAGAAAAACAGGTGAAAAGGCCGTTCTTAAAAAAATTGAGTCCCTTCTGAATGAATTATCAGAACACCCCTGCACCGGAACCGGTAAACCCAAGCCACTTGGTAATAACAGAACTGGACAATGGTCAAGGCGCATAACTGACAAACACCGATTGGTTTACTTGGTTGATGAGAACGAAATTAAAGTGATTGTATTGGCATTATTGGGCCATTATGATGACAAATAAATTGTATATATTTGAAGCTTGTTGTCACAAAACCCTGCCATTCAACCACCTGTCCATGAAAAAAAATCTACGACCTATTTTGGGTATACTTGTTTTTGTTATCATTTTTTACTTTATGCATACCGGAAGGAGTTTTATCACTATAATCTCTGCTGTGTACGCACCCATGGTATTTATTTTTTACATGCACCGCACGACCGAATTAAGAAAAAACCTTTCGGATGAACTGTTCAAGAAAAAAAGAAGGAGAATACAACTATTCCTGACCTTGCTCACATGGATGTTCATGTCAATCATTACTATTGTTGAACGTCTTGACTCACATAAGCAGGTGGAATGGGTTAAGGTTTTAATTCTTGGTTTAGGATATGCAGTTATTATGTACATCTTCTTACATGTCTACGAGTATTTTTTAAGAAGACTCTCCGCAAGAGTTGTGAAATAATTATACTTGAACCCTAGTAGACAACATGAATCCTGATAAAGCCTTGCAGAACAAACCCATCTTGGGTATACAGTTGCTCAAAGCCTTCGTGTACGATGAGAAAACCGGCGAATGGAAAGACGGCTCTATCTACGATCCCGACAGCGGCAAGACGTACAACTGCTTCATGAAATTCGACGGAGACAAAGACCTCAAAATCCGCGGGTTCATTGGCAAGGCCTGGATGGGTCTGGGCCGAACGACTACCTGGAAACGGTACGAGTAATTAAAGCTGTAAGCTGAGCCAGCGTTCGGTCTTTTCGTCGAGTTCAACGCTGAGGGCAGATAAGCACTTGGCGTGCTGCTCTACTTCAGGGCCAGTGCAGGTTCCCGAGCTTAAGGTGGTCTCTATGGCCGCCTTTTCAGCCTCCAACGCCTCAATGGAAGCTTCCAACGCCACTAGCTCCTTTTGCTCTTTGAACGAAAGTTTCCTGGAAGCTTCCGGCTGTTTCGGAAGTGACTTGACAGCAGCGGCAGCAACACCAGCCTTCAACCGATTGTCCACTTTCAGTTCGTCCTTGCGTTTTCTGTCTTCAATTTCCCGATCTTCCTTCCACGCCCTGTATTGGGTGTAGTTGCCGGGGTAATCACGCACCTTCCCCTGGCCCTCGAACACCATCAAATGGTCAACAATCTTGTCCATAAAATACCGGTCGTGAGAAACCACCAATACGCAGCCTTTGAAGTTGAGCAGGTAGTCTTCCAGAATGTTCAGGGTTAAGATGTCCAGGTCGTTGGTAGGCTCATCCAGCACCAGGAAGTTGGGGTTGCGCATCAGCACGGTACACAGGTACAAACGGCGCTTCTCGCCCCCGCTGAGCTTGTGGATGTAGTTGTATTGGGTTTCAGGCGTGAACAGAAAATGCTGCAGGAACTGTGAGGCAGAGAGTTTTTTGCCATCACCCAGGCTGATTTCCTCAGCGATGTCGCGCACGGCGTCGATGACCTTCATGTCCTCGTTGAAAGCAAGACCCGACTGGCTGTAGTACCCGAACACCACCGTTTCACCGATGTCGAAGGAACCGCTGTCGGGCTTCTCCTCACCCATCAGCATGCGCAAAAAGGTCGATTTGCCCGTGCCGTTGCTGCCCACAATGCCCACTTTCTCGTAACGGGCAAAGTTGTAGTAGAACTGATCGAGCAACACCAGTTCGCCAAATGCTTTGGAAATGTACTTCGCCTCGAAAATTTTTGAACCCAGGTAGGCGGATTTCACATTCAGCTGTACCGCCCCGTCCTGACGTTTTTGAGACACTTTGTCTTCCAGGTCGTAAAACGAATCGACGCGTGCCCTGGCTTTGGTAGCCCGAGCCTGAGGCATGCGACGCATCCAGTCCAATTCTTTTCGAAAGAGGTTATTAGCCCTGTCCAGCTCAGCGTTTGACACATCGAGCCGTTCCTGGTGCTTGTCCAAGTAATAGGCGTAATTGCCATTGTACGTGTACAGGTTTTTCTGATCCAATTCCAAAATGACATTGCACACCCTGTCCAGGAAATACCGGTCATGGGTCACCATGAGCAAGGTCACGTTCGAACGGGTCAGAAACGATTCCAACCACTCGATCATCTCCAGATCCAGGTGATTCGTCGGCTCATCCATGATGAGCAAGTCAGGTTCATTGATCAAGGCGTTGGCCAACGCCACCCGCTTGAGCTGTCCGCCCGACAATTGGCCGATGGGCTGGTCGAATTGTCGAATCTTGAGCATGGACAACACCTGTTTGACCTGCGCCTCGTAATCCCAGGCCTTGTGGTAATCCATGAGGTGCATGATGTCCTCAATCGATTCTTCCACCGGGTGAGGCAGTTGAGCTTCCTCTCGAATCATCCAGTCTTCGTAGCGGGATAATACCTTGATCACTTCGTTTTCCGACAGAAAACAGGCCTCCAACACCGTCATGGAAACCGGGTACGAAGGATCTTGCTCCAGGTAGCTGACCCGCATGTCGCGGCGATAGACCACCGAACCCGATTTGAAATCTTCTTTTCCGGCCAACACGTTGAGCAGGGTGGTCTTACCGGTACCATTCTTGGCAATCAACGCCACACGCTGCCCTTGCGAAAGGCCGAAGGAAAGGCCCTCAAACAACACCAGGTCGCCAAAGGATTTGCTCAGGTTCTCCACCTGCAAGATACTAACGGGATTTGCCATGTAAAAATATCGATTAACGTGCAGATTCTTCCTCCAGCACTTGTTTCAAATACGTAGCCGTGTAGCTATCGCACGTTTTGACCATTTCTTCGGGCGTGCCGCTGAACAGCAACTGCCCTCCTTTTCGCCCACCTTCGGGGCCTACATCAATAATGTGGTCGGCCAACTTGATCACGTCCAGGTTGTGTTCGATGATCAGCACCGTGTTTCCTCGGTTCACCAAGCGGTTCAACACCCCCATCAACACCTTGATGTCCTCAAAGTGCAAGCCGGTGGTCGGTTCATCGAGCAGGTACAGAGTCTTACCCGTGTCCTTTTTCGCTAACTCAGCGGCCAATTTCACCCGTTGATTCTCCCCTCCTGAAAGGGTGTTCGACGGTTGTCCCAACCGCAGGTAACCCAGTCCGACATCTTGTAATGTCTTGATCTTCCGAAGTATTTGTGGCTGATTATCAAAGAATTCCACCGCCACATTGATGGTCATGTCCAGTACCTCGGCAATGGACTTGCCCTTAAAGCGCACTTCAAGCGTCTCGCGGTTATAGCGTTTGCCGTGACATTCCTCGCACAGCACCAGCACATCGGGCAAAAAATTCATCTCGATGGTCTTGTAGCCGTTACCCTTGCAAACCTCACACCGTCCGCCGGTAACATTGAACGAGAACCGACCGGGTTTGTACCCCCTGATTTTCGCTTCGGGAAGGTTGACGTACAACTGGCGGATATCGGAAAACACGCTTGTGTAGGTAGCCGGATTCGAGCGTGGTGTTCTGCCCAACGGCGATTGGTCAACGTTGATGACCTTGTCGATGTGTTCTATACCCGTTACCTTTTTGTAGGCAAGCGGCACGCGTAGCGAACGGAAAAAATACTGGCTCAAGAGCGGTTGCAGTGTTTCGTTAATCAGGGTAGACTTGCCACTTCCCGACACACCTGTTACCACAATCATCTTTCCAATCGGGAACTCCACATCTATGTTTTTCAAGTTGTTGCCTGTACAACCTTCAAGTATTAATTTATTGCCGTTTCCAACACGACGAGAAGCCGGGAGCTCAATGCGCCGCCTTCCGTTCAAATAATCGGCGGTCAAGGTATTCGATGCAAGCATCTCCTGAGGCGTGCCGGCAAACACGATCTCTCCACCGTGACGACCGGCTTTCGGTCCCAGGTCGACCACGTAATCGGAGGCCATCATCATGTCCTTGTCGTGTTCCACCACGATTACCGAGTTGCCGTTGTCGCGCAAGGCCAACAACGATTGAATGAGACGGCAGTTGTCGCGCTGATGCAACCCGATGCTGGGCTCATCCAAAATATAGAGCACATTCACCAACTGGGAACCAATTTGAGTGGCCAGGCGGATGCGTTGACTTTCCCCGCCCGAAAGGCTGGCTGAAGCCCTGTTCAGCGCGAGGTATTCCAAGCCCACGTTGAGCAAGAACTGCAAGCGGGAACGAATTTCCTTAAGAATTTCAACGGCAATGGCTTGTTGCTTGTCGGAAAGATGTTCTTCCACATGGTCAAGCCAAGCAGACAAATCGTTCAGATCCATCTGTGCCAGCTCGGCGATGGTCTTACCGTTCAGGCGGTAGTGCAACGCCTCCCGATTCAACCGGGTTCCGTGACATTCAGGACATTCGGCCGTAGAAATAAACTGATCGGCCCACTTTTGTGCATCCGAAGGTGCATCTTCATCCTGTTGGGAATGGATAAACTTGATTACCCCGTCGAAATCTACGTAGTAGTTCGAACGACCCAGCGAATGGTTTTTGATGTTTAAACTTTCCTCCGTACCGTTCAGGATTTCATCCATCGCCTCCTCGGGCAACTCTTCAATGGGCGTTTTGAGCGTAAAATCGTGTTTGTCTGCAATGGCCTCGAGTTGCCAAAATAGCAACACATCCTTGAATTTTCCGATGGGCACAATGCCACCATTGTGGATGGACTGTTTTTTATCGGGAATGATTTTGTCAATGTCCACCACATTGACACTGCCCAATCCCTTACACCGCGGACACATACCCTGCGGTGAGTTGAACGAGAAATTATTGGGAGCCGGTTCGCTGTACGAAAGGCCGGTGGTTGGACACATCAAATGCCGGCTGAAGAAACGCGGTGTATCCTTGCCCCGCTCGATGACCATGACCACACCATTTCCTCTGTCCATCGCAATTTTCAGGCTTTCCTTCACCCGCTTCAGGTCTTTTTCAGCCACCACCAACTTATCAATCACGACTTCAATATCATGAATCTTGTAGCGATCCAGTCGGATTCCTGGCGTCATTTCCCGAATCTCTCCGTCTATGCGCACATTGAGGAAGCCTTTTTTGCGCAACGTCTCAAACAGTTCCTTGTAATGGCCCTTTCTGGAACGTACCACAGGAGCCAACAAGGCAATGGGCTTACTCTCATATTCTTTCATCAGCAAATCCAAAATCTGCTGCTCGGTGTAACGCACCATTTTCTCCCCGGTAAGGTACGAATAGGCATCACCTGCCCTGGCGTACAACAAACGCAGGAAGTCATACACCTCGGTGCTGGTTCCCACCGTTGAACGGGGGTTGTTGTTGACCGATTTTTGTTCGATGGAAATCACCGGGCTCAACCCCGTGATGTTGTCCACGTCCGGACGTTCCAGATTGCCCAGGAAATGACGTGCGTACGAGGAAAAGGTCTCGATGTACCGGCGTTGACCTTCTGCGAACAAGGTATCAAACGCCAACGACGACTTACCGCTACCACTCAATCCCGTAAAAACCACCAGTTTATCCCTGGGAATTTCAACGTCAATATTTTTGAGGTTGTGTACACGGGCACCGTACACACACACCTTCTCTGTTTCTTCCATGCGTGTTATTTCTCCTTAATCACCCAGTTCTTCTGGTGCACAGGGGTGTTGCTCGGGTCGTACTGCTTCTTGGACGGATCCGGATACGTAATCTTGTAGGTCTTACCCTCCTTGTTGGGAAGGCTGTCGTTCCTGATCCACGTATTAAATGCTTTCAGGTCATAGTACATGATGTGCAACGAATCGGCCACATCCACCCAGTTATCCACCCTACCGCTAATGAGCGTATCCTTGGTCACCATGGGAGGATACAAATGCTCCCGCTTGAGGTAAAAATGGTATTTCTGCGGGTCTTCCATGAAATCCTTGCAGGTAAGAATACGAAACACATATCGCATGGTCTCATCGACCAACCACAGATCAAGCCCATTATTCACCCGTTGTCTGGCCAATTCCTTGGTCACCCTGGCGTAGCCGGTGTTGTACGAAGCCGCAGCCGTCGCCCAATCCCCATACAACGAATACGCATAATTGAGGTACTTGCAGGCGGCCTCCGTCGATTTTTCTACGTTGTAACGCTCATCCACATCGCCATCAATCTGCAAGCCGTACTGACGCCCCGTTTCGGGCATAAACTGCCACATACCCACAGCACCCGCCGATGAGGTAGCCTTAGCATCCAAATGGCTTTCGATGCATGCCAGGTACTTTATATCGTCGGGAACCCCATATTTTTTAAGAATAGGCTCGATAATCGGGAAGTACCGGTTGGCACGCTTGATGAGCAACAAGGTGGATGAATGCGTGAAAAGCATGCTCAACAACTCCTTATCGTAACGTTCCCGCATGTCGTATCGCCTCAAGTCAATTTTCTTTCCACAAAAAACAATCTCATTGGGCAAGTCGGGAGACTCGGTACCGGCTTCCATCACAACCGTTGTTTGTTGCACCACAGGTGCCACTTCTTTCGGCTCCACCACCACAGCCACTTTCGTGCCATGTTGTTTCGTAAACGGCCAAATAGCAGCTGCGTTGAATACCAGCGGCTCACTCAACATCAATACTGCAAAAACTACACATACATATTTATTCCACATACTTATTCCAATAGATTGATATCCCCTTTTTTATGATAGGCCCTTCCGTCAGACCCTTTAGCTTCTATGTTGTAAAAATAGACACCCGGCTTAACGGCTTTGCCTTTGTACGTTCCATTCCACCCTTGGGAAGGATCTGTCCATTCAAACATAATCACCCCCCACCTGTCAACAATCACACCCTTAAACGTAAGAATGGACTTATACACCACCTTGAACTCATCGTTCTCACCAGGAGACGAACGAGGGGTGAAAAAATTGGGACAATCGAGCATCGATTCGTAAACCTGAGGGGAAAAAACGGCCGAATCCTTGCAGTACGCATTGCTCACATAGACCTTCACGTCGTATCGGCCACTTTCCTTGAACGTATATTCCAGCTCTTCACCGGTAAAATAAGCAGTGCCCGTTGTGCCCGGTTTAACCACTTTCCACTCCACCAAGGTGACCGCCGCACTCGGATGACTGTTGAAGGTTACGGTCAAGGGTGCCGAGCCGACCAATTCCCCCGTAGATGCACCCGACTCGTTTGTATGCTGATGGACTTCCACGGTGGCCTTTGCATTTATTTCCACAGCCTTAGCCACATAGGGCATTGACACAGAATCGTTCACCCCAAACCAGCTGTTGATGGCATCGCCAACCACCTTGACTTGGGTATCTGATAACGGTGCAGGAATGGACCAATAAGAATCCAACGACCGGAATGTCATATTCTTGGGAACATCAATATAGGAGGTCGAAGGTTCGTCCCATTCCCGGGAAGTCCACTGCAGCGTGTGCACCCGCTCCAACGTACGCTTTAATCCGGTGGACGTGTAGTAGGTCATATCACCACCCGAAGCACTGACGTGCAGCGTAAGTTCGCTGCAGGCATCCCCTTCGTCAACCGATTCAATCGAACTATAAACCAAGGGTTTCCAAATGACCACATACACAAAATGGATATCGCCCCCCGATGATTTAACAAAATAGCCGGCATCCGGTTGCACATGCTTGACAGTCGTCCGTGAGGCGGTCATTTCCACTTCCCCTGCATTTACCGTCACCGCAGCATTCGGATCTTGGGTGTAGCGGTACCACGTCCAGTCAGACGGGTCGGCAGCATCAAACGATAAAGTGGCCAGCACGTTGCCGTTGTAAACAAAGACCTTATCCAAACCCGTATTGGAAGATGGTGTATAAACAAATGGAGCATTGCCCGTTCCACCGGTAGCCGAGAACTGTCCATGGGCCAATCCGGCCACTTGTACGAGTATAAAAAACACGCCTATGAATCGTCTCATCCTTCTTTCCGGTCTACGCAAAAATCCCCTCAAAGATACGTTTTCTTCCTGAAAAATCACGTACATTTGTTGGCCCAATACCGTTCAAATCATGGAATTGTCCCCTGCAAAACGCATTGTCCTTTGTCTTTTCGGATGGCTGCTCGCTCTATCTGTTGCGGCTCAAGTGGACGACCTCCCCGTGGTACGACTGCTTGATAACGACTATTACCGCTACGAGGTCAAGAAAAGCGAGACCCTCTTTTCCCTTTGCCATCGCTTCCAGGTGACGGAAGAAGCACTCATAAAGGCCAATCCCACCTTGATTGAAGGGCTAAAGGCCGGACAGTCATTGCTTATTCCGGTAAAAACGAAACAGGAAACGGTTATCACCGAAAAAAAACACCAAGAACTGCCTCGAATCACCCTGCTTCTCCCCTTTAGCCCAACCGAGACCTCTGCTATCAACGAACGGTTCCTCGAATTTTACGAAGGCTTCCTGTTGGCCGTAGACACTCTGAAATCAATGGGCTTATCGTTTGAAGTGCAAGCCCTGAACGCCGGTACAGACGCCGCCGGCATCGAACGCCTTATCAAAAACGGAGAACTAGACCAAACCGACTACTGCATAGGCGGTATAAATGCCGCCCAAATTACCGCTTTGTCGCGATGGGCCGCTGAAACCAAAAAAACGACCATCCTGCCATTTAGCTCTCGCATACCGGAAATGACGGGAAACAGCTACCTCTACCAACCGTTGACCAACCAAGAACACATGTTGGGGCGGCTGGCAGCATTCTTATCCATCCGGTTTGCCGGTGTTGATTATGTCCTGCTCAAAGACCGCGCCCATACCGTTCTTTCAACAAACGAATCGCTCACCGAAGCCCTGAAAGTCCAGTTTGCGAAGTCCGGCACCCGCTATCGGGAAATCTACCCCGATGTCACCTTGGACACCTTGGTTAGCAGCCTGTCCAGCGTACACGAGTCCGTTATCGTGCCCTATCCCATGAGCCAAAACGACGCCGTCCGATTTGTCACGAATCTGGCAGCTGCAGCGGCTTCAATGCCGGGAAAGAACATCACCTTATTGGGGTATCCCGACTGGCAGGCCATGAACAAGCGCACCATTCAACTGCTCCACCCGCTCAATACCTACCTATTTTCAGGATTTTTCGCCAACTTTCAGGAAGAGGCAGTGGTTCATTTCCAACAGGCATTCACGGCCACATTCGGCAAAAGCCTGTTGAACACCTACCCAAAATACGGCATCATGGGGTACGACATTGGCACCTACTTTATCACGAAGATGGTTTCCGCCCACGACGGACACACCTTTGTCAACGAGCCGGAACCGCTTCAGCAATCCTTTCAATTCCGACCAACCACTTCGGGCAGTGGCAACTTCAACCAACTATTTTACCTGATCAATTACACGAAGGACAATCAAATTGACGTCAAACAAATCCCATAACATGTTCGTTGCTGACTCTCGCTTCAAAAAAGGCTTGCTAACGCTCTTGTGTCTGCCGGTTCTTACCACATACGCCCAATACAACACCCTGAACGAATGGTACCTGGGACCAAGCGCCGGTGCCTCCCTGTCCAGCATTACGCTGGTTCCCAAACTGGTGGATAAATTATTCACTGTGGGTAAAACAGGAGGTCTTACGCTGCGCTACATCAGCGAGAACCATTTCGGACTGCAGACCGAACTGAATGTCGTGCAATCCGGCTGGGAAGAAGATGAACAAGGCCTTGGCCAAACAGCCAGCTACAAACGTAGACTCAACCTACTGGACATGCCCTTCATGTTGCATGCCTACACGGGCAACAAGGCATTCCGGTCATTTTTGAATCTAGGAGCACGCTTCAATTACCTACTGTCTGAAAACGAAACCATTGAACCTGGCACCACTCACCTGATCCAACACGGAAAAGCGGTGGAGAAACCGTTTCAATACGGTGTTGTGGGAGGCGGCGGTGTGGAAGTTCACCTCAAACGCCTGGTAATCGGATTGGATGGTCGTTACACGTACTACGTTTCCAACCTCTTTTCCGATGCCGTCGGCGACGACTTTAACACTTCCAACTTGCAACTCATCACCCTTAACGCCTACGTCCTGTTCAGAGTTCGATAACGCACCTAATGCAGATGACAACCATGAAAAAAATTGTAGCTATCATTCTGCTGTTTAGCGTGTTTTCAGGAAAAATCACGCTTGCTGCTCAAGATGTATTCAGCAAAGACGCTGTTTTCAAAAATGAAGACGTCGAATTTAAACAAATAGACGAACACACCTGGTTGGGTTACGGGAACCTGGTGTATAACGAAAGCCTATACCTTGTTGAAGGAAGTGACAAGGCTGTCTTGATTGATGCAGGAACACGCATCAAAGACTTGGATAAGATTGTTGCCAAACTGACAAAGAAACCTGTCATGTTGGTTGCCACGCATGTTCACAGCGATCATGTCGGTTCTGCCATTTCGTATTTCCCCGAGATATACCTGTGTCCCGCTGACACCCTTTTGATCCCACAAGTCATGCCTACCTACAAGGGAAAGGTCTTATTCTTGAAAGACGGAGAGATCATTGACCTTGGAGGAAGAAAACTGGAAGTAATCTATACTCCGGGGCATACACCAGGATCCATCACGTTGATCGATAAGAAAGCCGGCTATGGTTTTAGCGGTGACTCCTTTGGCTCGGGAAATCTGCTGTTGACAGGAACGCTTTCAACACTCATTTCAACCTGCGAGAAGACAAAAAAGATCATGGATGAACAGGGTATCCGGTATCTTTTCCCCGGTCATGTGCTGGACAAGAACGTTGAAACAAAACAACGCGTGGTTGATCTGCTATCGCTCAGCAAGGATATCTTGGCAGGAAAAATCAGTGGTGAAAAGAACACGCGTGCTCAAATGGGGCTTAATCTCGTTGTCGAAAAATACGGTGTTCGTCTAAATTTCAACAAAGACGCTATTAACTAACAACACCGCCATTCCCCTGAATGAATCAGACAGAAGGAAGCGGTGTTCACCAGTAAAAAAGACCGTTAACGAAGACGGTTTAGGGAAGAGAGGAGCTCAATATCCTTTGTGATGGCTTTAGTGGCCATAATGTTGAAAACCAGGGCCACAACGGGGAAAGCCACCGAAACATTCATGGAGAAATCCAGATCCATGCCTTTCCAACCCACTATGTACAACGCAACATACATGATTGCAAACAGTACGATCAACACCCCGTTGAACGAACACAACCACGTTTGTAACGAGCGCCTTTTATACAGAAAAATAGTCAGGAACGCCACGAAAGCTGAAAAGACAGCCAACGAACCAATTACCCACACAGGAAACGACGATGTAAAAGAACCCTGAAGCACGTTAAACCCAAAAGCGCCCACCTGAACCCGAATATCATCGCCAGTCAACACACCAACGGGCACAACAGCTAAAGCCGTCATCAGTGCAGTGACAATCAGTAAATAGAGGCTTTGAATGCGCTGAATCATACCCTACTTCTTATTCTTTTCGCGCGCCGGATTTTTGTGATAAATCTTGCCTTCAATAAATTCCTGAGTAGCGACCAACGTCGCCTTGGGCAATTTTTCGTAATAACGGGAAATCTCAATCTGTTCACGGTTTTCAAACACTTCCTCCAGATTGTCAGTATACGAAGCAAATTCCTGCAACTTCTTGTCCAATTCAGACTTCATTTCCACGGAAATTTGATTGGCGCGCTTGCCAATAATCTTAACGGTTTCATACACATTGCCCGTTTCTTCCGTCAGCACATTCATATCACGCGTTACAGTGGAATTGGGAATAGACGATTTCTTGTAATCCATTGTTTTATTCTTTAATTATTTTTTTTGATTCTTTCAATATGCTGTCGGCCTCTTTTTTAAACTTACTGTCCGGGAACTCATTGACAAAACTGTAATATTCGTCAATGGCAGCCCTGTAGCGATCCAACAACAAGTTATCGACACTTTGCGTAGCCAATACATACTTCGACTTCAATACCAAAAATGCCAACTCTTCCCTATACTTGGAAACAGGATAATCCAACAACGCATTGCTGGCAGTGACAATACACGATTGGTAATTATTGTATCCCAGGTAGTTTCCCAGATTGAAGTACAAACGACTATTCAGCAATTGCTTGTACACCAACTTTTCGGTCAACTCTTGCAACATGGTGTTAACCTCATCCTTATGAGAACTCTCGGGAAAATAGTCCAAAAACGCCGTCAATACTTTGATGGCCTTATACGTTTCTTCCTGTGAAAGCCTTGGATCGGGCGAATTCAGGTAAGCAGCCTTTCCGAGCAAAAAGCGCGACTCCTCGGCATAAGAACCCTTGGGGAACGACTTGTAGTAGCTGTCAAAATAATTTTCTGCCGAATAATAATCCTTGGTATTGAAATAGGAATCCGCCAACATAAACAACGTGCGTTCGGCTCTATCCGTACCTTTATGCACAGCCTGAAGCTCTTCCAACAAATCAATAACCCTGGCGTACTGACCTTTCTCGTAATACTCGTTGGCCTTGACCCATTTTTCCTCAAAGTCCGCGCTTTTCAGCATTTTCTGATAATCAGAACAGGATACCAGTGCGGCACCCATCAAAGCGGCATAAAGCAAGTTGCGAAACTTCATTCGTTGAGAATAATGAATATGGAATACCCCAAAATGACGCACAAAGGTAGCATTTCCCATCCAAACAGCGAAGAGAAACAACCTATTTTAACTGAAAAAGACGCGCTTGGCAGTCAGATTAAAAATCATACATGTCGTTGGCATTGGCCAATTGCAGGTTGGAACGCTGCAATACCTCAATGCACCGCTCAATGGAAGAAGGCTTGATGACCACCCTGGCCATATCATCCTTCATGGCAAACGCATACATGTAGTCAATGGATACGCCGTTTTCCGATAAAAGAATCAGGGCCTTCGACAATGTACCCGGTGTATTGGGCACAAACAAGCATACCACATCGTTTAAGGTAACCGTGTACCCCTTTTCCGTCAACAAGGCCTTGGCAACTTCGGGATCGGAAAGAATCACCCGCAAAATGCCAAAATCGGACGAATCAGCCAAACTAAACGCAGACAAGTTGATTCCGGCATCACCCAATAACTGGGTTACACCCGTCAGACTGCCGGTCCTGTTTTCCAAAAATATAGATAACTGTTTGATTATCATATTTTTATATATTAATAAAGTTTACGATTGTCGGTAACACGCTTGGCCTTACCCTGAGAACGTTCAATGGTGCGTGGCTCCACCAGCTTCACACGTGCATGGATACCCACAACACTGTTAATGCGCGCTTCGATGCGTTTGCTCAAGTTCAACATGGACGTCATGTCATCGGTGAAATTTTCCGGCCGCACTTCCACATGGATGTCAAATGTGTCGGTGTTGTTTTCCCGATCCACGTACAAATGATAATGCGGTGCGGCCTCCCCGAATTCAAGCAATACGCTCTCAATCTGAGAAGGAAATACATTGACACCGCGAATGATCATCATATCGTCGCTTCTGCCCATAATCTTGTTCATACGCACCGTCTTGCGACCACAAGGACACTCTTCGTAGAGTAGGTTGGTCAAGTCTTTGGTCCGGTAACGAATCACCGGCATGCCCTCCTTGGTGATGGTGGTGAACACCAACTCCCCTACCTGACCCGGCTCAACCGGTAGTAAGGTTACAGGATCAACGATTTCCGGCAGAAAATGATCTTCGTTGATGTGCATGCCGTGCTGTTCTGTGCAATCATACGCGACACCCGGGCCAATCACCTCGGTCAAGCCAAAAATATCATAGGCCTTGATGTGCAATTTATCTTCAATTTCACGACGCATTTCCTCCGTCCACGGTTCAGCACCGAAAAAGCCGCGTTTAAGCTTCAACTTGTCCTTAGCCCCCATTTCCTGAATGGCTTCAGCCAGATACAAGGCGTATGAAGGTGTGCAGCACAAGGCTGTCGTACCAAAATCGGTCATCAGCTGAACCTGTTTTTCCGTATTGCCGGCAGAAATGGGAATAACAGAAGCGCCCAGCAGTTCAGCACCGTAATGAGCGCCCAATCCTCCCGTGAACAAGCCATAGCCATAGGCAATCTGGAATATATCGTTGCGGTTACAACCACCGGCGGCAAACGTCCTGGCCATTACTTCCGACCAGGTAGTCAGGTCCTTGCGGGTATAACCGGCGACAATGGATTTCCCCGTCGTACCCGATGACGCGTGCAAGCGCACAATCTCTGACATGGGCGCCGAAAACATACCAAACGGGTAGTTGTCCCTCAAGTCTGTTTTGACCGTAAACGGCAACTTTGTCAAATCGTCAATGCTTTCGATGTCCATAGGCGTAACGCCCAGTTCCTGCATTTTAGATCGGTAAAACGTCGAATTGTGATACACTCGTTCCACGGTCTCTCTCAACCGTCGGTTCTGCAGTTCGCGCATTTCCTCGCGCCCCATGCATTCATTGCTTTCATTCCAGATCATAGACAAAATCGTTCAGTGACGCAAAGAAAACGAATAATCCGCAATTTAACACGCCCAAAAGTTGTAAATTTGTTGCATTTGGTACAAATAGCCAAAGGTATTGATGTTTCAACTCACCTCGCCCTTCAAACCCACCGGAGACCAACCCGAAGCCATTCGCCAACTGGTGGAAGGCATTCAGGCCGGAACCCCCTTTCAGACCCTGTTGGGCGTTACCGGATCGGGAAAGACCTTCACCGTGGCCAATCTGATTCAGGAAACACAGCGCCCCACGCTCGTGCTCAGCCACAACAAAACCCTGGCTGCCCAGTTGTACAGCGAATTTAAAGGGTTCTTCCCCAACAATGCAGTGGAATACTATGTGTCCTACTACGATTACTACCAACCCGAAGCCTACCTGCCCGTCACCAACACGTACATCGAAAAAGACCTCTCCATCAACGAAGAGATTGAAAAGTTAAGACTGTCAGCCACCTCAGCCCTGCTATCCGGGCGCAACGACGTTATCGTGATTTCTTCCGTGTCGTGTATTTACGGTATCGGTAACCCGGAAGACTTCAACAAAACCGTAATAGAAATCCAGGCAGGCATGAAGATAGACCGCAACGTCTTTCTGCGCAAGCTGGTGGACAGCCTCTATTCGCGAAACGACGTGGATATGAAACACGGTGAATTTAGGGTAAAAGGTGACACCGTAGACATCTACTTGGCCTATGCCGACCACCTCCTCAGGGTAACGTTCTGGGGCAACGAAATCGACAGCATCGAAAAAATGGATCCTCTCGGCGTCCAACCTCCGGAAATACTACAAGAATTCCGCATTTACCCCGCCAACCTCTTTGTGACCAGCAAAGAACGTACCAACTCGGCCATCACGCAAATACTGGAAGACCTCAACAAGCAAGTCACCTTTTTCAATTCCATCGGGAAGACCTTTGAGGCAAATCGCTTGGCCGAGCGCGTCAACTACGACATCGAAATGATTCGCGAACTGGGGCATTGCTCCGGTATTGAGAACTACTCCCGCTACTTTGACGGACGGGAACCTGGTGAACGCCCTTTTTGTCTGCTCGACTTCTTTCCCGATAACTTTCTGTTGGTCATCGACGAAAGTCACGTAACCTTGCCCCAGGTCAGAGCCATGTGGGGAGGCGACAGGGCCAGAAAACAAAATCTGGTGGAATACGGATTCCGTTTACCGGCGGCCATCGACAACCGCCCCCTCGACTTCGAGGAATTTGAAAGCATCCGCAAGCAAGTGGTCTATGTCAGCGCTACGCCCGGCGATTACGAACTGGAGAAAACCGAAGGCGTTATTGTGGAACAGGTAATTCGCCCAACCGGCTTACTGGACCCCGAAATCGAAGTACGTCCGAGCAAACATCAGGTGGACGATCTGATGGAAGAAATCCGCATTCGTTCCGATCGCAACGAACGCATCCTGGTAACAACCCTGACCAAACGCATGGCCGAAGAACTGACGGCCTATTTCGAAAGAATGGGCATCCGCTGCACCTATATCCATTCCGATGTAATCACACTTGAACGCGTACGCATCATGGACGACCTGCGCAATGGCATTTATGACGTCCTAGTGGGCGTTAACCTGCTGCGCGAAGGCCTCGACCTGCCCGAAGTATCCTTAGTGGCCATCTTGGACGCTGACAAGGAAGGCTTCCTGCGCAATCACCGATCGCTCACCCAAACCGCAGGCCGCGCCGCCCGCAACCTGAACGGCAAGGTCATCATGTACGCCGACAAAATCACCGGCAGCATGCGTAAAACCATGGACGATACCCTCCGACGTCGCGCCAAACAACAAGCCTACAACAAAGACCACGGCATCGTGCCGACAGCCATCATCAAGGAACGCGGCTCTGCCCTTGGCACCTATACCAAACAAACCGAACCGCAAGCCTATATGGAGCCTACCGGCGTGAGCCTGGTGGCCGACCCCGTATTGGCCCACATGACAGCGCCACAGGTATTGAAAGCCATCGAAAAGGTGCGCAAGTCAATGTATGAAGCAGCAAGGCGGCTCGAATTTAATCAAGCCGCCCAGTATCGCGATGAGATGAAAGCGTTGGAAGAGTACCTGTCGACACTGCAAACCAACCGGTAAATTTAAAATCTGAAACCTGCGGTAACAGCCAAGTTCAACCGATTTAACTTCACATCGGCGTATTGCTTTACACCCGAATCAGGTGTACTGTCGTAGTACGGAAAGAACTGCTCACCCGTAGTTTTATTTGTAACCGCTGCATCCAAGCTGAAAAGCCCCGAACGATAGCCAAGACCACCGGTTATATATGTGGTAGGCATGTCAAACGCATAATAGGGTGTCGTGCCGACAGTACTCACAAAGGTATTCGCACTGGCCCTGTTTTTCTGGTAGCCTTGATCGTAACTGGCAAATCCCCCACGCACGCTGAAGTTGTCGTTCACACGGTACTCAGCGCCAACACGCACATTGTAAGCCGTCTTGAAATGATCGTCGATGGATGCGTTGGTTTCATCACAAGGCATTCCGTTTTCGTACTTAAGTGCCATCTCGCGGTAATCCACGACATCGCAGTCAAAACTCAAGATAGCCCGCTGACCAAACAAATACGCCGCGCTGTACATGATCTTTCCCGGTGTCTGCAACTGGTAGGTCAAATCACTCTCTGCACTCTCTGACTGGGTGTTTGCCGGCATAAGGTCGGACGTCATGGACGCTCCGAATACATCCGTCAACTTATAATAAGTAGGGGTATGTAGCGCAAACCCAAAACGCAGAAAAGGAAACGGTTTCAGAATGGCCCCTATTTTAAAGTTCACACCCGATCCCGTGGTACTGAGAGCATTGCGCAATTCATACTCAAACGGTTGAATCTCAGTTGTCCCTTCAATAACCCCAAGGGAATGTTCGGAGTACGACGATGTCATACTGTAATCCATTAAATTCAAACCCACACCTACACCGATGTACATAAAATGACCCCAGTTGGCCCCCAGTGAAAAGTCAAAGACACCGGAATGTCCGTCTTCATTCATATACATCGTCTTGTCAACCAACTCATTTTGTCTGAGTACACTTGTATAAACACCACCGGCATAATTAGTCAGGTAGGCATTATACGCCAAGTTACCCAACCCGCTCAAACTCATTGTCGGCACATTGGCATTATCTGCACAAATTCCATCAAGTAAAGAAGAAGCATTATTCTTGCCCGATATGAACATATTCCGGTTAAAATCCTTCGTCTTGGTATAGGAAACGCCAAAATTAATGTTGTTGATATTTTCTGTGTTACTTGGGCGAAACGACCCAATATAACCGATGCTGTTGAAACCAGCAGTCAATTTGTTTTCTTTACGGCTGATGCCGTTATAATCGGCTGAACTTGAAGAATAACCAATGACTGGGGTCAAAGAAAATTCCGAACTACGGTAAATGCCAATACCGCCCGGATTTTGAGAAACGGCACTCATGTCACCTCCCAACGCGCCAAACGCGCCGGCCATGGACATATACCTCGCCGTCCCCAATAAGTCATCCTGAGAATAGTTGAAGGCATCGTACTCACCTTGGGCAAAGGCCATCAAGCCCAAACCCGACAATACGGCTGTAATAAAATAGCGTTTTATGTTGTTCATTCTTTCATAGGTTAATTTCCCCGGCGACCGCCACCATCGTTACTGGAACCACTTCGTGACGAACTGCTGCTCGAAGACGAAGACGAAGACGAAGAAGAAGAAGAAGACGAGGAAGACGACGATGAAGTTGAGATCGAAGGGGTAGAATACGATGGTGAGGATGAAACAGTAGACGTACTGGTACTCACAGCTTGGCGTACAACACTGGCAGCTTGGCGTTCAACACTGATTGGTGTGGTTGATCGTGTGGAAGCCGCTTGTACTGTTGGAGTCGAGACCGAACGGTATCCACTACTACCCTCAGCGGTGCGGGTTACTGTTGGAGGCGTATATGTCGGAGACGTTGCGCTCGTTGTCGACCGCGATGTTGAACGAACAAATTCAGACTGAGGTGTCGTTGAGCGAACCGAATTCGTTTGATCAACGCCAGACCGTAAAACACTGGACTGAGGCGTTGTTGAACGAATCGTGTTCGACTGAACCGATCCACCACTAGTGGTTACAGCCTTGCTTGTTCCACCCCTAGCCAATCCGCCTTGGGACGTACTTCTAACCGTTTCCATGTAAAGATCATCCGTCGTACGTCTTACTACACCACTACCGCCACTTACTGTACGAGTCGTTCTCGTTACAGTTGAACCATCCGGACGTGGCGTGGCCTTTCTGTTATCACCATACACGAAGTCATGTTGTGAGCGCGACAACCAATTACGGGCAGCCGATCCAGTTGTACCGCCCACCGCGTACGGATAGCCATAAGGATAATCATAATAACCGTAACCATTATAATACCCGTAACCATTATAAAAACCGTTTCCGTATCCGTATCCATTAAAATAGCCATATCCATTATAGTACCCGTAAGGGTTAGAATAACCGTATCCGATACTGTAATACCAAGGATCATAATACATCGGATAATAATTAGAGTACCACATACTCCCGTAAATCGGTCTGTAATAACTATCGTAGAAGTAAGGACTCATCCAAGCATTGCGATCATCCACGTAATTAACCGTTACATTTGCTCCGTCCTCCACATAAATATTTATTAAATCACCATCGGTGATGTGGGTGGTAAACGAAGGATTGATAAAACGGCGCACACGTTCGGCATACTCAAACGGCTGGAACAGCGTGGACGTATCCTCAACACGTACATCAACATACGATTCATCGGCAGGCCCATTCAAACGTCTGTTATACTCGTCTATATCACGAATGGTGTTCACCCTGAGAGTGCCCGTAGGATCATTGATACGCAACGTGCCGTTTGAAGCCGGAGCCGGAGCCACCTTGTTGGCCGGAAAAATTACTTTCTGTACGGCAGGGGCTTTAACTTCCTTTCGCGGATCAAAGTAGATATCGTCCTCAAACAAAGACGACGCCATAGCCGGTACAGCCATGTATCCGGCAGCGACAAGTGCAACAATCCATTGTGTTTTCATACCGATCAAAATTAAAAATCATACCTTTGTACAGTACCCTTTGTTACAAAGATACATTTTTTGGCCAATTGTTTACAGCCATTACAATTATTTAACACACCCCCTGACATGGATTATTTTGCTGTCTCATTTATCATTACACCAACAAGTAGCACTGTCAGCGACGTGCTGGCTTCCATACTGGTTGAATCGGGCTACGAAAGCTTCAGTGAAACCCAGGAAGGCATGACAGCGTACGTTCCATCTGCCCAATTCAACGAAAGCACCCTCAACGAATTCATTCCCGAAACGCTATACGGTTCTGCCATTTCCTACACGTGGGAACTGATTCCCGGACAAGACTGGAACCACGAGTGGGAAAAAAACTATTTCCAACCCATTGTGATTGGCTCCGCCTGTGTCATTCACAGCTCCTTCCATACGGGCTATCCCAAAACCACCTGGGACATCGTGATTGACCCCAAGATGGCCTTCGGAACCGGACATCACGAAACCACCAGCCTGATGATTGAATACCTGCTGGAACTCGATCCGAAAGGTCAATCGTTCCTCGATATGGGATGCGGAACGGCTGTGCTGGCCATCCTGGCTTCCATGAAAGGTGCCGGCCCGCTGTTGGGTATCGACATCGACGAATGGGCCTGCGAGAATGCCCTGGAAAACATCCGGTTAAATGGGACACCAACCATTGAAATTCTTCAGGGTGACGCTCAATCGCTGGAAGGCAAAGATCCCTTCGACCTGGTTTTCGCCAACATCAACCGCAACATCCTGCTCAACGACATGGAAGCCTACGTCAACACCATGCACCCGGGCAGCTACTTGTACATGAGCGGCTTTTACACGGAAGACTTGCCCTTCATTCAAGCTAAGGCCGAAAGCCTGGGGCTTTCCTTTATCGACAGCAAATCGCGCAACAACTGGTGTGCGTGTAGGTTTAGCAAGTAACGCTTTTTCGGAACAAGTAAAGTTTCCGTTCCGCCGGCAAATTAGTTGTAAAAACAAGGAGGAAAACAAGCGGGGTTGAGCCGATCATTTTCCTCTCGGTTGGAGTATTTCAGTAAAAAGATTACTTGCCTTGTTCGAGGAGTAAGGTTTTGGTGGGTTGGTCACAGACTTCGGTTGGGCCAAAGTACTGGATGGGGCCGGGATAGACGTAGCTGGTGTGGATGGCCCAGGCAGCACGTTTGGATGCAAAGGTCTTGAAAGGAGCACCGTTTAGGTCGACCAAGGCCTTTTGAATCACAGGCTTCATCTCACCGTGGCGTTTTTCCATGTTCATCATCATGGTGATGGGCACACCGCCGGCAATCCATTCAGCTGCAGGAGCCGTGGTATTGCGAACAGACGACATATAACCCGTCATGCCGGAAGCAATCAGGCAAGAAGCCGTGAAACCCAGCGAGTAGCAATAGTCAGCGTCGTAGTTGGACGGAGCGGCACAACGACCTTCGTAGCCGAAGAAATGCGTTTGTGTGGCAAAACTACCCACAAAATGACCATCCTTCTTCCATTCAGCCAGTTTGACAGCCACCATTTCAGCCAACAATTTTTCCGTTTCAATGAGCGACACCTGAACATTGCCGTGCGGGTCACGATCGAGCGTGAGCTGACGAGCCACCGTTTCAGGCAACGAAGCGTAAATAGCGGAATTCACAGGGCTCAACATCTTAATGATGTAATTGCGCTGTTCGGAACGACGGATTAGGTCAAATTCTTCCTTGTGAGAAGCCAAGAAGTCGTTCAGCTCTTCAATCAGCAGCTTCATGGCCGGAATGAACTCAATCACACCCTCAGGAATCAGCACCGTACCAAAGTTGTTGCCTTGCTCGGCACGCTGAGCCACAGCCTTGGCAATGTCGGTAACCAAGTCATCAAGCGACATATTCTTCGCTTCCACCTCTTCAGAAACGATGCAGTAGTTCGGTTGAACCTGCAGCGCACATTCCAGGGTGATGTGAGAGGCCGAACGCCCCATCAGTTTGATGAAATGCCAGTACTTGCGGGCAGAATTACAGTCACGCTGAATGTTGCCGATCACTTCGGAATACACCTTGCACGCCGTATCAAAACCGAACGAGGCCTCAATCATACTGTTCTTCAAGTCACCGTCAATGGTCTTCGGACAACCAATTACCTGAACACCGGAACCGATGGCAGCATAGTATTCAGCCAATACGCAGGCGTTCGTGTTCGAATCGTCACCGCCAATAATCACCAATGCCTTAATATCCAACGCCTTGAGAATAACAAGACCCTTATCAAACTGTTCCTTCGTTTCCAATTTGGTACGACCCGAACCAATGATGTCGAAACCACCTGTATTGCGGTATTCGTCAATGATGTCGGCAGTCAGCTCCATGTAGTTGTGGTCAACCAGCCCACCGGGGCCCAAAATAAAACCAAACAACTTGGAAGCAGAACTTATCGACTTGATGCCGTCAAACAGACCCGCAATCACATTGTGTCCACCAGGAGCCTGGCCACCGGAAAGAATGACACCCACGTTCACCGGAGTGGTTGATTGAGGGTTTACACCGGGCATAAAGGATACCAATGGCAGCCCATAGGTATTGGGAAACAATCGCTTGATTTCCGCTTGATCGGATACAGACTGTGTATTCTCCCCTTCCACCAACTTGACGTTTCCACGCAAAGAAAGGGGCATTTTTGGTTGATAGGCTGCACGCGCTATCTGCAATGCACTTTTAGTCGCTTTCATGTTCTATATGTAGTTTGCTTGATTCAAAAAAACCACGCAAAGGTCGCGAAATTTTCGGAAAAATGAAAGAAACTACTCATCCTTTCCGGCAAGCCTGCCCAGATCGTGAAACCGGCTTCTTTTCTTGTTGATGATGAGCGTTGAAGGAATGTGATCCAGGTTGATGCCCTTATCTTCCACCATGTCATCCCAAGAAGTATAACTTACCAACATAAAGCTGAACGACCGCATGTATTCCTTGTCATCAAGGGAAGAGACACACCACTGTACCCTATTTGGAAATTCCTTCATAAGTCTCATGATACCCTTGGAAAACAAGGTATTCTCAGTCGTCATTTCATCCAAATCCTTGATGCGCAAACTAACAGCGAGGTTGTTTCTTAACAACCGCCTGCCGTAACGGAGCAAAAAGATGTCCTCTTCCCGCTTGAGCACAATCAATGTCTTCTTGATGGCCACAAAATTCCGGTTCACGAACACCCCGACACTGCAACTACTGTTCTCGATAAAATAACGCGTTTTGTCCTTAATCAAGCTGCTGGGATAAAACACATGCTGTTGATCAATCTTGTCGAAAATCATGCGAATCAACGGAAAGCGCCTCAATAATGAATGCTTAGACCGCCGTTGTTGCGCTGCCGTCATCACACCACCCCCAACCAGCAGAAAATCATACTGATCCTCGTTGGTGGTGAACACAATCTCCTGGCTCACGTTGTCGGTCACCTTGTATTCTGTTTGAATGGGAATCTCCAGCGATTCCGCCTCAACCCTCACCCCCTTGAAACTATCCTCGATGTACTGATCGCCGGAAAACAGATTCACATCCGTGCCCTCGGTAACATGCAATACCGTAACAGCCAACGAATTTTTAGAGCCATCGAGTACCGTCTTGGCCACATTCAGCAACACCTTACCGTTAGCCGGATTTCCCACGGCCACTAACGCCTTGAAGATGCCCAGCTGTTGTCTGGACAGCAATTCGTTTGTCTTGTTTCGAACAGGAATTAACCGCTCAATCAAATTCAACGAGGGAGTCGTCATAAACGTTGTGAACAAGGCCATGATGACCAACATGGCAAACAAGGTGGGTGGAAGCACGCCAATTTCATAGCCGATATTGAGTACGATCAGTTCCATAAGTCCCCGGGTATTCATCAACACACCAATGGAAAGGCTGTCACGTGTATTTTCCCCCATGAGGCGGGCAGCCAGAGAGGTTCCCCCCATCTTACCGGCTACTGCCACAAAAATGATCAAGCCGCAGGTCAGCCACAATGTCGGTGTGTTGAGCAAACCTATTTGCGTACGGAGTCCGGTAAAAACAAAAAACAAAGGCAGCAACAGCGACACCGATACATCTTCCACCTTATCCACAATGATGCGGCGGAAATTCGACTTAGGCGGCATTACCACACCAGCCATGAACGCACCAAACAAGGCATGAATACCCAGTGATTCGGTGACAAAAGCCGACAGCAGCAAAACCAGAAAAATAAACGCCACCATGCTCTTGTTTACCACCTCCGAGGTCTGATAGTGTTCGCCCAATCGCTTAAAGAACGGCCTGACCAGAAACAACATAAACAAAAAATACACGCAGGTGTACAACAACGTGAACACCGCGTTGCCCATGGAACCCGTCTTGGCGATAGCTATCACACCGGCCAAGATACACCATCCCGAAACGTCGTCGATGGCCGCACTTCCAAGAGCAATGGTGCCGAGGTGTGTTCGGGTTAAGTCTTTTTCCTGAATTATTCGCGCCAGCACGGGAAATGCCGTGATGCTCATGGAAATACCGATGAACAGTGCAAACGATAGATAGGGCGTTTCTTTGAACGCATACAAATCATATAGAAAATACGCCAGCAACATACCGGAAAGGAAAGGCACCAAGATTCCCCATTGACTAATGAGAAACGTCTCCTTGAACTTGTTCTTCAACGTACCCACGTTCAATTCCATCCCAATGACAAACATGAACAGCACCAAACCCACTTGACTCAAGTAATAAATATTACTCAGGGAAGCGGGCGGAAACAGATTGCGATAGATTTCGGGTAAAAAATGCCCCAACAACGAAGGACCCAGCACGATACCAGCCAGAATTTCACCGATCACCGTAGGCTGCCCGATTCGGCTGAACAAAAAGCCGAATAAGCGTGCAAAAAAGAGGATGGAAATTAATTGAAGCAGCAACAATGCCGATGGCTGACCAATGTGTCCCCAAAGATCCTGAATGAAGGAAACGGGCTGAGACACCACCGATACCGATTTGGCAAAGGCAGGATCATCCATCTTGTGTCCCGCATTAACAAGCCAAAATCCCAATAGGACAAAAATCGGCAACGTGATGCCGTAAATCAACCAAATTTTTGGTTTCGATGTGGTTGTAGCTTTATTGGCCATCGATCAAAGGGTTTGCGCAAAGATACATTTTTTTGTGTGTAACGCGACTCGCCACCGGTAAAAGTTATACCTTTGTCTATACAACCAACATAGAACGCCATGTCCGTACACCAAGAAGACAACCGAAAAGTCACCACCCACCGTCTGATCGAAATGAAACAACGCGGTGAAAAGATAGCCATGCTCACAGCCTACGACTACTCCATGGCCAAGCTCATCGACCAAGCCGGCATGGACATCATCCTAGTGGGCGACTCAGCCTCCAACGTGATGGCCGGAAACATCACCACGCTGCCCATCACCCTCAACCAGATGATTTACCACGGCTCGTCCGTCACAAAAGCCGTAAGCCGCGCCCTGGTGGTTATCGACATGCCCTTCGGCACCTGTTCGGGTAACCCCACCGAATCACTCAATGCCGCTATCCGCATCATGAAAGAAACCGGAGCCGATGCCCTGAAAGTAGAAGGCGGCAAAGAAATCGTCAACGATATCCGCAAGATCATCGACGCCGGTATCCCCGTGATGGGACACCTGGGTCTGATGCCCCAGTCCATCAACAAATACGGCACCTACACCGTCCGTGCCAAAGACGAGACGGAGGCCAAAAAACTGTACGAAGATGCTCTCTTACTGGAAGAAGCAGGGTGCTTCGGTATCGTGCTGGAAAAAATTCCCGCCACGGTTGGAAGCAAAATTGCCGACAAGCTCCGCATACCCATCATCGGCATTGGTGCCGGTAACGGTATGGATGGCCAGGTCTTGGTCATGCACGACATGTTGGGCATTACCCAGGCTTTTTCTCCCCGCTTCCTGCGCCGTTACGCCAACCTGCAGGAAACCATCATCGACGCCGTCGACCACTACGTCAAGGATGTGAAAAGCCGGGATTTCCCCAACGACAACGAGCAGTATTAAAGCATCATGGCGGAATTCTTCAGAAAAACGACAGCATCGCTGGTGGCCTTATGGCTGCCCCTTTTAGTTGCTGCCCAATTACTGAATCCCGTCAGTTGGACCTTCACGCAACACGTCGCAAAAAACGGCACGACCGAATTACGTTTCACCGCCACCATAGATAACGGATGGCACCTGTACGCCATGAACCTGCCCGAAGGCGGCCCTGTTTCAACCACCTTCACGATTGAAAAGCCGCAGGGAGCCACCCTGAATGGAAGTGTCAAAAGCCTGACCAAACCCACCACCACGTTCGACGAAATTTTCAACATGAACCTCAGCTATTATTCCAACAAAGCTGTGTTCGTGCAACAGGTAACCCTTACAGACCCCGCAACCTTTCAGATCAAGGGCAACGTCCACTTTATGGCCTGCGACAACACCCAATGCCTCTCACCCACCACCGTGGCCTTCACCTTTACCGGTAATGGCACCTCAAAAAACAGCCTTACCAACAAAACAGCACCCTCCAACGAACCGGGCGTAGGCACTTCCCAAACAAGCTCCCCGGATACAACTGTTGAACCGACCTTAACCGACGTGAAGGCCGGTTCCCTATCCTCGCTCTGGCAACCCGTAATCGACCAACTCAAGGCGTTGGGTGAAACCACCCTTCACAGCGACACCTCTTGGTGGATGCTGTTCCTGGCCGGATTCCTCGGTGGCCTTTTGGCCCTTCTTACTCCCTGCGTGTGGCCCATCATCCCAATGACCGTGAGCTTCTTCCTAAAGCGCAACAACAAACGCCGCAAAGCCGTAGGCGAAGCCATGCTGTACGGAGCCTCCATTGTGGTCATCTACCTTGCATTGGGACTGGGCGTCACCGCCCTTCTCGGTGCCAGTGCAATGAACAGCCTGTCGACAAGCGCAGTGTTCAATATCCTGTTCTTCCTGCTTTTGGTCGCATTCGGGTTATCCTTCCTCGGCGCCTTCGAATTAACCCTGCCTGCCTCCTGGACCACCCGCATGGACAAAAAAGCCGATACCACCTCGGGCTTGATCAGCCTCTTCTTCATGGCCTTCACCTTGGTGCTCGTATCGTTCTCCTGCACAGGCCCCATCATAGGCACACTACTGGTTCAGGCAGCCGCCATGAACTCTTTGTTAGCCCCAGCTACCGGCATGTTGGGCTTCTCCCTGGCTCTTGCCATTCCCTTTGCCCTTTTCGCCCTCTTCCCCAGCTGGTTGCAAAACCTGCCTAAATCGGGAGGATGGCTCAACACCGTCAAGGTGGTACTCGGATTCATTGAACTCGCCTTCGCGCTCAAATTCCTGTCCGTAGCCGACCTGGCTTACGGCTGGGGCATACTGAACCGCGACACCTTTCTCTCCCTGTGGATTGTCATCTTCCTGAGCCTTGGCCTTTACCTCCTCGGTTTCATACGGCTGCCCCACGACAATAAACGGGAACACGTAACCGTAACACGTCTGCTGCTGGCCATGGCCGCCCTGTCATTCAGCGTGTATATGATACCAGGATTATTTGGAGCTAATTTAAAGTCTATCAGCGCATTTACACCTCCTACCTCAACACAGGACTTTAACCTAAACACCCACGAAGTAAAGGCTGCTTACACCTCCTACGAGGCCGGCATGGAAGCCGCCAGGCTTCAACACAAACCCGTCTTGATCGACTTTTCCGGGTACGGCTGCGTGAACTGCCGAAAAATGGAGAATGCCGTCTGGCAAGCCCCCGCCGTGAGTAAGCTGTTGCAAGAAGACTTTGTACTCATCACATTGATGGTAGACGACAAGTCCCCCTTGCCCAATGGCAGCTACACGGTGAAAGAAGCCGGCACCACACGCTTCATCAAAACAGTGGGCGACCATTGGAGTTACCTGCAACGCCATAAATTCGGCGCCAATGCCCAGCCCTTCTACGTCATCCTCGACCACGAGGGCAGCCCCCTTCGCCCAAGCTATGCCTACAACGAAGACGCAGATGCCTTCGCACGCTTCTTAAAAGAGGGCCTCGACGCATTCCATGCTCATTCAAAAAACTGACAATCACGCCAGTAACATTTCTTCTGAAAATTTGGTTTCCAAGCCTCTACTAAAAGAAATATTTTAGTTACTTTGCGAAGCTAACCGTGTCCAATTAAAACCTACGATAACATGGAAACCAAGAAATTTCTTCTCGACGAAAAACAGATTCCAACCCACTGGTACAATATTTGCGCTGACATGAAAACCAAACCCGCCGTGCCCTTGCACCCCGGAACCCGTCAGCCACTCACACCCGAAGACCTTTCCCCCATTTTTGCCCTGGAACTCTGCAAACAAGAGCTCAACTTCACCGACCGTTTCATCGAAATACCCGAAGAAGTCAGGGATATTTACCGCAACTACAGACCAACCCCGCTTGTACGCGCCTATGGACTCGAAAAAGCCCTGGGTACGCCGGCTCACATCTTCTTCAAGAACGAGAGCGTAAGCCCGGTAGGATCACACAAGCTGAATTCAGCCGTAGCCCAAGCCTACTACAACAAAAAACAAGGCATCAAAAACATCACCACCGAAACCGGCGCCGGTCAATGGGGTGCCGCCATGTCCTACGCCTGTAAGTTTTTTGGACTCGAGCTCGCCGTTTACATGGTAAAAATCAGCTACGAACAAAAACCCTACCGCCGTTCCATCATGCAGAGCTACGGCGCAACCGTCATTGCTTCGCCTTCCATGTCCACAAAAGCCGGTAGAAGCATCATCACCAAGAACCCCAACTACCAAGGCAGCCTGGGCACAGCCATATCGGAAGCCATTGAACTGGCCACCTCCACCGAAAACTGCAAGTACGTATTGGGCAGCGTACTCAACCATGTATCGTTGCACCAAACCGTTATCGGCGAGGAAGCCAAACTGCAGATGGAAATGACCGGCGAGTACCCCGACGTTGTTATCGGTTGCTTTGGCGGCGGATCGAACTTCAGCGGCCTCTCTTTCCCCTTTATGCGCGATACCATTTTAGACGGAAAGAAAACCCGCTTTATCGCAGCAGAACCTTCCTCCTGCCCCAAACTGACCCGTGGAAAATTCCTGTACGACTTTGGCGACGAAGCCGGCTACACCCCACTGCTGCATATGTACACACTGGGACACAATTTTGCCCCCGCACACATCCACGCCGGTGGCCTTCGTTACCACGGAGCAGGCACCATTGTCAGCCAACTCATGAACGACAAGATCATGGAAGCCGTTGACATCCAACAATTGGAAAGCTTCGAAGCCGCCCTGCTCTTTTCCAAGACAGAAGGCATCATTCCTGCACCCGAATCGGCCCACGCCATTGCCGCCACCATCCGCGAAGCACTGAAATGCAAGGAAGAAGGCACCAAAAAGACCATCCTCTTCAACTTATCCGGACACGGATTAATCGACATGACCGCCTACGACAGCTACTTAGCCGGCGACCTTTCGAATTTTGAACTATCCGAAGAAGAGATCAACAAGAACCTCGAAGAGGTTATCAAGATGCAATAACGCACACACGCATGAAAGAACTCTTCGAACACATCGAACGCCTCCTGACCGGACACGACTGCGTTGTCGTACCCGGCCTGGGCGGATTCGTGCTGCACGAAGTCCAATTCAGCGTAGGCGAAGACGGGTCCATTTTCCGCCCCGGCGGCAAAGACATCAGTTTCAACGTACGACTCACCTTCAACGATGGTATCTTGGTTCAAGCCTATCAGGAAAAGCACCAGCTTACCTTTGAAGCCGCCGTTGAAACCATCCGCGAAGAAGTAGCCACCATCCATGCAGCGCTAAACGAAGGGCACATCATCCCCGTAGGAAGACTCGGCACCCTGCGAAAAAACGACGAGGGACAAATCCTGTTCCGGCCCGACAACCGCAACCTGTTTTGCCCCGAATGTTACGGTCTGTCATCGTACGTCTATAAAACCCTGGACCAACGCGCCGAGATTGTTCAGCCATCGAGAAAAAGGACCACCCGCCGCCACAAAAAGAAAAAGGACGAACTCATTCAAATCCGTCAGCACCGTTCTATTTTTGGACAGGTACTTACCGGCGTAGCCGCTTGCTTCCTGCTCCTGCTTATTTCCAAACCCGCGGGCGAACTCAAGCAATTCAAAACACAGGAAGCCTTCCTGCTCCGCGAATACTTTATGAGCGGGACAGTAACAACGCCCGACACCTTAACTGTCAAGACCAGTATCGGACCTCTCGTGAGCGAGACCACCCGGATTGTCAAAACAAACAAAAAACCCCGCAAAAACGTAAGGGTCTCAACCGACGACATTGACTCCCTGTTTGGCACCAGCTCTTCCAACACCACCTCCGGCAAACGAAAAAGCCTATTGCCTTCGACCGATGACATCGACTCCCTGTTTGGCCTGATTTCCCTCCTCACTTCCTCTACCCGAGGCAACGACAGCTCGAACCAACAAGCCGCACGCACGAAAAAATCCGATTCAACCAAACGCAAGCAAAACAACGGTTTAGTCGAGGACACAGCAACACAGAACGCTTCAAAGAGACTAACCCCAACGAACGTCATCACTCCAAGAATAAAGTTGCCCAAAAACTCGTTGCCCAAACAACGAAACGCAACGGCACAAGTTGGCGGAAAAATCTACAACGTCATCATCAGCAGTCACCCCAGCAAAACGGTAGCCACCAAATGGCTGTCCGAGCACAACGACAACCTATACAAACAATCCACCATCATCGAGGGTAACGGCCGTGCCCGCATATCCATCCGACACTTCGACAACGAGCAGGAAGCCGAAAACTACCTGCGTCAATTTCGCAAGGAAAACCCCCAACACGCTGACGCTTGGTTGTTGCCAACCGCCATTTGACCCCTTTCCCCCTGCCAATCAGCCGTTCAAGGCCAAAAAACACAAAATAAGTAGCCACTTCATTTTGTCAAACAGAAATATTCCCTACCTTTGCAGCCGCTTAATACAAGCACCAAACATTTTTTAATTCAAACAAATGGCAACTAAGATCAGATTGCAAAGACATGGACGAAAGGGGTACGCGTACTACCATATCGTCGTTGCAGACAGCAGGGCACCACGAGATGGTAAATTTATTGAAAGATTAGGTTCGTACAATCCAAACACTAATCCTGCTACAATAGATTTGAATTTCGAACGTGCCTTGTATTGGGTTCAAACCGGTGCTCAACCCACCGACACCACCAACAACATCCTTTCCAGAGAAGGTGTATTGATGAAGAACCACCTCCTGGGTGGTGTAAAAAAAGGAGCCTTCACCCTCGAAGACGCCGAAACCAAATTTGAAGCTTGGAAACAAGGCAAGGAAAGCGCCATCAATGCTATCCGCAGCAATGTTAAAGATGTAGCCCGCGATGCCGTTAAGAAACAATTAGACGTCGAGAAAGCCTACACCAAAGCAAAAGAAGAAGAAATCGCCAAGAAGCAAGCCGAGCTGAGAGTGGTAGAAGCAGCCGCTAAAGCCGAAGCTATCGCTAAAGCAGCACCCGTTGTTGAAGCCAAAGTTGAAGCAGCAGTTGAAGTTGAAGCAGCACCCGCTGTAGAAGCAGCAGTAGAAGCCGCTCCCGAAAAAGAGGCTCCCGCTGCAGAATAACATACAAGCGAAAGTACAGTGAGGGCTGAATAAGCCCCACAAGGAGAGATGGCAGAGTGGTCGATTGCGGCGGTCTTGAAAACCGTTGAACAGCAATGTTCCTGGGGTTCGAATCCCTATCTCTCCGCTGGAAGGTCTGGACAAAAACAGACAACTACAGTAAAAAACCTACAAGTCAATAACTTGTAGGTTTTTTTGTATCCAATCAATCCTCCGCAATACGCACCCACATATCCACAAAATGCTCCTGCCTGTCATCTTCCAACGGCAGCCTATTACACTCCGAAAGCGCGTTTCCATCCAGGATAAGACGCTGTAACGTCTCGTCTGTAATCCGATTGAACGTGAGGTGATACACCGTCTGCCGAAAGCGATAGTGCACTTTGTAAGACGTCCAACCCTTCTGAAATATCGGTTTAAGCAGTAAGCTGTTACCCGATCGGTTTACCCCCAACAATAGTTCAACCAGAAGACGATACATCCACGCAGAAGAACCCGTGTACCAGGTCCAGCCACCACGCCCGGCATGAGGCGCACACGCATACACATCGGCCGCCACAACATACGGTTCAACCTTATAAACAGCAATCTGTTCAGCCGTCTTGCCGTGCTGTACAGGGTTTAGCAGATTGAACAACTCCCACGATCGCTCTGCGTCACCCATGGAAGCAAAAGCCATCGCAGCCCAAATAGCAGCATGTGTATATTGGCCTCCGTTCTCGCGTACGCCGGGAACATATCCCTTAATATAGCCCGGATTGAGGGATGATACATCAAATGGTGGAGTAAAAAGCTTAATAAGCCTATCTTCATGGTTGACCAATTGTTTGTAAACCTGCTCCATCGCTTGCGAAGAGCGCTGCAAACTGCCGGCTCCACTCAACACCGACCAGCTTTGTGGCAAGGAATCAATACGACATTCCTCGTTACCGGCAGAGCCAAGAGGCTCTCCGTTATCAAAGTAGGCACGACGATACCATTCACCATCCCATCCAAAAAGCTCAATGTTCTTTTGTAACACATGCGCTTGTTCAAGACACTTATTAGCAAATACTTCATCGTTATGCAGCCTCGAAATGGTAGCAAATTGCGTCAACACATCATACAAAAAGAAAGCCAGCCAGACACTCTCGCCACGTCCATCCTTTCCAACCAGGTTCATGCCATCGTTCCAGTCACCGCTACCCATAAGTGGTAACCCATGAATACCAAACTTCAGCCCATTGTTAATGCTTCTTACGCAATGTTCATAGAGCGTACCCGACTCATTCGATTTCCCGGGCAAATCATAGTATGATTCCTCATCCGGTCGTAAGGGCCTACCTTCGATAAAGAAAACTTTCTCGTCGAGAATACCCGTATCGGAAACGCAGGAGACATACCTACACGTAACATAGGGTAGCCACAGGTAGTCATCGGAAAAATGGGTACGCACACCACGTCCCATAGGCGGATGCCACCAATGCTGTACATCTCCTTCTTGGAACTGATGCCCTGCAGCACGAAGAATCTGTTTTCGCGTAATAGCTGGTTCAGTATGAATCAACGCCATCACATCCTGCAGTTGGTCACGGAAACCATAGGCACCTCCCGATTGATAAAAGCCCGATCGAGCCCATATCCTACTGCTGAGCGTCTGATACATCAACCAACCATTGGCCATCACATTCACGGCAGGATCAGGCGTATCCACATTGATGACTCCAAGGGTACGGTTCCAATAAGCCCATACACCTTCAAGCGCCTCTCGTGCAGCACCATGCCGTTGAAAGCGCACAACCAGTTCATGCATCTCTTCATTAGTGTGGGCATAGCCCAATCGGAACCGGGTTTCTCGATCCTGTCCATCAGCCAAATCAAAGAACACCTGAATAGCACCACAGGGATCAAGCCCTGCACCCACTTTACCGGAAAGCCGTTTATTTTTCATGGCCACCGGTTGTGACAAGTTTCCATTCTGACCAATAAATTCTTTACGATCACCACACAAAGAACGCTCTTCACCCACATCAATAAACGCCAAATTGCCTGCAAAATCGGGATTGTAGAAATTCCGGGCTAGTAAGGCTCCCGTCTTGAAATCGATTTCAGTTTGAACATGCAACAAACTTTTCTGCCTCACGTCGGCCAGCACCCATTCATAATAGCCGGTCACAGACAATCGACGCAGACGTCCAGATGTGTTATGCAGCTTTAAAACAGCAAACTTAACCGGTGCATCCAGCGCGACATAAACCCATAGTTCGGAATCAATTCCACATTCACTGTGCTCAAATACGGTATAGCCAAAACCGTGACGAATCACGTAAGGTGTTGTTCCACGCGCCGGCATTGGAGTCGGTGACCAGAACTGTCCTGTTTGCTCGTCACGAATGTAGAAAGCTTCACCGCAAGTATCCTGAACCGGATCGTTGTTCCAGGGAGTTAAACGGTATTCATGCGCATTCTCAGCCCATGTGTACGATCCCCCACTTTCAGAAATCACCGTACCGAACTGTTCATTCGCCAACACATTACACCAAGGGGAAGGTGTCATCTGTCCCGGTTGAAGCGTAATCACGTATTCGTGACCATCGCGGGTGAAACCACCATGACCATTTTTAAAAATCAAATCACGCTCCTGAATCGGATGACTCGCTTCAAGCAAAGCCGATCGGGAGGAAACCAAAGACGGAACCTGTAACTCACGACTTTTGGTTGCTTTAAGCTGTTCCATCAGCGTTCCTTGTTGGTCACTCAGCACAATGCGGGCAGCCGCTTGCAGCAGCACCAAATTCTCACCAGGTACCTGTTCCATTCTACGAATAAAAATACCACCCGGTTTTTCCAGTAAAGGCGCTTCTACTCCCGATGAAATAAGGCTTTTTATTTCATCTTGAATTGTCTGTCGATACACAGATATGTCCTCATTCAGAATAAGCACTTCAACAATCAGTCCTTTCATGCGCCAGTAGGCATGTGCCAACACAATATGCCTCACCAACTCGAGCCCTTTTGTATCACTAATACGCAACAATACCAACGGCACATCGCCAGAAATACTATATCCCCATAAGCTATCCTGTCCGCGTCTGTTACTTTTCAACACGATAGGATCGGCACGAAGTGCACCATTTGCGTAAACCAAGTAACCGGCCAGTTTACTATAAAGCTGAGCTTCTATCTCCGTAACATTGAGTTGACGCATCACCAATTGGCTATGCGTCCATGCCAGTTCAAAAGCACGTTCAGCCATACGAATATTTTGGTACTTTTCAGCCAATGCTAGTACAGCGTCTCGCGTCTCAGCCATACCCAACGCAATAAAAAGCGTAATTGATTTGCCGGGTTGAATGGTAACTGTCCGACGCAGCGAAATGATGGGATCAAGCACCGAACCCGTCGTTCCCGATAAAGATCCGGTGGTTTTCATCGCCAACGGGTTAACCAAAGAATGCCCCCTGCCGATAAAACGCGAGCGGTCGGTTTCGCAGGACAGTTCACCCTGCTGATCCCCTTGCATGAACATCATATGTAACAAATGAGGAACCTTCTCATCGAGTGTTCGTGGCCTGCGTGTGCAATACAACGCAGACGAAGCAGGCACGAATTCTGTTTGCACAAACAAATTACTGAAAACAGGATGAGCCTCATCGGCAGCCTGAGGTGTAATGACCACTTCGCTGTACGTAGTCAGTTCAATGGTGCGCGGCACATGTGAATGATTCGTAAGCTGAATACGCCTCAACTCGATATCGTCTTCCGGTGAAACACAAATCGTTGTATGCGCCTCAAGACCCGACTGACGTTGACGAAATTCCGCGTACGCCTGAGTAAATATAGCCTCATAACCCTTCATGGTGCGCAATGTTGGTTGATAAGCCGTAGACCAACATTCGCCCGTTTCACAATCGTGCAAATAAACAAACAGACCCCAGTTGTTGCAAGTGGCATCTTCACGCCACCGAGTAACCGCCACATTATTCCATCGGCTATAACCCCCTCCGGCATGATTCACCATGACATGGTAACGACCGTTTGATAACATATGCACTTCAGGATCAAGTGACGTATCCGTATAGATGCGCATTATTTCGGAACTATCAACATGAAGTGGATGTATGCCTTTAATTTCAAATTTCGAATCATCCGGAATGACACTTGCTGTAACACTTTGAGGAACACGTTCCTGCAACAGCAATTCTGCCGCTTTTAGCATTGGACTGGATATAAAGCGCCGTTGCATGGAGCCTTCTTTCATCACATTAACCAATGCTAAAAAGCACATTCCCTGATGATGCGCCATGAACGAGTAGACAGGCTCACTGGACACTCCCGGACGAAGGTGTGACGGCGTGTAATCGATAGCCTCGTAATACCCGTACGCACTTTCAATGCCATCATCCGTAAAGCGTTGCAGGTTTTCACACGCTTCCCGGGGAGCCACCATCAATGCCATCACCGTGGCATAGGGAGCAATCACCAGCTCTTCAGACAAGCCCCGCTTTAAACCAAGACTCGGCACGCCAAATGCTTTATACTGATAATTCAAATTGACATCGGTGCGGTTATAGCCCGATTCAGACATCCCCCACGGCACACCCAATGTTTTTCCATAGTTGATTTGTTCCTGAACAACCGTCTTACACGTTTGATCCAGTAACGTATTTTCAAAATTCGGCATGACCAACAGCGGCATCAAATATTCGAACATGGAACCACTCCACGAAAGCAACGCCGGTTTTCCCTGATTAACCACCAACAGGCGATTGAGCGAGAACCAGTGTTCCATAGGCACCCCTCCCTGAGCAATGGCTACATAACTGCATAATCTGGCTTCTGAAGCAAGCAGATCATAACAACTTGCATCAGCTTGTTGAGCACTCACATTATACCCAATTCGAAGCAACTTCTTTGATGCATCATACAGAAACGAAACATCCATGCGAGCAAATTTTTCACTTTGACGCTTCAGTGACGCAAGCAGCTGTTTCCGCTGAAAAGCCTTTTTTGATGCTTCCTGTAAACCATGCTGCCAAGCCGAAAGCACCTCGGCTTCATCTTTTCGGGAAAGATCTTTTGACTGAGAAATTTCTGTCAAAACAGCTTCTACTAAAGGACAGATAGTTTTTTCAACAACAATAACATCACTCAATGTAGGAGCCTGATTAAGAAGCGCTGCTTTTTCCAGAATCACCCGAGTACTTTCACCCACGTTCAACGCGTTCAGCGAATCGTTTATGTGAATCCATGGAGCAAGGAATACAATCTCTGCCAACTGTTCTTCACACATTAATTTCACCAGCTGTCCCCATTTCTGTGATTCTTTATGCAAAGGATCAAATGAAGCGATGATTTCATGCATCGTGTCAGCAAAAGACTTCAATAAAACGACTGCGGTTTGCATCGAAGTAACAGAGAGTGCCAATTCCAACTCCTTTTCCAAATCAAGCAGACCGCTGTTCTTTATTTCATATTGCTTTAAAACGCGTACGGTATCAAGCAAGCCATTAAAAACATCCGGTGAATAAATACGGGCATAGTTCAACTCTTCTAACCCCTGACCGAGTGTGAGAAGATGTCCGGCAAGGTTACCACTGTCCACGCTCGAAATATACAAAGGAGAAAGCGGCTCAAGCGTTCGCGTGTCATACCAATTGAAAAAATGACCGTGATACTTCTTGAGTTTACTCATCGTTTCAAACGTCCGTTGCGTCCGCTCAATCACCTTGCCAGCCGACAGGTAACCAAAGTCATAAGCCGCCAAATTGGCCAGCAAGGAAAGTCCAATATTCGTGGGCGAAGTGCGTGAAGCAACAATAGGTTCAGGGTTTTCTTGAAAATTATCTGGAGGCAGCCAGTTTTCTGTAGTCGTAACAAACGTTTCAAAAAAGTTCCATGTTTTGCGGGCAATCCGATGCAACAACCGTGTTTGTTCCAGCGTAAACTGCGGCGTATCCAACTCAATAAGACAACTAATGCGCCACACAAAATAAGGAGCCGTAAACCAAACGAGTAGAACAGGAAGCGTATACGGCAGGGTTGACGGATGAAAAACAGACAAAAGCACAGCGGCTGTCACTGCAAAAACCGGCGCAAACCACATCGTCGTGTAAAAAGCCACGAGCGAATTATTCGACGTACGATTAGCTTCAACAGAATGTTGCCATTCCATCAACTGCTTGTGCGAAAAAATCAAGCGAAACAATGTACGAATAATAGCATCCGTACATAAAAACGCGTCATACGGTAATAGCGCCAGCGAAAGCAGCACCTGTCCCAACTGTCGCTCTGTCGTTTGAAAAACCTCCCGAAAATGAAGCGACCAAGACTGATCGATCGATTTACGAAAGAAACTAATCGACGTACCTATTAAAATAGGCAGCGCTGTAATAAGGAACACAAGCAGAGGACCCACCCATGTACGTTGCGGAATAAACAAACAAAAGTCTATTAAAAGCAGCAACAATGCAGGAGAAACAAGACTGCGACGAAGGTTATCAAACAATTTAAATTTTGCCAATCCCGATAAGGGATTCTTTTCTTTTTTTCTGCCGGACGTTGGGACACGCGGCATGATCCATTGTGCAATCTGCCAATCACCTCGCATCCAGCGATGACGACGCTTAGCATCCATGTTGAATCCCGACGGATAAGGCTCAAATAGCTCTACATCGCTGATAAGACCCGAACGGACATACGCGGATTCCAACAAATCGTGGCTTAGAATCCTGTTCTCAGGAAACCGTCCGGCCAACGTTTGCTCAAACGCATCCACATCATAAATACCCTTGCCGATAAAAGAACCTTCATTGAACAAATCCTGATAGACATCAGAAACAGCCCGCGTATACGGGTCGATACCGGCATCACCTGAAAAAAGACGCGCATACAACGAACGCCGGCTGCTGACCAGATTTATGGCTATGCGCGGTTGAAGTATGCCATACCCTTTACACACAACATTGCGCTTATCATCAAATTCCGGACGATTCAATGGGTGAGCCATCGCTCCAACCAATTTACGCGCACTCCCCCAAGGCAGTTGCGTATCTGAATCAATGGTAATCACATACTTAACCGATGTCAGTAGGGTTTGTTCACCCTCAATAAGAGAAAACTCATCGGTAGAACCGCCCCTAAGGAGCGCATTGAACGCCATCAATTTTCCCCTTTTACGTTCGTAGCCCATCCACTTACCCTCACTCGGATTCCAGTGGCGCGGACGATGAAATAAAAAGAAAACAGCGTTGTGTCCATCCGCGTATTTCCGATTCAATTTTTCAATACCGGACCGCATACGCTCTACTAAGAATTTGTCCGTTGGCATCTCCTCCTTATCTGCATCACAAAAATCAGTCAACAAGGCAAAATGAAGAAAAGGATCACGATTGGAAAGAAAACAAAGTTCCGTATTTTCAAGCAGCCTGTCCACTGTCGCTTGGTTGGAGAACATCGTCGGCACAACAACAATGGTGCGACAATTGGCCGTTATACCTTTAGAAAAATCGAGCCGTGGAATTAAATGTGGTTTTGCCAGCAACATAACCAACCAGTTAACCAACGAAAGAGCCAACTGACTAAAACAAACCATAAAAACCGCGACCAAAACGATAGATTCCCATTCAATAACCACATCATTGGGAAACTGTACAATTTTCATACAGGCAAACGAACCAAGCAACGTTAATAGCACAATACTACCCGCATAAAAAAACAACGGAAAACGATGAATACTCTCCTCAACAGCTGCTCCAACCGTTTTTTTCTGGTTAGCCGCTTTTTTTAACGCATTGTACCCATCATCCACCAAATAAAAGCCCACATGCACCTTTTTCGTATCGAGTACTAGAACAGCTGCCTCTTTCGCCAACTTGATCGCCTCTTGTGCCAGTTGAACCTCAGAAAGTGCACTTTTCATGGCAAGCGATTCTATCACATGCCTGTAACGGTCTCGCGTGTGAAAATCCATTAAACCATAGATTCCTTCCGGATCGTTTCGCAACGTCCTTTCAACAAGGCTCACATCCTCCACAAAATCTGACCAATCGGTCGTTCCAATAAAACGAAGACTGCTAATGCAGTGACTCACAGACAACTGATTTGCAGCCTGATTCTGACTCTCTTTATTAATCAATTCCTCAATAGACAAACCATTCTCAGCCAATCGTTGTTCAAGCCAACTACGAGCCATGTGCAGCATACGATTCTGAGAAGATAATCGTTGACAAAACTCAAAAACAAACGCACTCGTCAGCGGAATGTCAGACTTGGCCATCTCGGACACTACCTCAACCAATTTCGACGGGCTTTCCTCGGCTATTTTTTGCAACCTTTCCACCCACTCATTCGCACTATTTCGATTATTCTGATCAATCTTTATACGCGCAGCAATCCGATACAGATTATCAATCAGTGCCATCCTGAGCATAATAGGCAACGCCCACAACTCACCAAGTTTTAGCGTAGATTCCTTTTGGTAGGCCTCAAAAAAAACATGAAGCAATTCAGCATCAATTTCTGCATCCGTATGTAAAATAAGTTCCAGCGCTATATCGTACACACGAGGAAGCCCTTTTGAAAGACCACTATTCAAATAAGGCAATTGGTTATTGAATTTCTTGGAAAAATGCCGCCTCGCAAGCTGAATATGTTCTTCAATCAAATAAAAATTGTCCACCAACCATTCAGTAGCAGGCGTAAGGTTCCGTGGCCGTTTGACAGCAAGAATTAACCGATTAAAATCCTGTAAAACCGCATCATTGTAATTCAGTTTTTCCAGTAGAAAACCATTTCCTGCCTCACAAATTTGCAGCTGTCTGGAAGCAAGCGTCTGAGCATATTGAGACAACACCTCCACATTAAATATCTCTCCACGCAACGGCAGTTCATCTGAATTTCGATTGTAATGCCCCAATTCAGAGATCTTTCTATTTATTTTTTTAAACATATTAATTATAGTATTTTTTAATCTATAAACTACAACTAATTATGGTTAAATGTAGCATACTCCGTACCAACTATTGAATTAACACAAATAAAGTCACATATGTTCCCAAACCTGTGAATTCTGCAACAAAAAAGTGGAGTTGCTAAACCGCAGGCGCAAAAAACACCACGTTCGGCTTTTTACGATACGGAACCTTTGAATAATGGTATTTTGGATAACCAATCATCAGAGCCGTATGGACAGCCTGCGTTTCGTCCAGACCAAGGATGCTTTTTACCTCCTGCGATAAACGCAACGCAATCATCAAATAGCCGGCCCAGCAACCGCCAAGACCAAACGAAGGAAGCAACAACTCCAACTGCGAAGTGGCAATAATCACGTCAGCCGCTCCGCCGGAATAGGCGGCATCCGTATAACCAATTACCAGCGTACGCGCATCGCGGCAAATGACATCTTTGCCTTTTTCAAAAGAGTCCACAAGCCGTTGTAAACCAAGCCGTTTAGCCATATCTTGGTTAGTCTGAATCAAGACCTTCATCCACTCAATCACAGCCTTGCTCAACCGGCCAATCATGTCGTGATTGCAAACCACGATCCATTTATTCAATTGACGATTTACCCCCGTGGGTGAATAACTGACAACAGCGAGTATCTTTTCCAGCGTTGATTGTTCAACCACCCTCGGCAGAAACGCCCTCACCGACCTACGGCTACGAACATATTCCGACAAATTATCCGATGTAATTTCGTTCAGCTTGTCTTTGTGAATCAACTCCATTTCGGGCAAGGAAGTCTGTTTCAACGCCTGAGCGGCACAAACAGCTTCACACTGTCCGCAAAGAACACAGCGCTTTTCATCTTTTTCCATCACACACGGAAAGCCATCTTCCCCAAATGAAATAATGGAGACCGGACAAACCTCCACACAAATGCCGCATTTTATACAGGCAACAAGGTCAATTGAAAGTAAACTCATTCGTAAATATACGATTAATTCAGCAAAATCATCACATCCAGGCAAGTAGATGTTGCCTGAAGTTTGCCCTCTAACGCGTCAAGAAGAACAACGAACCGACAGCCGTCACGGCCCACAACGTAATGCCAAGCGCAAAACTCCTAACTCCCGACTGTTTAATCTGACTCAGTGTAATGTTCGACCCAATCAGAAACAGAGCAACCACCATGCCCCGCCTGCCCAACCAACTGAAATGAGCATAACTTGTCTGAAAAGCGGGAAAAATAGCTGCAAACACGATGGCAAGAACAAACAACAAAATAAACCAGGGAAACTTGATGGCTTTCTTATCGCCGCTTTTTGCAAAAAAGGCGATAACCAACGATAAGGGAATGATCCACAACGCCCTGATCAGCTTGACCGTCGTGGCCACCTGCAGTGCCTTTTCGCCATAAATGGCCCCTGCCCCCACCACCGAACTGGTATCGTGAATAGCAATAGCCGCCCAGTTGCCAAAAACCTCTTGGCTCAACCCCAACCGATGTCCGATGAATGGAAACAGCAACAAAGCCACGGCATTCAATACAAACACCACGATCAGGGCAAATGAGCTTTGATAACTCTTGCTGTTTAATATAGGAGCGATAGCGGCAATGGCACTACCCCCGCAAATAGCCGTACCGGTGGCAATAAGAATGGACGTATTTTTTTCAACCTTGAACAGCTTTCCCAACAACAGACCGCACAGCATGACAGCCGTAACCGAAATCGTCGTTTCCACAAAACCGCTTTTCGAAGCCGAAACCACATCGCCAAGGTTCATTCCGAATCCCAACAACACAACGGAGAGCTGTAAAATTTTCGACGTGTACGTATGAAGACGCTCGTTTGTCAACCCCAACAGAGAAAAGAGTATCCCGATACACAGAGCCAAGGCGGGAGAAACAAACGGTAGAAAACAAAAAGCAATGACAACGGAATACAGACCCTTTTTCATACCCATACATTTTTGACACAAAAGTACAGGTAGCCTATAATATAATCAAATAGATATTTATCATACACAATAGCTAAAAGTTATAATCAAACAAGAAACGTTCAAATAATTCAACCTGACGGCTCTTATGCCCCTGTTTACAGGCAATACGGAATTTACGCGGAATAGCCAGCCCTGTAACCTTCAATCTAACAAGCGTTTTCAGATACAGCTCGGTTTGGACAGCCTTTTCCGAAACAATCGCCAACCCATCAAAATCCGACAAAAAATTCTTGATCGACTCGGTACTTCCTAGGTGAATCAACGTGTTAAGGTCGTCAAATTTGATGCCCTGATTAGAAAGTACTTGTTTGATAACCTCCAATGTTCCGGAACCTTGCTCCCTCAACACAACCGGGAGTTGCGTCAAATCATCCTTACCTATCGATTCACGCTTGGCATACACACTGTTTTTTCCGGTGACAACAATCAGCTCATCATCGAGGAAATCACTGTATCGAATACCCGCTTGCGATGAATGATTTTCAACCAAGGCCATATCAACCTGGTTGTCGAGCAGCAACCGTTCCATATCAAACGAATTACCGTTCATTAGGAAGAGGTTGATTTTCGGATACCGCTTGTGAAAAGAGGCGATCACCTTGGGTATGACGTATTGAGCAATGGTTGAGCTCGCCCCAATGATGAAGTCACCGGAAACAGCGCCCTGTTGCGTACCCAGTTCAAAATCCAGTTCACGGTATTGCCGAGCTATATCTTTTAAAACATGATAGACCTTCTCTCCATCCTTTGTCAGATAAACCTTATTTCCCTTACGATCAAAAAGCGTGGTACGATACCGTTCTTCGATTTCCTTTATATGACGGGTCACCGCAGGCTGACTAATGTTCAACGCTTCGGCCGCCCTAGAAAAGCTGAGTTTTTCGGCTACCGACAAAAAAACAAGGTCTCTGTAATCCATAAACAAAAGTGGGATGATTACGCAAAAATACAAACAAATCAATCACATTTTCAACGCCCTGGGGTACAAGCTAGTATTTTCCAAATGAACGTACACATGCAAATCATCCTTAAACTCCACAACAGACTACCTAGGCACCCTTGAAGTTTCGCAAGACCTCACCAAGTTACGCGCACTCGAAGGCGAACAACGCATACTCTCGTACGCCGAAAACAAGTAAGTCACCGTACAAAACACCCCCAAAAAAGAGGATTATAACCGAAATAAATCGTACTTTTGCAGTCGAGAAAAAAACAACAACTATATGAGTTTTACACACGAAGTTGAAGGCATGATCTGCGTAGCCCAAGGCGCGAATCACGGCCCGGCTCCAATTCCCGAAGAAGGACGTTGGGTAAAAGCCAAAGAAGTAAAAGACATCTCGGGATTGACCCACGGTGTGGGCTGGTGTGCACCCCAACAGGGAGCCTGTAAACTAACCCTCAACGTCAAGGAAGGCATCATTGAAGAAGCACTGGTTGAAACCATCGGCTGCACGGGCATGACACACTCCGCCGCCATGGCCGCCGAAATCCTTCCCGGAAAAACCATCCTCGAAGCGCTGAACACCGACCTGGTTTGCGACGCCATCAACACGGCCATGCGCGAACTCTTCCTCCAAATCGTGTACGGACGCACCCAAACAGCCTTCTCCGAAGGCGGCCTGCCCATTGGCGCCGGCTTGGAAGACCTTGGAAAAGGCCTACGCGGCGTTACCGGAACCCTGTACGGCACTGTAGCCAAAGGCCCCCGTTACCTGGAAATGGCTGAAGGCTACATCACCAAAATCGGCCTGAGCGACACCAACGAAATCATCGGTTACGAATTTGTCAGCCTTGGACGCATGATGGACATGATTAAAGCCGGAACCGACGCCAACGAAGCCATTAAAAAGGCATCCGGCAAGTATGGCCGTATGGAAGATGCGGTAAAAGTTATTGACCCACGTAAAGAATAGGAGAAAACTGCCATGCCATTATTTGAAAGTTACGACAGAAGAATCAAACAAATTAATACGTTTTTACAGGCCAACGGCATCTCTTCCATCGAAGAAGCCAAACAAATCTGTGACGACAAAGGTGTTGACGTGTACAACATCGTGAAAGAGATCCAACCCATCGCGTTCGAAAACGCCATGTGGAGCTACATCGTAGGCGCAGCCGTTGCATTCAAACGCGGCGTAACCGACGCAGCCGAAATCGCCGCCGTACTGGGCGAAGGCCTGCAATCCTTCTGCATCCCCGGATCAGTAGCCGACGACCGCAAAGTAGGCATTGGCCACGGTAACCTGGCCGCCATGCTGCTGCGCGAAGAAACCAAATGCTTCGCATTCCTGGCCGGCCACGAATCGTTCGCCGCCGCCGAAGGCGCCATCGGTCTGGCCCAATCGGCCAACCGCGTCCGCAAAGAACCCTTGCGCGTCATCTTGAACGGCTTGGGTAAAGATGCCGCCAAAATCATCGCCCGCATCAACGGCTTTACCTACGTAGAAACCGACTTCGATTACTACACCAGTGAACTGAAAGAAGTACAACGCATCTCCTACTCCAAAGGCGACCGCGCCAAAGTAAACTGCTATGGAGCCAACGACGTACGCGAAGGCGTAGCCATTTGCCACAGCGAAGGCGTTGACGTGTCCATCACGGGCAACTCAACCAACCCCACCCGCTTCCAGCACCCCGTCGCAGGCACCTACAAGAAAGAATGCATCGAACAAGGGAAGAAGTTCTTCTCCGTAGCCTCCGGTGGTGGCACGGGTCGCACCCTTCACCCCGACAACATGGCCGCCGGCCCCGCCTCATACGGCATGACCGACACCATGGGACGCATGCACTCCGACGCACAATTTGCTGGTTCATCCTCTGTTCCCGCACACGTGGAAATGATGGGATTGATCGGCATGGGCAACAACCCCATGGTTGGAGCCTCTGTAGCCGTTGCTGTTGCTGTTTCGCAAGCATAATCTCTCAACAATACGCCTCGAAGGCACAGCCCATGGTAGCCACTCCAGCGCCATGGGTCTGTGCCTTCGTTATTTTTAAAAGATTGGTTTAATCCACTAACAATAAAGCGCTTGTAATCTTCAATATAATAGGCTAAATTTGCCGCTCTTAACATGAATTGAAACCATTTACCTTATCAACAATGGCACCATCACAAAAACACCCCAAAGGCTTATACTTGCTTTTCACTGTCGAGATGTGGGAACGTTTCAATTACTATGGAATGAGGGCCATTCTCGCGCTATACATGACCAGCAGCGTGATAGGATTCGCCAAATCAACGTCCTCTCAAATCTACGGATGGTTTACCGCCTTGGTCTATTTGACGCCATTAATTGGAGGGTATCTTGCCGACAAATACATTGGAAAACGACATTCTATCATCATTGGGGCATTAATCATGATTGTAGGGCAGTTTACACTTGCATCGTACGATATGATACCGGCAAAAATGGCATTATTGTTGGGTTTAACCTTCATCATCATTGGAAACGGCTTCTTTAAACCAAACATCTCCTCCATTGTTGGAGAATTGTACGAAAAAAACGACAATCGTCGCGACAGTGCCTTTACCATTTTCTATATGGGCATCAACCTCGGAGCCTTCATCGCACCTTTTATATGTGGCTATTTAGGTCAAGCCATTGCGTGGAAATATGGATTTATGGCCGCCGGTGTGGGTATGACGATAGGCCTTCTTACCTACCTGCTGCTTCAAAAACGCTTTTTGGGTGATATTGGCTCAAAGCCTGTTCCATCGAAAGGCCTTACTGAGGAACAAGAACTAGAAAAAAACAACGTACTGACCAAAGAGGAGAAAGATAAAATCAAAGCCATCTTTGCCTTTACTTTTTTTGCTGTTTTTTTCTTTGCCTTTTTCGAACAGGCAGGGACTTCGCTCACGTTCTTTGCCGACGAAGCCACACGCCTACCGGTTATTAACTTTTTTGGCATCACAACCTTTCAAATTCGTTCGTCCTTCTTTCAAGCCATCAATCCGGTATTTATCCTCCTTCTTGCTCCTCTATTTTCAATGCTTTGGAGCAAATTGGGCAAAAAGGAACCATCCATACCCGTTAAATTCGGTTGGGGTTTGTTTCTACAAGGTATCGCGTTTGCCATCATTGCCGTTGGTGCAAGCGTCTATTTGAAAACAGGCCCGGTAAGCATGCTTTGGCTGGTTATGATGTACTTCTTCACCACTACGGGCGAACTTTGCCTTTCACCCATAGGCTTATCCATGGTGACCAAACTGGCCCCCATGAAGTACATGTCTATGTTGATGGGCGTATGGTTGATGTCTAGCTTCTTCGGGAATCTACTTGCCGGACAAATTGCCAGCTTGTACGAAACATGGCCGCTAACATCCTTGTTCTCGATGCCGGCAGTCCTATCCATCGTCTTTGCAGCGCTGATGTGGTTCATGTCCAAGAAAATAAAATCGTGGATGTACGGGGTAAAATAGTGCGCACGATTCACGCGTTTTTCGTACGTTTGTCCAACAAGTACCAACCCTGAAAAACCGCTTTCCATGAAAAAAACAAGCTACTTACTCCTCACAGGCCTCCTGGCCCTGACACTGATTAGTTGCGGAGAAGAGAACGGAACCGAAACAAGCACCACGTATACCCCACGCAACGCAGAGATTGCCACCCCGACAGTATGGAAATCCACCTCAGTCATACTCATAGACTGCATCGTCGCCGTCAATTCCACCCTAACCATTGAACCCGGTTGCACCGTAACCTTTACCAACAACGGTTACCTGAAAGTAGGAGAAGCCAACAACGGAGCCATCATAGCCAATGGCACAGCCGATAAACCCATCCGGTTCACCACAGCCCTCTACACACAAGCCGGATCAGGCACCTTTACTGCCCAAAGCGGTTCATGGTACGGCCTCTATTTTGGCGAGCGCAATATGGTGAATACCACCAGCCTTCGACACTGCATCTTCGAAGGAGCCGGCAAAAACAACACCCCCTGCATCGAGCTGTACAAAACCACACTTGATCTGGAATCCAGCATCATCCGCGACTGTGCCGGTATAGGCGTCAAAGCAGGACTACTCTCAAGCTTCAAAAAATTCAGCTACAACGAACTCAGTCGCTGCGGTGGATTCCTGCTTTCAGGCATACCCGAAGCACTGGTCGAACTGGATAAAACCAACACCCTTGCCCCCAACAATAACAAGAACATCGCCTTGATGGGAGGCTCCATCGAATTTGACTGCACCCTGACCAAACAAACCATACCCTATACCGTATTGGGCAACATCTACGTAGAAAACGCAGTACTGACCATTGAAAAAGGCATCACCCTCAACTTTACGAACGAGACCTCCCTCAACATAGGAAAAGAACAACGCGCAGCACTGGTAGCCATCGGCACGGCAGCAGAGCCCATCCGCCTCACATCGGCAGCATCCAGTCCACAGGCCGGAGACTGGCAAGGCCTGCTGTTTTACGAAAAAAACAGTAGCACACAGACACACCTCAAATACGTCACCATCGACTATGCAGGAAAAGCCATCGGAACAGCTGAAGGAGCCATTTACACCTACAGCCCAATTTTTGTAGAAAATTCCATCATCAAAAACAGCCAAACCTACGGAATCTGGTGTGCCAATGGCGTCACATTAACCAACTTTACCAACGACACCATTCAGGGATGCGGCAAATGCCCCATCAGCATCAACGTCAATCAAGCCCATACCATCGATTTAAACACAATCTTTACCAACAACGAATACAATTACATCCAACTGAAAGGATCGAACCTCACGAGCAACGCGACGTGGCGGAAACTCAGCTTACCCTACGTCCTCATGGATGGCCTCATCATCGGTTACGAAAACGCGTTAGTCAAACTAACCCTATCCCCGGGCTGCACCTTGGAATTCCCCACAGGTAAAAGCCTCACCGTCGGCATAAACGGCACCCTTTCGGCCATAGGAACCCTACAAGACTCCATCACCTTTACATCCGCATCCGATACCCCACAAGCAGGAGACTGGACCGGCATCACCTTCGAAAACGGGTGTTCCCTTGGCAACAACCTTTGCTATTGCAACGTGGAAAATGCCGGAGACTTCCTCGAATTCAACATCGGCATCAACTCCTCCAACGTCGCCATCACCCACTCAACCATTCAAAACTCCCTGCACCACGGCATCTACATCTATTACCACGAACCGGCCAATACACCAATCCTACGTGATAACGCCTTCAATGGCAACTTGGGAGACAACATCCATTACGAAATCCAACCCGAGCAATAGCCCTAAAAAAATCGGGAGGAATCGGCCTCACGGCTAATCCCCCCCATTCTCACCAAAAAAACAAATACCTAATACTATAAACTAAACCTCTAATCACTTACACAACAATAACGAACAACTAATTGTTCACTCCCCTCGACAATTTGCCACCATGAAACATGCCACCCCCATTACAACCCTCCTGAATATTGAATACCCCATCATCCAAGGCGGCATGGTTTGGTGCAGCGGTTGGCGATTAGCATCAGCCGTGAGCAATGCCGGCGGATTAGGACTCATCGGAGCCGGCTCCATGCACCCCACCACGCTTAAGGAACACATCCACAAGTGCAAAGCCGCCACGGGCAACCCCTTCGGTGTGAATGTTCCCCTTCAGTACCCGCAACTCGAAGAAATTATGCAGCTGATCATTGACGAACACATACCCATCGTCTTCACCTCAGCCGGCAGCCCTAAAATCTGGACCAACCGACTCCACGAAAACGGCATCTTAGTAGGCCACGTTGTGTCCAACACCACCTTCGCACACAAGTGCCACGAAGCCGGCACCGACCTTATCGTTGCCGAAGGCTTCGAAGCCGGAGGCCACAACGGACGCGAAGAAACCACCACCCTGAATTTAGTGCCACAGATAAGAGCCGTCACCGACAAACCCCTGCTGGCAGCCGGCGGCATTTCCTCCCGCGCCAGTTACCACGCTGCTCTGGCGCTTGGAGCCGACGGCGTACAACTGGGCACCCGCTTCGCTCTGTGCGCCGAAAGCTCAGCCCATCCCGCCTACAAAACCCATTGCCGAAATCTAAAGGAAGGACAAACGCGACTCCTGCTCAAGCAACTATCACCCACCCGATTAGCCGACAACGACTTTTCAAATGCGGTAGCAGAAGCCGAAAAAAAAGGCGCATCCATTGAAACACTCAGGGAGCTCCTGAGCCATGGACGCGCCAAAAAAGGCATATTTGAGGGAAATCTTATCGACGGTGCTTTGGAAATCGGCCAAACAGCCGGATCCATCCGCCACGAAGAAACTGTGGCCGAGATCTTCGCCGACCTGCTGGGGTAAGCCAAACAATCGTAGTACGGCGCAACGAAGCCGTCAACATATCAGTACCGCTTCTAAACGACGGTACAGAACGCAATCCCTTACCAATCATGCTACCCAGCGAAGACTGGAAGCTGAAGGGAATTAAAGGCGCACCATTCGAACGATTAATCGTTTCCTGCGGCTGCTCAAGCGTCAGTTTGGTATCCATGACACTAATATAATACTTTATTTTTTAAAAAACAAGTTTTTAAGGCAAAATATTCACAATAGCACCCAAATCTACATCCAACGCCTCAAACGGAGAGTTCTTACTCTTAAACTCAGGCACCAGACTCTTCATGGCCCTAACCGTATGTTCCACCTCCATTTCAAGAGCCAAATGAATCATTGCCTCGATGGAAATCGAAACCTGATCAAAATCATACTCCCTGACTTTCGCCACCAATATCTTATCATTATTCGTAGGCAGCGTGTCCTCCTTGTTGTTGAGCAACTCCTCAAACAACTTCTCACCCGGCCTCAGCCCAATAAACTCAATCTTGATATCCCTATCGGGAACCAAACCAGCCATCTCAATCATACGACGCGCCAAATCGACAATCTTCACCGGCTGCCCCATGTCGAACACATAAATCTCGCCCGAATTCCCGAACGAAGCCGCCTCCAATACCAACCGGCACGCCTCAGGAATGGTCATAAAATAACGAATAATATTCGGATGCGTCACCGTCACCGGACCGCCCTTCTCAATCTGATTCTTAAAATGCGGAATCACCGAACCGTTGGAACCCAACACATTCCCAAACCGCGTCGTCACAAAATTGATGCCCAAACCCTTGCCAACACACACCCTAGCCAGCGACTGCACATAAATTTCAGCAATCCGCTTCGAAGCACCCATCACGTTGGTAGGATTCACCGCCTTATCGGTAGAAATCATCACAAACTGTTCCACCCCATGAATTACCGCCAAATCAGCCAGCAACTTCGTGCCCATCACATTATCAATGATGGCCTCACACGGATTGTTTTCCATCAACGGCACATGCTTGTAAGCAGCCGCGTGGTACACCACCTTGGGTTTGTAGGTACTGAACACATATTCCAACCGCTGACGGCGGCGCACATCACCAATCACCGTCGTAAAATGCAGCTCGGGAAACAGATCCGCCAGTTCCAACCCCAACTCGTGCAACGGCGTCTCGGCCACATCCAACAAAATCAAATTTTTCGGATGAAACACCGCCAACTGCCGCGCCAGTTCACTGCCAATGGAACCAGCAGCCCCGGTAATCAACACAGCATGATCACTCAGTTGCTCTTGAATCAAATCCAGGTTGATCTCAATCTCGTCGCGACCCAACAAATCCTCAAACTGAATGGGCTTCATTTTAAACTGCAACTTTCCGTTCGCGTTCACCCCTTCAAGCGGAGGCGAAACCAACACCTGAATGCCCCGTTGCAAGCACTCGCCTAAGAACGTCTGTTCCCCCCGCGCAGCTTTGTAATCGGGAAACAACAACACATCCGGATCCTCACCAAACCACTTTTCAGCCACATGCTCAATCCTCAGGTTATACAACGGATGCCCCTGAATGCGCATATTTTTCATCTTTTCGTTGCGGATTACAAAACCCGCCACGTTGTAGTTCGAACTACGCGATAACCACTGTAAAAGCGCCACACTGTGCGCCCCTATACCATATATATACGTACGCTTGGAGACTTTGCCCGAATACGTCGAACTGTAATTGTTGACAAACACAATGACAAAACGCACCATCAGCAATACCAGCAAATTCTGCAGATACAAAGACACCACAAAAAACAAGGGAAACTCAAAGTTCTCAATCAGCATCACCACAACCAGGTATAGCCCCAGATTGGGCAATGATATCGTCAGTGCCAGCTTACCAATCTCATAAAACTGCAGATGCCGCGTCAAGCCCCGGTAATACTGAAAAGCCACAAAGACCACAACCAGAAAGAACAGGTACCACATACCAATAAGCAACGCATTCGACAACGAAATATCGTTGATCTGGTAACGATTGTGCATCGTTATTGTCAAGGCCAAACACCCCAAACAAAGTAAAATATCCGTCAAAAGAACCAACCAACGATTCTTTATGGTATAATCCATAAGATACTTGGTCAATCGCCTAAACAACGCTAAAAATCGATTCATATCATTACGGGATAGTCAGGGCAAAGCTACAAATAAGTAAAGGATAAATGAGCATCCTCGGTGAAATAGATATTAACAAGTTGTGACTTTCTTAAACACCACATTGTACCGAAACCCATTCTTTCCGTAGTTTGGAATCTGTTGACCGAACACACGCACCTTCCACCCGGCACGCTTGCCCATCATGACAAACCAGTTCCGCTCAAAATACAGATGCTTAAGACCGTTGTACAACTCATCGTACACACCCACCGGCAGGGCCTTTCGGCTAGCCTCCATCTCCTCCACATCCGTCATCACATCGGGCACATTGAGCACAGCCACCATGGAATCGGCCATTTCAAACATCTTGAGCAACACAACCTCAGCCACCTTCAACGAATCAAAATACTGAAACACACTGTTCGCCAGCACCACATGGGCACGCTCAGTCACCTTAAAATCCATCGCATTAGCCACCTCAAACCGGCAACCCGGCATGGCCAATTTAGCCAAGTGAATCAAGTTCGACGCCATATCAATACCGCCCACAGTGTATCCCTTTTGGTACAGGGGGAACAAAAAAGCCCCGCCCCCGCAACCCACCTCAAACACAGTCATGTCAGGCTTCAGCTTCAAGGCAGTGCACAGTTGCTCCACATACACCTTCCAGTCTTCAGGCTGAATAAGCCCTAACCCCGTATCAAACCCATCAGAAACGATCAAACTCTTCAACAAGCGATCGGGATCGTCCGACAACAAAAAATTATGCTCCAAGTGCTTGCCCCACACGTACTTCCACGTCATGCTGCACGGAAACGGATACCGACCCACGATGATCCGCTCCACATTGATGCGCGGATGCTCACCCATGTACCATTGCCCATACCAGTCGGCAAACGCAACCATCCCCTGTACCAGCGACGTTTTCCCGCTGCCCATGTCGATCATGCGGTACGGAGGCAACGAAGCCCCTTTCGGTTGCTTCAACTGGCAAGATGGACCCCGCTTCAACAACAACTCAAGGACATCCAGCACATCGTCAATATAGATGAAATCAGACGCCTCTCCCTTTTCAGCCGGTTCAACGGGCTTATCGTTCAAGAGAGCATCGGCAAACACCCCGGGTAATTGGTCGAGACAAGCCCACGGACCGTACACCGTTCCCACACGCACCCCCGTGGCGGGCAACGAATACGTGCGGCTAAACACCTCCGCAAACAACTCGTTCGAACGGGATACCGCATTCAGCACACTCACACCCGGATCGCCAAGGGAACCCACGAACACCACATGCTCCACATCCTGCTTCCTTGAATTATTCAAGACAGTGACAAAACCCGCCAAGTTGGTATTGATATACCGCAGCGGCTCCATCATCGACTGTTCGACATCAATCAGACCACCGAGGTGGCATACCGACCGAATATCGTACGTCTCAAATAAAGCCGCCACATGTACCGTATCCTCTAAATCCAACTGAATGAACGACGATTTCTCGATGTTCCGGTTCACCACCAGTTTGTTGTACCGAATTTCCTCCTTGGGTATGCCCCATTCAGCCAGACGCGCGTATTTCAGACGCGTATCGCCCGTATCGTCAAGATTGTCCGTACCAATAATGAACCAGTCATCCTTCGCCAGACGCCGTGCGAGATTACTCCCAATAAAACCGGCTACACCGGTCACTAAAACACACTTTCCCGATTCATACCCTGAATAATTCATACATTAGGTGATTTTTCATGTTTGTACATCTAACCGCTTGTCTGTGAACAATTTGTCAGCAGCCTCATACAAAGAAGCATCACTTATGTCGAACCATGGACTGGGCAACAACCAAGCGTATAGGTTGGAAGAAGCACACAACCAAGCCAATAGGTTGTTCGGCGTTTCGAAGGCCACACCTCCGGCCACCGCCTTGTACAACTTTACCACGTCGGCACCCGTCAAAAAAAGAAAGGGCGCAACACCCCACCGAGTGGGCGGCACCTGTGGCCTGTCGTGGACGGCCACCACCTTCATTTGCTGATCGAACACCACCACACCCCCGTCTTTCAACGCAGGCAAGGAAGTCTCCCGGTAACACGATAAACAACTACAGTCCCGCAAGCGAGCCTGCCTGACAAATTCCATCAATGAGCCATCCACCACAGTGCTATCTCCCACAATAAGCACGTCCTCGTTCAGCGACTGTCGCTCGATTACATACACAATCTCGCACATGAGACTCTCCCTTTCCTGAACTCGCACGCGCGCATCGTTGATAAGCGTCATGGGTTTCTTGTAATGCGTCCTCACCAACCAAGCCTTCAAATACGGGTAGCAGACTTCGTTGGTCACAATCAGGTGGTCATCAATCCCATCCATCGCATCCACGTCACACAGCAGCCTATCAATAACAGACTTACCGCCAACCTCCAACAAAGAATTCGGAAACTCGCTCGTAAACGGCTGTAAACGAGCAGAAAAACCAGTTGCCAAAATGAGCGATTTCATACGTTTGGGTGAGTTTGATTACTCCGCATTAACGCGGCTAATATAGAATTTAATCAGTAAATTACAAATAGCTTAAAGCTTATTATCACTTATTCTTAATGTAAAAATTCGGTGAGCCACGCACGCAGATCAGGACCAATTTCCTCATTGCGCAACCCAAACAGCACATTGGTCTTGATGAAATCGAGCTTGTTGCCAATATCGTAGCGTACCCCGTCAATGCGGCAGCCAAACATGGGATGCTCCTTCACCATCAGCCGCATAGCATCCGTGAGCTGCACCTCATTGTTCAACCCACGTGGCGTCTTTTCCAGGTACTCAAAAATGGCCGGCGTGAACACATAGCGACTGGCGAAAGCTAAATTCGACGGAGCCAGTTCCGGCTTGGGTTTCTCCACGAAATCACGCGCGCTAAGCACCCCATCTTCCAGCACAACCCCATCTATCACCCCGTAGCGCTGCACCTTCGAGGCCGGCACCTCCTCGAGCGAAACAACCGAAGCGTGGTATTTCTCGTACACATCCATGAGCTGACGCGTCACCGGCTTTCCGTGCCCATCCATAAGCGTATCGCCCATCAACACAGCAAACGGCTCGTTGCCCACATGGTCTTTCGCGTACAAAATAGCATCGCCAAGCCCATTCATCTCCTGCTGCCAGATGAAATGCACCTTCGCCATCGACGAAATCCGCCTCAGCTTCTCCAGTACCTCAAACTGCTTCTTTTCCTCAAGCGCCAACTCCAACAACGGATTGCGGTCGAAGTGCTCCTCAATGGCCCGCTTGCTCCGCCCAACCACAATGAGAATGTCCGTGATGCCCGAAGCCACCGCCTCCTCCACCACATACTGGATTACCGGCGTATCCACCACCGGAATCATTTCTTTTGGCAAGCTCTTGGTAATTGGCAGGAACCGCGTTCCCCACCCCGCTGCCGGTATAACCGCTTTCTTTATCATAACCTTTCAACCATTTAGTTGCACACTATTGCCGGCTTAATCACCTCGATACCCTTTTTGTTGGCCGTCCGCTTCAACCGATCAAACATAGCCTCGTCGGTGTAGGAGCCAATGATGGCCCCACCCGAACCCGTAAACTTAGCCGAAGCCCCAACGGAACGAGCCAATTCCACCATCTCGATATTGCCCGGCTCAATGCGCACCACACTGCGGCGCAAATCGAAGTTGCGGTTAATGAGCTGCGCCATCCGCTCGGTGTCGCAAACAGCCAGCGCCTCCTTAAACTGCACCGTGAGCTGCGACCATTCCTGCATGGCATCAAGCACCGCCTGCTCGCCAATGTTGTACCGCGCCCTCAGGTCGTTGTGCATCACTTCGGTGCCTTCCGACAACGTGCGGCGAAACGCTATATATAAAGGAGGAAAATTATCGGTATCCAAGGGCATGTAGTTTCCAAAACCCTGCTTATCCATGATTTTTTTGTCGAAGTCCATAAACACCGGACGCTCGTACACCTGCGCCACCCTGTCCTGCAGACCGGCAGCAATACCCAACTCCTTATTTTCCACGCTCAAAATGAGGTTGGCCAACATAGGCTTAGGAATCTCCACCCCATAAAACGCCATCATCCCCTTAAAGCAGGCCGTAATAATGGCCGACGAACCGGCCAAGCCCAGGCGCAACGGAATGTTCGAACAATACCGGATGGTAAAATTCCGCTTGTCCAACACAATGTTGTTGCTCATACAGTGGTGGTAAAACACCTTGATGGCCGCCTTGATAAGCCGGATGCCCCCGTAGTACCCACTGTTGGCCACCGTGTCAGCCAGCTCCTCAATGGTCGAAAAGCGGTTGATATCCAGCTTCTCCGGATAAATTTCCAACTCAGGCGTATGGTACAGCTGCACCTGCGCCCTGAAATTACTAAATACAAAGGCAATGGTCTTGCCGAAATACCCGTCGCTCGGGTTGCCAATCAGCGCAGCCCTTGGATAGGAAGTGGTTTCAATGATCATACTCGTCAGGTTATAAAAACATCATGGCATAAATGGGAATATAGGTAATCTTACCCTTCCGGCTAATGACCCGTTCATTCGACAACACATAGGCCTTTTGAACGTTGTAAGCCTTCGTTTCAAGAAAATAGTTGAGGGCACTGTGCTCCGAATAGTTCTTCCCCGATTTCACTTCAAGCGGAACAACGGAAAGCGTATCGTAGTTGTATTTTCCTAAACAGCATACTCTACACTTTTCGTATATTGCCCTGATCGTCCCGGGTTTGTTCATGCTTGGAATCTTTCAACCACTCACCGATTCGGCTGTTCCAATAGTACGAAATTCGTTCTGTCTGATGCCCGGTAAGGTCGGCCATGAACACCGCTTTATACTTGGGGTAATCATAGCTTTATTCAGGCAATATACCGGTTGACTTTCCAAAGGAGGTACAGCGGCAAGCTGAACGTTTGAGTCTGTTCTACCCTGTTGTCACCTATATTCTTCATGGAACACTTGAAACCGGTCTGTGGGGTGTATTTTTTGCAGAAGAACAGATAACTCTTGGCCTTTGTATTTATTTCGGCTTTTGCTTCAATCGGGATGACCTGATTTTCGTTTTCGATGAGGAAATCAAGCTCAGCCGTATTGCCTGAACGCCAGAAAAACGGTTTCATACCAAGCTTCACCAACTCCATCATAACATAATTCTCGGTAAAGGCTCCCTTGAAGTTTTTGTACAGTGCCGTCTCTTCCACTATCGTCTTGGCAGAAACCCCGGCTTTTTGTCGAAGCAAGCCAATATCGGCCATATACAGTTTGAAGTGCGTGGCATTCGCATGGAAAGATAACGGAAGCTCTGCCTGTTCAACAAGTTCCAAGGTGTATATCAAACCCGCATCGACCAACCACTTCAAGGCATCCTCCAGCTCGGCAGCGCGTTTTCCGGCTTTGACATGCGAAAAAACAAACTTATTGTTTTCTTTCGCCAGTTGTTTGGGTATGGAATCCCATATCCACCCCAATTTGGGAATATCCAAGGTCGGTGCATGTTTTGCAAAGTCGTTGGAATAATCAACCAAGATGTTATGCTGAATAACCTCTATTTTTTTATAATCATGCGTGTCAACCCATCGCTTCACCACTTCAGGCATACCTCCCACGATGTAATAGTTTTTTAAGGCTTTTGCCAGTGGAACAGAAAATGCGTCCGGGATCTCGCGGGTAATGTCGAAGTCGTTCACCATCTGTACTGTTTCGCCCAACCCTTCAGCACACAAAAATTCGCGGAACGACAGGGGATACATTTGCAGATGCTCCACCTTCCCGACGGGGAAAGAACTGTTTTCGCGATTAAGGGCTACACCGAGAAGCGACCCGGCACTCGCCACATGCAGAGCCGGCCAATTCTCGCAGAAATATTTCAACGCGGTGATGGCTTTGGGACATGCCTGTATCTCATCAAAGATGACGAGCGTCTTACCCTCCGTTATTTTAGTACCTCCTACTGCAACAGTCAGTTCTTTGATGATTCTGTTTACGTCAAAATCGAAATCAAAAATGGATGCAAGTTTCTGATTCTGTTCGAAGTTAAAATAAGCCGTGTTATCAAAGTATCGTTTGCCGAAATCTTTCAGGATATAGGTCTTGCCACATTGACGTAATCCTTTTATAATCAAGGGTTTACGGTCTTCCTTATTTTTCCACTCAAGTAATTGACCCACAATATCTCTTTCCATATCTGTTGTATTTTACAGCTTCAAAGATAGTGTCTTTTGCGTATTTCATACGAATAATGCAAATATATTTGCATTTATAATACGAATAATAACACTCACTGAAAAGCCATTAACCCAAGAAAAAAAGTGGAGATGGTGTTTATCATTCCGGATAAATGCAAGATGTTGATATTCAAACTATTTTCAGCAATGATAACGACGAGCAAGCCCAGGGTTCCGTATGTATATAAATTCATCATCAACCTGGGATTGGTATCTTTCAGAAAAGTAAGATAAATATGTGAACCATCGAGAGGAGGCAGCGGAATCAGATTGAAAATAAACAAACTAATGTTGATTATTCCCCAAGCAACGATTAGATTGACCAGGCCCAGACCTACATTGGTATTGTTGAAGCATTCGAAGAAAAACAGTAGGCGGGCCACCGCGAAGAAAAGGAAGGCGATTACCAGATTGGACAGCGGACCGGCAATGGAAATCAAGATTTCATCCCGGTGTTTGTGTTTCAGGTTATCCGGATTAAAACTCACCGGCTTTGCCCATCCAAATCCGGCAATGACAATCAGGAAAAAGCCCATCCAGTCTATATGCTTCAAGGGGTTCAGCGTCAACCGCCCCTGGTCTTTTGCCGTATGATCGCCCAAACGGAAGGCCGTATAGGCGTGCGCGAACTCATGCACCGTCAAACCAATAACGGCCGCCGGCATGATCTTGATCATTTCTATAACATCCATGTTGAATAGTTTCCTCCTTACTGGCTTACACTTTCTGACCAACAAATTCTTTTGCTGCATACAACGGCACATTTTCCATCCATTCCTGATCAGCGTGCCCTTTCATAGAAAAACGAACACCTTTCAAGCCATACGACTTGAAGTCTTGAGTGATAAAGGTTCTAAGCGATTTAGACTTCACGTTTTCCTCTGCTTTCACCTCAATGGGCACTACTTCGCTCTTCGCTTGAACAATAAAATCTACTTCCTGCGAAGAATTGTCTTTGCTGAAATAATAAATGGGCAACTCAGGTAGCGTCTTTAGTTGCTGCAACACAAAATCCTCCGTAAATGCCCCTTTATATTCAGCAAACACAGCAGATCCAATGAGAATCTGGTCGACAGGGGCATCAGACAGTGCACCCAGCAAACCCACATCGAAAACATACAGCTTGAATGCGTTGACATCTGCATAAAATGACACGGGGATTTTCACATCGCGGGTACGCTCCACTTTATACACCAACCCCGCATCAATCAACCATTGAATGGCTATCTCAAAGTCGTTGGCACGAGCCCCCTTTCGAACCGCCCCGTACATAAACTTCTTGTTTTCACGTGCAAGCTGTGAGGGTATTGAATGCCACACCATACGAATGCGTTGCGTCTCACGGCCTGCATGTTTAGCCATATCCACATCATAGGCTTTCAACAGCTTCTGTTGTACCCTTCTTACACCCACCACATCCTTACTTTCCGCAAACAAACGAACAGCTTCGGGCATACCACCCACAAAATAGTATTGACGAAGCATCTCAGTAAAGGTGTCGCCTAATGCATCAATCAGTTCCTTGTCGTACCGTTGAAGTAATTCTACCAGACTACTTTTCCCCATAGCCAACAGAAATTCATCAAATGACAGAGGATACAGGTTCATGGTATTCACTTTTCCAACAGGAAACGATTCACCCTCCATGTTCATCACCCCAAGCAGCGAACCAGCCACAACAACGTGCATATCCGGCATTTCCTCCTGAAAATACTTCAATGTGGAAATTACAGGCGGAATCTCTTGAATCTCATCCAAAAAAATCAGCGTCTTGCCGGCAGTAATTGTTTGGTTGGCAAACGCCGATAAGCCAAGCACAATACGATGGACATCCTTATCCTTATCGAACAGTGTTTTAATAAGATCATTCTTATAACAGTTCACATAGACTAAGTTATCGTACTCATTCCTGCCAAACTCATTCAAGATGTATGTTTTACCAACCTGACGAGCGCCATAAAGAATCAGCGGCTTCCTATTCGCCGCTTCCTTCCACGCTATCAGTTGTTTATATATAGTTCTTTGCATGCACAATTACATTTTTATGGGCGAATAATAGATATTATTTCACACTTTTATGAGGCAATGACGATCAGGAAAAAGCCGTATAGGCGTGTGCGAACTCATGTTCCGTCAAATTGGCACTCACCGCTTCATCACCCGGCGCGTCTGTCCGTTGACGTTTACTAGGTACAGACCCTTAGGAAGCTCGGACACGTTGATGATACGGGCTCCTGATGAAATATGTAGCAAGCCGCTTACATTGTACACCCTGACGGGCTTTTCCCGTGAAGTGCCAAGCAGGCTTACCTCTTTGTCGTCAACATACAGTAAGTTACCAACCGGATCCAGGAAGACCTCCAGCTTGTTGTTGATTTCGGGGGGTGCCGTTGCGGTGTAGGGTGAATAATGGTACTGCGTGGTATTCACAGGGACGGTTTGCCAGTCGTTGTTTTCCAAGTCCCAGGCATATTCCGTGCACGACGTAGGCAGCTGTCCGCCATACGACGTTTCCACCTCGTTGCTGTATGCGCACAATTCGTTCACTTGATGCGTGTAATCGTAGGTTATCAGCTTTTTCTTTCTGCCAACCTTCTCATAGTCAGCCCAACTCAAGTCATAACTCATTTCGGATATCGTGTTGCCGTAGGCATCATAGGCAAATTGGGTTTCGTTTTGTAAGTACCAATTTCCTTCAAAGCTGTTCTGATAAGACTCCAACGATCGTATCTTTCGATTGTTTTCGTTGTATTCATTTTCCGTTTTTACGCCTTCCAAAAAACCGTCAAAATTGTTGTCTATGTAGAACACGTAGGATGTAATGTAGCCCCTCTGGTTATACGTATAGTATTCTTGCTTCTGCAGATACGGGTTTTGTTCATTGTCCCAGTAATAGTAGGAGATGGCTGTAGGCAATCCCTTGGTGTCGAACTGCTTTTCTGTCTTTGTAATGGGCTTCCATTGGCTGGTTGACTTATCCCAGCTGTAGCCGGTTGTCGTTGTGGAGCTGAGCGTATCGTTATAGGTAGTGGTACTGACCATTTTGGATTGCCACTGGCCAGAGAACATATTTTGGTTAATGGTAGTCGATTCAATTTCTCGTCCTTGTTCATCGTAGCGTGTTGTCCCTTCATAAAATGACGCCCACTGGTTGCTACTACTGCTCCAAAAATACCGACAATCGGATGTCAGCTGATTGTTTTTGTTGTAAGCCAGTTCGGTTTTTATGAAAAACGCCCAATCGGCTGTTTGCTCATTCCATGTGAATAAAACTTGCTGAGTCTGTCGTCCATTTTCGTTGTACACAA
>Ga0302289_1000048_pt1 | contig 70170 bp, 61 predicted proteins | sample III_Fen_N1_2_FD_194552 | JGI IMG/M metagenome (GOLD analysis project Ga0302289, IMG submission 194552) | Peat permafrost microbial communities from Stordalen Mire near Abisko, Sweden - III_Fen_N1_2 | ecosystem: Environmental > Terrestrial > Soil > Wetlands > Permafrost | place: Sweden: Abisko... | reverse complement strand
AACCATAAACGTCTCCTGCCCGCATCGCTGTTTGGCGGCGCCATCTTTTTAATGCTGGCCGATCTTGCGGCGCGTGTTCTGCTCAACCCCATCGAACTGCCCATCGGCGTGGTAACGTCGTTTATCGGTTCCATCGCGTTTATCCTGATCTTTTACCGCTCCCGAAAGGAGGATGCCCATGCTTGATGTGCGGGGGCTGACCGTGCGCTACGGAGCGCTGACGGTACTCAACGACATAAGCTTTTCCGTTCGGGAAGGGGATTGGCTGATGATTGCCGGTCCCAACGGCGCGGGCAAATCCACGGTGCTCAACGCCGTGTCGCAGGGCGTGCCGTACACCGGCAAGGTGCTGCTGGAGGGTAGCGATGTTGGGCATATGAAGCCCCGCGACCGCGCGCGGTGGCTGGGCGTGCTTTCGCAAAGCCATCCCGTTGGCTATGCCTTTACGGTGGAGGAGATTGTTCGCCTGGGGCGCTATGCTTATTCTGGCGCGCTTTCCGGTTATACGGACGCGGACAGGCAGGCTGTGGAGGAGGCGCTTTCCTTTACCGGCATGGGGGAGCATCGCGCACACTCGGTGCTGACGCTTTCCGGCGGTGAGCTGCAACGCGCGTTTCTGGCGCAGCTTTTTGCGCAAAACCCGCGTCTGTTGCTATTGGACGAACCAACCAACCACCTGGATCTGGTGTATCAGAAGCAGGTGTTCGGGCTGATTCGCGATTGGCTGAAACAGCCGGGGCGCGCGGCGGTATCCGTGGTGCATGACCTGTCGCTGGCGCTGGCTTATGGCACGCGCGCGCTGTTGCTTAATGGCGGGCACATTGAGGCGGATGGCTCGGTGCGGGAGGCGCTCTCACGGGAAAAGCTGCGCAGGGTATACGGCATGGACGTGTATGGCTGGATGCGCAGCCAGCTAAGCCAGTGGGAAGAGGAATAACCTCCGGCAGAACCCAAATCCGTTTTTTGCGGCCGACCTGAACCCGCGCCTTCCGTTGGCTGCACGGGGGATGTGCGGATTCTGATTTCATTGTTTTTAGCAGACAGGCTATGGAGGCCTGTCTGTTTTTGCATTGGCGGCAAACAAGGGAGGAAGGGCATCCCTATCACCATACTTAGCATCCATACGCTGCCCCAAACGCGTTTTTTGCCGCCATGCCGTCCGTTGATTATTTCCTCAAAGTTGCTAAACTGCGCGTGAGTTGATGTTCCCGCAGCAGGATGGCGATACCTCGCTCCGATGCTTCCAAAGGCACTGCATTTTTTCGTTGTGTTTTTAAAAAGCTGTTTCATATCCATGGAAAACGCGGTATACTGAATCTGTTAGCAACCGTTGTCAGCAGTATTGCGTGTGTACCGTCAATCATGGCACACCTTAAGACGTCCAAAGCCCGAGTCCGTCGTAATTTGCGATACGGTCGCGGGTTGTGGCAAACACCGTTGGCGATGGTTCAGACTGCAAAACCCGAGCACGTTACGGTTGAACAATCCATATCAACAAATCAGGAGGGATACGTTATGTGTGGGATTTCTTTCTTCATCTGTAAGCATTGCGGTAATCTGGTAGGCATGATTCACAGCTCCGGCGCTCCCATGACCTGCTGCGGCGATCCTATGACCGAGCTCGTGCCCGGCAGTGTAGACGCCAGCCACGAGAAGCATGTGCCCGTTGTAGAAGTCAACGGCAACATCGTTACTGTGAAAATCGGCGCAGTGGCCCATCCCATGACGGAAGAGCATTCCATTCTGTGGGTGTACCTGCACACCGAAAACGGCGGTCAGCGTCGCTGCCTCGCGCCCGGTCAGGAGCCCAAGGCTGAGTTCGCCCTCATCGATGGCGACAAGCCCGTAACAGCCTATGCTTATTGCAACCTGCACGGCCTGTGGAAGACCGATCTGTAATCGAACGCTTTCGTAGATTACTCCCGCTCTTTCAAAAAGAGCGGGGTTTTTTATCTGAAGAATAACACACTATTCCCACCATAACAATATGAGATAAACATTGTATCAAAGGAGAACCAACATGAGTCAAAAAGTCGTCATCATCGGCGGCGTAGCAGGCGGCGCGAGTTGCGCGGCAAGGCTTCGCAGACTGGATGAAACCGCCGAGATCGTGCTCTTGGAGCGCGGGGCATACATTTCCTATGCCAACTGTGGCTTGCCCTATCACGTGGGCGACGTGATCAAATCCCGCAGCGCGCTGCTTTTGCAAACCCCCGAGGCCATGAAGCAGAAGTTTGCCGTGGATGTGCGGGTGAAAAACGAGGCGGTTTCCATCGACCGCGATAAAAAGACCGTAACCGTAAAGCGTGTGGAAACCGGCGAAACCTATGAGGAATCCTACGATACGCTTGTGATTTCAACCGGAAGCTCGCCCATGAGGCCGCCCATTCCCGGCATTGACCAACCGCGCATCCTCTCCCTGTGGACGGTGCCCGATGCCGACGCCATCCGCACGCTGATCTCTGAAAACCATGTGGAGACGGCCGTGGTGGTGGGCGGTGGCTTTATTGGCCTGGAAATGGCAGAAAACCTCAAGCACGCCGGTTTGAAAGTATCGCTGGTGGAGATGCTGGATCAGGTAATGGCGCCCATCGACTTTGAAATGGCGCAGATACTGCACGAAAACATCCGCGAAAACGGCGTGGATTTGTACCTTGGAGATGGTGTGAACGCTTTTGAAGCCGATGGCATCAACGTGAACGTACAGCTCAAGAGTGGTAAAACCCTGAATGCCGGGTTGGTGATCCTCGCCATCGGCGTAAAGCCCAACGGAGAAATCGCCAAAAATGCCGGGCTTGCGGTCAACGCGCGTGGCGGCATTGTGGTGGACGAGCATCTGCGCACTTCCGACCCCGCGATCTATGCCGTTGGCGATGTGATTGAAGTAACGGACTATGTATTTGGCGACAAAACCATGATCCCGCTGGCCGGCCCCGCCAACAAGCAGGGTCGCATCGCGGCGGATAACATCGCGGGCGGCGATGAAACCTACAATGGCTCGCAGGGCACCTCGGTCGTGAAGGTGTTTGACCTGACGGCTGCGGGTGTAGGTGCGAACGAAAAACAGCTGATCAAACGCGGTAGGGTGCGCAGCAAGGATTATGAAACCGTAACCATCACGCAGAACAGCCATGCGGGCTATTACCCCGGCGCAACCCCGATGACACTGAAGCTTCTGTTTTCTATGGATGGCAATAAGATTTTCGGCGCGCAGATCGTGGGTCGTGAGGGCGTGGATAAACGCATTGATACCATCGCCGTAACCCAGCGTCTGGGTGGCGGTGTCAAGGAACTGTCCCAATTGGAACTGGCCTATGCACCGCCCTTCTCCTCCGCCAAGGATCCGGTCAACATGCTGGGTTTCGTGGCGCGCAACGTGCTGGGCGGGCTGGTAGGGATTGCCCCTTGGGATGCGCCCGTTTCCCACCCCGATGCGGTGCTGCTGGATGTGCGCGAAGCCGTGGAGCTCATGGCGTTCAGCGTGCCGGGTGCGGTACACATCCCGCTTGGGCAGCTTCGCGACCGCTTGGGCGAGCTGGATCAAACCAAAGAGATGATCGTGTTCTGTGCGATCGGCGTGCGTGCGTACAACGCTGCCCGCATCTTGAAACTGCATGGTTTTGACCGCGTGCTGGTGTATCCCGGCGGCGCGCGCTTCTACCAGGCAACCCATTATGAGGAGGTCGCTATGGACACTACCAGAACCGCGCCCATCGCCGACAGCGGCAACACCGCCGACCTCGACGAGCCCAAAGCCAGCATGCGCATCGATTGCAGCGGCATGCAGTGCCCCGGTCCCATCATGAAGGTGTTCCAAACCATGCAGGGGATGAAACCCGGCGAAGTGATGGAGGTTTCCGCTTCCGACCCCGGCTTTGCGCGAGATATCGGCGCATGGTGCCGTCGTACGGGCAACACCCTGCTCAGCAATGAAAAACAGGGGGACGATTATGTCGCCCTCGTGCGCAAGGGCGGTACGCCTGTGCCCGCCGGAAAAGATACGCCGGAAGGCAAAACCATCATTGTATTCTCCGGTGATTTGGACAAGGTGCTCGCCAGCTTCATCATTGCCAACGGCGCGGCAGCCATGGGCAGGCCGGTGACGATGTTCTTCACCTTCTGGGGGCTCAACGTACTCCGCCGTCCAGAAAAAATCAAGGTGAAAAAGAGCCTTGTGGAAAAGATGTTCGGGTTTATGTTGCCGCGCGGCAGCAGTAAGCTCAAGCTTTCCCAAATGAATATGGCGGGTATGGGCACCGGCATGATGAAGATGATCATGAAGCAAAAGAACGTCGATTCCCTCGAGACGCTCATCAGCAAGGCAATGAAGGCCGGTGTGAAGCTGGTCGCCTGCACCATGAGCATGGACATCATGGGCATCCATGCCGAAGAGCTGATCGACGGCGTGGAACTTGGCGGCGTAGGCGCATACCTTGGTGATGCCGAGGAGAGCAACGTCAATCTGTTCATCTGAGGATAACGGACATTACCCCAAATCCCTTTGCCCCACAGCGCTTTGCTGTGGGGTTCAGCCTGTCAAAAAACCTCTGCAAACCGTGGTTGCCACTCGCCACCTAGCCCTTCGGGCTGTTCGCTCGCTTCTAGCAAAACGCTATGGCGTAAAGCGTTGGGCTTTGCCCAAACCCACCAAAGGATTTCACCCTTTGGAAACCTGACAAGGGATTTCATCCCTTGACCCACTTTTTTGACGGTCTGGCCTCATAGCGCTTTGCTGTGGGGTTTTTGTTTTTCGCTGCGTTCAAGCGGTATGGGCGGCGCGGGACTCTGTGACAAACCGCGTGATGGAAAACGCTGCGGGTTGATGTCGCGGTGGCTGCATTATGTAACGTTGAAGAAAAAATTCAGGGAGGGGTACCCTGTTGCACCCGAAGCTTTGTCTCGCTGTGGAACAATGCCGTTAAGCTTGTTCCGACATCAGCAAAACTGGGAGCAACATCCTGTTTGTTCGCACAGTGTAACCCTACCAGATATTGACTTTTGCATGGCTCTATCCCATAATAGTACTAAGAACAGGTGCACTATTCAGAACACAGAGGAATAGCAATATGAGCAAACCAACGAAAAAGCAAAATTTTCGGTTTCTGGTCACAGCACTGCTGTCCGTTGTTGTTATTTTTCTGTTTATTACATTCATCAGCAGTCAGGACAGGTTGGCAGGCTCTCACTTGCGGCAGATCATGCTTTGGGAAAGCGCGCAGGGCGAAACAAAACTTCCTCTGGCATTGCCGCAAACGGTCGGTCAGACAGTGGAAATACGGGCGACGCTTCCCGAACTTCAATTTGCGGACTGTTTGATTTTTCGTACGGAGAACCTCGCGGTGTCCGTATCACTGGACGGGCAGTTACTTTACAGTAGTACGCTGCCACTGGCGCACCGCACCCTTGGCGACGAATGGCACATGGTGCCTCTGCCGCCGGAAAAATCGGGCAAAACCGTTTCCATCACCAGCACCGTGTTGTATACGCCCGGCTCTAACCCTGTCAGCGCTGTTTACCTCGGCTCCCAATCCGATTTTTTACAGAACCTGCTGCGCAATCATCTGCCCAGCTATATGGTGAGCATTCTGCTGTTTTTGTCAGGCATCGCCTTTTTGTTCAGCAGTCGAATGATTGCCCGACGGGATTTGCGGGTGCAGATTCCATGGTCTTTTGCGCTTCTGTGCGCCACACTCGGCCTTTGGTGCGCGATGCAGACAGAAGTGCCGGAGATTCTCTATGGCCGCACGACATTTCTCCATTTTATAACGTATAGCCCGCTGCCATTTGCACTGGCATTAGCGTTTTTTTTCCTGCGTACCCTTCCTGCGCCGAAATGGCTGCTGGCGGCTTATCTCTGGCTGGGCATGGTGGAATTGCTGGCTTGGGTGGTCACGATCGCCGGGGAGACTTTCCGCTTTGCCGCCTATGTGGAAACGCTTCCCCAAACGCGGCTGGCACTGTATGCGCTGATTGTTTTGTTTATACTCCAGATCCCTTCGCTGCTCAAGGAATTCCGCACCTATTTTTACATGGTGCTTGGCTTCACCTGCATAGCGGTGATGGTGATTGCCGATATTTTCAGCGCCTATGCCGGTACGTACGATTATGCGCGCAATACCCGATTCGGCCTTTTGTTGATGACGGTGCTGATAGCGCTGCAATATGGTGTGCGTGTGCGCGAGAGCGTGAAACGGGCGGATGAGGCCGATCTGATGCGCCGCTTGGCTTACCGCGATTCACTCACGGGATTGCACAATCGGTTGGCATTGGTACGCGATCAGGAGAGGCTGCTTGCCCAAGGCAGAAGCTGTGTGGGCATTGTGCAGATGGATATCAATAACCTGAAGCAGGTGAACGATCAATTCGGCCACGAGCAGGGCGATGCGCTGATCCTGCGTGCAGCGAAAGCGATCCGTACGGCATTTAACGATGTGGGAACGTGTTACCGCGTGGGTGGCGATGAATTTGTGGCGCTGCTTACCGAAACCGACTGTGAAGCGACCTACCGCGAATGCGCCGAAAAACTCACCAAAGCCTGTGAAGAGCAAAACGAAAACCAGACGCATCTGCTGTCGATCGCACTCGGCTTTGCCATGTACAATGCTGAAGCCGATGAACAGTTTTTCGATCTTGTGCGTATTGCGGATATGCGTATGTACGAACGCAAGCGCGAAATGAAAGCGCAAATCGAGGCGGAGGCTCAACAGCCGGACATGAGCGAAGGCAGTTCAGGCCTTTGATAACATTGGACGGCATCGCTCCTTCGCAGAGGGGTTTTCGGTTTAACAAAACGCAGGCTTATCTGAAGTGACTACGCGGTAACCGCCATGCCGTAAAGCTAGTCAAAGCTTGATTTAATTTGAAGAACATGCGCATTCACGCTTGTTTTTATCACCCGATTTTGGGTGTTTGTGCGACAAGGAGCCTTTTATCAGGGCGAACGGGTTACCTTTGCGGTGATTACACAGAAGCATAGGGTAGGCTATGTATCCGTAAAAGTTGTGCCAAAAAAAGCGATAGATTAACAATGAAGCAACGTTTAAAACACAAGCAAGCTTACGCCCGAAGAGTTCGAAATGATGAAGACCCATGGAATCATTGGCTATGAAACGCTGGCTAGTGTGGAAAAGACCTATGCAGCCAACTCCTTTTTGCGCATGGGCATGGATATTGCCCGCGTTCGCGATGAAAAGTGGAAGGGCGCAGGCTACCGCGCCGGACTTTCCGGTACCAACATCCCGCTTTCCGCGCGCATGATGGCTGTAAGCGATGTTTAAGGTGCCCTGCACTCGCGGCGCGTATACAAGAGCCCCTTTACGCATATGGAGAGTGTGAGGATCATGCGGGAAGGGCGCGGCAGGCATTTTGATCCGGTGCTGATCGATATTTTTCTCGAAAATCAGGAGGAATTCAGGGAGATTTATAATCGCTCTCAGAAAAAATAGAGGCTTTCGTTGCCCCTTTGAATCATTTGGCGCTGTGGCGCATTTTGGGCTCTTTCCTTGTTGGAAGAGGCCTTTTGGGCGGGGAACGCATCTGCCAATTCAAGAAAACAAAAAAAGGCATCCGAAACATGCGGGGGACAAGCGGAGAAGCCCCTGCCATGCCTACAGGCATGCCCCATACTCAGTCAACGTCGGACGCGTAAGGGTTGCACCTGAGGGCTTTCGAAAGGCGGCGGAAAGCCTTTGTTTTCAACTAATGTTGACCAATGTAGTTTTCCAGTGTGGTGTGATAAACCTCCAGATTGGTTTCGCCGACAACCGTCGGTTCCCCTAACACCAGATCGGCCATATGGTGCGGTACTTTGCCGCCTATGGCCATCGATTTGGCACAGCTTATGCAGTACACGGCTACCTCCGGGCAGGGCATCTGCGCAGCACGCTTGATCTGCAAAGGATTCACCTGTTCTGTGGGCAGGCGCGGGTAAAAATTGTCGCCGCAACAAATGGAGCGGGTGCCGCTGAGTGGACTGTCGAGAATGGCGATGTTCATTTTGGCAAGCAGACTGCGTACCGCCGAATGAACCTGCGGCTTGCGTCGAAACGAGCAGGGGTCTTGCACCGAAAGCGTTAAACCGCTGTATTGGGGCAAATGCAGGTTGGGGATGCTATCCAGCACCTCCCACAGCGTAAGGGTGTTAACCCCGGCATACAGCGAACGGAAACGACGGTCGCAGCCCGCGCAGGTATTGATAATCGTAGAACCGGCGGGCAGTTGAGGATCGTGATGGCAGCATAGTGTGTGCAGCTTTACCGGCCCGAAGGAGGACTGAATCAGGGCAAATAGCCTTTGAACGGTAATAGGGCTGTGGATGGCTAGCGCGCAGCCGGGGTTGAACCAGCATTTGTCCGGATCAATGTCCGAAAGGCGGATGCTTTGGATAGGCGTTACTTCCATAGAGGAGAGCCTCCTTTTCCGGCGTGGGTTTGCTCCAGCGTCAGCAGTGCGGCTTTCATCTCCAACCCGCCTGCGTAGCCCGTAAGGCTCCCGTTTTGGCCGATGACCCGATGGCAGGGGATGGCAATGGCAATCGGGTTTTGACGGTTGGCAAGCCCTACAGCCCTTGCGGCGCGGGGGTTGCCAAGCACTGCCGCCAACTGACCATAGGTGCGGGTTTCGCCATAGGGAATGGTTTGCAATGCAGCCCATACGCGGTTTTGGAAGGGCGTGCCTTTGGGTGCTATCGGGAAGGTGAACTGTGTGCGCTGACCGAGCAGATATTCGCTGATTTGCGCGAACGCCATATCAGCGAGCAGGCAGGGCTCGCTTGACGCTTCGGGAGCGTTGACGCGTACCAAGCGCGTGACAGCATCCTTTTCGCAGATGATTTTCAGCAGACCGAATAGCCAAGGATAATAGGTATCAGTTTTCATCCACAGGGCTCCTTTGGAGAATGTAGCAGGTGTCAGGCGATTTTGGGAATTGCGTGAAGACTGTTGGAAAAACAATGGGAGCATTCAGGCACGCATTTTCCCCAAATGTTGGAAAAACATGCCTTTGCTGTTTGGAAAGATCAGGTTACCGCTGGCTTGGATCGCGATAAAACAGAGCTATGCCATGTCTGGGGGATTCGCCTTGCGGTAAGCGGCGGGGGAGCAACCTGCCGCCTTTTTGAAAAATCGGTAAAAAGAGGATACGCCCCCAAAGCCGATGGCGTACGCAATGTCGATCACCGGTTCTCGGGTTTCGCAGAGTCGGCGTTTGGCTTCGTGAAGCCGCAGACCGTTCATATACTCGCCCGGCGTAACCCCATAAACGGTTTTAAACAGTTCGCCGATTCGCCGTGTGGACACGCCCAGCGACGCAAGCTCCGTATGTAGCACCTGCTGACGGGCAAAGCCTTCATCCAGCATGGCTTTCGCCTGCTGTGCAGTGTCGCGCAAGGGTTGATAATCCGGCAGATCGCTGCGGCAACGCTTACAGGGGCGAAAGCCCGCCAACCGCGCTTGCGCCGCGGTATCAAAATAACGGACGTTTTCACGGTTGGGAATCTTGGATTTACAGGACGGTCGGCAAAAGATGCCGGTAGAGGCTACCGCATAAAAGAATTGCCCGTCGCAGCGAGCGTCGGCCGTGAGAACCGCGTTCCACATTTCATCTTCATTCATAGCGCTTACCCTATGCCTCGTTATGGCACATGTTTGTGCCGGTGTGTGGGCTTCTGTTGAGAGGTTTGTTCGTGAAGGTATCCTGCGGTTTGGGGGCATCCCCTGCGGTTCGCAACTTTGTAATCGATATACCTCTTGTCGCTGAGATGCTGCCCGACCCTGAGAGGATTCCTCCGGCAGGTTGTTCTTTGTCTACTTCGGAAAGTTTCAGGGGAAGACGATCCGAACTGGGGAGAGGAAGTAACCCGCGAATGTCCAGTCTGCCGGATACTCAAGCCCGCGTGGCGCTGAGCGATTGGGAAAAAGAAGGCAGGATGAATGCTTTTACAAAAAGGCTTGAAATCCATCCCAACGGGATGCCTATTTTTCTTTTCTGAGTTTCGCGTTTTGCCGCTCTGCGGCGGCAGGGTCGGCAAGGTCCGGAAGTGCGCCCGCAGCGATGACCCACAGGTACAGGCTGGCTACCGTGCCATAAGGAGAATATTGGTTTGCATAGCGGGTGAAGGTTTCACGGTCGATGCTTTGGAGGTGGTAAAGCATGCGCATTCCGCGCAGGATGCCCAGGTCGCCAAAGCTTACGATATCAGGCCGTCGCAACCCAAAGAGCAGTATCATTTCTGCCGTCCATACGCCAATCCCCTTGAGCGCAGCCAGCGTATGAATGACTTCGGCATCGGTTGCCTGCGAAAGCACGGCAAGGTCGATTTCGCCGTTTTGCACCTTCTCGGTAAACTCTTGGATATAATTCACTTTTCGAAACGTTGTGCCGCACTGTTGCAATTCGTTAGCGGACAACGCCCCCACTGTTTGCGGCGTAACGCCGCCGGTGCGCTGCTCCAGCCGTGCCCACAGGGTGGCTTGCGCAGCTGTGGAAATCTGCTGACCTAAAATGTGGCGCACCACCGAGGCATAAAGGTCTTCATCCACCGTTCGCCGGATGGGGCCGATGCGTTCGATGGCTTCCCCTAATTGCCTGTCGTGACGGGCAAGGTGCCGTGTTTCCGCATCGCCGTATTCGTAAAGCATACTGCCACCTCCCACGCCTATATCATAGCATACCTTGGAGTGAATTTCTTCCCATTTTCGGACGGGCAATTCTGGCGGTATGTGGGGAGAATCCCAAAGACAGGTTGGCGGCAGATGCTCACCGTTACGTCGCCGTCGAGACGGTTCCCAACCGCGTGGCTGTGTTTTGTTATTGCACTTTGCCTGATAAAAAAGCAAGGCAATCCTTAGCTTTCCAAGCATTCAGTTCGTAGGAACAGACGTTGGTTACAGGCTGAAAGCTACTGACAGGTATGGACTGATTCCAAGCAGATGGGAAAACAGGAGCAGATTCACGTGAACATTCGTGGGGCTTGCGTGTGGGGCGCGCGGTTACCGAAGCTATAACAGGCACACTTGAGGGGGCTGGACGGAGGTACATCGGTTCGGCAGTTTCCGGAGGGGGTGGTGACATCTTCTTCAGGTGCAGCTTGTGCTGTCTCTGCCGCTTTCAGGGAGGACTGTCTACAGGTAAACAGATACAACATAAAAACATGGCGAGATTTTCGGCTTTATTTTTATGCGCTTTCACAAAGAATGCCGATTTATAAGGCTTTCTGGAATGATTTCAGTTTTTGTGAAGGTTTCAACCAATCTTGACAGGGTGAGGTTGTTTGACTATACTTTAGTCGGTGAAAGTTGGCTTGCAAAGGAGCGTTACGAACAGGAAGGCAACGTGGCTCGCGATGGCACTGGTCGCCATGCTTGTAATGTTTCCCCTGTTTACGGTTGGCAGCCTTCAGCCTGAAGTTTCCTTGCCGACGGACAACGCTGCCACACCGCCGCAGTACCTTGAACCCATCCATCCCCGTTCGTCTGCGGTGCTGCCAGAGCCTGTATCGGTTCCGCTGGCGGTGCAGGTTGTGATGAAGCCTTTTCTTTTCTGCTGACAGCCATGTGCTTTCGTCTGCACCTGCGACAGTCGGTCGTGGCAATGCCTTGCCGTTTCTTTCCCACTAACCTGTACCTTTTACAAAGCTACAGGGATCATCCGTATCACGCGCCGCCCGCGTACCTCTGATTAACACGGCGGAGGGCACCCTCTGCCGGTTAAGGATATCTCTAGGTTCCATTCCATGGGTGTTCCAAAATTCATTTTACTAAGGGAGATGCCGACACATGTTTTGGGCAATTATTTCCATCGTGGTTTCCGTGGCCGCACTCGCGGTAGCTTGGTACTTCTATGCCTGGGTCAAAAAGCTGCCCAGCGCCAACCAAAAACTGGATGACCTTGGACTCCTGATCCGCAATGGTGCGTTCACCTTCATCAAGCGCGAATACAAGGCACTGCTGATCTTCTGCGGTTCTGCCGCTGTGCTGATCCTGCTGCTGTTCCCCCAGCCCATTTGGGCCGGTAAGGGCATTGGCGAAAACATTAGCATGGTAGGCGCGTACCTGTTTGGCACGTTGCTTTCCGCTACTGCCGGTGTTGTCGGCATCAGCATTGCGACCATTGCCAACGTTAAGGCAGTGACCGCCGCTCAAAAGGGCATTGCCCCCGCGTTCATGGCCGGTTTCCGCGGCGGCGCGGTCATGGGTATGGCGGTTGTGGCTTCCTCTTTGATGGGCGCCGCAATTCTGTACATGCTTACCGAAAGCACCAACATCATTATGGCTTTCAGCTTCGGCGCAAGTTCGCTGGCGCTGTTCGCCAAGGCGGGCGGCGGCATCTTCACCAAGACAGCCGACATCGCTGCCGACCTTGCGGGCAAGGTTGAGCTGGGCATTCCGGAAGACGATCCCCGCAACCCCGCCGTTATCGCCGATAACGTAGGCGACAACGTGGGCGACGTGGCCGGCATGGGTGCTGACCTGTTCGATTCAAACGTAGCCTCCATCGCCGCTGCCATCGTGGTTGGCGCGGCGCTTGGCAAAGTGGAACTGATCTTCATGTTTGGCGCGCTGGGTCTGTTAGCCTCCATCGTCGGCGTGCTGTTGTCCCGCATTGGCGCTAACGGCGATCCCGGCAAAGCGCTCAACCGTGGCACCTATGTTACCTGCGGCATCTTCGCGGTGCTCACGTTTGTGGCTACCCTTCTGTCCAACGGTTCCATCGACTTCCGCCTGTGGGGCGCTGCTATACTGGGCATGGTAGCCGGTGTCATTATCGGCTTCACCAGTGAGTTCTTTACCGGCGATGATAAAAAGCCTGTTGAAAATGTTGCCCGCGCCTGCCAGAAAGGCCCCGCGTTCACCATTCTCTCCGGTTTCTCCTACGGCCTGTGGAGCACCCTGCCCTCGATGACGGGTATCGGCCTCGCGGCGCTGTTTTCCTATCGCCTGTGCGCACCGCTTGGCCCCGATTACGCGATTTTGGGTATCGCCATCGCGGCGCTGGGCATGCTCAGCGTTGTGGGTATGATTATCAGCAACGACGCTTACGGCCCCATCGTGGATAATGCCCGTGGCCTTGCCGAAATGTCCGGCATGGGCGACGAGGTCATCGAGATCACCGATAAGCTCGACTCCGCTGGCAACACCTCCAAAGCCATCACCAAGGGCTTCGCCATCGGCGCTGCCGGCCTGACCGTTATCGCCCTGTTAGGCGCGTTCCTGGAGACGGTCAAGGCGCACGGCGTGGTCGTGACCCTCGACCTGATGAACCCCATGGTGCTATTCGGCATCCTCGTTGGCGCTGCGGTGCCCGCGATTTTCTCCGCCATGCTCATCCTGGGTGTGGATCGCAACGCGCAGGTGATGGTGAACGAAATCCATCGCCAGTTCAAAGAAATCCCCGGCCTTGCCGAAGGCAAGGAAGGCGTTGTGCCTGAATACGGCAAGTGCATAGACATTGCTGCCAAAGGCGCAATCAAAGAATTGATTCCCGCCGGTCTGGCGACGATCATTATCACGTTTGTTGTGGGCTTCATCGGTGGCGTGCAGGCGGTTGGCGGCTATCTGGCCGGCAACATCATCACCGGCCTGCTGCTGGCGCTGCTCATGAGCAACGCGGGCGGTCTGTGGGACAATGCCAAGAAGTATATCGAAGCCGGTAACTTTGGCGGCAAGGGCAGCGACGCGCACAAGGCGGCCGTCATCGGCGACACCGTTGGCGATCCGTTCAAGGATACCGCCGGTCCGTCCATCAACACCCAGATCACCGTCGTATCGCTGGTTTCTTCTTTGGCGGCTGGCCTGTTTGTGGCCTACTCGCTGATTAAGTAAGCCGATGGAAGAAAAGAACATTCAAAAGACCGCGGGGGGCAATAAAGCCCCCCGCGGCGGCTGGCTTTTTGCCATGCTGAAGGGCGCGCTGATCGGTACAGGCGCAATTTTGCCCGGTATCAGCGGCGGTGTGCTGTGCGTGGTGTTTGGCATCTATCGCCCCATTATGGAACTGCTTGCGCACCCCATTCGGGAACTGAAAAAGAATTTCTGGTTTTTTGTGCCGATCGTGATCGGCTTTGCGGTTGGTGTACTGGGCATTTCCAAGTTGCTCAAGTGGGTGCTGGAGCGTGCGGAAACCCCGGCTATGTGGGCGTTTATCGGCCTGATTGTGGGCACTTTCCCCTCCCTGTGGAAAGAAGCGGGCAAGGAAGCCCGCACCAAGGGCAGCTGGGTGGCGTTGATTGCAACCTTTGCGATTATGCTGCCGTTTCTGTTCTTTATGGAATCGATGCAAAACGGTCAGGCTGCGCAGACCGCTGCAGGTACTGCCACTACGTACAGTGTATGGATTTGGCTGGTATGCGGTGTGTTCTGGGGTCTTGGCTTTATCGCTCCCGGCCTCAGCCCCTCGTCCATCTTCTTTGTGTTGGGCGTAATGGGGCCGATGATGGATGGAATTTCCTCCCTGTCGTTGCCGGTGCTTTTACCGATGGGCTTTGGCCTGATCGTGTGCGTACTGTCGCTCAGCCGTGGCATTGGCTGGCTGCTCAACAACAAAAATTCCATCACCATGCACGTTGTGACGGGGATGGCGTTTGCCTCCACGGTGGCCATTCTGCCGTTTGGCAATGCCAAGTCATGGCTTGACGTTGTGGTGTACGAGCTGTGCTTCTTTGGCGGTTGCGCCGTGGCACTGTGGATGGATCGAATGAACAACAAGCTGGAGGCAGCAGGCGAGAAATAAAAGAGGTTTTCCGGTCACCTCTTTTTATACTTCGGAGTTTCCCCTTGTGGGAAGCTCCTTTTTTGCAGGGCGAAGGGAAAGCGCCTGCCATGCCAGCGGGCGCGCCCCTTCAACAAGAAGATTAAAAACCCAAAGGTTCCCAAGCGGCGTCCGAAGGTTCCCAAAGGGTGAGCGGAAAGACCAAATCGGTTTCGTAGGCGCGCAAGGCACTGCCGTGCCCTGGGCTTGCGAAACCTCCCATCTGCGGGTCGCTTTCGCCTTCGGCGAAGTGCCCACGGGGTACACGCTTCCCTCCGGTGCCTTTGGCACGTCCGCAGACGTGTCCCCCGCGTCTTGCACCCGCAAGTGCAGCCCTTCCATAGAAAAAAACCCCTTCCCAAAAGGAAGAGGCTGAAGGATCGCAGGGCACCCAGAATCCCGATGTAAAACCATCTGTTTCACCAGACGATATTGCCGGTGGTCAGTTCCCGTACCGAGAGAAACATGGCGTACAGACGGTTGTCCAGAGGAGCATCCATATGCAGGTGACCGAAAAACCAGCGTTTATAGGCAACGTTGTCCAACACCCATTGCAGAAACTCGTTGAGTTCCCGCTCGCCTTCGTGGTCGCCAAAAATCTGACGCATCACCTTTTCAGGCGCGGCGTGGGTCAGAATATAATCCACATCATTGCCATAGCGAGTCAGGTTTTTCTTCGCGGTGGCATACTCTTCCTTGGAAGGCATTTCGCACTTCCACCAGTCTACCCCTTCATAGCGGCGGGATTGGTCGATGGAATAGCCTCCGCCCATGGTAAACAGGGTGTTGCCCTCAATTTCAAAAACCTGGCCACGCATCAGGTGGTAGACGTTTCGGCGTATGCGACGCGCCATGCCACCCTTCCATTGTACGGCTTGATAGGCATCCAGCAGGCTGAAATTTTCACGGTTTCCATCCACAAACAGGATGGTATAAGGTCTGAAGCTCAATTCGCGCAGTGCCAGTTCTTCGCGGGGGCCGCCTGTGAACAGATAGCCGAAATCCCCGCATACGATCAGGGTGTCGCGCTTCGTCCAATGTTCCGCAAAAGGCATAGTTTCCCGGCTGAGGCGCGCGGGGCTTCCGTGGGTATCGCCGGTAATGTAGATCATGACGCCCCTCCTGTTCCCTTGATAATAACCGAAGCAGACCTCTTGCCGCCGCGCGGGTCGTCATTCGTGGGTGGCATGTTATTGCGGGATCGCCGCGTTGAGGGCTTCGGCGATATTGTCGCGCACAATTAGATCCGCGCGCTGGTCAAATGGCGTTTCGTCGTGGTTGATCAGGATCAGACGTGCCGCCTCCCGATAGCCCAGCAGACCCGCTGCCGGATACACGGTAAGGGAAGTGCCGCCCACGATGAGCAGGTCGCACTTTGTCACGGCGCGGATGGCTGTATTCATCACATCGTGATCCAGGGGTTCGCCGTAAAACACAATGTCCGGGCGGATGGTACCGCCGCAGTCACAATGCGGTGTGCCCGGCTTCGACAGGATCTCCGCGAGTGGATACACCTTGCCGCAGGCGATACACAGATTGCGGCGCACGCTGCCGTGCAGTTCGCAAACCTTCTGGCTGCCCGCATCCTGATGCAGCCCGTCGATGTTCTGGGTAATGACTGCCTTGAGCTTGCCCTGTTTTTCCAGACGCGCCAGCGCATAGTGACCCGCGTTGGGTTTTGCGTCCGGATAGAGCATGACCCGCTTGTAAAAGTCCCAAAATTCATCCGGACGGTTCAGGAAATAGCGAATAGAGAGCATTTCTTCATAGCTTTTGCCATCGGTACGGTTGTATAGACCGTGAACGCTGCGAAAATCGGGGATGCCGCTCTCCGTGCTCATGCCCGCGCCGCCAAAGAATACGATATTACGGCTTTTTTCGATCATCTGCCTCAGGGTTTCCACTGCAGGCGATAACACGCTCATCGTATTCCTCCCATTCTGCGCTTAACCCTCTTGTAAGTGAGGATGATTGCAAGGAATGTACATGATGATAAGATGTACATACCCCTTTGTTTTTTCGACACTGGTTTCGGAAAATCCTATCCAAAGTTCGGCTTTTTATTGTACTAATTGGCACAAATTCCCTTTTTGTTCCGTTTTCACCAAACATGTGGAAAGGAGTCAAGGCTGATAAAACATGAAATCGTTAAATAGTAATGGTTTCAAGCATTTTCATTCGATGGTGAAACGCAAGAAATTTCTTCCATTGTTTTTCTCGAAAGGTGGACAAAAACGGTTGAACATGCATTGCATCAGCAAGACACATACGGTTAAAAGTGGTAGATGCAATCGCAAAGTTATGATAAACAACAAATAGAGACGAATAAAAGGGCGAAGAAGCAGAAAACGGAGGATGTGTAATGTGGGCGACATATCGGATACCAAGCGCGCCTTCCGAGAAAATGGCTTGCATTTTTGGGGCGCATGGCAGGGAACGAAGATTGCCTGCCGATGAAGCGATCAGCGGATTGGATCATTCCTGAGCTTTACAATGGAAAAGAGCTTGACACAGGGGGGAAGTCGTGCTATTCTACAGCCATCATCGGAAGAAGCGGAACGCGCCGCCCGTTCGGGAACGCCTCAGAGATTGCCGCCTTGGCTGAAAGCGGCGAGCGGAACCGGGTGCGGACACCATCCGTCGACGATGCGCACGGCGCGCGATACAGTGCCTCCAAATGAGTGGGAGCAAGGCTTGCTTTGTTTCCAAGCAGGGTGGAACCACGAACGAGCTTTTCGTCCGTCCCCGCAATCACAATGCGTTGGGGCGGATTTTTCTGTCCCCTGAAAACTGAAAGGATGGAAACCAATGAAACTGAACATGCTGGGGAAAATTTACGATGTGGCCGACCACAGCTCTGTTGGCGATCTGCTCAAAAGCATGAACCCTGACGAGCTTAAGAAGTATTACGCGGTGCGCTTTGCGGACGGACACATGGCTGACCTTTTCGCGCCTGTGGAGGCGGATGCGGATGTGACGCCCGTGACCTTTGCGGATGAGGATGGCCGCAAGGTGTTTCGGCACAGCTGCTCCCACCTGTTGGCCATCGCGGTCAAAAACCTGTATCCCGAGGCGAAGCTTGCCATCGGGCCTGCGATTGAGAACGGCTTCTATTATGATTTTGATCTTCCCACCCCCTTCTCGCCGGATGATCTACCCAAGATCGAGAAGGAAATGGATCGTGTGGCGCGCAAATCGCTTCGTCCGCGCCGCTATACCCTGCCCCGCAGCGAGGCCATCGCGCTGATGAAAGACCGTGCGGAACCTTACAAGGTGCAACTGATTGAGGATTTGCCGGTAGGCGAAATTCTGAGCTTTTACGAGATGGGCGATTTTGTGGATCTGTGCGTCGGCCCGCATTTGCCCAACCTGAACTATCTGAAAGCCTTCAAGCTGACGCAGATTGCCGGTGCGTACTGGCGTGGCGACGAGCATAACAAGATGCTTTGCCGCATATACGGCACCTGCTTCCCCACCAAAGAGGAGTTGGAAGAGTACCTCAAGCAGATGGAGGAAGCCAAGAAACGCGACCATCGCAAGCTTGGCCGTGACCTTGATCTGTTTGACATCCGCGACGAAGGCCCGGGCTTTCCGTTTTTCTACCCCAAAGGCATGGTGTTGCGCAACATCCTGGAAAACTACTGGCGCGAAATCCATCGCAAAGCGGGCTATGAGGAAATCAAAACCCCCATTATGCTCAACCGTTCCCTGTGGGAGCGCAGCGGCCACTGGGGTCACTACAATAACAATATGTACACCACCAAGATTGACGATATCGATTTTGCCATCAAGCCGATGAACTGTCCCGGCGGCATACTGGTGTACGAGCGCAAGCTGTGGAGCTATCGCGACCTGCCCTGCCGCAGCGGCGAACTGGGTTTGGTGCACCGCCATGAAAAAAGCGGCGCGCTGCACGGTTTGATGCGCGTGCGCTGCTTTACGCAGGACGATGCCCACATCTTCATGACCCCCGAACAGATCAGGGAAGAGATCAAAGGGGTCTATAACCTTATTGACAGGGTATATACGCAGTTTGGCTTCCCCTATACGGTGGAGCTGTCTACCCGCCCCGAAGATTCCATCGGCACCGACGAGATGTGGCAGCTGGCGACGGAAGGCTTGCAGGGCGCGCTGGATGAACTGGGCGTGAAGTACACCATCAACGAGGGTGACGGCGCGTTCTACGGCCCCAAGATCGACTTCCACCTGCGCGACTGCATCGGGCGCACGTGGCAGTGCGGCACCATCCAATTGGATATGAACCTGCCGGAGCGCTTTAACCTCGAATACACGGGCTCGGACGGCGAAAAACATCGCCCCGTGATGATCCACCGTGTGGTGTTTGGCTCCATGGAGCGGTTCATCGGCATCCTGACCGAGCAGTATGGCGGCGCGTTCCCGACCTGGCTTGCACCTGTGCAGGTGAAGATCATGACCATCACCGACCGCAGCGACGACTCCGCCAAGGAACTACGCGATCTGTTGCTGGACAGCGACCTGCGCCCCGAACTTGATCTGCGTAACGAGAAGATCGGCTTTAAGGTGCGCGAAGCCCAGATGATGAAAATCCCCTACATGTTCGTGCTAGGTGACCGCGAAGCCGCCGAGAAGACCGTGACCATTCGCAACCGCAAGGGCGACAATGTGGGGACCTTCCCGTTTGCCGAGGCTGTTGCCATGATCAAAAAGCTGAACGACGATAAAACGCTGGACTGAGGGTTCTGACGTAACAGACATCCAATAACAGTCAAAGTGGGTCAAGGGATAAAATCCCTTGTCAGAATTCCAAAGGATGAAATCCTTGGGTGGGTTTGGGCAAAGCCCAACGCCTTACGCCGCAGCGCTTTGCTAAAAGCGAGCGAACAGCCCGAAGGGCTATGAGGCGAGTGGCAACGGCGTATTGCAAAGATTTTGGACAGGCTGAGCCCTTCTGCGCTTTGCAGAAGGGCTCAGATTGTCAAAAAAGTGGGTCAAGGGATAAAATCCCTTGTCAGAATTCCAAAGGATGAAATCCTTTGGTGGGTTTGGGCAAAGCCCAACGCCTTACGCCGCAGCGTTTTGCTAAAAGCGAGCGAACAGCCCGAAGGGCTATGAGGCGAGTGGCAACGGCGTATTGCAAAGATTTTGGACAGGCTGAGCCCTTCTGCGCTTTGCAGAAGGGCTTTTGCCTATCGGGTGACTGATGCGGAGAACGCTTAAAAAAATTCGGGGGACGACTGAAACATACGATGGGGCATCTTGTTGCGTCATCAAGTACTGTAAATTTTTTTCGAAAAATTCTGTCAGGAAATGCTGTTTCCTGATACCGATGGCTTATCATATAGGTGTTGGTATTACAACGCTAACAGATGGCGATCATAATGAAGGATATCTTGCAAAGATGCTTGCTCATTCTGCTCAGTCGATGAATATTGCGATAGCGGAGATTTTGGTTGGATCAGGCAAGAACACACAGCTTGTGATGACGATCGAACAACCCTTGTAGAAGAACAGTCTTTACCTGAAAACAGGGTTGTGGTAAAATAACCTTCCGATCGAGCAGTGCCTTATTCCGTCATGATAAGCTAAGTACGCTTGCGGTTCTGGCTATTTGCATCCGATCCACTCTCAAGAACAGGAGCGCCTCATGTCAACCATACTTCAACTGCTCCCCGCTACCTCTGCCGATTATCCGGTGCTGGCTGCTGTGGTACAGGATGCCTTTGAGGAGGACAAGCTTGCTTACGGCCGCGGGCCGGGGCTGTATGAAAACCCTGAAGGGTTGCTGCCAATGTTGGAGCGTGGCAGTGCCGATGTGCTAAAGCTGGTGGCAGAGGAAGAGACCATCGGCATGGTGATCACCGTGGCGAAAACGCCGAATGCCCGTTGGTTGGGCTGCCTGTGCCTGCTGCCTGCGTGGCAGGGCAGGGGCTACGGCAGGCAGGCGTTGCAAATGGTGGAGGAAGCCTATCCCAACGTATACCAGTGGGGGCTGGATACGCCGACGCTCAAGCAGCGCAACCGACGTTTCTATGAGTGCGCGGGGTATCGGGTGGTTGGCGAAAGTGAAGCCTGGGAAGGCTTCAAGCTGCTTGTGTTCGAAAAAAGACTGTGAAACCTGGGGCTCTGGAAAACGATGGGCAAAGGGAATCGTAGCATCGTGGGCACAGATACGCTGATCTGGCGGTTGCTTTTTTGTTATAAAAAGATGGAAATCTATCAGCCTGTGCCCGATAATTGTCGTTGTGTAGCAGGATTCCTGATGCCGGGGTTGCAGCGTGCCAAGTAGCAGTAGGGTTAACTTGCTCAATGAACGAAGGTACATCAATAGGCTCAAACGGATTGCTGAAAACCGAAAAAAAACATCGCAGCCTGTCCATGCCGGAAGCGAGGGTTACCAATCTGAAAAGCCCCGTTGCCGAAAGCTCGACAGCGGGACTTTATGAATTATTTTCAATGCTTTAATCGAAAATGCCTTACGCTGGCCGGCGAAACCTTTTTGATGGCTTTTACGCGGTACATTGCCTGGTCGGCGGCTAACAGCATCGCATCCACGGTGTTGACATGCTTGGGCTCATAATGCGCAACACCGATACTCAGCGACAGGTGGAAGGGTTCTTCGCTGGACAGGTTATACGCGTCGATGCATGCGTTGATCTCCTGGGTAAGAGCGTCCGGCTCCAGTTTATCCTGATCGCGGCCGATGATGATGAATTCATCACCGCCGAGCCGAGCCAGAAAACAATCACGGTTGGAACAGACGGATTTCAGGATATCCGCAATAGCGACCAGCGCCCGGTCGCCGACGACATGGCCAAAACGGTCGTTAATCCCTTTGAAGTGATCCGCATCAATCATCATCAGGAATGTGGATTCGTCCGCTTCGGCGGAGTTGATGATTAAATCCAGATATCGGTTGAGTTTGCGGCGGTTGTTCAAACCCGTGAGCACATCGGTGGAGATTTGGCGACTTAAAACGTTTATGTAGATCAGAATCAGCGAATACGCCGTACAGATCCAGATGACGGAGATACCAAAGAATATCCACTGTAGCACCCCGCCGATGATAGGCGGAATGATGAAAAGTGCCATGAAGCGCAATTCCCGCTTTTCGAGCGCGGATTCGGTATGGGATGCTTTGCGCAGCAACAGCATCATCGACCACAACCCATAGAAGTACATCACCACCATGTAGGCGAGAAACCAAGCTTCACGGTGGTATACGTTCATGCTGTCGATGCTGAATACCAGAGGGGTAAACAGGTTGGCGATCAGCAGCAGTGCGTTGAGCGTGATCGGGACGATATAGAACACGGCGCGCTTTCGGAGCCCCCGTTCGTCTACATGGACGCGCAGATCGCAAAACATCGCCCACAGACAGGTAATCATGGGGGCTACGCAATATCCGATAGTATAAACGACGACCTGCAAAACGTAGGAACCCGGGATGCTGGAACCGTCCAGTAGCCATTGGCCCGCATCCATTACCTGCTCCACAATGGCCGCGATCAGGATGCCGTTAAACAACTTGTCATCCAATGAAAAGCTGCCGGTGCGCCGCTGGTTGATTAAAAACAGGATAAGAATCATGCATCCAAAGATATCAAGCTCCGTGTAAGCGATCAGATTCATACAGCCATCACCTGATTTCTTATTGAATTACGATTCTTTTCAGCGGGAGAACTTTTACATATATTTTGAGCTCACGATAAGGCGCTGCCTGTGCAATAGAATTTCGTGCGCATACAGTTGCATCCAAAACCACCGCTTATCCAAAAAGCGGCGTTCATCTTAACAAGTAGCAATTGTGTATCAAGCGTTGATCGACATGATCATACCAAAATAAGGAAGGAAGAGCAAGCCCCAGTTTTCATAAAATAGTAAAACAGAGAATATTTTCTCCGAAATAGATGAAAATTTCCGATACAGGAGAAAAGGTGAAAAAAATAAGGCGCTTCGTAGATCGAAGCACCCAGGCTGTTAAAATAATCTCTGCAAACCGCTGTTGCCACTTGCTTCATAGCCCTTTGGGCTGTTCGCTCGCTTTTAGCAAAATGCTGCGACGAAAGGCGTTTGGCTTTGTCCAAAGCCATCCAATGATTTCATCCTTTGCAGCCCAGACAAGGGATGAAATCCTTGACCCACTTTTTGGACTGTCTGGGCGCTTCGTAGTTCGAGACACCTAAGTCAATGGTGATGGGGAAGGTCTAAACCATTTCATCCGTAGTTCAAGGTGTTAAAACCGAAAAAAGCCATCCCTATCCAGTTTTGTGAGTGCATCCGTGCAGGGGCGCAACACCGCCGGATTCAAGGTCAGGGTTAGCGTGCGTCTGCCAAAACACAGCTTCACACATGCCTCCGTGGGTGAAATTGCTTCAAAGTGCACTTGATGAAAACCCTGTGACAGTATTTTTTTACGAAACGCTATGGCTTCTTTGGCAAAGCGAAGCATATCCTCGGCTTGTGCGCTCTGTTGCCAGCGCATTGCGCCTCGGTTGGCGGGGTCGGAGCCGCCGGTCAGGGCAATTTCATCGCCATAATACAGGGATACTTCCCCCGGAAGCAGCAATAGCAGCAGCAGCGCGGCTTTTACCGCGTCGGTTGAGCCGCCTGCCTCGTACAGGGGGCGGGGCAGATCGTGATTGCCGATAAAGTACATTTGCGAGGGATATTGCGCAGGGGGTAACTGGGCAGCCAGCGTGTTCATCCGGTCGCAGAATGCCGGTGCGGAAAGGGTTTTTCGCAGCAAAAAATCACGGATGGCAAAGTAAGCGGGGTAGTGCATAGTCCCGTCGAACTGATCGCCTGTGAGCCAGGGCCACGGTTCGCCCCAAATTTCGCCAATGATCTCGACCTCTGGATTTGCGGTTTGCATGCGTTCCCGGAATGTCCGCAGGAAACGGGGGCTGATTTCATCGGGCACATCCAGCCGCCAAGCGTCCAAATGGAGTTTTTGCGTCCACCGTTCTGCAATGGTAACAAGGTGGTCGATTACCGCTGGATGGTCGGTGTTCCACTTTGGCATATTGGCTGCGAAGGCAAAGCATTCATAGGGTGGGTTGGTTTTCATGCGTTCGTCGGTAAGCGCTTCGGCGGGTGTGCCGCGCGCGGCCTGCTCATCGCGGAACAGAAACCAATCCCAATAAGGCGAAGCTTTGCCATGCGCCAGCGCATGCCGGAACTGGGGGCAACGGTCACTGGCATGGTTGAATACGCCATCCAGCATCAGGCGCATCTTGCGCGCGTGCAGCGCATCGCTCAGGGCAATCAAATCGGCTTCAGTGCCAAGGCGCGGGTCTACGGTGGCGTAATCAAGGGTATCGTAGCGGTGATTGGAAGGGCTTTGGAAGATGGGATTGAGGTATAGGCCTGTAACGCCGAGGTCGGCAAGGTAGGGCAGGCGATGCGTGATGCCCGTGAGCGTACCGCCCCAAAAACCTTCCCGTTGAGGAATGAACTCCACGGCGGAGGGCAGGGGCGCCAAAGCGTCAAAACGGTCCGGGAAGATCTGATACCATACGGATTGCCCTGCCCACGCGGGCGGGCGAAGCGTTTGCCCTTCAAACCGGTAGGCGATATGAAACGGTTCCAAGCGGAGCAGATCGGCTACATCCAGCAAACCGTTGGATGCTAGCAGCTTTCTTTCGCCATTTGCGAAGGTGAGGGCGAAATGATAACGCAGCTTATGCGTGGGTAGTGGAATGCCCTCGCAGGTGAAAAAATCCTCCGATGCGGTGGAGGTGGTGAGCGTCATCGGGGTTTCACGCAGGTTGGGCATCTTTTGTTCCCCGGGTAAATAGTCGTATGGGTCACAATACAGTACGGAGGCGGCAACCACCTCGCCGGATGCGCACCGGAACATCAGGCGGCAGGCGGTGCGCCCGTACACGCAAACCCATGGCGGCGTGCAAACATGAATAACGGACAAGCTTTTATCCCCCTACTCCTTGAGCATTCCCTCGGTAACGCCGCCGCGGATGAGTTGCTTTTGCATCGTGATGTACACCATCAATATCGGCACCAGCGCAATCAGGGAGGCGGCAAAAATCAGACTCCAGTTGTTAAGATTTTGCCCCTGAAACATTTTGAGCGCAATCGGCAGCGTGCGCTTACCGGGGCTTTTGATGAAGGTGAGCGCGTAGAGAAACTCATCCCACACATTGGAAAACGTTAGGATGGTGAATGTGCCGATGGCGGGCAGGGAAAGCGGAATCACGATGTGTAGCCAGACCGTCCACGGCCCGCCGCCGTCGATGACCACGCTTTCCTCCAGCGCGTGGGGGATGGAAAGGAAAGAACTGCGCAGAAAAAATATGTTGGCGGCTACGTTGGTGCCGATGTAGGTAAGGATCAGCCCCGCATAGGTATCCACCAGCCGCAAGCTTTTGATGAGCAGAAACTGTGAAATCAGGTTGGTGAGCGTGGGCACCATCATGCTGAACATGAGCAGCATAAACAGTGCATTTTTACCGGGAAAGGTCATGCGGGCAAAGCCATAAGCCGCAAGGCAGGAGATGAGCATGATCAGCGCCGTGGACAGTATGCCGATGAAAAGACTGTTGATAAAATAATCGGAAAAGTGATTCGCGCCCCATGCCTCGGTAAAGTTTTGGGTGTAGAAGCTTGCGGGCAGCAAAATGGGCGGATACGGCAGGCTGTAGGCTTGCGGGGTCATAGCGGTGGCAACCATATAAAGAAAAGGTACCAGCGCCATACCGGCGAAGAGCAGCAGCGCAAGGTAGAGGAGCGCCTTGCCGGAAATCCGTTTCAAAATGGAGATGTTCATACGCGCCCCTCCTTTCTAATTTATGGTTTCCTGCGTAACGCGACGCTGCGCCATGGTGAGCGCGAAGATCATCACGCCCATGGTAACGGCCTGCGCGGCAGCATAACCAAAATCATACTTGGAAAACGCGGTGTTATACATCAAATTCATGATCTGGTTGGTGAGCCCGAGCGGCGCGCCGTCCGTGATCATCATGACGTGAATGTAGGCGCCAAAGCCCCCGATGGTGAGCACGGTCAGCAGGTAGAGCGTCGTGTTCCGAACCATGGGCACCGTGACGTGCAAAAAAGTCTGCAACGTGCCTGCGCCGTCGATCTGCGCGGCTTCGTACACATCGCGGCTTACATTTTGCAACGCGGCAAGGTAGATGACCATCACCCAACCTACGCCTTTCCAGATACCGAACATCCAAAGTACGGCATTGGCTGTCCACTCGCCCTGAAGCCACGCGATAGGTTTACCGATGAGGCCAAGCTGCAAGAGCGCAAAGTTGACCAGCCCACCCTTGCCGGAAACAAAGATATATTTGAAGATCAGGGAAACGATGACCCATGAGGTGAGCACCGGAAGGTAGCACAGCACTTTAAAGAGGGTCTTGCCTTTGACCACGGCATTCAGGAGGCAGGCGAGGATCAGGCCGAAGAGCATTTGCCCCGGCACGGTGATGAGGGTATACAGGAGGGTATTACGCAAGGCTACGAGATACTTGGGATCGGAAAACATGGCGGTATAATGGGAAAACCCTACATAGCCGGTGATTCGATCCTGAAGGATATCGTAGGTGGATACGCTCATCACCATATTGCGGGCGAGGGGGTAGAGCACGAACAATCCCAGCAGGATGAGTGCCGGGCCAACGAAGGGCAGCGCCTGCGCCCATTGGCGGAAGCCACGGTGGAATTTAACCTGCATGGTAGGAACCTCCTATGAAAGACGTATGAAGATAGAGTAGCGGCGAAACCCTTGCGGGTTGAGGGGTAGCTCCATTGGTTTTGGGTAAGCCCTTATCCCTTACGCCGCGGCGTACCCCACCAGCGCGCGTACCTTATCAAATCAGTCAGGATGCGGGGGCTGGAGCAATTGCGGCTAACGCATCCCTATGGTAAATTGCGCCGTGGTTTTGTAAACAGAAATCGGGAGTAGGATGGCATTTGCGGGGAGCACGAACGGTGCCGTGCTCCCCGCATGGGTTTGAAAAATCTAAAAGCAACCACTCATGGTATGGAAGATCGGGGAGCATGACGCTTGCAGGGCAACCTCGTTTGCTGCCGTTTTAACCGCTCGCCTCATCGCCCTTGGGGCAGTTCGCCCACTGGATTGTGAAGCGTTACGCGTAAGCGGCATAGCCCTGCCGGTTTCATTGCACGTGGGGCATTGCTGTGCACCGCGCTCGTGAAACCGCTCATCACTATTCCGCACACGGCATCGCCTTGATGTTACCGGACTTAGGTTCAACTCCGGCGACCTTAGCCCTTCCTTTACTCCGCTAACAGGGTATCAATCTGCGCTGCCGCAGCATCCAACCCCGCCTGCGCCTCTACATTCCCGCGCAGGATGCTCTCAAACGTCGTGTTTAAAACTTCCTCAATGCTTGGCCACTCCGCGGAAGGTGTGCGCGGCTTCGCGGTCTTCAGCTGCTCCACATAGGCCGCCAGATACGGCGTTACGGAGGTATCCATCTTCGCCAGATTTGAGGACATCGTCGGGATCAGTCCCGCTTTGGTCATCGCGAGTTGAGCCTGCTCCCCTACCATGTACTGCATGAACTTCCAGCTTGCGTCCGCATTTTTGGTGTTCTTCGTCATCACGATGTCTTCGCCACCCACAATGGAGATGCTGCGCCCATCCACGGACGGAATCGTCGCATCGGGGTTGTTGGGTTTGGCGTCGCTGCCGCTGTAGAACCACGGGCCTTCCACGATCATCGCGTAGTTGCCCGCGTCGATGCCGCCCCAGGTGTCCGGCTGTTCACCCAGCACGCATGGGCCGATGATGCCCTTGTCGTACCAGTCCTTGATGGTTTGCACGGCCTTTACGGTCGCTTCGCTGTTCAGGTAGCCCGTTGCCTTGGTATACGTCTCGTCGGTGATGTCGCCGCCCAGCGTCCAGATAAAAGGCAGCATCGCCCAGTTGAACGAGCCCTGCACGGCAAACAACCATTTCTCGTTGGTCGGATCGGCCTTGTCGACGGCGGCCAACAGTTCATCCAACGTTGTGGGCGGCGCGTCAAAGCCCAGCTCCTGCAAACGCTTCAGGTTGAACACAGCCGCCGTGGTGTTGGTATTCAGCGGCAGACCGTAATGCCCGCCCTTATATTGCGTGGTTGCCATGGGGCCGGGCAACGCATCGGCCAGAATCGCGTCAAACCCGGTCAGCGCGTCCACCTGCGTGAGTGCGCCCAGCTTTGCCATCTGTGCCACCCAGGTGATGTCCATACGGATCACATCCGGGGCGACATCGCCCGCGACGGCTGTAATGAACTGCTGGTTGAGCCCCTCGTAGGGCATCCGCACCGCGTTGACTTTGATATCCGGGTTCGCGGCTTCAAAAGCGGGAATGACGTCTTCGGTGAGCACCTTTTCTTCGCCTTCGCTGTATGTGTGCCAGAAGGTGATTTCGGTCTGCGCCATCGCGACGGGGAAGGCGGCGCATAGCAGTGCGAGCGCCAGCACGAGGGATACTACCTTTTTCATGGAAACATCCTCCTCATTTTATGAACATGATAACACTGGAAACAGGGCCTGTCTATGATGGAAAAAGTAAGCCTCCTTTCAATTGGTAACGGTTACAATTTTGCGAAAATAAAAATCAGCGCGTGGTGCCTCTGGCGATGATGTGGACCGGCATCAAACACTGTTGTGACACAGGGGTCGGGGTTTGCAACTGGGTATAAAGCATGGTCGTTGCCTGGATGCCCAACTGGTATACATCGATATCCACCACCGTCATGGGCGGGTCACTCAGGCGCGCAACCACGCCATCGTCAAAGGATACAATTTGCACCGCTTCGGGTACGGCAATACCGCGTTCCTTTAAAGCGCGCAACATGCCAAACGCAGTTTCGTTATCCGATACCACATACGCATCCGGCAAAGCAGTTTCGGCGGCAATCATCGCCACGCCTTCCATCGCGCTGCCGGGGCGCTGCACGGCGGATGTGTCGCCTACGGGCAAACCGGCGGCGCGCATGGCTTCCTGAAAGCCTGTAAAGCGCTCGCTCACAAACACCTTTTCCATGCCGTTGCCCACAAAGCGGACATTGCGCGCGCCATCCGCGAGCAGTTTTTCCGTCGCGATGCGTCCGGCCATGGCGTTGTCCAGATCAAGCCAGCTTGTGGTTTCGTATGCGCAACGGCCGATGATCACGTGCGGGATATGGTTTTCTGTCAGAAAGCGGCAGGTTGCTTTTTTAGCGAGCTGCGCAGGCAAAAGCACACCGTCCACCCGCTGCTCCAGTGTGAGCTTATGCAGCGCTTTGTCGCGGTTGGGGCCGCTCAGGGACAAAATCATCAGGTAATAGCCGTGGTCGGCCAGCGCGTGCTCCACGCCGTACTGAATTTTCAAAAAGTTGGCGTTGCCGTAAGTTTCGGGGTTGGTATCGTCCACCAGTAGCGCCACCGTTCGGCTCTGCTGGCTGCCGAGGTTGCGGGCCATAAAGTTGGGTTCGTAGTTAAGCTCCTGAATGCTGTGGCGCACCTTCTCCACCGAGTCGCCGGCAATGAGGGGGCTGTTGTTCAAATAGCGCGATACGGTTGCCACGGATACGCCCGCGTGTTTGGCAACATCACGGATGGTTGCGCGCATGAAACCCCCTCCTTTCAATTGGATTGGTAACGGTTACAATTCATGATTGCATTATAGCGGGAGCATCGGAGGCTGTCAAGGGGTTTTCGATTTTTTTCAGACCAATGTGCGGCAGCGGTGGTTGGGTCGATGAGGAATTGTAACGCAAAACCAAGCAGATGAAGACTTTGCGAGTGTGAAAGGGCAGGATACGGGTAGGCAGGAACAGAAGGAAGCTCTCTGGGACGCTCAACCGTTCTGTAACCGCCTGCCGGACACCGCCTGTTGACTTGCGAACCCAACTTCCTTTATACTATTGAAAAACGACGGGAGCGATTCACATGCCGCTGAATATTCTGCCCCTTGCGCCGGAACGCGTGGAGGACTTTTTCACTTTCTTCGATCATGTTGCGTTCAGCGACCACCCCGAATGGGGTTGTGGCTGCTACTGCTGTTTTTTCCACGCGACGGATGCGGCGGCATGGGATATGCGCACACCGGAGGATAACAGTGCCGAGGCGCGAAGGATGATCCTTGCGGGCGAATTGCGCGGACTGCTGGCGTATGACGGGGACAAACCGGTAGGTTGGCTGCATTATGATCTGCTTGGGCACCTGCCCGGCACAAAGGTGTTTTATGGCGAACTTGCAACGGAGGATGCGGAAAGCGCTGCCATCGTTTGCTTTACCATAGCGCAAAACTGGCGCGGGCAAGGTGTGGCAACGCGGCTTTTGGAGGCGGCATTAAGCGAGCTGAAGGCGCAGGGCGTGAAGCGCGTCGAAGCGTATCCCGTGACGGAAGACGATTCGGCGGAGCATAATTACCATGGGCCGCTGTCACTTTACCACAAATTCGGCTTTGTAACGGTGAAGGAAGCCGACCATCATGCGTTGGTGGAAAAGCAATTATCGTAAAATTCAATGGTAATGAATCAGTTTGGCAGACAATAAGGCGGTCTGGTTTCATCGCGATTTCCCGATGGCGTCCCGCTGCGGCGGGGAGTTCCGATCCGTGCCCGATGATAAAACGATTAGCAAGCCCCGCGTTTCCCATCCTCTGATGGCGGATAACCTCCGACAGGAAACCGGTAGCACCAAAGCGGCGGGGACAAATCTGTCCCCGCCGCTTTGGTAGGCAAAAAGGGCATGTGGAATGCCCTACATCGGAAACGCGGTTCGAATCAAAATCATATAGCAAGCCGTGCCTGTAAAAATGCTCAGGAGTGAATTTTTGCGCCACAATTGCATACCTGCCACCACAAGCACCGAAAGCAGTTCTGCCGCGCCGTAGGGGGTAACCGTAAAGGCGGTGTTGCGCAAGCAGTACACGACCAGAATAATCATGATGGCAGAGGGCAGCACCTTGCCGAGGTATTCGATCACCGGCGGCGGACTTTTTCGGGCGAACAGAAGGTAGGGCAGCCCGCGGGTGATCCAGGTCATGAGCGCGATGATGCCGATGATGGCGGCGGTTTGCAGCGTGTCAGTCATGAGGCACCTCCAGCGCATGGGTAGGGATACGTTTTTGAAGAAGTACCAAAGCGAGCACGCTCATGGACAGCGCGGGCAGAATCAGTCCGTTTGGCCCCGAAATAAAGTAGAAGGCGATCGCGCTCAGTAGCCCGATGATTGCCGGCAGATGGGAATCCGCTGATTGCCACTGATTCACCACGACGGCCACAAACAACGCCGTTGCGGAAAATTCGATACCGGTCATATCCACGGGCAGCATTTGCCCGAGCACAGAGCCCAAGGTGCAGCTGGCAACCCACAGCAGGTGACAGAACAGCAGAATGTAAAACTCCACCTTACCTCGGTCAATCTCCTCAGGCACTTTCAGCGAGCAGAGCACCGAATAGGTTTCATCGGTCAGTGTAAGCGCCATATAGGGATACTTCCACGCCTGCCCTTTGCGTTTGCCGATGGCGCGGAACTCGTCAATAAAGCTGATGCCGTAAAAGATATGTCTTGCGTTGATAAACAGCGTCATTGCCGCGACCATGTACAAGGGCACGCCGGAAGTCATCAGCGTGACCATAACGATCTGCATGGACCCCGCGTAGATGAACAGCGCTGAAAGAAACGCCCAAATAGGCGCATACCCTGCTTTATGCAAAAGCAGGCCGCTGGCCAAGCCCACAAACAGGTAGGAAAACAGCAGCGGGATGATCTGTTTCAGGGCAAACCGGACGGCTTTCATGCAATCTTTCCTTTCATACAGGGACGTGTGCAGATGGTAAAAAAGGTGGATGGTTGGTATTATAACGCGAGCGCACGCGGCGCACAAGGGATGAGTGTTTGAATTTGCAAAAGGAAGGCGTCATTAAAAAAGGAAAGTTGCTGATTGATGTCAGAGGTGGACAGTGAGGTTATCCACGCGATCGGTAGAATGAACCATCCTGCATATTTTGTGTGCAATACTGATGCCAGAAAAGAAATATATGATATCAAATGATAGCATATATATTGATTTAACGAACGAAAGATCGTATAATATCGACAGGGAGCGTGAGCGTTATGCAAAGCACATCAAACGACCCAGTACAGAAGCGCAAGCGTGGGATTGCCACCACCCGACAGATACTGGAGGTGGCTGCCGAACTTTTTGCTTATAACGGCTTTGACGGTGTATCTATGCGCGACATTGCCCGTAGAGTTGGCGTGAAGGAAAGCTCGATTTATAACCATTTTAAAAGCAAACAGGAAATTCTGGAAACGCTGTATAACGAATTTATCCGTTTTGTACCGCAAACCCGTCCCTCGGAGGCGGATCTGGACAGCATGCTGGCTATCATGTCTCCGGAAGAGGTGATGAAAAGCATTCTGTTCTATGTGGGTAAAAGCGTCAATGGAGTGCTGGCGAATACAGCGCTCATCATCAGCCATGAAAAGTACCGCAGTGTTCGGGCCGCTGAGATGTATACCCACTATGTCGTGAGGGAACCGGCGGAGTATTACGAACGGCTCATCCAAAACATGATCAATCGCCGTCTGGTGATGCCTTGTGATGCGAGAATGATTGCCGAGCAGTACAACTACATTTCCATCACGCTCACAAAGGAATATATCATGGCACAAAACGGACTTGGCGATGTGCGTGCGGTTGTGGGCTACATGGTGAAAACCCTCCGCTTCTTCTGTGAGCTGATGAAGCTTGGCGTAGGTGAACAACATGAAACAAGTGAAACCGGGAAGCAACCTGAACCGTAAGTACCCTCCCTCTGAGCCCTGTGCGTGCGAGGTGTGCCGTGCCTACTGCGCCAGACCCGGATGGTGGACAGTGGAGCAGGCGATGCGTGCGATTGAGGCTGACTTAGGGGGTCGCATGATGTTGGAAGTATCACCAGACCTCACCTTCGGGGTTCTCTCCCCTGCATTTTGGGGTTGCGAAGGACATTTCGCCTTGCAATCGTATGCGGGAAATGGATGTGGATTTTTAAAAAACGGCCTTTGCGAATTGCATGAAACGGGACTTGAGCCGTTGGAATGCGCCTATTGCCATCACCTGCGCAAGGGGCTTGGAACATTGTGTCATGCAGATATCGAAAAGGATTGGCGCACTTCGGCGGGTCACAACCTTGTCAAACGCTGGGCGGCGGAATACCTGAAATACGGCGGATGAAGGCAGGAGGAGGGTTTGCTGTTTTTGGGCAAAAAAACAGCGTCTACGCCCATCGCATCCCTTGCGATCGGCGTAAGCGCTGTTTAATTGTCTGGATAAGGGCTTACTGCGCCTCAAATTCCGATTTGGCCGCGCCGCACACCGGGCATGTCCAGCTGTCGGCAAGCTGCGCCCACTGGGTGCCGGGTTTAATGCCGTCCTTCGGGATACCGGCTGCCTCGTCGTAAACAAAGCCGCAAACGGAACAAATATACTGCTTCATACTGAAAACCTCCCAAATGATTCATACGATTGATGAGTAAGCGCCATACCAGCCACATTTTGGGGTTTTACTGTTCCTCAAACTCGCTTTTGGTAGCGCCGCACAGGGGGCAAACCCAATCGTCCGAAAGATCGGCCCACAGGGTGCCGGGGGCGATTCCATCCTCAGGGATACCGGCGGCTTCATCATAGATAAAACCGCATACAGAGCATACATACTGTTTCATAGCGTCAACCTCCTTTATAGTTTAAGAATAACCCAACGGGGAAAGGGGTGAAACGGCTTTTTGGAGACACAGTGCGTTTCGTTTGACCTGAAGGTAGAAAATGGAACAGATTATGCTACCATTATACAGGGTTGCAGTCACTTGTCAATGCTGCAAGGTCATATGTCTGCAAGGTTACCCATTCTGGATAGCGCTTTCGCTTGCTACGCCAGTGCCGAGGTTGTATAATACTGTAAACCTGCAAGCTGCCCTCACTTGTGAGATAGGCTTTGCGATGGCGTCACTCATTATAGAAATAGGGAGGGATCGGTATGGAGGAAAAACCCAGCAATCTGTCGCTGATCAACATGATCCTAGAGGATGAAGAGGAGAAAACCCTCGAGGAAGAAGAGGTTATTCACCTGCTGCTGGAGCGCAAGGTATCGCGGAACACCAGCGTGATCGGAGAGGATCAGCTGACCGTCGGGGCGAAAATGGCGGACGGAATCGCCAAGTTCGTGGGCAGTTGGACGTTTATCCTGATTTTTATGGGTTGTCTTTGCCTGTGGATCCTTGTCAACCTTTTGCTGGTAACACGCGCCTTCGACCCCTACCCGTTTATTTTACTGAACCTGATGCTGTCGTGCGTGGCCGCCATTCAGGCTCCGGTGATCATGATGAGCCAAAACCGGCAGGAGGAGAAGGATCGCCTCCACTCCAAAAATGATTATAAAACCAATCTGAAATCGGAGATCATCGTGGAAGACCTGCACCAGAAGATTGACCAGATCCTCGCCAATCAGGACGAAGTGTTGCGCAGACTGACGGCATTGGAACAAAAGACGAATGGACAGTGAGGAAAGGGAACCTCCCATAATCTGCCCGCAGGGGAGCTTCGAGGCAGCGGATCGATGCCGGAGAGAAGCCTCAAAGGATTGATTGTTAAATGTTTGTAAAGGCTTATGTTTGACCAAATCGGATAAATTGTCCTTTCATTTTGATAACCATCGTGCTATAATAAGGCAAATTCAAATCAGAAAATGGAGGAGATCGACATGTCCGAGAATAAGCCCACCGTTACCCCCAAGAAGAATACACTTGCTATTCTGCTGTGCATTGTGCTCGTAGCAGCGATTGTTCTGGCTATCGTTGGTTTTGCCGGCAAAAACAGTGCTGAATCACAGAACAAGGACCTGACTGCCAAGATCGCCGATTTCCAGACGCAGATCTCCGCCGCTACGGATAAAATAACCGCCTCCGACGCGACGCTCACCACTGCGCAGACCGAGCTGGAAGCTGCCAAGACCGAAGCGGCTAAGGCATTGCAGGCGCTGCAGGGTGAATTTGATACTTATAAAGCAACTGCGGAAGCCGCGCTGGCCGATTTGCAAAAGAAGTATGACACCGATACCGCTGCCGCTGCCACCGCTTTGAAAGCTGCGCAGGACGAAGCCACCAAGACCCAGGCTACGCTGACCGCCAAAATTGACGAATTGACCAAAACGATCGCCACGCTGTCCACACCGACGCCTGTGCCGACCGCTACCCCCAAGCCGACCGTGACACCCACGCCCAAGCCCACTGCCACTCCGACGGTGAAGCCCGCAGCGTAAACGGTGCTGGCGTGCCTTTATGAAGGGGACTGAGGTTCCCCTTATAACCTCCTCCTTTGGGTGAGCTGGTACGCTGTTTGCAGGATCGCATTTTCCGTTCTATTTGATTCCACGGAGCGTCCGCATTGAATGCATTCAATGCGGACGCTCTTTGTTTGGCGTTGGGGCATGGTGGCTTCAAACTAAACGTGTGAAAGTTTCATGGTCAGTTTTCAACCTTCCTATTTTGAAGTTTGCTTGGGGAAAGATGCAGTATGCCTCTACAGCACCCCGACAGACAGCCAACTCTGCTTTTCATCATAAAGCAGGCATCTGCCTGCTTCATGCGACAAGACTATGAAGCTGTACCTCCTCTGGGAGAAGGATTGGCGAAAACAAAAAAGCCTCCGCGCTGTGTTTCTGCGCGCAGGCACTGTGCTTTTTTCAGCAGGGTCACTACTGCTTGGTCATGGCGGCGATATACTCTTCCAAACTCCAGTTGTTGTCCCGTATGACGGTAGAATGCTGAACACCCACATACCGGATGTGCCAGGCTTCGGCCACAAAGCCGGTAATTTCTTCCTTGCCCTCCTGATAGCGCACGATAAAGCCGTAATCCCAACAGTTTTTATGCAGCCAGATTTGCTGCTTGGTACCTTTGAAAATGGTATCGGCTACCGTGATATCAAACGCAAGGCCCGTATGGTGTTCGCTGGTGCCTGGGTCGGCGATGGTCAGGCGTGTGGCGCTGATGGCCTGTGCTTTGGTTTTACCGTCCGCAACTAAGGATGCCACCTGCTTGTTGAACAGCTCCTGCTGATATTCGTAACTGCGGTAACCGGCACTGACCTGAAAACCTGTGATTCCATCGGCCTTGGCAGCCTCGAACATCTCCTGAAGCGCTGCCACGGCTTCCTTGTTGCCTTCGATTTCGCTGCCTTTGACATATACCAGACTGGAGGGCAGCACATTGCGCAGCACCACAAGGTCAGTGGGCTTGAAGCTTGCATCCACGGGATGGTCGCGGTTCACCAGCGTGGGCAGGCTCGAGGGGTCAGGCGTCGGGGTTGCCTGCACCTTTGGGGCATTGGCGGCAAAGATGGCAGCCATGGTGGCGCTGTCACATACCCCATTCACGGTCAGACCGTTTTGGGTTTGGAATAGCCGTACAGCCTCCTGTGTTCCGCCACCGTAATCGCCATCCACACTGGCGCTGTAGTATCCCAAATCCTTCAGTCGCTGCTGCAGTGATTTTACGGCGCTGCCTTTATCGCCTTTGGTAAGCTGAGAGGGTGTCGGTGATGGCGTAGGCGTTGGGATATAGGTTTGCACCGCTTCGCCGTACAGCGCTGTAAGCGTGGCTGTGCCCGCGAGGCCATCGGCAGTCAGCCCTTGCTGGGCTTGAAACAGATTGACAGCCAGTGCCGTGCCCTGCCCATATTGACCGTCTACCTCGCCGGTGTAATAACCCAGCTCTTTCAGGCGGGTTTGCAGGCGGGTAACCTCATCTCCCTTTACGCCGATACGCAGCACCAGCGCCGTAGGTGTGGGGGAATTGGCAGGGTCAACCGTTACCAGCAGCACGCTGGCTGTGTTGGCGGTAGGCGTAGGTGTCGCATTTTTTTCGCGGCTCAAATCATTGTATGCGCCCATTGTGCGCGGTACGAGCAAAAAAATGCCGATGCAGCAGCCCGCAAGGGCAACCCAAAGTAGCATGGTGAATAGGCTGGGTTTCTGACGCATATCGGCTCCTTACAGGTGATATTGGATGGGGGTGCCTGCCGTGCAGGCGGGGCGACGGTTGAAACGCGAACGGAAACGTCTTGTTGAATGGGGTCAGGATAGAGGTTCTAGAAATTGAAAAATGCGTAAGTCCTGCGCCCTTTACAGAGGAGGCTGACCGATGAAGCAGGATAACCTTGTCGCAAGGTGAGAAAGTGGTCGGATGGCAATCCTGTCGAAAGCGAGCGATGGGTACCGCGTAATGGAATGAGCCATGGCAGCAATCAAGGGGCTTTGGTCATTCGGCAGGTCTGGCGGTTTGCAGGGTTGCCCTATTGCGGGGGAGATATACCACGCCATCCGTTCGGGCAATTACTCTTGAATAGAACGGGGATACTTTGCCATATGCGGCATGGCAGGGTCGCGAAGTTGTAAAAATATGAGGGGCACTCTCCCAGGAGTACCTACCGGCGAGTCGGTTTATGCCGGACCCTCCCGGGTTGGTTTGCTGAGGGCAAGCAAATCAGTTATTAAATATCAGAAAGGTTGGGCATGGCTTGCTCAGGCATGTCGGGTTGATGACCGTTCCCTCCGGAACCAGCCGATGCATTCGGATTTGATCAAGGCTTCATCGGTCTGCCCGGCACACAGCTAAAATGGAACAATCTTTCGGAAAAGAATGGATGGACTCCGAAGGTTCGTAACCAATCGCCTTTGTTTTCGAGGCTAAAAACACGATTGAGTTCACGTTTGAACACGTTCCGGTGATACGGCAACAAATCTTTTCGCAGGATGTTTTGCATGATGGATATGGAGATTACACCGGAGCGTGGACATTGAACCCCTGCCATGCAGCGCTGACGTTATTCTTTCCAGAGTGGGCGCGGGTACAGGCCTGCCTCGGTCATTTGCCGAAGAGCTTCCACCACCAGCATACGGTCCTCACGGTAGGTAACGCCATACCAGCGGTCTGCGGTGGTGGTTACGGTCACGCGTGCGCGATCCTCGCGCAGCAGGCCGTCTACCGCAAACGGCAGAAAGAACTCTGCCCTTTCGGGGTTGTCGCGCAGCGCCTTGTTCAAAAACGCGGGGAAAGCATCGGCCAGCCGGTCGATGAGCGCGCGGGGAAAGCCCCACATGTTCATGCTGACGATCGTATCCGCATCCAGACGGGTGTACGTGCGTAAATCTTCGCTCATCAGCGGGCCATCCACGGTGGAAATAATGTGCGTGCGCTCGGTGATATCCACAAGCGTTCCATCCGGCGTAACATCGCAAACGCCACGCGCTACGAAACCTGTTTCACTCAGCGTGTTGCGAAGGAGATAGCCCACCATGGAAAAGTCACCGTCATCCTTGACCTGAGAAAGATGGGCATAAGCCAAATCAAAAGCTTTCGCGCCGTAATAGTCATCGGCGTTGATGACGCAAAACGGACCGTCGATAAGTTTTCGGGCAGCAAGCACGGCATGGCCGGTACCCCAGGGTTTTTTGCGCTCCGGCGGTACGGCGAAGCCCTGTGGCACGTCCCCCAGTTCCTGATAGGCAAAGTCGATGGGAAATTTGACGCGGTCGCACAGCAAGCGACGGAAATCCTGCTCGGTTTCCCGCTTGATCACCAGCACCGCACGTTCAAACCCGGCGCGGCGGGCGTCGAAAAGGGAGTAATCCAGAATGAATTCCCCGTTTGGCCCCACGGGGTCCATCTGCTTGAGGCCGCCATAGCGGCTGCCCATGCCTGCGGCCATAATCAGCAAAACCGGTTTGACTGCCACGCTCAGGTCACTCCGTTTCAAATGTCATTCTTTTTCTGTTGCCGCCATGCCGGGTGCAACCTGTCGAGGCGCTGCCAACGGCGACTGCCGGTGGGCTTTCAAAAACCGCGGCGCGGCTGGCGTTCTTTTTATTATAGCACGCATGGGTGAGGCAGGGCAATCGCATGGACATTGTTCACCAGCCTGATAAAAAAAGCCGTAAAGAAGCTGTAATGTCTAAAAGCCGTACATTTTGGTAGTGTGCGGGGGATTGGTACGGATTGTTTGTGACGAAAATGTAGAGAGAAGATGTCGACAAATGACCATATTGTTGACAGCCTGTAGTGTATATGTTATACTGATTTAGTCGTGAAGGCAGTTGACTCGCTTTTCAAAGGTCGAAAGCCTTCACATGAAGCCGCTTGAATCATGAGCAATCATTTGTAATATTTTGTCAGCCCGAAAAGCTGAAGGGCGCAGGATGTTACGACCGTTTTCATGATGATGGAGGTTTTTTTGTGCAGAAACAGCTAAAGGTAACATATCACTATAACAGCGGTTTTTCAATCCGGGTGGGCAGCACGTTACTGGTTTTCGACTACTGGGAAGGGGAAAACAGACGGTTATCCGATGTGGGGCGGCTGAATAAACAGATACTCAAGGCGTACGAACAGGTTTTCGTTTTCGTGAGCCACTCGCATCCCGACCATCTTGACCCCGTGGTGTACGAGTGGCGCAACGATTTGCCGGATATTACCTACATCGTAAGCTCCGACCTGCCCATTGGCAAGCGTGGCCGCCGTATGGCTCCGCTGGATGAGCTAACGCTGACGCAGGATATCTCGGTGAAGGCGTTTGACAGCACCGATCTGGGCGTGAGCTTTCTGGTGACCGCCTATGGCATGAACATCTTCCATGCGGGCGACCTGAACCTGTGGCACTGGCGGCAGGAGAGTTCGCTTCGGGAGATTGAGGCGGCGGAGGAAGCCTTCTATTCCGCGTGCGAGCCAATCCCCACGGGCACCATCGACTTGGCGATGTTTCCCGTGGATCCGCGTCAGGGTCTGATGTATGACGCCGGGGCGAACCGTTTTATCTTGACCAAGAAGCCGCGCCTGTTCATCCCCATGCACTGGCAGGACAGGCCGGAGGTGGCGGTGGACTTTGCGCGTCGTGCCCGCACACCGCAAACCGAGGTACTCGCCATGACGCATCCCGGCGAAACAGCAACCATTACCTTTGATGACAAGCTCTTGGACATTCACATTGTGGAACCGCCCAAGGACTTTACCGACCTTCCTCCCGTACCCGCCCGCCGCCCCGACCATCGCGGCATGAACGAAACAGGGGAAGACCCCTTTGCCGACAGCGACCTCCCTGTGGACTTTTCGTAAGGGGCATTATGTTGTCCTTTAAACAGCGTCCATCCTTCGGCATTATTTGCCTCTTCCTTTGGGGAGAGGCTTTTTTGTTTGGCAGAGGATGCATCCGTGGGCAGAGGAGGCACCTGCGGGCAGAGGAGGCACCTGCGGGCAGAGGAGCACCTGCGGGCAGAGGAGCACCTGCGGGCAGAGGAGCACCTGCGGGCAGAGGAGGCACCTGCGGGCAGAGGAGGCACCAGTAGGTGCGCCAAAGGCTTTCTCCCCGTTCTACGAAAACCTTCGGAGGCGTTTTGAAAACCTTCAAACACTTTGTAGATTGGTAAAGGCGAACGGCCGAAGGGTGCAGGGGCGAGCGGAAAGCCCTTGCCATGCCCGCAGGCATGCCCCCATTATATGCAAATAATAAGTCAAGATAAGGCATCCGAAGGTTTCCAAAGGGCGAGCGGAAAGCCCTTTGGTGCACCCTCAGGTGCATCCCAAAAGAAAGACCCCTTCCCTACAAGGAAGAGGCCGCGTATCAACAACATCCCCAACGTGCCGCAGCGCTCGAAGGAGTGAAGAAGCACCGAAATGCCCTTCCCTTATCGGCTGTAGGTACCGGTTTGCACTTCATGAATGAAGGTTTCGATCAGCGGCACCCGCACGGCGGCACGCGCATCGGCAAGCGCCTGTTCCCGATCATAGGGCAGGGTGATGAGGCGGATGTCCAGCGCCGCGGAGGGATCACGCTCTTCCCCTTCTAAAATGGCGTAGCAACATAGTGGCGTGCCAAGCGCGTTGCCGACGCTGCCGCAGTTGAAAAATAATCCGGGGCTCAGGGTGCGAAGCGCTTGCCGGTGTGCATCGGCATAGCCGACCACATCGCAGCGAAAACCGTTGCAATCCGTAAACAGAGGGTCGATGCTCGCCGTGTCCTGCTGGGCGAGAATGAGCGTTTTCATGATCGGCCGCCCATGAAACAGGCGGATGTGCCGCCCGCTGAGGTTGAGCGTTTTTTCCATGGGCAGGTTGCGCAGGGTCCGCAGACGTTGTTCGCCAAGTTGCTCCCAGTAGTAACTGTCTGGTGAATATTGCCGGTAGCCTACCCCGTAATCCCAATTGCCGCCAAGGATAAGGTCGCAGTTTGCCACGGCCCAGTCAAAAGTGCGGTCGCTGGAAGGGCCTTTGCCAACAATATCCCCAAGGCAATAGAGCCTGTCCACCTTGCGACGCGCAAGGTCGCGCTCCAGCGCCTGTGTGGCGGGCCAATTGCCGTGGAGATCGGCAATCAGGGCAATCTGCATCCGTTGGTTCCTCCATTCTATTACGAGAGATGATGTAGTCGGTGATGTTGGCGGGCTGAATTCACATGCATTGCAGGCGAATGCTTTCAAGGTTTCCAGAAAAACGGTCGGCGGATGAGGAAAATCATCGCCTGCACAGCATGCTCATGATGGGGAAAGCGCTTTACGATCTGCTACAAACCGGCTGAACCCAGCACACCTTCGTTCCGGTTATCCCTTTGCGGCATAAACCGCGTTGTGCACCAGCCGCCGCACGCGATAGATGGCGGAATTGTCCCGTGAGGGGCAAACCCGATTGGTGAGCAGAATCGTATAGAAACCGGTTGTCGGGTCCAGCGTGAAGCTGGTGCCGGTAAAACCTGTGTGGCCGACGGTTTCCTTTGGAAACAGGTCGCCGGTGTACCCATCGTCGTACCAGGGTAGATAAAAGCCCAAACCGCGTGCCTGCCCCAGCCCTTCGGTATGGTTGCGCAACGCCAGCCGTACTGTAGGCGTGGAGAGGTAGCGTGTGCCATCGGGCAGTTGACCTTCAGCCACCAACATCTGTAAAAACAGCGCCAAATCGTCCGCTGTGGAAAATACGCCCGCGTTGCCTGCTACGCCGCCCATAAAACGGGCGTTTTCATCGTGAACTTTGCCGCGCAGCAGTGTGCCGTCAGGCTGCATTTCTGTGGGGGCGATGTTATCGCCTGTGGGCAGATAGCCGGTGCGCGACATGCGCAAAGGCCAGAAAACCTCCTGTGTGGCAAGCGCTGAAAGGGACTGACCATAAAGGCATTCCAGCAGCTGACCCAGCAACAGGTAGCCTGCGCAGCAATATTGTACGTGAACGCCCGGCGGTACGCTCAGTTTTGCGCTGAGCAGCAGTTCCGTAGCCAGAGACGCGTCCTTGGTCATGCGCCAGAGATGGAAACCGCCCGGGAAACCTGCGGTGTGCGTCAGCAACTGGCGAATGGTGATGTCCTTTTTATCTTCCGGAGCTTCCACAAAGGTGCTGAGCTTATCCCAGAGACAAAGCTTTCCGCTTTCCAGCGCGCGCAGGGTGAGCATGCCCACCACCAGCGGTTTGGTGAGCGAGGCGATGTCAAAGCGCGTTTGTTCGTTGGTGGGTAACTCGTTTTCCTCCGTACCCAAACGGCCATAAGCGCGCCGGAACAGAATTTTTTCACCGCTGCCCACCAGCAGCACACCGGCGGGGAAGGCGTGATTGGCCACCGCCTGCCGCATGATTTCATCCGCTCTGGAAAAATTCATCTGCTGCACCTCCTGAGAAAAGGAGAGGTCTCGTTGAGTAAAGGTTGCTTGTGAGCGATTCGGGGAAACGCGTCGCAGTGAACAACACAGGGAAATCTGTGCAGATCGCAGGGTCAATGTTTTCGATCGTTCGGAACGCCGATTGAAACGCGTGATCGGCAACATGAGAAAATGATATTATAAAGGAAGCAACGCATGGTTATCGGCTTTAGTGGATGGCACCGCCCTTGCCAGTGAAAACTTGCGTTGGCTCCGTCCACTGCACACGGGTAGCACCTTCCGCGCTCTTCAGCGCGCGCCACAGGCGACGCTTGGGGTTCACGGCTACCTTGTGCGCGCACAGGCGCAGCATGGACAAATCGCCATAGCTGTCGCCATAGGCGGTGGAGGTTTCATAGTCAAGCCGATCCCCCTTGGCGGCGAGGTATTCGGCCAGCCGCAGCGGCTTTTGCACCCCACGGCAGTTGTCGCCGCATACACGGCCAGTGAATGTGCCGATCGGGTCGAAATCAAACCGTGTGCCGATGATATCCGTGAGCCCCAGCTTTGCTTTCAATGGTTCCAGATAAAAAGAGGACGATGCGGAAATCAGTAGCACCTCATGCCCCGCGTCACGGTGACGGGCGATGGTCGCAATCCCTTGCGGGCGAAGTCGCGGCTCCAGCACGTCATGGTAGAAGCTCTGCACAACGGTTTCGACCTCAGGTGCGCTTTTGCCTGCTAAAAAGGAGAGTGCACACTCTTTGGCGCGCACAGCCGGAGTCAGGTGCAACCCGTAGCGTACGGCAACCCACAGGGCGGCGCACAGTTGGCGGCGGTCGAGCAGATTTTTTCGCCGTGCGTACAGCACCATCAGCAGGATAGAATCGCCCCGGATCAACGTGCCATCGAAATCAAACAAGGCGTAGGTTTTGAGCATAAATGACATCCCTTCGGATCAATGCGGTGCGTGCCCCTGAATGCGGAGGCGCAAAGGTTTTGGCGCGATGCCGCAAGGGTTCGCGTTCGCCTCACAGTATAGCACGCCTACGCCTGGCTTGCCAAGAGTTACGCATGCGGGAAAGAAAAGAGCACCGGAGGATGCGCTTCGCGAACGGGCTACGCACGGGCAGCGCAGCCAAAGGTGGGGGATCGGTGCCGGAGAAGGCGCCCAGAAGACAAGAAGGAATCGCACTTCGGCTTATGCCTGCCCAGCTTGACACGCTTTACTGTTTATGGTAACGTGTTCACAACCGTACAACCCTTTTCAAGTCCAAGGTATCAGAGCTCTGGATGATCGGGTATCTTATCCCCATCTTATACCCGCTGGTGTGCATGATTTTCTTCGATCCGCTTTAGGAAAACGATTTGGATGGACACATCGCCCTTTGTTTTTCTACTGTGGATGTAATCGTAACCCCTAGTGAGGTGCGCACAGGCACTGTAGCGGCCGTGCTGCCATTTCATGCCGTCGGAAGGCTCCCTTGGCTTGCAGCTGTTGGGTTTGGGATGTACCAGTATGGTCTTTAAATGATTTCGATAGTATCGTCACGAAAAACACCTTTTGAAGCTCATGCCTGAAAGCGCAGGCAAAGGGACTGCAAAAGAGTGGTATGCCGCAAAAGATAGGGGCTCATACAGAAAAGACAATCCGTTATTCGGAGGGATCAAGTGATGAAAACGATACAAAAACGCAGGGTTTTGCTGTATTGGCTGCTGGGTGCGGCGCTGACCGCCACCCTGTTTTTCGTATTGTACCGCGTGAGCAATTTCCGCTATGAAAACTCGGACGATGGGCTCATCATGAAAGCGTTCATGGGCTTTGAAGGCGGCAAGCCCGTGCAGTTTTTGCTTTATACCCATACGCTTTTAACATGGGTGCTCTATGGGTTCAGCACCGTCGCACCTGGCTATGCCTGGTTTTCGGTGTTCCAGTTTGTTCTTTTGCTGGCTAGCGGCACGGTGCTGGTGAAGAGCATGATGCAGCTCGCCCATGGGTACCGCTTTCCATGGCTGGCGGGTGGCATCGCCGGAGGGCTGTTTCTTGCGGTGTTTATGGCGTTCGCGGCCTGCCGCATCAGCTACACAACCACCGCCGCGCTTGCCGGTGCAGCGGCGGTGGCGCAATTGATGACGGTGGGTACAGGCCACACGGAGGATGCGCCGGTGGTTCGCGCATACCTGTTAAGCCTTTTGCTGCTGTTATGCGCCTATTCTTTGCGGGCGGTGAGTGTGTTACCATCGCTGGCGTTTATCGTGCTGGGCTTTGGTTGGCAGATAGGCTTCCGTAAACGGAGAACGGGCAGTGCGGTAATCCAGCTGCGGCCAATACTGATTTCGATGCTCGTCTTCCTCCTTGCGTTCGTTGTCATGATTGGCATTCGCCAGTTGGAGGTGCGGGCGCTGAATCAGCAACCGACGCTGGACTGGCATTCTGCACGTACCACGCTCATGGATTATACCGCGTTTGAAGCCGATCCCACCCCATCGCTGACTGTTAGCGGTGGGTTATCGGCCTGCGAAGTAGAGATGGTGCGACAATGGTACTTTATGGACAGCAACATCACCACCCAAGCCTTGCAAAGCATGGCGGGTGCTTATACTACCGACGGGGGTATGAATGTCTGGACTTCGGTTACGACGTTTTTCACCGCCAACCCGCGCTATGTATATGCAATTCTATTGCTGATGGCGCTTTGCGCGCTGTGTCTGCTGGGAGAGCGAAAAGAGGCGCCCTATGGCGGGCTTGTGGCACTCCTGTCGCTGCTGGGCGGGGTCGCGATGATTGTGCTGCTGTGCTGGCGTGGCCGCGTGCTGCCCCGCGCGGTGGATGCGGCGATGCTGCCCTGTGCAGCGATGCTTTTCAGCCTTGCGCTTTTACGGCATGTGCCGTTCGGTGGTCGGTGGGCGCTTCGCCGTGTAACGGTGATCATCCTTGCGGGGCTTTTGCTGGCATCTGCGGGGCTGAATGTGAAGCAGACCTACCATGACATCACCCGAGCACAGGACACGGTTTCTCAGCAGCGGGAGGCGGATCTGGAAACCTATGCGCTGGCTAACCCCACCCTACTGGTGGTTCGCAGCCCGAACCTGCTGCGTGATACGCGCCTGCAACCGGACGTGAGTGCGGGCATTCCCACCAATATCGCACTATGGGGCGATTGGACCTGCCGCATGCCTGGCTGGTACGCCCAGATGACAAAACTCGGCTTTGACGGATACACCTTTGCCGCGAAGGACTGGCTTCGGGATACCCTCGTGTTTGCTGCCGCCGATGCAAAGGATACACAGGCTTTACAGGCATACCTAGCGGAAGCTTTGGGTGTGCCGGTGGAAGCGGTGCTGTGCGGATCGCAGGGAACACTGAGCTTTTTCCGCTTTAAAAACTCGACCTGACAGTAACCGATGGATACACCCAATGGGGTTACAATCGCGAAGCCTATTCAAGCAAGATGGAGCGATAGCATCCACTTCATGCAGTAAACAGAATCATCAAAGGCCGGAAGCAGTTGCCTCCGGCCAGATTGTCAAAAAAGTGGGTCAAGGGATGAAATCCCTTGTCAGGTTTCCAAAGGATGAAATCCTTTGGTGTGTTTGGGCAAAGCCCAACGCTTTACGCCGTAGCGTTTTGCTAGAAGCGAGCGAACAGCCCGAAGGGCTAGGTGGCGAGTGGCAACCACGGTTTGCAGAGGTTTTTTGACAGGCTGGCCGGAAGCAGTTGTCTCCGACCTTTGGATGTGAGGTCAATCTTTGCGGAACAGCTCATCCGGATCGCCGAACAGGCGCTTCCGCAGGATATCTTTGCAGGCGTTCTCCTGTAAGGCGCAAAGGTATATTTACGGGTTGGCTTCGCCAATTGGCTCAACCTGCCAGCACGTTTTCAATCGTTGCCAGTTCATCGGCGGTAAAATCCGGCTTTTCGAGCGAGTGCAGACTATCGGCCAGCTGATCGGGGTTTCGTGCGCCTACAATCAGCGTATCCGCGCCGCCATCGCGAAGCGCCCAGCTCAGCGACATCTGCGCGAGCGTCTGCCCACGGCTGGATGCCAGTTCGTTGAGCGCGCGCAACTGGTTCAGCCGTTCCAGCGTGAGGTCGTCGGATTTCAGCGACGTGTGTCCAAGGTTCATGCGGCTGTCTGCCGGCACGCCCCCCAGATACCTGCTGGTAAGCAACCCCTGCGCCAACGGTGAAAACGCAATACTGGCAACGCCTTGTGCCTTGAGTGTCTGAAACAGACCCTTTTCCGCATCGCGAGCCAGAAGGGAGTAGCGCATCTGGTGAATGAGGCAATGCAACCCGCGCCGGTTCATCTCCGCAAGCATTGCTTCGGTTTGCGCGGCAGTATAATTGGATAGGCCGATGTAGAGCGCTTTGCCCTGCCGCATGATCTGCTCCAGCGCTTCGGCGGTTTCTTCAAGAGGGGTTTCAGGATCGGGGCGGTGATGGTAGAACAGATCCACATAGGCAAGCCCCATACGCTGCAAACTCTGGTCTAGGCTGGCAATCAGGTACTTCTTGCTGCCGTGGTCGCCAAACGGGCCATTCCACATGGTGTAGCCTGCTTTGGATGAGATGAACAGCTCATCGCGGTGGGCGGCGAACTCATTCTTGAGCACCCGGCCGAAGGTACGCTCCGCCGCACCGGCGGGGATGCCATAGTTGTTGGCCAGATCGAAGTGGTTCACACCTGCGTCAAACGCTGCGCACAGCGTATCGCGGCATACATCGTAGCGGCAATCGTCGCCGAAGTTTTGCCACAATCCCAGTGCGATGGGCGCGATTTTCACGCCGCTTTTGCCCAGACGAACGTAGCGCATCTGTTGATACCGTTCTGGATTGGGTTGATACATACCATCACCTCATCGGTAGTTTAAATTTCCAAGGTTGCTAAGTCCATCTTATCACTTTGACGGACACGATGCAACCGAGCGCGTTGAACGTATAACCCGCCCTTTATTCCGAATCCCGCTTGCCCCTTGCCCTGAGATGCGGTAAAATAACCTCAACAGTCCGATTTTGGGAGGTGCATCCCTTGAAAGCCTATGACATCCGCAAAGTGACCGATATCCGCCTGTCCGGCCGGTTTGACCCCGCGCAAACCGGATTCCCAATGATGTGGACGGGCGCTTGTGCCGAAATGCTGGTTCGCGGCAGTACGCTGGAGGTTCGCATCCAGTGCGGTTACCAGACGCTGAAACCCTATCTTTCCTTTGAGGTGGATGGCCTGCGGGCGCAAACCTTCTGCCCTCTCAAGGGGGTGCATTGGAATAATGTGTTCCTTGGCATGGAGGCGCAAACGCCGCACCGTGTGCGTATTACCCTGGAAACCCAGGCGTTCAGCGGCGATCCTGCTTCCTATGTGGCGCTCCTGACCCTGCGCACGGATGGGGGCTTTCTGCCCTTGCCCAAGCCCGCCCGTCGGGTGGAATTCATCGGCGACAGCATCACCAGCGGCGAAGGGATGCGCGGCCCCAAAAGCTTTATGGAATGGCTGCCCATGTGTTTTTCCGCTTCGGATAACTATACGCGCCTCACGGCAGAACGGCTGAACGCGACTTATCAGGTGGTCAGCCAAAGCGGCTGGGGCGTGCTGTGCGGCTGGAACAACGACGTGCGTACCACTTTGCCCGCCGTCTATGATTTTATCTGCCGACCCGCTGCCATGGAAAGCCCGGACGGCACGGCACATGGCGGTGAAAAGCCCTATGATTTCAGCTTTGACCCGGGTACCGTGGTTGTGAACCTTGGTACCAATGACAGCGGCGCACTGAACAACCCGCCGTTTACCGACCCCGCCACAGGCATTACCCACAAGCTGACGCAGGCTGATTTTCCCCATTTTGAGGAGGCGTGCTATGCGTTTTTGATGCACCTGCATGAAAAAAACCCGCACGCCCGACTGATTTGGGCGTACGGGATATGCGGGGATGTGATGGCGGTTCCCCTGCAAGGCGCGGTGGCGCGTGCCAGAGCGCAAGGGGTTGATGCAGTGTATGTAGCGCTGCCTGAAATGAATACCCTGCGCAACGGCACCGGCAGCCGCGAGCACCCGGGAACGGGCGCGGCCAAGAAGATGGCGGAGTTGATTGCACGGGCGGCGGAATAGAAGTGCCGATGTTCTGAGACCTACTCATCCTATAAATGTTAGAAAACATGCCATAAGTGAATATTGCTAGCAGATTCGGTCGGTATTGATGATTATGTTTTGCGTCTTTCCCCGTCCTATCGAGATATGATATTCAACCGGATTCTTACGGGATATGGTAATCGTTCCCTTGCCCAGTCCGAGAATCGTTGTGATCTCATTTTTATGTAAAATTGCGTACTCGCTATCACTGAGCTTTTTTCCACCACAGATGAGACCCACCGACAACTTAGTGTCTTGTGTAATGTATTCCCGCAGTTCAGTTGTATCATTGGGGGAAAGAACGAAATGCCAACTTTGATAGCCTACGCTTTTAGTATTGTTCGGCGCTGAACGGTATTTGAGAAATAATAGAAAATGATCGTCATGTGTCGTACATTTGTACACTTGCCTATCAATTCCGTCTAAAACAAGCATGGGACAAATACCTTTGTTGACCAGATTGGATAGAACGGCTCCATAGTAGAAATCTGCTGCACGCAGTTTTGCCATTATTGAACGCCTCGCTTCGATATGTTTTTTGTTATACAGATCTTTATTGGGAAGAATCATCATATGTTATTATACAAGAATGCTAAATAATGTCAATTGTATATTGGCGATAAATACGAAAAATGATTGTATCGATAGCGGAAGTGCATCGCAAAACAATGGATACCTTGAGTGAAAGCGATGATGATTTGTATTTGAAATGTAGAACATGTAATGATCTGACTTAATGCTTATCTACACGAAAGAAGCAACCTAATTCAGATTACTCCTTTTTTATGCACCTTGTTTATGGGCTTACTTTCAACGTGTCGACCTATTCCCCGCGAACAAACTGCAAGTACCCCTCCACCTGCTTTTGTAAAAAGCCAAGGCTCGTTTCCGAAAGCGAAAGTCTGCCCTCTGCATCCGCCTGCTCCCGCGCGTTGGGCACGGCGACGCGGGGATAGTTCATTACCCGCATGTTGAGAAGGCTGATCAGCATCACCAGTTGATCCTGCGCGATCAGTGTGCCGCCCATGCCTGGGGAAATGCCGCTGACCGCGACGGGCTTTTTGGATAGCACCTGCCGATCTGTCTCGCTCACAGGGCGGGAAAGCCAGTCGATCAGATTTTTCAGCACGCCGGAAAAACTATGGTTATATTCCGGTGTAAAAAACCATACGCCATCGGCGGCTTTCACGGCATCGCGTACACGGCGCACAGCTTCAGGCGCGGGGGTTTCAATATCCTGATCGAATAACGGCACATCGGTAAAGTCCAGCAGGGTGAACACAGCCCGATCGCCCAACAGATCCTGAACCTTGAGCGCGAGCTGGCGGTTGAACGAGCCTTTGCGGAAAGAGCCCACAATGGCGACAATCTTTGGTTTGTCCATGCGCGATCCCTCTTTTGAAGTATTTGGCGGTTGGCAGGCTGGCGGATGGATGCGGGCGGCGGCAAATAGGAAGAGACCCAAGCTACCCGCAGGAGGCGTATCGGGTCATCCTCTTTCTGGCGCGAGCGCGGATATGCAGGGATAGTACTTTGCCAGACAGGAGAGAAGGCTCTCCCTGTCTGGCATGTTTGCATTACTTATGCTTGATAAACGTACCCCGGTTCAGTTCTTCAAAAGCCAGCGCAAGCTCAATCTGGGTGTTCATCACAATGGGGCCGCCCCACGCGATGGGCTCATGCAAGGCTTTGCCGGAATAGAAGATCACACGTACGCCCGCATCGGGGTTGGCGGCCAGCTCGATTTCATCGCCGTCGCCAAACAGCACGGCTGTTTTCGCGGCGACCGGCTGACCGTTGACCAGTCCGTTGCCCTCAATTAAAAATACGAAGACCGTCTCGCCTGCTTTGGTGGGCACGGTGAGGTTTGCTCCGGCGGCCAGTTCAATATCCAGCACCGTCGCTTGGATATGGTGGGGCTTTACGCCCTGTAGGTCGTTAAAAGCTCCGCTGATCACATGAACCTTTGCGCCGCCCTGTTCCGTTACAGGGATCATGTCCTTTGTGATGCCAAGGTACATGGGTTCACTCATCTTCTCGGCGGCGGGCAGGTTCAGCCAAAGCTGAAAGCCAAGCATCCGCTCGGCGGCTTTGGGCATTTCCTGATGCAGTATCCCACTGCCGGCACTCATCCACTGGCTTTCGCCGGAATGGATAGCGCCTTTGTTGCCGAGGCTGTCCTCATGCTCAATGCGACCCGAAATCAGGTAAGTGACCGTTTCGATGCCCCGGTGCGGGTGCATGGGGAAGCCTGCCAGATAATCCTGCGGATCGGTGGAATCGAAGGAATCCAGCATCAAAAACGGATCAAAATCTCCAGTGTCGTTATATCCCAGAACACGCACCAGATGTACGCCCGCGCCGTCTGTCGTTCGCTGCCCGCGGATGGTTTTTACCATTTTTCGCTTTGCCATGGTCATATGCTCCTTTGCCACAGGTCAAGGGGGGATTATTCAAACAGATAGCTTGTCATGGAGAGAGAACCCATCATGCAGGCGTCATTAAACACGGTCGCCTTGTCCGCGCTATCGGTTGCGCCTAGCACATATAAAAGCGGTGCAAAGTGATCCATGATCGGAAACGCCTGCCGCGCGGAAGGGCCTGCCTTTTGGTAGTCCACCACAGCGTCAAAATCGCGGTTCAGGACGTTGCGCTTGATGTAACCATCAAAATCCTGCGCCCAGTCATAGCCGCCCTCCATGCCCCAGTTTACGCGGCCAAGGTTATGCACCACATTTCCGCTGCCCAAAATCAGCACGCCCTCGTCGCGCAACGCAGCGAGATCCTGCCCGATTTGGAAATGCTCCCTTGGCGTGGCGTCGGAATCCACACTCAGTTGGAACACGGGGATATCCGCCTGCGGAAACAGTCGCCTCAGCACCGACCAAGTGCCGTGGTCGAGCCCCCATGTATTGTCAATTTCCACCTTGCGGCTGATGAGCCCTTTCGCGCGGCGTGCCACCTCCGGCGCGCCGGGGGCGGGGTAGTTTACGCGGTACAGCTCGTCCGGAAAGCCGTACATATCGTAAATCATGCGGTTCGTCTGCGCATCCGCAATGCGGGTACCGGATGTAAACCAATGCGCCGATATGGACAGAATGGCGTTGGGGCGTTCCAGTTCCTTGCCCAGTGTTACCCACTGATTGGAAAAGGGGTTGTTTTCAACTGCATTCATCGGGGAACCATGCCCGATGAATAATACGGGAGTGCGTTTCATGCGTTTGTCCATTCTGTCCGTGTTTCGCGGGCGGTTGTTGAGTGTGGATGGATTGATGGTGAAGGTTGTTTTGTTGCTTTCCATTATACCCTTCTATGGTGGAAAAGTCCAATGGGGCGCAGGCGTGTCACAGCCTACGCTAATGGTAGTATACGCGGTCAGGGGCTGCTTGAAACGGTTAGGCGGATTTCCGCCCAAAAGAAAAGCCGCCCTTTCGGGCGGCGACGGATGCAGGGAAACGCGCAATTCCGGGAGCATATTCCTTACTTTTGGTTAGGCCAGCGATTTCTCCCGGGCTTTTCGACCCCACCCGTACACAATGCCGACCATCGCCAGCAGCACGCCGCTGATGATCAGAAGCGTCTGCACGCTCACCACATCCGCCAGCGGGCCGAACACCAGAATGGCTACCGGCATGGCGCTGGCGGTGATGATCTCCACAATGGAGAACACGCGCCCCATGACCTCCGGCTCCGTCACTTCCTGAATGTACACGGTTTGCGCTGTGGAAATCGCAGGCAGGAAAAACCCGCCGATGCCCATGAAGATCAGGTAACTCACAATATCCCACGCAATGCCCAGCAGTCCGAAGATCACGCCGAACGCCACCAGACAGACCGCCACGGTGAGTACCTTGTCCCTGAACTCGCCCTTGAGGGCCACAAACAGGCCGCCGACCAGCGTGCCCAGCGTCCAACTCAGTTCGTTGGCGGTCAGCATCCAAACATCGCTCCCAAATGTGCGTTGCACCATCAGCGGGGAAAGCACCGCTGCCGGAGTAATCAGAAAGAAGGAAGCCGTGAAACAGAGGATGATGCGCCGAAGCCGCGGGTGGCAAAGCGTGTAATACAAGCCTGCTTTCATATCCGCCCACATGGTGGCGGGCGCGTCCTTGCGCACAATTTTCTCCACGCGGATGCGGCTCATCACAAAAATGGCGATCGCCGCTGTACTCACATCCACAAAGAAGGTGGCCGTGATGCCAATGGTACCGAGAATCACGCCTGCAATGGGCGGGGAGAGCAGGTTGAGCAACGCGTAGATGGTCTGATTCATGCCTTGCACTTTGGTGAGCCGATCCTGTGGCACCAGCTGCGGAAAAATCGCGCTCACCGACGGGCTTTGAATACCCGCGCCTACGGAGCGCACAGCGGAAATCACCAACAGCAGCGTCAGGCTGCCAAAACCCGACAGGAACGCAATCGCCAGCCCCAGCGTCGCCATGGCGGTAAACCCATCGGAGAGCATGATGAGCATTTTTCGGCTATATCGATCGGCCAGCACGCCGCCGAACAGCGAAACCAGAATTTGCGGCAGCATGGCGCTGATGGTGGAAAGCATCATCCATGTGCCGGAAGAAGTGGTGATGGTGATATGCCAGATGATGGCATAGGCGACAACCGAGGAGCCGAACAGGGAGATGTTCTGGCTGATCAGGAACAGTGCCGCCTGTTTTTTCCATTGGGTGGACAATGTTTGGGGTTGACTCATGCGGACTCCTTTCGAACGTTGGAAAGGTGTAAACCAAAAAGGCGTTTGCTGCTAGACTGCCTGAAAGGCGGAGGTTGAGGGATTGGGACGCATCCGCACTTTTCAGCCCCATAACGTGTTCGGCGCAGGAAAGTGGTATTCCTGTTTATCACAGGCAACAGGGCGGATGTCCGGGCAGTGTGACAATCGCGGAGAGTAGGGAGACCCCTTCCAAATGGTAACAAATCATCTTTACAGAGGTTCATACCGTTTCCGGCATCAACCCTGACGCGGGTCTGCCGCACGCGTGGCTTTCCATGCCTTGGCATGGGGCAACCCCGCGCCGGTTTCCGTGCGTTTGGGACGGGGTTTGCCTGTATTATATCCATTTTTGACGATGCTGACCCGTAAAACATTCGTCATAGTCTTGTAAAATGATTAGGTATCCGTTATACTGAACTTGTATGCAAAACATGACGAATTCCCCGGAAAAGGAGCCTGTACCTATGCTCAATCCCCGACGTGTTATAGGCGCGCTGAAGCAGAATATCGCCAAGGTCATCGTCGGCAAAGACGAGGTAATCGAGCTGGCGCTGATTGCGATGCTGTGCAAAGGTCACGTTCTCATCGAGGATGTGCCGGGCACAGGCAAAACCACCATGGTGAGCGCACTGGCCAAATCGCTGGATTGCAGCTTCAACCGCATCCAGTTTACACCGGACGTGGTGCCAAGCGATGTTACCGGTTTTACCATGGTAAACTTTAAAACCGGCGAGATGGAGTTCCACGCCGGCGCGGTTATGTGCCAGATCGTACTGGCTGACGAAATCAACCGTACCTCGCCCAAAACCCAGTCTTCGCTGCTGGAAATCATGGAGGAGTACCAGGTGACGGTGGATGGCATTACGCACCCGCTGCCTAAGCCCTTTATGGTGCTCGCCACGCAGAACCCCGGCGAGTTCATCGGTACGTATCCCCTGCCGGAAGCACAGATGGACCGTTTTTTCCTGCGTATATCGATGGGTTACCCCACGATGGAGGAGGAAATGGCGGTTTTGGAGCGCTTCAGCGGCACGGTCAAGCCGCAGGCGAACCTTCAGGCTGTTTGCAGTGCCGCCGACGTGGTCGAAATGCAGAACATGATCGGTACGGTGTATTGCAGCAAGGAAGTGCGCCACTATATTGCCAACATCTCTGCGATGACGCGCACGCATCCGTCACTTCAGCTGGGCGTATCCACGCGCGGCGCGATTGCGTTGATCCGCGGCGCGCAGGCATGCGCTGTGCTGAACGATCGCGACTATATTTTGCCCGAAGATGTGCAGCGCATGGCGCTGCCTGTGCTGGCACACCGCATTTTGCCCAACCCTGAGGCCAAGATGAAGGGGATTACGGCAGAGCGGATTCTGGTAGCGGTGATGGAGAACGTGCCGGTGCCGATTCGACTGTCTTAAGCCAAAGGACGATGCCATGAAATCTACGTTGACGACCCTGGCCGTAAGCTTCGGCTTTCTGCTGCTGTGCGCGGTGTCCATGGGTAACCGGATGTATCTGTTGCTTTCGCTCCTGATTGCCATTGCGTGGGGGCTGGCGTACGTAAGCGTGCGCACGGCGGAAAAATCCGTTCAGGTGAGTCACGGTCTCAACAACACCAAGGTAAACCGTGGCGACAGCGTTGCCATGGAGGTATCGGTTAGCCACAAAAGCATATTGCCCATCGCTCCCGTGAGCCTCAAGATGCGCGCCACCAGCAATACCCCGGCGGGTACCATCCACTTGACGGAGCTGGGTCACCGCAAGCAAAAGGTTGCCTACCGCTTTAACGCCGAGCACGTCGGGGCGATGTTCCCGGGCGTGGAGAGCTTCACGGTCAGCGACGTATTCGGGCTATTTAAAAAAGAGCATAAACCGGAACATGCGGGCAACGAGCTGCTGGTGCTGCCCGTGCCTTTCGATGTGGAACCGCTGACGTTCGCGGCGGGTGACATGGGCGTGGAAACCATGAAGCGCGCCATGGAAGACCCTTCCAGCCCGAGCGATTTTCGAAGCTATCAACCAGGTGATCCTTTGAAGCGCATCCATTGGAAAATGAGCGCCCGAAAGCAGGAGATCATCATCCGCCAGTTTGATGAGCCCGCGCTGCCCGATGCGCTGGTGCTGATGGATACCGCCACCCCCTCGCTGCCGGAAGGCATCGACCCCTTGAAAATGGGCTACCTGCAGGATGCGGTGCTGGAAACCGTCGCCTCGGTGGTGAATTGCCAGATCAGCCATGAAAACCCCGTGCGTCTGCCCATTGTAGGCGACCGGCCAATGGAATATCACGGCACCATGGGGCTGCCGATTCTGCTGGAAGAGCTGGCAAGGGTCACCTTTAACGAGACGGAAAAATTCGAGCGTGTGATTATGATGCAGATGAACGATCTGCGAAAGACTGGCGCGGTGGTGATAGTGACCACGCGGCTGACGAGTGTGCTCGTGGATTTGATCGGCCGCATGAAGCGCATGGGGCCCAACGTGCGGCTGTATCTGATAACGTTTCGACCCAAGGACGGAAGTTTGCAGGGCTTGGTTGGGCGGTTGCAGCAGCAAGGGGTAGAAGTCAACTTTGTTTCCCCGCAGGGATGATGGGTCAAGGGCAAAGACCTTATCAGGATTCCAAAGGGTGAAACCATTTGGCGGGTTTGGGCAAAGCCCAAAGTCTTCTGCCACAGCGAACACTGCCCAGTGAGCGAACAGCCGCGAAGCGGCTATGAGGCGAGCGGAATAGCACCCAAGCCACCAATGAGCTCAAAGGAATGTTCTTCCCAAAGGGCGCGTATGCGACCGCCGAAAGGAGTGACCTGGATTTTGCGCAAGCTGGCGTTTTTGCAAAGGGAGCCGCTCGCCCGCTTTGGCGTGGCGTTTTTACTGACGATCGGCGTAACGCTTCCGCTGCTGCTGGCGCTGGATTTGAGCAGTTATGTTCCGCTTTCGCTTTCGCTTTCGCTGGTGCTGATCGCGTTGCTCACGGTGCTGAATACATCCAAAAAGTCGCGTAGGCTGATGTGGATCGGGATAGGCGCAACAGCGCTCGTACAGTTTTTTTTGCCGGGCATGGGTCTGTTTGGCTCATGGCTGGAGGCGTTCAAGGCACTGGCACTGTATTTTTCAAGCTATACGGTGGCGTTGCCGCTGTTTGGCGCACAGGTAGCCAGTTTGCTTACGGTGCTGTCAGCGGTGCTGAGTTATGTGTTTGCCAAGCGCGGCGTAGGGTTTTTACCCGCTGCGCTCATTGTGGTGCTGATGATGTTCGGCTTATGGAGCCTTGGCAAGGGCGAATTGTTCTGGTACGTCGCCCCTGCGCTGGTGGCACTGCTGCTTCAAATGTCTCAGGCGGCACATGAAAAAATCAATATCCTTCACGTGCTGCCCATGGCGGCGGTGACGGTGCTGCTCGCGTTTTTGCTACTGCCGGGTTCTAAACTGGTGATTGACCCGCTGGCGAAGGCTGCGACCAGCTTGAAACAGATGATCAGCGATTATCTGTTTTTCACTGAGCCGCGCAACGTGTTTACCCTCGGCACCTACGGCTACTATCCCATGGGCAATGGTCAACTGGGCGGCGCAGCGGAGCCCAGCGAATTCCCTGTGATGATGGTGAAAACCGATCAGAGCCTGCTGTTGCGTGCGGTTACGAAGGATGAATACACCGGCCGCAGCTTTTTGGATACATCCAGCGCCAAACGTTACCTCTATATCAACCCTCGCTGGCAAACCCAACGGCGAAAAGCGTTTTTGGAAGGCATGCCGACCGAAGCCATCCAGAAGGCTTCCACCCTGTTTGATGAAAAGGCGATCTCCGTTCAAATGCAGAACCGCACGGCTTCCACCGTTTTCTCCCCATTGTTTTTACGCAGCCTTAAAATGGAAAACGATATGGTGCCTTACTTTAACGATGCCAGCGAGTTGTTTATTACCCGTGATATGCAGCAGGGCGACCGATACACCGTTTTTACGCCGGTGATTCAGGGCGGCCAGAGCGGTCTGGATGCGTTGGTGAATGCCAGCCCCAAGGACGATGCGTATTATCAGGACATCTATAATGCCTATACACAGTTGCCCTCCCATATGGAAAAAAAGGTGTTTGACGACGTTGCCAACATCGTGAAAAACGAAACCACACCCTATGGGAAAGCGACGGCCATCCTGCGGCATTTGCAAAAGTATTACCGCTATACCCTTACCCCCGAGACGCCGCCGGATAATCTGGATTTTGTGACGTACTTCCTTTACGTGGGGAAGGAAGGCTATTGCACCTACTACGCCTCTGCCATGACGGTGATGTGCCGTATGGCGAACCTTCCTGCCCGTTATGTGGAAGGTTTCCTTGCACAGCCATCGGGGGACGGTTTCGCCTATGTTACCGGTAAAGATGCGCACGCCTGGACAGAAGTCTATTTTGAGGGTTTCGGCTGGGTTCCCTTTGATCCCACGCCGATCCAGCAGGGCAGCACCAGCACGCCGCCGGAGGGCAATGATAACCCCGAGCCGTCGCCTTCTCCCTCGCCGGAACCGGACGACCAGCCCACCTCCACGCCTGACCCCAACCAGCCGGAAGATCAGCCCAGCCCATCGCCTGAACCTTCCAATGAGCCGGATGAACAGCCGGATGAAGCGCCACCCGATGAAACCCCGCCGGACGATACGCCCAACGATTTCCCGTGGGCAATTGTGCTGGTGGCAGCGGCGCTGGCCGCGCTGATCACGCGCATTGTGTTGCGTAAGCCTGAACAGGTAGCCAAACGCATGCCTGCCGAGAAGGATAAGATTTTCGTGTATGGCTCCGCAGTACAGCACATGCTGATGTATGCCAAGCGGGTGCCTAAGAACGGCGAAACACCGCTGACCTTTGCCAAGCGTGTGGACAGCGTGCATGTGTTCCCCACGCCCATTACGCCACTGTGGCGGATGCTGGCGCTGAGCAATTACAGCCGCATGGAGCTCACCGCAGAGCAGACCAAACGCGCCCGCGAGACGTTCCAACAGGTGTTCAAGGGTTCGCATGCCTTGCGCCGTTTGCGCTTCCTGCTGGCTGCGGCTTTTGACCCGCGCTTCTACCGCGTGTTGGATACACCCGCCCCGCATGATGGGTCGCCCAAAGGCCCCACAATGAAGCTGCACAAGTCCGCCGCACAGGCAAAGGGAAAGAATGCCGCCTATGCCCCCAAGGCCGCAGGTGACGCGAAGCACACGCAGGGCAAGCAGGACGGGCAGGCAACGCCCTCGCCGGACAAAGGCGTCACCCCTAAAGGGAATGAACCTGCTATAGAGAACGCATCCGTAGATGGCAGGCGCAACCGTGCCGGAGCGATAACACCGGATGGGGCAAACAGCCAAGGCGTAAGTGTGCCGCCACCCAAAACGACTCAACAAGCCGCACCGATCAACGCCAACCGTATAAGGCAGGTAGGAACGCCTGCAAGCCAGACTGTTGATCACCCCAAGCCAAAGGACGCTCGCCCCGACCCAATATCAGGAATGCAGGACAACCTTGCAGGCGATGCGCGCGCCGCGCGCCCGACCCCGACCCTCAGTAAGGAGGTAAGTCCTGTGAGTGATTTGCACACCACAAAGGCTGTTCCAAGCCCCGTGGGCAAGCCGGTGAGCACAACCGCAATGCGACCCGATTCCAGCACAGTTGGCAAACCTGCCGAGGTTACGGCTTCACGTCATGCTACGGGGTTAACCTCTGCACCCAAGTCAGGCGATACCCGCGGCGTACAGCCACAGGCTGGCAGACAACCGCAGGCAAATATGCCCAGTGCAAATCGCAATGCACCGCCCCGTAGGGATGACCGCAAGGGTGGTAAGCCGCACAGGTAATGCGATGGGTACCCGATGCTCAAGGAGATCGGCATCCTGCTGCTGATCGCCAGACAAGAAAAGCAGACAGGACGATCATGCGCCGCTTATATGGATGAATCGCTTATAAGCGCGTGATGTTCTTCAGCGGGTTCGCATTCTTTGACAAAAGCCGGATTACGCAAAACGCGAATGGATGACTTTATTCGGTGGGTCAACGCAAGGCGATTTCTTTTGCGGCCGTTGCCGCGCAGACGGCACACCGTTTCCCACACGGATTAAAAAGGTACCCTCGGATGCGTTCCAGCCCCCGAAAGCGAGGTCTTCATGCGCTACCTTTACGAAACTCACCTGCACACCTGTGAAACCAGTGCCTGCGGCATCTCGCACGGGCGCGACTATATTCGGTATTATCAGGATTTGGGCTACCATGGCCTGATAGTGACCGACCATTTTTTCGGGGGAAACACGGCCGTCAGCCAACATTTGCCTTGGCGCGAGCAGGTGAACCGATTCTGCGACGGGTATGAAGAAGCGAAGAACGAAGGCGACAAGCGCGGCTTTCAGGTGTTGTTCGGCTGGGAGCAAGCTTACGATGGCGACGAATACCTGATATACGGGCTGGATAAAGCCTGGCTGTACGAGCACCCCGAGGTAAAGCGCTGGACACGTGCCGAGCAGTATACCGAGGCGCACCGCTACGGCGGCTGTGTGGTGCAGGCTCACCCGTTCCGTGATCGCAGCTACATCCGTCGCATCCACCTTAACACAGCCTGTGTGGATGGCGTGGAGGTCTACAACGCCGCCAACCCCATGTATGTGAACGCGCAGGCCTATCGTTACGCGAAAAACCTTGGTCTGCACATGCTTGCGGGCAGCGACATTCACCAGTTGGGCTGGCCGGAACATGTCGGCATCGCCGTTGCCGAGCCCTTTTCGGATGAAAAGGATTTTGCTATGCGTATCCGCACCCATGCGCCCATGGAGCTGATCGCCCCTGTGGAAGAGCTGCAAAGCGCCGCTATCGCGCCCGTTCGCCTGCCTGTAGAGGTGCTTGGCGAGAATGCGCAAGCTGTGAACATTTCACTGGCGACATTGCTAAGGTAGCAGGGCGGCATTGCATGCAAACCATGGGTGCCGCCTATCAACGCGGGGATGAAACTGACTATGCAACCCACATGCGTGGCAGAGATGATACCGTAATCCAGTGATGATAATCTGTAACTATGTTGAGATGGGCACATTATGGTTCAATGGAGAGCGGATCAAGGCGTTATGATCCAGCAAAAGCCATCCCGACAAGGTTTTTACTCAAAAAATTACTGAAGGCTATTGCAATTTACCCCGTATTCGTGTATTATATCACCGTTGCCCAATTTCAGATGCTGATGTAGCTCAGTCGGTAGAGCACATCCTTGGTAAGGATGAGGTCCCCGGTTCGAATCCGGGCATCAGCTCCACAGTGAAACCCCCAAGCCGTAAAGGTTTGAGGGTTTTCTGCTGTCAACTAACAATGGGCTGATCCTGCTCGCTGTTACCGTCAGGCAGAAACCAAAATCATAGAGGACGAAAACGGCTAAGGGCCTGAAACCAAAGCGACAGTTGCGTCTGTTTTATAGGTGTGTGCATACACATTAGCAGGCAGAACCAGGGTAACGGTCATATTGGATACCGTAAAACTGCCCATTCCCTGCCCATCGCCGCAACTTAGCAAGGTAACGGGCGTTCCGGTATCCAGGGCGGTTGCCGCCCCGACGACCCTGATCTGGTCTGCGGAGGAGGAAGTTTCATCCGCCGGATTGACCACGGGAATACTGGTTACCGTCATCGATGATGGACGCAGGGTATCCCCGTATGCAACGTATTCATTGCCGGACCATTCCTTGAATTGCGTAAGCGTAAGGGACACATTCCAGCCGCTGTCGGTTCCTCTGGTATCGATTATGTTGCTGATGGACCAAGTCGCCGTGGTGGTTTGGGATGTGCCATCCAAAACAACGCCGCTGAAATCGGAAAATTGAATATCGCCTCCCGACAGAACAGAGTTTGTGCTCGAAGCCTGTGCAGCGGCGGCTGAGAGCAGCAATGTTTCAGCTACCGGTTCGGAGGTCGTTTCAGGGTGCGCAAGCATCCACTGTCCCAGAAGGCATACAGCAACCGTGTTGCCATTCTCGTCCACCGTTACATGGGGACAGTCGGGTATGTCACAAGGTGGCGCCGTATCCTCGGGAAACGGAGTTACAGAGGCTTCGGGTGTGGGCGAGGCGTTCATCGTATCGGGGATGGATGTTGCAGAGGCTTCAGGTGTGGATGACACATCCGGCGTTGTGGAAGCGATAGGAGGTACGGTGGTTACCGCTCCGGTCGGCGAGCTTTCGATGCTTTGCATGGCAACCAGCTCCGCGTTTGGCGATGCGGTTTCACTTTCAGGTTCACCGAGTGATTCTGACAGCTGAATACAGGGCAGTATCAAAATAAACGTTACCAGAGCTCCATATATTCTTCGCCAAAGCTTTCCGCTCATCTTCAAGCGCCTCTCCGACTGATAGCGATCAGTTTCTGTTGTTTTTGCTGCCCAAACATATCCCATAGTGCATATGTACCTGCTTCACTTTTTACGGCCAGCGTATTCCTCTCCCCGTGGCTTACCGCCTGGGGGGTTCTCAAACAAAGCGAAACGGCATCGGCGGCTTCGCGACGAATAGGACGGCTATGTACAAAATGAAGGGTATTCTTTGATCGATAGAGTATTTGAATGTGGCTAACTCTTCCTGCTAGCCAGATGTTTCATGCGCAAAAGCTTTAAGAAAAAAACAATCGTAATCAGAACAAACACTTCCAGCACAACCACGAGCCAAGAAGGGAAACTTGGCTGTATCATGGGGTTAATCTTCTCTTGTGCCTGTTGTGCATTGACAATGCCCTGTTGGCTAACGGTAAATGTTTTTTCAAAGCTGTTATCATGACTATTTACGGTCAATGTAAGGTTTAAATGATAGGTTCCCGCCGCCAGTGTTTTATAATGCCATGGTAGCGGATACTGGAATCCCGTCATGGGAGCCATTTTGAAAGATTGAATGGCACCGCTGAATAGCAAAGCATTTTCACTGTCACGGATTTCGTACGTGCCGGTCGTTTTTTCCTGTATGATAGCCGCCTGGTTCGTGATCGCCACACGGACGCCGATTTGATCGCCGTCAAAAGTTGCGTTACCAACGGCAACAGAGGGTTGGGCTGGTTGAGGCAGATCAATTTGAATGGCGGTATCGATGGCCTGGTATTTATCAATCAACATCTGAGCTTTCTGATTTTTCGGGTCTGCCGTCTGGATTGCCTGCGTACCGGCAAAGGTAACAAACCGAATACTGCCCAGCAAGGTACCGCTGGTAAGGTTTGGCACGGTAACTTTGATCGAAACGACCTGCGTCTGGTCAGGGAGTAAGGTGATTGGATTCGTCTGTGATATATACTGAGCCAATCCATATTGCTCATCGAACAAAGGATAGGCCTTCGCATCAACCTCCAGCGGGCTTTGATAGAAAATTCCGCTCTGTGAGCTGTATGCGTTCATTGGCACCACTTTGATTTCAAGCGAATCATGGGTATGGTTGGTTAATTGAGCCTGTAATGTAATCTGTTCGCCGGGCTGCCCCGGAATGTGGTAATAACCGAGATTTCCGATTTGGTTGGCTGGGGGAACCATTTCGACGGCAAACAGGTATCCCTGACTTTCCGCTGCAACACCGCGTGCTGGCGAAAAGCTTACAACTGCCAGCGATACTAACAAAAGCGCCAGCGCTTTCTTCATAATATCCACGCCTTCCGCTTAACAAATGAAAAGTAAGAAGCACGCCCCCAAAGCAAGTGTGCTTCTTACCGATACACCCTCAAGCATTGATGGAATAAGGTTACGGACCGGTTACCAAAGATACGGTTGCGTCGGTCTTATATGTTTTTGCACGGGCGTTGGCAGGAACAGACAGGGTAGCCGTTATGTCCGAGGCTGCAAAGCTGCCCATGCCTTCCGTGAGATCGCTGGTTAACAGTTTTACGGGCGTTCCCGTATCCAGTGCGGTAGCGGGTGATACCACAGCGATATCCGATGCGGAGGAAGAAGTAACATCCACAACGGTGACCACGGGAGCCGTGGTTACTTTCACAGACGAAGCAGCCAGAGTAACACCGTCCTGCACATAAGCGGATCCAGAATACTCTTTGAACTGCGTGAGTGTGAGGGACAGGTTCCAGCCGGCCCCTGTGCCGCGGGCATCAACGATATTGCTGATCGTCCACGTGGCTGCTGCGGTTTTTGCAGTACCATCCAGTTGAATGGCGGCGAAATTATCGAAACCGATGTCTCCACCCGAAAGAGTGCCGCCGGTAATTGCAACCTGCGCACCTTCCGGCTCAGTGGCAAAGGCGGGGGATACCGTCAAGGTAAGCATCATAACCGCAGCAAACGTTAAGGCAACCAGTTTCTTACCAAAATTGTTGGATACCATTTCAATCACTCCAATTCTTCTATTCATATGTTAACACCTAGTTTTTCCAGCATAAACCTCTCCTTTCCGATTGATAAATGAAAAAGACAACTAAACCTACTAGAGGTTAGTTGTCTAAAGCACAAATAAAACACACCTATTTAATTACTTGTTCTTTTGGCAACTGGCTACCATCAATGCTAAGCATTATTAGGCCCTCTAGTTTTGCGTCCTGCCCTTTCGGACAGTTTGCCTTTATCATGTAACTTTCATTACAAGTGTTATATACCACTAACAGAAGCAAATGTCAATGACCCTTCAAAATATATAAAGGATGGGTTTGATGAACGCGTCAATCGTGAGGCGTATCCACATTCTTGAAATACAGTTATTTTGTGACAGAAAAAACTGATTCTCGCTTCTTGGATCAGGAGAACCAAGAATCACTTCCACTCAATTTTCGCGCATGGGAAAGCTCGGGTGAATGATTCATTTGAACAAAATGCCTGACTGGGGCACGAAATAGATAGCACGATGCTGCCTGCCCTTTGGGAACAAGGCTGTGCGTTACAGATTCAGCGATACTTCCGCATACTCATCCACGTTGTATTGCTGCAAATGCTCGGCCAGCGCATCCACGGCCTGCGAGTCGAACTGCGTGCCCGCACAGCGCTTCAGTTCCGCAATCGCTTCCTGCGGAGATTTCGCGGCGCTGTAGGGGCGTTTTCGGGTCATGGCGTCAAAGCTGTCCGCTACCGATAGGATTCTGGTAAACAGCGGAATGCTGTCCCCTTTGATGCCATTAGGGTAGCCATGGCCGTCTAAAAACTCGTGGTGCGAAAGCACATAATAGGCGATTTCTGCGGTTTGCTGATAGGCGGACAGGATGCGGAAGCCGATTTCCGAATGCTTCTTCATCACTTCAAATTCCTCGGGGTTCAACCTTGCCGGTTTGTTCAGGATCGCATCGTCAATGCCGATTTTGCCAATATCGTGGACAAGTCCGATGATCCTTAACTTGTTGATGGCCTCCGAATCCAACTTCATCGCTGTACCGATGAAGGCGCATAGTTTGCTGACCCGGCTGGAGTGTTCTTCTTCACGCTGGTTTTTTTCGTAGAGTGCTTGCAGAACCATGGCAATGGGCGCATTTTGAATGCTGTTGACATCCACCATTTTGTTCTGGCGCATCATCTGATCTGCGTTCTTGATGGCCTGCAAGACGGATACGCGGTCGTCTGTTTTGGTGTAATGGCCGATGGTTACCGATACCCTACTAATCTCGCCGGTGAGCTGAATTTCCAGCTGATGCTCCAGCTGCTGGGTCAACTGTTCAGCTGCGTCATGACCTGAATGCGTCATCAGAATCATAAAATCATCGCCGCTCAAGCGAATCGCAGTGAAATCGGCCTCACAGACGGTTTGAACGGCTCTGGCGACTGACTTGAGGATTTCATCGCCAAAGGCAAAGCCGAACGATTCGTTGATGATGCGCAGGCCATTGATATCCGCTACGATAATGGATACCGGCAGGCTATCCACGTTTTCAAACTGCGGCATATGATCGTACAGGTACTGCTGGTTAAACAGGTGCGTCATCGCATCGTGGTAATAAACGTATTTTAACTTTTTTTCCAGCTCCACCCGTTCGGTAATGTCCGAAATGACGGTGGCAAACTGACCATGGCGGGGGCTGAAGGCCCAAACATCATAGTATTTCTGAATATCCGCCGAGTAATTTTGAAACCGTTTGGGGATGCCGGTGAGCGCAATTTCCCCATACGTGGCTATCCAGTAGGGTTCGATGCCTGGCAATACTTCGCTTACGGTTTTGCCGAGAATGGTTTCACCTTGCAAGCCGGTGAGCGCTTCAAACGCAGTGTTTACGGATAAAAACCTGTAATTCACAGGCTTTTGATCGGCATCCAAAATGATCTGATGAAGGGCAAAGCCCTGCGTCATGTTTTCAAACAACAGTTTGTAAACATCCGGCTGATCGGCCGCAGGCGATTCATGACGCATAGGATTCATCCTTTCAGATCTGTAAACATGACTTTTGAAACGCGCCGTGCGGAAGCATCCGTGACATCGCCGAAATTCTCGCTGGAGAAACGGTTACATCCAGCATAAGATAGAAAGATAAAAAATGGATTAAACCAATCGAAAAATTGCAAAAACGAAATCATACGAAAAGTACTTACGCACTGTATCCAATATTATAATGAGTTGAAGCATGCGGTGCAAGTGCGAATTGAGAGATAACAATGTAAATAATCTTCCTCGTCCCGGGGAAAATGCGCGTTTTTTTGGATGATTTTTAGTCGGTAACAGGAGAAAACGTCGGAAAATGCTTATTCGGTAAGGCTCTGATGGTTTGTAGTAAATGCGGCGGATGCTCAGATGGTTTCAGACAAAAAACGCGGATTTACAAGGTTTGTAGGGGAACCGCATCCAAAAAAAGTGCTGTATCCCGGCAGAAAGAGCCGCTAGCGTAGCTGCCGCGATGAAAGAGACCCTATGCTCTTCTGTTTTCAGAGTACGGTTACCGGTTACGCGAACCGATCTGCTCGTATCCGAAACGGATACGCTTTCAATTACCGATGAGCAGGTTAGCGCTGATGGAATAGGCGCAGTCAAAAAAGCCACGTAGCAAAACACGAACGCGGAGATTGAATTCGCGCGGACGGGAGCAAGATGCCTGACCCTGTTCGCCATGCAAGAGTGCGGATCGTTGCCCATGCGCGTAATGCCCAGCGAGATGAATCTCAACAACGGGACGCTCGGCCAGAAAACCTGCAAAACACGGTAGGTGATGGATCTGGATACTGTGATGCCTTATGCTGGAGGCGAAAAAAGCAGCGCGATTCGCGTGTGACGGGTATCGCGATAGGACGATTGGACAACGGCGAAACCTGTTTAACAATCGCGCAATCAGGGCATACAGAAAGCGGAGGGATTTCCTCCGGCTCAAGCTGTTAAAATATCTTTGCAAACCGTTGGTGCCACTCTCCTCATCGCCCTTCGGGCTGTTCGCTGGCTTCTGGCAAAACGCTGCGACGTAAGGCGTTGGGTTTTCCCTAACCCAACCAAGGATTTCATCCTTTGCAGTACTGACAAGGGATTTCGTCCCTTGACCCACTTTTTGGACAGGCTGAGCAGAGGGATTTCCCTCCGCTTTGGCTTTATTCGGAAGTCTTATGTTGACTTTTGTTTGCCGCGAAAGGCATATGCAGGACGAACCGCTTACGCCTGCTTTCCCAAGGCGCGGTAGCGATCCTTCTGGTGAAAGTAGGTCACATCCACGTAACCCGCGTGGATTTTGCCGGAATGAACGACACCCTTGGGAATGAGGTAAGTATCTCCTGCCGAATAGGTATGTGCCTCGCCGCCGACGGTAAGGTCAATGCTGCCGGAAAGCACAACCGCCCATTGGGTTTCGTGCGAATGGGCAGGCAAATCCACCTCTTCGCTGAAAGCCATAAAAAGCACCTGTTGATCTTCGCCCTGCGAGAGATAGGCTGTGCAACCCGCAAGGGGGATATCGGCTTTGGGCAGAAGCTTGATTTCGTCGGGAAAAGGGTAGAGCATGGGATCACCTCCTGAGGTTCGGGAATTGCGATGGGGGTGGCGCCAGGGTATGCCAAACGCAACGGAGCTTGGTTTTTTCCGCAGTATAAGCCGACTGTACCTGATTGTCAACCCCGCCGAGAGCCACTGATACCGACCGAGGGACGCTTTGCTGTTTTTACAGTGCGTCTCTTGACAAGCGCGAATCTTTCGCATACAGTTTTCATGTGGATTTAGTGGTAATGGTAGTTCGCCGCGCAACCGTCCGGCTATGCGATTACCCGTCTGCGGATGAAACCGCCGCGCAGTCCGCCGCGGAGATTTTACCCTTGAAATGGGAGGTTCACCGGATGCGAATTTTCAATCGAATCATGTTGGTGCTTTTGTGCACCACACTGCTGATAACCGGTCTGCCGCAGGTTGCGCAGGCGAAAACCGTTGCCGAATGGCTGGCGGGGTTCACGTCGGGTCAAAACTGGTTTGGCGAAAACTACGCCTATGATATTACCGATACCGCCGCGTGCTGGGAACTGCTCATGAAGCCCATTACCGTGCTGAATGTGGGCGAGCGCGAAGTGGTGTACCCGCTGGTGGAGCCAGGCGGCGCCAAGGTGATCAACGACAAGCTGGGCGGCTACATCGCAGGTACCAGCGCCGCTGTGCATGTGCTGGGGAAGGATCAGGACGGCTGGACGCTGATCGAGGGGCTGGATGATTATGACCGCCTGATTCAGGGCTATGTGCGCACAAAGCTGCTCAAAACCGTAACCCCGAACGATCAATACGGCATCATCATCGACAAGCTGACCCAACATCTGTACCTGTTTATCGACGGAAAATATTTCAGCTCCGTCCCCATTTCCACAGGGCTGACCAACGATGAGCAACCTTACAACGAAACATCCTCAGGAGAATATCTTCTCACCAGTTGGGTGGGCGGGTTTGACAGCGAGGGGATGTTTGTCGAAATGGGCATGCGCTTTAACAATGGCGATCTGATGCATCAGGTGCCCTACATTTTACTGGCTGACGGCACCAAGCGCTTTGAAAAGTATGAAAGGCTGCTGGGGCAAAAAGCCAGCCACGGCTGCATACGCGTGGCGCGCATCGCCTCTCCCGAAGGCGTGAACATCAAGTGGCTGTGGGACAACCTTAAAAAAGGCACCAAGGTTGTGATCTGGGATGACGATGGTCGCACACTGCCCTACCCCGAAGATAGTACATTGCTGTATTACAACAAGGAGGGCGGCAAGTACTACCATGCCTTTGCCAATTGCTCCACCGTGAAGGAAAAATACCTGCCGCTTGCGAGCTTTACATACAGCGAGCTGGATAGCGCGGCATACGCTGGGCTGGAGCCCTGCCCCGGATGCGCTCCCGCAAAGCGCAAATCCGTGATCGACGAAATGAACCGAGCGCGGGGTTTGGGTCCCATCGTCAGTGAGGGTGCCACAACCACCCCGACAGCGGAAAGCACCGCAGCCCCCGACTCGATCGAACCCAGCAGTCTGGACGATACGGAAGATCCGCAGGTGGAAGTCGTGATTATCCCTGCGAAATAAAGTCTACTGATCATAACCCCTGTGCAAGCGATTGGAAAGTAAGGTGCATTCATGAGAAAGACGGTTCTGTTTACCGGCGCAACCGGTGGATTGGGCACGCTGTGCGTGAAAGCGCTGGCGGAATCGCAGCGCTGGAGTGTGTTTGCCGCTGGTACCAATGAAGCCGCGCTGGCTAAGCTTGGCGAACTGCCAAACGTAATCCCCGTCCCTATGGACATCACTTCACAAGCCAGCGTGGACGCGGCACGGACGGCGGTGCTGGCGCATACCGATACGTTGGACGCCATCGTGAATTTTGCAGGTTTGACCGCTTTTACCTCACTGGTGGAGGGCGAGAGCGTGGAGATGATCGAACGGCTGCTCAACGTGAACATCACAGGCGCGGCGCGGGTTAACCGCTCGTTCTTTGCTCTGGTGCAGAAGGGGCGTGGCCGCATCCTGCATTGCAGTTCCGAATCCGGCTGGATGACGCCCCAGCCTTTCGCCGGACCCTATGTGCTGTCCAAATACGCGCTGGAGGCGTATAACGACAGCCTGCGCCGCGAGCTGATGTTTTTGGGCATACCTGTGATCAAAATCCAGCCCGGCTCCTATGAAACGCACATCACCCAACAGGTGAACGAGGGCTTTGACCGTGCGCTTGCCCAAACGCACTATTACCAGACCATTCTTGCCAAAATGAAACCCCTGATGGTGATGGAGCTCAGCCAGAAAAACGACCCCGACAAGCTGGTGAAAACAGTGCTCAGGGCGATGGAAGCCAAACACCCCAAACTGGCTTACCGCGTAGGCACGGGCAAAATGCTGGCGCTATTGGAGCTTTTACCTGAAAAGGGCGTAGATGTAATCTATCAGCTGATGTTTAAGCTGTTTTTAAAAGGCTAAGTCTTGATTTGCATTGTTGCAGCAGGGCATCTCGGTGCCCCTGCCTGCCTTGGAGCGCTGGGGCGCAGGGGGGATGCACCTGCGGGTGTACCAAAGGGCTTTCCGCTCGCCCTTTGGGAACCTTCGGACAACTTTTTTACATTCGGGTTTTTCCTTATTTGTTATGGGGGGCATGCCTGCGGGCATGGCAGGGGCTTTCCGCTCGCCCCTGCACCCTTCGGGTGCCGCCTTCTTACACGGCAAGGCTGTGAGGGTCGCTCTTGAAGTACAGGATAGTCGTCCAGCGCTACCACGCGATACAGACAAGCCTTCATACCTTTCAGGCTATACGCGTGGTAGCGCTGACCGACAAGCCTGTCCTCCTTCGAGCGACCCTCACAGCCCTGCCTGCCTGTTTTCTGGTGGCACAAAGAAATTCGCTACCCAGCCAGTGCGATAGACCGTTGCGGCATGTAAGTATAGTTACTTAACAAGGGCTAGAGATCAATGGCGCATGCGAGTATTGTTACTTAACCTGTGTTATAAACTGTTGCTGGATGCCAAAACAGAACTTACGAGGGCTGGATGGCGTGAATTGAAGCCACCATGGGTGGCGAATTTCCCCTGTCGCCATGAAACCAAGCAGGCGGGAACGCGCGAGGGGTCGCCCGCAGGTGGACAGGATTGTGG
>Ga0302289_1000047_pt1 | contig 70299 bp, 53 predicted proteins | sample III_Fen_N1_2_FD_194552 | JGI IMG/M metagenome (GOLD analysis project Ga0302289, IMG submission 194552) | Peat permafrost microbial communities from Stordalen Mire near Abisko, Sweden - III_Fen_N1_2 | ecosystem: Environmental > Terrestrial > Soil > Wetlands > Permafrost | place: Sweden: Abisko... | reverse complement strand
GCGAGTCCGCCGCCGGGGTTTTTGATCAGCGACCCCGCGATAACATCCGCACCCTGCGCTGTCGGCTCAGTCACTTCTACGAATTCACCATAGCAGTTGTCGACCAATAGAATCGCGTCCGGGAACCATACATGGATCAAATCAAACGCTTCCCGCATCTGCGTCATCGTCAATGCTTCGCGCCAGGCATATCCGCGCGAACGCTGCGCATAGATGATCCGAATTGTTTGATTGCTCTTCTGCTGAATCGCTTCTAAATCGATCGCGCCTTTTTCGGTGAGCGAAACGGACTGAAACTGAACGCCCATCCGTTTGAGTGAATTGGGTGCGTCGCCGCGTACGCCTATCGCCTCCAGCAACGTATCATACGGATCTCCTGTGATGGAGAGAATCGTATCACCCGGCTCGACGAGGCCAGCCAGTGCGGTAAAAATCGCATGCGTTCCATTGACAAATTGGGGACGAACGAGTGCTTTTTTCGCCTGCAACGCATGCGCGAACACGCGATCAAGCGTGTCTCTTCCGATGTCGTCATAGCCGTAGCCCGTGGTTGGCGCAAAGTGACGCGCACTCACGCGCTCCTTCCAAAAAGCTTCCAGCACACGCTGCTGATTGACCATCTCCACAGCGTCAATTCTGCGAAACACATCCGCGCAATATTTTTCCGCGCTCCAGACGAGTTCCCGTGTGCGGTCGGTTGTTTCGATCATATGGTTGTCCCTCTCATCCAAGTCTGCGTTTTGAGCTGCAGACGCTCAATTAATTCATGTTTTACATTGTCCCAATCTGACACGTCGTACCAACAAATCCGCTCATCTCGCCGGAACCATGAGAATTGCCGTTTGGCAAAATGGCGTGTGTCTAGCTTGATCTTTTCTACCGCGTCACCCAGCGAACAGCTTCCATCAAAATACGCGAACAATTGCTGATACCCAATCGAGCGCAAAGCAGGCAGTTTAGGATCGTATTTTGCCTCGTAAATCGCTCTTGCCTCATCAAGCAAACCTTGCTTCATCATTTGATCGACGCGCAGATTGATTCTTTGATACAGTATATCGCGTTCCATCGTTAGCCCAATCATCATCGGCTCAAACGCCGTCTGCTCTCCTGCACTATTTAGAAAATCTGTACCATAGCTGGAAAGCGGTTGCCCTGAGCAATCGTAAACCTCTAGTGCGCGAACGATGCGTTTTTTGTCGTTTATATGCAGTCGCGCTGCCGACATCGAATCTACGCTGATGAGACGATGATACGCCGCTTGCGGGTCCTGATCGTATTCCAGCGAAGCGTTCTCCCTCGCGGTATCGTTCCTCGGAATCGCGAACCCGAGCGGATACGTCAATGCATTGACATATAACCCACTGCCACCGACGACGATTGGCGTGGTTCCTCGCACTGCAATCTCATTGATTGCCTCGGAAGCCATATTTCGAAACATGGAAACAGAGAATTCAGTCGTGTCGATTGGCACACAGTCAATCATGTGGTGCGGTATTCCCTGCCGCTCCTCCATCGGCGGTTTTGCAGAGCCGATGTCCATGCTAAAATAGACCTGCACGGAATCCGCAGAGACAATCTCCCCGTTTGTCCGTTTGGCGAGCTCAATGGATAGTTCTGTTTTGTGGCAGGCGGTAGGGCCTACGATGCAGACGATTTTCTGTTGTATTGAATCTGCTTTTTTCATGTTATCTTGCACAATAAAGTGTTTTGGGTATTCTTATGCTGTTATCCATATTCTTACAACACGCGTTTAAACATCTTCTCGATGTCTATTTTGGAAAACCGAACCGCCACCGGTCGCCCGTGCGGGCAAGTCAAGAGTGTGTCCTGCGCGGTGATGCGATCCAGTAGTTGCTTGATTTCTTCCTGCGAAAGCCGCTCTCCCGCTTTGACCGCGTGCTTGCAGGCGGACTGGGCGATTGCGTCGCGAAACCAGTCATTCGTACGGGTTTCCTCATAGCCGGAGAGAAACTCCAATACATCGTGCAGAAACGCGGTCTTCAACGCGGTGCCGTTGATCTGCGGTACGGCGAGCAAGGTTACGCTCGTTTCCCCCGCGTCCGAAAACACGAATCCGAACCGCTCCAGTTCCTCTTTGCTCGTGAAAAATACATCCGATTCCGTCGGCAAGAGCCGCACATCCTCCGGCAAAAATAGTGTCTGCGAAACGATTGCCGCTTTTCTTGCCATCAGCGCATCATACAGCAGACGCTCGTGTGCCGCGTGCTGATCGATGCAAAACACATTCTCACCCTGCTGCACATACCAATAGGTATCAAACGCGCAGCCGATGATATGAAACGGTTCCGCCATCGGTTCCGCTGGCTTTGTACTAAATTCGGATATGGGCTGCAGCGACGTATGTCCCGATTGCTCCCGACTTGGGATGCGATAGTTCGGCACGCGCGGCGGCAAACTTGCGTATCCACCCTCACGCAAAGAACTGCTCGGCTGGTTGATCGGCGCTCGTAAGTCAACACGCTGCACTTCTTCCAGTACGGCAGATGTTTGCGAATTCTGCGTTCGCGGCTCATCGCGCTGGATATCAATCGTAGGAACATAACTGCGAATCAACGCTTCCGAGCAAGCGACGACGACGCTGCGCGACACGCGCTGCTCATCCGTAAAGCGCACCTCCAACTTGGAAGGATGTACGTTAACGTCTACCTCCGCATAAGCAATGCTGAGATACAGCACCGCAAACGGAAAGCGTCCGATCAAAACGCGCGTGTCAAAGGATCGAGAGATCGCGTTACTGAGCGCGTTGGAGCGAATGATGCGCCCGTTAAGCAAGATGGTTTGTCCGGATCGGTTGGCGCGCGCCAGATCAGGTATGCCGACAAACCCGGTGATTTTCAGGTAACCATCGTCGAATGAAACGGGGCAAATTTGTCGCTCGGTACTCACGCCATACACGCACAACAGCGCATCTTTCGCTCTGCCGTTACCCGCGGATCGATAAACGGTCTTACCGCCGTTGACATAATGAACCGCAATCTGTGGAGAAGAGAGTATCAGCCGCGCGATATAATCTCCGATAGCCGCGCTCTCGGCACGCGCGCTTTTGACAAACTTCAGCCGCGCGGGTACGTTGTAAAAAAGATTCCGCACATCGATGCTGGTTCCGCGCGTACCAGCGGTGCGTTTGTGCTCCACTAGGTCTCCGCCTTCATAGCGAATCAATGTGCCGAGATCATCCTCTTCTGTCTGCGTTTGCAGTACAACGCGCGATACCGCGGCGATAGAAGCCATCGCCTCGCCACGAAAGCCGAGCGAGTGAATCGCAAACAGGTCGCTTGCGGTCGAAATCTTACTCGTCGCGTGCCGTAAAAACGCCGTTTCACAGTCTTCGTCTGCAATGCCGCTGCCGTTGTCGATAATGCGGATGCTGTCCAAGCCGCCGTTTTCTATCTCGATGGTTATGGCCGTCGCTCCCGCGTCAATCGCGTTTTCCACCAACTCCTTGACAACCGAACTCGGCCGCTCGACGACCTCGCCTGCGGCTATCTGGTTTGCGATTCTCGGTGGTAAAACATGTACCTTAGGCATTTCTTCTCCGTCTTATCAGACTCTCGTCCGGGAATAAAAGTCAGTATTTAAATGATTTATATTATGAGTGTTTGAGCATCGCATGCAGCGCAAAGAGCTGGTTGAGCGCTTCAAGCGGCGTTAAATGATTGACGTCCAGTTCTCTGAGGATGCGAAGTGTGCTCTCGTCCCCGCTTTTGTCCAGTAGCGATGGCTGAACACTGGTTTCGATCTTTGCGGGTTCCCTCTTTGCCGCGATGTCCGCAGACTCCAGCTTTTCGAGAATCTCTTTTGCGCGTGAAAGTACCACATCCGGCAGCCCCGCAAGGCGAGCCACCTGAATGCCGAAGCTTTGATCCGCACCGCCGCGCACAATCTTGCGTAGAAACACAATATCTTCGCCGATTTCACGCACGGTCACGCGGAAATTTTTCACGCCCGGCAGTTCGCCTTCGAGTTCCGTCAACTCATGATAATGCGTGGCAAACAGCGCTTTCGCGCCGCATTTCTTTGCGTCCGCGATGTATTCCAGTACCGACCAAGCGATACTTAAGCCATCAAACGTACTTGTCCCTCTGCCGATTTCATCGAGGATCAGCAGGCTGTTTTCACTCGCGTTATGGAGGATATTTGCAACCTCGCTCATCTCCACCATAAACGTGCTCTGACCGGAGGAAAGATCGTCGCTCGCGCCAATACGCGTAAAGATTCGGTCTACGATGGAAAGATCCGCCTCTGTCGCCGGAACGAATGAGCCGATGTGCGCCATCAGCGCAATCAACGCGGTTTGACGCATATAGGTGCTCTTACCCGCCATATTCGGGCCGGTGATGATCAAAAGTCGGTCGTCCGTGCGATTGAGCAAAACGTCGTTTGGCACAAACGGGTCTTTGATCGCGCTCTCAATCACGGGATGACGGCCGTTGATGATCTTGATTCTACCCTGCTGATTCCAATTCGGGCGGCAATAGTGATTGTTGCTCGCGACTTCCGCAAGCGAAACGTAACCGTCCAACTCGGCAATCAGCGCGCCGTTTGCCTGTAGTCGTCCCGTGCAGTTGACCAGCACTTCTCGAATGCCCGCAAATAACTCATTTTCCAGCATGACGAGGCGATCTTTTGCGCCGAGGATCTTCTGTTCCATCTCTTTGAGTTCGGGCGTCACAAACCTCTCTGCGTTGGCGAGCGTTTGCTTTCGCTCGTACTCATACGGTACCTGCGCCAGATACGACTTAGTGACCTCAATATAGTACCCAAACACGCGGTTATAGCTCACGCGCAGGGATTTAATCTTGGTGAATTCCCGCTGCGCCGCTTCAAAGTTTTCCAACCAGGTTTGGGAATTTTCCGCGATATTTCGGAGTTCGTCTACCTCGGCATGATAACCCGTACGAATAAATCCGCCGTCCTTGAGCGTTGCGGGCGGTTCGTCCGTAATGGCGGAGAGAAGTAGATGGAGCACATCATCCATCTCGTCCAGTTCGCGAGAGATTCCACTGAGCGCCGCGCTTTCGTTTGTACGCAAAGCTTCTTTGATGATCGGCACGCGCTGGATCGTTTGAATCAGCGCAACGCAATCTCGCGCATTGACAGAGCCATAGACAATCTTGCTGCAAAGCCGCTCAATATCATACATGCCGTGCAACAGTTCTTGCAACTGCTTGCGTTGGGACAGGTTTTCTTTTAGCTCGCTTACCGCATCCAATCTGCGCTCGATTTCTTTGATCGATTGGAGCGGACGGTCTACCCAGTCTCGCAGCATTCTGCCGCCCATGCCGGTCTTCGCGTGGTCGAGCAAATGGATCAGCGTATTTTTCTTGCTTCCGCCAAAGCGAAGCGGTTGCGTGAGTTCCAGATTGCGCCGCGTCGTCGCGTCCAGCACCATATACTGGCTTCTGCTGAGCAGCCGCATGCCGCGAATGTGCGAAAGCGCGTTCTTTTGCGTTTCGTCCAGATAGCGCATCAGCGCGCCAGCGGCGGAAACCGCATACGGTGCTTCGTCTACGCCAAAACCAGAAAGTGAACTCACGTTAAAATGGCGTTTGAGGATATCTCGCGCGCTCTCAGGCAAAAATGCACTCGCGCCGTATTGCTCCAGATAATAGGAGGATGAAATCTGTCTCGAAAGTAATTGCTGCAAAAAAAGCGACGGTTCCGCTATAATCTCGCGCGGGCGGATTCGTTCCAATTCATCCAGCAGCGCAACCGCCGGTTGTTTTCCGTCCAACTGGAGCAAATAGAATTCTCCCGTCGAAACGTCCGCATAGGAAAGACCGATGATGCTATCCCCTATCGCGATGGATGCGATGTAGCTGTTTTGCCCTTCTTCGAGCATCCGATCTTCAATCACAGTACCGGGCGTAATGACGCGAATGACGTCACGCTCTACGATACCTTTTGCAAGCGTCGGGTCTTCCATCTGCTCGCAAATGGCTACTTTATAGCCTTTTTCGATGAGTTTCGAGATATAACCGTCTACCGCATGATATGGAACCCCGCACATCGGCGCGCGTTCGCTCAGTCCGCAGTCGCGTCCGGTCAAGACAAGATCGAGTTCTTTCGAGGCAGTCTTTGCGTCCTCGAAAAACATCTCGTAAAAATCGCCGAGGCGAAAAAACAGAAGGCAATCGCTGTATTTCTCTTTGAGTTCCAGATATTGCCGCATCATCGGCGTCATCGAAGCAGGCATTCGTTCCTCCGTCGTTCGAGTGTGTTTCAAAAAAGGTGATATCAGAATGAGGATGATTTACTTTCTCCGCCATTCAAACCATCTGAAAAAACGAATGTCAGTGCTTGCAGCCGCCGCAACCGCCGCAGTCTCCGCCGCAAGAGCGATTTTCGCTTGTTTGCGCACCGATGCAGGCATTGATTTCGTCGTTGACTGCGGTGAGTACCGTCGAAAATGCGGTTTGTGCGCTGATGAGTTCGCTATACAGCGGGCTCTCTTTGAGCTGCTCTTCGAGACGGTCGATATCGTTTGTCAGCGCAACTGCCTCCAGGTCAACCCCGTCCTCGTCGGTCAGAATGCTGATGAGGCGATCGCGCTTTTCGTTGAGCTCCAGCATAAGCGAAGAGATCGCTACGTTGTTTTCAAAATCGTTCTGTAGTTGCTTCATTTGAATAAATTCTGAAGAGTTGGCGAGCGCCAACCCGAGTTCTCTAGCTAATTCAATCATGATTCTTGTCCTCCGGTTTTCCATATAGTGAGTTCTTCCGTACATTGGTGATCGTAACCGGCACATACTGCTCGATTTGCTCAGGCGTGCCGGGAAAATAGACCATTTTAAAATTTGAAAATTTTCCGTAGCAAACGGGGGCGTTTCGCGTGTCGCAGTCTTCTACATGCACAATGCCCGTTTTGCCGACATATTTCTCGTTGTTCTCGCGGGATTTTTGTTCTTGCAACACATTAAGCCTCTGCAAGCGTTCGCGCTTCGTGACATCCGGCACCTGCTCTTCCATCGACGCAGCCTTGGTGCCCTTACGCGGAGAATACTTGAAGGTGAAAGCGGACGCAAACCCCACACGTTCCACCATATCGAGCGTTTGGAGAAAGTCTTCCTCTGTTTCGCCCGGAAAACCGACAATGATATCCGTCGTCAACTCCACATCCGGCATTGCGGCGTGCAGCTTATCAACGATCTCCAGATACCGCTCACGCGTATATTTTCGGTTCATTTGCTTGAGTATTTCGTTAGACCCACTCTGCATTGGCAGATGCACATGGTGGCAAACGTTAGGGTGTTTTGCCATCGCGTCAATCATCTCATCGGTTAAGTCCTTCGGGTGAGACGTCATGAAACGGATGCGTTCCAGCCCCTCAATCTCTGAAACGAGCGACAGCAGTTTCGCAAACGACGCATCCGCTAAATCCTTGCCATAGGAGTTGACGTTTTGTCCCAGCAGCGTGATTTCGCTGTAACCTTCTTTGACGAGCGTTCGCGCTTCCTCGGCTACCGCCTGCATCTCGCGGGAGCGTTCCCTGCCGCGCACATAAGGTACGATGCAGTAAGTGCAGAAGTTGTCGCAGCCGTAGTTGATGTTGACAAAGGCGTTGATCTTCCCCGTGCGAATGCTGGGCAGATCGTCCTCAATTTGAATATTGTTATCGTCCACGGCGAGTGTTCGAGAACCGGACTCGGCGCTTTCCACAAACGCGGGTAAGCGAGAAAGCAGGTTGGTTCCAAACACGATATCCACAAATGGAAAGCGTTTATACAGTTTTTCCGCGACCTCTTCCTGCTGCATCATGCACCCGAAAACGCCTATGATGAGGTTTGGATTTTCGTCTTTGTACTCCTTGAGCGCGCCGATGTTTCCAAAAACGCGTTTCTCTGCGTGGTCACGTACGCAGCAAGTGTTGAAAAGAATGAGGCTGGCATTTTCTTTGTCCGCTGAACGCGAAAAACCAAGCGTTTCCAGCAATCCTGCGGCTGTTTCGCTATCCCGAACGTTCATTTGGCAGCCAAATGTTTCGATATAATATGCACGCCTGCCATCGTTGGCGGGGCTGTGAAAAGGCGACTTTTGTTCCATGTTAGTACACTCCATTTCGACTCCGCTTCATTATAGCATGATTTCTCAAATCGAATGTAAGAATTTTGTGTTTTCCGTGTTGACAATTTTATGTGCTTGTTGTATATTATGAAAGTCGCGAAAAGCGGTGCGTGCCATCTTCGGGGTGTAGCGCAGTCCGGTAGCGCACGTGCTTTGGGAGCATGGGGCCGAAGGTTCGAATCCTTTCACCCCGACCAGAAGTGGCCCCGTGGTCAAGCGGTCAAGACACCGCCCTTTCACGGCGGTAACAGGAGTTCGATTCTCCTCGGGGTCACCATTTTTTCATTCAGGTTCTTGGGCCTTTAGCTCAGTTGGTTAGAGCGGCCGGCTCATAACCGGTTGGTCCGGGGTTCGAGTCCCTGAAGGCCCACCATCCCCGCTTATGATGCCGCTAGGCAACAAAGATAATTTTGGCCCGGTAGTACAGTTGGTTAGTACGCCAGCCTGTCACGCTGGAGGTCAGGGGTTCGAGCCCCCTCCGGGTCGCCACTTTTTTTGCCTCGGTAGCTCAGCTGGTAGAGCAAGGGACTGAAAATCCCTGTGTCGGTGGTTCAAGTCCACTCTGAGGCACCAGACTTGCTGGCTGGTGTAGCTCAATTGGCAGAGCAGCTGATTTGTAATCAGCAGGTTGCGGGTTCGAGTCCCATCACCAGCTCCATTTTTTTGACAACTTCATCGTCAATTCCACACTCTTTTACGTGGATGGGTTCCCGAGCGGCCAAAGGGAGCGGACTGTAAATCCGTTGTCGTAGACTTCGATGGTTCGAATCCATCCCCATCCACCAATTATTACTCTTGCAGGAATGGCGGAATTGGCAGACGCGCACGGTTCAGGTCCGTGTGAGGTCACACTCATGCAGGTTCAAGTCCTGTTTCCTGCACCAGAAAAGCTCTTCAGAAATGGAGAGCTTTTTGCTTACTTTTTATATAATTCTATATTTTAAATGAATGTTTTATGTAGTATAATTCAAGAAAATACTAGGGGTGATCGTGCAATGGAAGAATTTCCAATCCAATCGATTGACGATTTAATGAGAGTTATTCAGGAACTTCATCACCGTCAAAATGATCGCTTATGGTTCAGGGGGCAGCAAGATGCAAGTTGGGATTTAGTTCCTTCTGTAAAGAGAGGTTGTTTCCCATCTCGAGAGAATTTTATAACAAATGATTTTTATATAAGAGTAAAACAGATACTACCAAATCCACCCCAAAAAGAGAACTATGCAGCATGGCTCTCGATCATGCAGCACTATTGGTTGCCTACTAGATTACTAGATTGGAGTATGTCGCCACTAATTGCGATGTTTTTCGCAGTTGAGGATTATAAAAAATATGGTGATGAAACAAATGCTTGTATCTGGTGTTTAAGACCAAGAGTATTAAACGAACAACTGGGCTTTGGTTCCTTTATATTGCCTGCAGATGCATATACTGTTCAACGAATGTTGGTTCGCGCATTTAAAGAAAATGAACCAATCGAACCAGAATTCGAGGATAAAATCGTCGCCTGTTGTTCGGTGCAAAACGATTTAAGAATGTACTCACAACAATCTGCATTCACTGTTCATAATACTGACCAGTTATTGACAAATTTCTGCAACCAAGAGACTTTATACAAAATCATAATACCTGCAAACGTAAGAAGTACGTTCTTGATGAATCTAGATTTCTTCGGTATAAACCAGGGATTTATTTATCCTGATATGGAGCACATATCTAAAGATATAAAAAACCGCGTTTAGCAAGCATACTAGCTTAACAGGAGATAACCCCCATGCCCATCATCCGCCACACCAATTCTCCGGACGCCGTCTGGACACGCAGACCCGATCATGACGTGCACGATTACGAAAAAATCAACCTCGTTTCCAGTACGGAAGCGAAAGGTTGCGTTGCCGCGCTCATCAAGCTCCCGCCAAAGAAAGCAGGCTTCCCCTACCATTACCACACGATCAACGAAGAATGCTTCTTCATCCTCAACGGCAAGGGTTTGCTCCGCACGCCGGAAGGCGAGCAGGAAGTCATTTCTGGTGACTCCATCTTTTTCCCGACAGGCGACACGGGCGCGCACCAACTCACGAACCTATCGGAAACCGAGCCGCTGCTCTATCTCGATTTTGACACGTTCCATTACCCCGAAGTCTGCTTCTATCCCGACACGCAAAAGGTCGGCATCTTTGGCGAAAATATGAAACAGATGTACTACACCAAAGATCAAACCACCTATTGAGAGCGGAATTTTCGATGATGAAGAGAAGTTTTTTGATCATTCTATTTGCCTGCACGCTGTCTTTGCTTACTGCGGCGTGCATGGGGCAACCCACGCCAAAGCAAACCTCTTACGCCGTTCTCCTCGGTCTCAATCCCGAAGACGCCTCCGCTCTCACCAGCTACCAAACAGTCGTGATCGACGCGCAATACTTCACAAAAGAAGAGATCGCAACGGTGCAGGCAAAAGGCACCGCCGTCTACACCTACCTCAATATCGGCTCTATCGAGACGTTTCGCGAAGGATATGACGCGCTCAAGGACTGTGTCCTCTCCCCTTATGACAACTGGCTGGACGAATACTGGGTAGATGTTTCTCGCACAGAATGGCAGACCTTCATCGCAAACGAAGCGAAGTCACTCGCTGAGAAAGGCGTAGATGGGTTCTTTTTGGACAATGCCGACGTTTATTATCTCTACCCAACTGACGCGATCTACGCGGGCTTGAATGCGATTTTAAGCGATCTCGGGCAATACGACAAACCAGTGCTCATCAACGGCGGAGATGTGTTTGTGACAAAGGCAGTGCTGGATGCTGATAGACCGAATCCGGCCATCACCGGCGTCAATCAGGAATGCGTGTTTACGAACATCAGTTTCACAACAGGCGCGTTGACCCGCCAGGACGCGGAGAACACACAGTACTATCAAGGGTACCTTTTGTGTTGCAAAGAGGCTGGGCTAGATGTGTATTTGACGGAATATGCCAACACTGGAAACGGGGTCTCAAGAACGATTCAAAAATATTGCGATGATAACGGATTTCTATATTTTATTTCGACATCTATCAATTTAGACAAACCATAACGATTCAAAGTGTAGCAATAAGAGCAGGCGTTTAGCCCGCTCTTTTTGTTTTTATATCGTTCTATTCGAAATTGATCTGCTTAGAAATTCCCTTGAAACACCGTCTCGGTATCGAGGCAAAGGTGCTGCACCGCCGTGCGCCCCGTCGTGAGCGCAACCGGGCACCCGCCGGGAGAGGTCAGCCGCTGCCCCGCGAAATAGAGATTTGCAATGCTCTCCGGCTTGCAGGAATATCGAGCATTCTCTTGCCCCTTTTTCATCAGCGACATCCAGCTGCCCTTATACGAGCCGAGATACCGCTCATAGGTCAGCGGCGTGGCGACATCCCAAACCGCGATCTTGACAAGAATCTGTGGATATTTTTCGCCGATTGCCTGAATAATTGCTTCCGCAAGCTTCTGTTTCTCCGCGTCATACGTTCCGTTTTCGCGGCACTGCTTCCAGAAATCGTAGCTATCCCCCATAAGCGCGGTGGTCAGCGCGGTGCAGCCTTCCGGCGCATAACCCGCAAAACCCGCGTAGTTGTTAAAGCCGATGCTCTCGTAGACGAGGTTGCCAACGTGAATCGGTTCGGTGAGCGGAAACGAGTTGTTTGCGGGCATGTCCAAAAGATCCGCCTTAACGCCAAGGCCGACGAAGACATCCATCATCGGCTCAGTTTCCGCGCGCATCTTCTCCGCCCACGGCTCGTGAATCGGCTCGTCGAAGAGCGTATCGATCGCGCTCAGCGTGTCCTTTGTAACGATGACCGCATCGGCGTTTACCGTCTCACCTGCGACGACAACACCCGTTGCTACGCCTTGCTCTACAATGACTTTTTCGACAGGAGTCTTGTACGCGATCTTGCCGCCGAGCGAAACATAATACCTCGCCATGCGGTTTGCCATCGCAAGTGATCCGCCCGTGGGATATCCGCCGTCTCCTGCAATCAGCGTTGCAATGGTAAACAGCACGCCGGATGCGTTGTATTCCGCGCCGATCATGTTGGTGATTAGATTCCTTATCTGCGGGCTTTGGAATTTTTCCCCGTATTCTTTTGCCGAAATACTCTGGTAATATTTCATCCGTGGCATCGCGGGCAACATGGCAAATAGCATCGACATCGGAAACTTTGCCGGATATTTCGCTTTCAACTTCGGCAAATCCATCACAGGCATCTGCATTTTCGAGAATTTCTTCACGTCCACGCAAAGTTTGTCAATTTCCTTCTTATCTGCTGGCGAGAGTTGAGTCAGATGCGCGCGCAAGGTTTTTATATCTCGATATAGCCGTGCCTGCTTGCCATCCTGCTCGTAAACAAAGAATGGATCACGGTTTTGAATCTTTACCGTGTCGTCCAGCGCGCCAACTTCACGCCAGAGTTTGTTGAGCTGTGTTTCCGGCGAAGAACCGGTCAACCAGTGCAGTCCGCCTTCGAAGTAATAGCCCTTCCTTCGCCAACTGGTCGACGCGCCACCCGGAATGGTGTGGCTTTCGTAAATCGTCGTATCAAATCCGCTCTGGCGCGCATAGATGCCCGCGGTCAAGCCCGCGATTCCCGCACCAACGATGATGACCTTTTTCATATATTCTCCTCCATACACTTTCGCTCAATCTTTTCGTCTAACGATATCCGTAATCCACTCGCCCTCCGGGCACGGCATTTGGGTGTTCATCGCGAGCGTTTCCGCAATCCCCTGAATCGCGCTCCAGTACGCAATTGAAAGCGCGATTGGGTCGCCCGCTCGAATGGTGCCTTGTGCCTGTCCCGCGCGAATGATGTCAGCGGTCGGCGAATAGACATCAAACTCTTTGAGCAATTCCTTGACGGTTGCCGGCACATCTGCACTGAAATATGCCTGATGCATCAATATAAACATTTTTGCAACGAATGGCTCCGACCGAATATAACCCAGAATACGTTCTACTGTTGCTCTAAAAAACTCGAGCGGTTCCAGATCGGTTGGTTGAACGCTGCTCATCGGCCCTTCAATTCCAAGTGCGACCAAAGCAAGATAGAGTTCCTCTTTTGACGCAAAATAGTGAAACAACAATCCATCGCTCATCCCCACCGCGCCCGCAATGTCTTTGATTGTTGTACCGGAGTACCCCTTCTGAATAAATAGATCGAGCCCGGCAAAGAGTATTTCCTGTTTTCTTTTCTCTTTTTGTTCATCCCGTATGGTCAACAAAATCAGCTCCATTCGTTGAATTTTTTTTCATTGATTGCTCGTTCAATTTATATCATCTCCATACCGCCATGTCAAGATCCATTTTGAATCGCATTCATGGAGTTCCAGTGACATTTTTGATTGAATGCAATATCCTGTGCCAAACACGCTTTACAAGAATGACTTCGGGGACTAGTATGGAATTAAGACATTGGAAGTAATACTATTGTTCAACAGTTTTACGGTGTCAAATATATAGAATATCGTACAACAGTATTACAGTGTTAAAACATCTAGAACGAGGTGCAATTTTATGAAAAAAAGAATGCCAGTGCTGTTTATCGGTCATGGATCTCCGATGAATGCGATTGAAGACAATACATATTCCCGCGTTTGGAGCGCGCTGGGCGAAACGTTAGAAGCGCCGAAAGCGATACTCTCCATTTCGGCCCACTGGTTTACGCGCGGAACAAAGATTAACGACTCCACTACACCTACTATGATTTATGATATGTACGGTTTTCCGGAAGAATTATATCAGGTAAAGTACCCCGCCCCCGGCTCGCCGGAACTAGCGCAGCGTACGCGCGAGTTGCTTGGCGATTCTGTTGCATGCGATAACAGTTGGGGCATTGACCATGGCTCTTGGTCTGTGCTCCATCGTATGTTCCCCAAGGCGAATATCCCTATCGTGCAGTTGAGTATCAATGCAATGCTGACCCCGGCGGAGCACTATGCAATCGGGCAGAAGCTCAAGCCGTTGCGCGATGAAGGCGTGCTCATCTTCGGCAGTGGAAGCGTCGTGCATAACCTTTCCCGTATCGAATGGCACATGATTGGTGGTCAACCCTGGGCGGAGGAATTTGATCAATACATCCTTCGCGCCGTGAAAAGCGGCACGTATAACGATGTGATCAACTATACACGCGCGGGCGAGTCGGCACATCTTGCGGTTCCATCAATAGATCATTTTGCGCCATTATTGTATGTTCTTGGCGCGAGTGATGCGGATGATTCGCTTAAGGTATTGAGCGCCGATTGCCTGCTTGGCTCAATGAGCATGACGAGCTATCAATTTACGCCCAAAGAGATTTTGTAGAATAGTTTTAACAATTTCGCAACAAACAAAGACTTTTTTCAAGGAGAGTGAGCATAAATGATTCATCGGTCTATCGTGAAGACAGTGCGCGGACAGCGCGCTATTGATGGGGCGGGCGTTTCCCTCGTTCGCGTGATTAGCAATCGCGACGTATACGACTTCGACCCGTTTTTGATGTTGGATTCGTTTGATTCCACCAACCCCGCGGACTATACGGCCGGGTTTCCCTGGCACCCGCATCGCGGGATTGAGACCGTCACCTACCTCATCCACGGCAAAATCGAGCATCAGGACAGCCTTGGCAACAAAGGCACCATCGAATCCGGCGAGAGCCAATGGATGACCGCTGGCAGCGGGATTCTGCATCAGGAGATGCCGATTGCGTCGGATCGGATGCTCGGCTTTCAGCTCTGGCTGAATCTACCGAAAAAGGATAAAATGACGGAGCCTGCCTACCTTGGCATTACGCAGGACATTATTCCGCTTGTCGAAGTGAACCGTGCTATTGTACGCGTTCTTTCCGGAAGCTTTGGCGGTGTAAGCGGTGTTATGCCGCGACATATTCAGGCCGGGATTCTCGATGTATCCCTGCCAAAGGGCGAACAGATCACACTGCCCACCAAGCCGGAAGAAACCGTCTTTGTCTTCCTGATTTCCGGTGGAGCGGTCATCGACGCGCAGCTACTCTCGGAAAAAACCGCAGTGTTGTTTGGCGCGGGAGATAGTGTTTCCGTAGAGGCAACGCCTGATCAGGACTTGAGGTTTATCATCTTCTCCGGAAAAGCCCTGCATGAGTCCGTGGCTTGGGGTGGCCCAATCGTCATGAACACGCGAGAAGAGCTCAATCTTGCTTTTGAAGAATTACAAAACGGCACGTTTATCAAACGTAAGCCAATACAGTAATGCATAATCATCGATAATGTCTTGGTTTCATGTTACTAACCGAGCATTCATTTACGGTATTGATCGATAGCGTTTTGATTTAATACTAGTACCCGACATCATACTTTTAAGGAGAATATTTTATGGAACAAAAACGGATTGCCGCCTTCGTCGGCTCGCTTCGGAAAGATTCATTCAACCGCCAACTTGCGCTAACTGCAAAGGAAATCATAGGAGATCGCGCCATATTCGAAATCATCGAATACGCGGATGTGCCGTTTATGAATCAGGACATTGAGTGCCCCGCGCCGGAAGCGGTTCGCCGCGTGCGTGAACAGGTGAAAAACGCAGATGGCGTTTGGATTTTTACGCCGGAATATAATCATTCGTATCCGGGCGTGCTCAAAAATCTGATCGACTGGCTCTCCCGCCCCATCAGCAAAGAGGAGCGGCAGGTGCTTTCGAAAAAGAATATCGCCATCAGCGGCGCTTCGCCAGGTATGGGTGGTACGTTGATCGCGCAGGATTTACTCGTCATGCTGCTGAGCATGCTCAACGCGAACGTAATGAATTTCCCGAGGCTAGGCATTCCGAACGTCACGCAGCAAGCGGACGAAACCGGGCGGTTGGTATTAACCAGCAGCCTGCCTTATCTGCAAAAACAAGCGGATGCATTCTTAAAATTTATTTAAAGTTTGCTTATAGAAACACTTTTTGTTTTTTAAAAAAGTAAATACGAGAAGCCGACTTTCGCTCATGAAAATGATCCTGAGGCGGTTTTTCATTTTTTTAGCTTCAACAAAAACTTTACAAAACAAAAAATCACGCATACTATATTAGTAGCCATTCAATAACCTTAAGAACTGGATCGAAACACTTGCTATGCAGAAAAACGAACCTCGAATTCGCGTTATAAAAAACGGCCCTTATCTCGTTTCCGGTGGCGTTCCGCTCTCGGAAAAGGTCATCGTCCCGCATGGCGCTGGCTATGTTTATCAAGACGGGCGCAAGCTTCCACAGCACGAAACCTATTCGCTCTGCCGTTGCGGTAAAACAAAAACGCCACCGTTTTGTGACGGAGCGCATGTTGCGAGCCACTATGACGGAACGGAAACCGCCTGTAAAAACGGCTATCACGCCCGTGCAGCGCGCATCTATGGAACGGGCATTGACTTGCTGGACGACGGACGCTGTGCCTTTGCGCGCTTTTGCCATCGCGACAGCGGAGACGCCTGGGAGCTCGCCGAGGATTCTAAAAGCGATTTTCATCATGCCGAGGCAATTATCGCCGCAAACGAGTGCCCTTCCGGGCGCCTCACCGCGGTCGAAAAAGACGGAACAATACACGAGCCGGACTATACCCCTGCCATTGAAATCCTTCAGGATCCCGAAGAACGGGTAAGCGCGGGTATTTTTGTCAAAGGCGGCATTCCGATCGAGTCCTCTGACGGTAGCGTTTATGAAACCCGAACACGCATTGTGCTCTGTCGCTGTGGCATGTCCGGCAACAAACCGTTTTGCGATTCCAGACATGTTTCCGAAGGGTTCCGGGAAGACGAAGTTTAACTTTTTTATATCGACTCAGCAGGAGGTTCTATTATGAAAACCGCGCTTCTTGTCATCGACGTACAACAAGCTTTGATCGATGATCATCCTGCGCATATGGATGCGTTTATGATGAATCTCAAGTTGCTCATCGACGCAGCGCACGCGGGCGGCACCGAGGTTATCTACGTGCGCCATGATGGCGGAGAAGGCGATGTGCTCGCTTCCGGCGCCGCTGGTTGGCAACTGGAAAAGTCACTCACCCCGCGCGAAAATGAGCGAATTTTTGACAAGCGCTTCAGCAGCTCGTTTCGCAAGACCGGACTAAACGATTATTTAACCGAACAGGGTATCGCCCGTCTCGTCGTCTGCGGCATGCAAACAGAATATTGCGTCGATACGAGCGTTAAGGTCGCTTTTGAGCACGGTTACGATGTCTTGATTCCTTCCGGCGCAACGACGACTTACGCAAACCCCTTCCTTTCCGGCGAAAAAATGATTTCTTATTATGAGCATATGATTTGGCACGAGCCGCTCGCAAAGGTTGTATCGATGGAAGAAGCGCTCGAACTTCTCTCGTAATAGCTCAATCTTGTATATAAGCAGAAGCGTAACATGCGCTTCTGCTTTTTAGTTTGCTCGACGTTTGATATGCTCTTTCATAATTGACCAAGTGACAGAGTACTAGGCTCTTTTCTCACGATAAACAGGTTATAATATGTATGTATTATTTTCTTTTGATTGACAGTACAAAGCGTAGCCCCATATAATACGAACAGCATAATCAACAATTCCAAGCGGCTTTGTTGTCCGCAAGAAGGAGCTTTCGTGCAGGATTCGTTTGTGCGCTTTGACATGCTCGCCTATCCGAAAAAGCAAAAACTCCGCCCCATCGCCTGGGCAATCGCCTATCCAGATGTTTGGAAACACAAAGCAAAAATTCAAAAAATCAATATGGAAGGCATCAAGCCTCCCTATGTACTGCTTTGTAGTCACAGTTCGTTTCTTGACTTCAAGGTGACCTCCGCCGCGATTTTTCCGCATCGCGCCAACTATGTCGTCGCCATCGATGGCTTTACGAGTCCTACCAAAAAAGGATTCACCAGCCGGGAATGGCTGCTGCGCACCGTTGGCTGCATCTGTAAGCGTAAGTTTACCAATGACCCGATTCTCGTTCGTCAATTAGGTCGCGTGATCAAGAACGGCGATATCGCGATTCTCTACCCTGAAGCGCGTTATTCCCTCTGCGGAACAAACGCCGTGTTGCCCGAATCTCTCGGAAAGCTCTGCAAGCTTCTCAAGGTACCTGTGGTATCGCTTATTATGCACGGGCATCACGTTAACTCTCCGGTTTGGAACTTATCAGATCGTGGTGTAAAACCCGTAGAGTCGGAAATGACCTGCCTCTTTACAGCGGAAACACTCGCAAAAGCTTCTTCTGAGGAAGTTAACCGCGCAATCAATACCGCGTTTACCTATGACGACTTCGCCTGGCAGCGGGCGCGCGGTCTTACTATTGCTTACCCGAAGCGCGCCGAGGGGCTCCATAAAGTGCTGTATCAATGCCCGCACTGTAACACAGAATATCAAATGGAATCTTACGGTGTGGAGCTACGTTGCAAAGCCTGTGGCAAACGCTGGGTGATGGACGAACTGGGCAGCTTGCACTCAACAAGCGGCGAGACCGAATTTACGTATATTCCGGATTGGTATGAGTGGGAGCGCGCCAATGTACGACGCGAAGTTGATGCGGGTACTTACGCTTTCTCCGCGCCTGTCCGCGTGATGTCTCTGCCGAACGCAAACGGATATATCCATATTGGCGATGGAATTTTGACGCATGATATGGGCGGATTTTCCGTGCGCGGCACAGGTGCCTATGGGGCGTTTGAAATGGAAAAGCCCGTCCCCTCGCTTTACTCCTGTCATATTGAGTTTAATTACTTAGGCAAGTATGGTGACTGCATCGATCTCAATACGCTGCAGGACACCTGGTATTGTTATCCGCATGATTGCGCGTTTTCGGTCACTAAGATCGCGCTTGCCACCGAGGAGTTATATCAACATCATAAGCGTACAAAAGTATAGACTTCTTATGAACACAACGGCGGCTTTTTATCTGAGCCGCCGTTTTTTATATGCAGCCGCATCTCTTTAATTTATTATGTTTATTGTGAAAATACTGTATTTATAATTGCAAAATTCTATTGACACAAAGCGGATATTTCGGTATCATATCCCTTGCAGCTGCGCTCAGTTCGTCTAGTGGCCTAGGACACCGCCCTCTCACGGCGGGTACAGGGGTTCGACTCCCCTACTGGGTACCAACCAAAACACAGAATCGATTTGTCGGTTCTGTGTTTTATTTTTACTTGATTTTGTGTTTGTAATTTATTAAAAATCTGCTTGTATATTAATGTCTGCAATTGAAATTAGCGCATCTTTTGATCGGCATGCAGCAAAAGAGCCGCCATATCTGGCGGCTCTGACATGCGTATTTAATTTTTTGATTTGTCTACCGCGGGTCCGTCCAGAACAAACTCTGGTGTATAGACCGCGTGATAAGGATTTTCCGGATCGGGATCACTCGGGTCCCAACCATACTGATGCTTGGCATCCATATAAGGCTCTTCGTAGATCAGCGCTGGCGGCTGCGGTGGCGTTGGGCCGCTGTCATCCGTTATTGTGATCTCTGTGCCGACGACGCAGTTCATGTAGACCCAATATGCATCGCCACAACGAAGGCGAACGCATCCGCCGGAAGCAATGGTACCGAGAGATTCGTAATATTTTACGATCATCTGCTTCTTGCCGTATTCCTGAAGGTTACGGTGATCGCCGCCAATGGGAACCGAGTGGAAGAGATAACTGCCGGTAATGCGGCTCGCATATTGCGAATAGACGTTTTCTCCGTGAACTTGCCCCATCTTTTTATAGAGATATTGACGAACCAAATGGAACGTGCCGCGCGGGGTCAGATCCTTGCTGCGCCCAGTGGAGCAGATCATAACACGCTCTTCGGTCCATTCGCCATCAACCGCCTTATAGACGACAACGCTCTGTGTGCCGATATAAACGATGATCATATGATCGCCATCTGCCGTTGGTACGGAATCCGGCGTATAAGACGGCACAGAAATTTTCTCTGTCGAAGGAAGCGCACCGGGAATCATCGATCCGGAGCTTTCCGCGGGGTAAAACGCACCCTCACCGCCACTAAACGCGCCATAAACAAACAAGCCGCCGTCCACGCCGGTAATCAAGCCGCTTTCGAGAATTGTATATTTCGCGCGGAGTCGGATGGTGTCCGGCAAAGGCGAAATGGTGCATACGCCAAACGATTCCGTCGCGGGATCGACAAACGCTGTTGCTGTCTTAGCGAGGATTGCGCCGGTTTCATCCGAGGGGTAAAACCCATTATAGGTCTTGCCCGCAACGCCATCGGTAAACTCGGTGTAGCCGCCATAAACGCGATATTGAACTTTGCCATCGGCATCTGTAAACGCATAGAGCGCTAAGGTTTGATCCTCAGTCTCCACGCGCGTATAACCGGCAGGAACTGAGTTCGCGTCTTCGAGCGGAAGCGTCATCGCATCTCCGATGGTGATGACCGGTTCCGCAGTTGCTACCGGAATTGGAGTTGGTACCGTTTCTGCTGCTGTATTGAGCGTGTCGAGCGCCTGCGAGCAAGCACCAAGCCCAAGTGCAAGCACGATGCTCGCAAGCAGAATCATTGTTATTTTCCAAGAATTTTTACGTTTCATGTTAGCTATTATAATAGATTTGCGCGCATAGATCAAACACTTGAAATGTGACGTTCCTGTAGAAAAGCGGCGTTATCTGCGGTTTTAATTCATTATCGACGGGAATTAGCGATTTACACGCTTATACACTGATGTTACAATCTATATATCATTAGAAATTTACGGTATTACCGCTAAAAATTTGCGTTACTTTTTAATTCTTTGTGGAGAATTACCGTGTGAAAAGAGATGAATCATGAGCAAAATCAATCATGCGCGCAGAAACAACGCATTGCGAATCCTTGTGCTGATCTTTGCGTTTGCTATCGTACTGGTGATTATTCTTCTTTCGCTTAACGCCATTCTTCCAGGATTTTCTGATGTGCTACAGCGCGGAGACCAGCAGGAACTCGTGCTCTATATCCGCGGTTTTGGTAACGTTGGCGGCGTTGCGCTGGCGGTTTTGCTGCAATTCATCCAAATCATCAGCATCTTCTTTCCCGGCGGCCCGATTCAAATTGCGATCGGTGTTGTGTTTGGTACGCTGTTGGGATTTTTCATCTGTCATGTTGGTTATGTGCTTGCAAATGTCGTTGTTTTCTTTAGCGCGCGCAAACTCGGCAACCGGCTTGATCAACTCTTTGCGGGTAGCGGTGGCACCTCGTCACGTTTTCACTTTCTCACGGAATCAAAGCACCCAAGCTTTGTTGTTGCGCTTTCCTGCCTGATTCCCTTGCTTCCCAACGGTCTTGTGCCGTATATTGCCGCACGCACGAAGATCACATTTTGGCAATTTTTCATTGCGGTCTATTTTGGTAGTATTCCGACGCTCTGGATTCTCAACGCCATTGGAAACAAGTTGCTACAAGGTGATTATATTAAAGTTATCTTGCTCGGTGCGCTTCTTGTCATTGGCGTCGCATCTTTGTATTTCCTGCGAAACCAAATTTTCACGTTATTCGATCACATTCAAACCAAACGAGAAGAACGCGCTTCTTCCAAACAAAAAAAATAATGAGCCGATAAAGCAATAACAAACGGTGTTTGCAGATCAACTCTTGCGAACACCGTTTTTTTTGATTTCTTATTGTTCCGGTCCGAGTCCTCTAACGGTGCAGTTTCCAATCTCCCTTGCGATGGTTTCGCCAGCTTTCAGTACATCTTTAGGCGCATGTGCCAACGGGTCCTGATCATTTCTCGGTCGATATTGCTGTAAATAGAATCGATCGCACCCCTTTACCATCCTTGCGGTCTCTAGCGCGTCCTCCTGCGTCAGTTGCGGGGCAAACGTCAATCGAAACTCATGCGGAATCCCACTGTTTCGAATCAGGGCGACGCTTCGGCGTATGCTATCCATATCCACACTGGATCGTGTGATTTCGTCATATTTCTCCGCGGGAGCCTTAACATCCATCGCGATATAATCGATCAGATTTTTATTGAGAAGCGAGAGTAAAACCTGCGGCTTTGTTCCGTTTGTGTCTAGTTTGACTTTATAGCCAAGGGTACGAACGCGCAGTATAAACGCCTCAAGATTTTGCTGAAGTGTCGGTTCTCCGCCGGAGATGACCACCGCGCTCAATAGCCCCGCGCGTTTTTCCAGATATTCGAGCACCGGCTCTTCCGGAATCAGCGGTGAGTCACGCTTGATGATATGCGCGTTGTGGCAATAAACACAGTCCATGTTGCAATAGGGTGTAAACACCACCGCGCAGGGTTGACCGGGATAATCAACAAACGATGTTTTTTGGAATCCGGCAATCAGCATGCGTGTACTGTCCCTCCCTTGCTTTGTTTCCATTGCTTTCTTTATTCTACCACAGAATTTGTAAAAAGTTGGAGACATGCTTTCGGCACATCTCCAATAAAGCGTCTTAATTAGATTACAATACGGTTCAATCCGTCAGATGACGAACTTTTTACGCATCATGTACTCTTCTTTCTTGCCAGGGTTATAGTTTTGCACGGGGCGCAAATAACCAACCACGCGCGACCATACCTCTGCCTTCTGACCACAGGTTGGGCAATTGAAGTGTTCACCCGAGATATAGCCGTGCTCCTTACAGATTGAAAACGTCGGTGTGATCGAGATATATGGCATCTTATACTTGGCAAACACGCGTTGGATGAGTGTCTTCGCGGTTTCGATGTCCTCAATGCGCTCGCCAATATAGAGATGCTGCACCGTGCCGCCCGTGTAAAGCGACTGGAGCTCATCTTGCAGGTCACAGCACTCAAATACATCGTCCGTGTACCCGACCGGCAACTGCGAAGAGTTGGAATACATCGGTTCGTCTACGCCGCTCTGAATGATACCCGGGAACTTATCGTGATCGATCTTTGCGAGGCGGTAGCTCGTTCCTTCGGCGGGTGTCGCTTCAAGGTTGTAGCTATGCCCCGTCTCCTCCTGAAACTCGATCATCAAGGCACGTAGGTAGTGCATGATTTCCAAAGAGAAAGCGAGACCTTCAGGACTACCGACGTCTTTTCCAATGAAGTTCAGGCAGCATTCGTTCATACCGACAAGGCCGATGGTGTTAAAATGATTCGTCCAGAATTCGCCGGTGTGCTCTTTTACATTGCGCAGGTAGTTTGTTGAATACGGGTACAATCCCTGTTCGGATTGTTTTTCGATGATCTTGCGTTTGATTTCGAGGCTGACTTTCCCCAGCGTCGCAATCTTCTGCAACCGCTCAAAGAAGTCTTCCTTCGATTGGGCGAGGTAGCCGATTCTCGGCAGGTTGATGCTATAGACGCCGATGCTTCCGGTCATGGGGTTGCTGCCAAAGAGTCCGCCGCCACGCTTCCTGAGTTCTCGCTTATCGAGTCTAAGACGGCAGCACATGGAGACCGCATCTTCCGGCGAGAGGTCGGAGTTAACATAATTGGCAAAATACGGGATTCCATATTTGCAGGTGATGCGCATGAAATCATCTACCACCGCGCTCGTCCAGTCGAAATCTTTCGTGATGTTGATGGTCGGAATCGGGAATGTGAATACACGTCCTTTCGCGTCGCCTTCGAGCATAACCTTGCAAAAAGCACGGTTGAAGAGATCCATCTGCTCCTGAAAATCGCCGTATGTTTCGTTCATCATCTGCCCGCCAATTAACACTGGCTCATCTTTGAGCGTGGATGGTACCCGAATGTCGAACGTCAGGTTGGAAAATGGGCACTGGAAGCCGACACGCGTTGGCACATTGATATTGAACACAAACTCTTGTATGCACTGGCAAACTTGATCAAAAGTCATATTGTCATATTTCACAAACGGAGCGCAGAAGGTATCAAAAGAACTCCAAGCCTGCGCGCCCGCGGTCTCACCCTGTGTCGTGAAGGTGGAATTAACGATCTGCCCCAAAAATGAGCGTAGATGCTTTGGTGGCTTACTCTCAACTTTTCCGTCTACACCGCCGAACCCATCGGTCAGTAACTGCCTGAGATCCCAACCCGCGCAATAGGGGCCAAAGAAGCCGAGATCGTGAATATGCGCGTCTCCGCTCTCGTGCACCTTGCACACGTCGATGGGATAGATTTCGTAGAGCCAATACTTCTTTGTAAATGCTTCACGCACGTAGTTGTTAAGCCCGTTGACACTGCGCTGCATGTTGGCGTTCTCTTTCACGCCCCAGTCACGATCGTTTAGATAGTCGCCAAACATATCGATGGTGGCGCCAATGAGCGCGTTGATCTCGCGCGTGCCGCGACGCTTTTCGCGATAAAGAATATAAGCCTTCGCCGTCTTGGCGTGGCCAGCCTCGATGAGAACCTTCTCAACGAGGTCCTGAATGCCTTCGACGTCCGGCGTCTTATCGCCGTAGCGCTTCTCAGCGAGGCGAACAACCTCCTCTGCCAATCGTTGCGAGCGTTCCTCATCCGTGCCATTGACGGCCTGTGCGGCCTTCCAGATGGCATTCTTTATCTTGAGACAGTCAAACGCTTCCTGATGTCCGTCGCGCTTGGTAATCATTTCAAACATATCCCTAGCCCCTCCCCATTTGGTGTGCACTATCAGTTTAGACGCCGCTATATTTTGTGTCAATAGACGATCTTGCATACCAAATATTGATATATTCGGTGGATAGACTGTGGACAATTGTACGAAAAATGTAACCAAAGATCAAAACTACATCAAGTAAGCCACGATTTCGCTTTCTTGCAAGAGTAACATCGCAACAATAACTGCATACTAGTTGCATATCGTGTATAAACAAGCTGAATGTTTTGAAAGATTTCATAAATTATCTGATATTTAGATACAAAATATTGTATGTTGCGAGGAAATATCCTCTACATATTGTGCTTGTGGCTTTATTTTCAAAATCACAAGGATTCGCGCAAAAAGTCTCCGGCGTATTACGCCGGAGACTTTGGACGCGATTTGAGTTCAATCGATAGATAGAACGCGGTAAATATCTCTCGTAAAAGATAAGATGCGAGTCTTTTTTACAGGCTGAATGCCTTTGCGATCAGGTCTACGATCTCCACGCCGATGCGTGCCTGTGCTTCCGCGGTGGAAGCGCCGATGTGCGGGGTGCTGCTCACGCGCGGGTGCTTGTAGAGCGCCTCGTTCTTGCTTGGCTCTTCGGCGAACACATCGAGTCCTGCGCCGTAAACTTTGCCGCTCTCGAGCGCTTCGAGAAGCGCCGCTTCGTCCACGTTTGTGCCGCGGGAGGTGTTGATGATGATCACGCCGTCTTTCATCTGCGCAAGTGCTTCGCGGCTGACCAGCGGTTGGCCGGGCAGCGACGGAACATGCAGCGAAATGATGTTGGAAGACTTGAGCAGCTCGTCCATTTCGACATAACGCATGGTTTCGCATTCCAGCTCCGGCACCTTGTAGATGTCGAACGCGAGAACGTTCATGCCCAGCGCCTGGCAGCGACGTCCGAGCGCCTGACCAATGCGACCGTAGCCGACGATGCCGACGGTCTTGCCGTTGAGCTCAATTCCCTCATAGGACTTCTTTTCCCATTTGCCTTCGCGCATGGTGTGGCCTGCGGCAGAGATGAATCGCGCACAGGAGAACATATGCCCCAGCGCCAGTTCAGCAACCGCGTCCGAGCTTGCCTTAGGCGTGTTGCAAACGGAGATGCCGCGCCCTTCGGCGCAGACTTTGTCGATGTTATCGATGCCCACGCCCGCACGGATGACGAGCTTGAGTTTGCCGGTCATGCAAGCGGCGTTAATCTGCTGTTCGCGCACTTTGGTTGCGCTGCGCACGACGAGCACATCGTAATCCTGCAAGGCTTCGCAAAGCGCGTCCGGCTCGTAAAACTTCACGTCTACCTGACAACCCTTCGCCTGAAGCGCGGCGATTGCGCTCTTTTCTAAGCCATCGCTGGCAAGAATCTTAATCATAGCGTTTCTCCTCTGTTGTTGTTTACTTGTTCTCTGATTCAAACTTCTTGAGGAAGTCTACCAGCGCGACCACGCCCTCTTTCGGCATGGCGTTGTAGGTGGAGGCGCGCAGGCCGCCGACGCTCTTGTGACCCTTCAGGTTGTCGTATCCGGCAGCCTTCGTCGCGGCGCAGACCTTTGCGTCGAGCGCTTCGTCGTCGGTCACGAAGGGAATGTTCATCAGCGAGCGATATTTCTTTTCAACCGTGCCGCGGAACATCTTGCTGGCATCGAGGAAATCATAAAGCACTTTGGCTTTGTCTTCGTTGATCGCCTGCATGGCGGTAAGCCCGCCGATTTTCTTGAGATACTTAAATACCTTACCGCAGACGTAGATCGCCCAGCAGTTCGGCGTATTATACATGGAGCCGTTTTCCGCGTGAATGTCGTAACGCATGTAGGTCGGCACCCATTCCGGCAGATCCGTACGGATCAGATCCTCGCGGATGATGACAACGACCATACCGGCAGGCCCGACGTTCTTCTGAACGCCCGCATAGATCATGCCGTAGTCACTCACATTGCAGGGCTTGCTCAGGAACATAGACGACTGGTCGGAAACCAGAATCTTGCCCTTGGTGTTCGGTAGTTCTGCGTAGGTCGTGCCGTGGATGGTTTCGTTTTCGCAGATGTAGATGTAATCAGCGTCATCATCGATGGGCAGATCGCTCAAATCCGGAACATAGCTGAAATTCTTGTCTTTGCTGGATGCGATGACGTTCACTTTGCCGTACTTTTTCGCTTCCTCAGCCGCCTTCTTCGACCAGGCGCCGGTAACGATATAATCCGCAACGCCGTTCTTCATCAGGTTCGCCGGAACCATTGCAAACTGCAATGTCGCGCCACCCTGAATAAAGAGCACTTTGTAGTTACTCGGAATGCCCATGAGCTCGCGCAGATCCGCTTCGGCTTCGTCGATGATGGTTTGATAGGCCTTCGAGCGATGCGACATCTCCATGACGCACATGCCGCTGCCTTTGTAGTTCATCATTTCCGCGGCGACTTCTTCGAGTACCTCAACGGGCATTGTTGCGGGACCCGCCGAAAAATTGTAGATACGGTCGTATTTCATGCTACACACTCCTAAAAGATTTTTCATGAGATAAGAGAAAAATTGTTCAAGAACATTATATCCTCGAAAGTACCACAATTCAACATCGAATTCTCTAAAAAAATGAGGATTCAAAATATATTTTTATATATATGTTTTAGTGAATCGCAAACCAATGAAAAAACCCGCGCTAGTTGCCCAGCGCGGATTTGTAGTAGATGCAAATATCAGCGTTCTTCGCGGAAATATGCCACACCGAGGCTGTGCGGCGGTTGATCTTCACGCTTTTTACGAAGCGCAACCATGATCAACACAAACAACGTAACCAGATATGGAAGCATCTTGAAGATTTCCTGAGAGCTTCTGGTGAGTCCCGGAATATAGAAGTACAGCCAGAACAACGCCCCAAATAGATACGCGCCCCAAATGGCTCTCTTCGGTTTCCAAGTAGCGAAGATGACCAGAGCAACAGCAAGCCAACCAAGCGCTTCAATTGCGCCATCGTTTGCCCAGGTGCCTTTTGTGTAGTCCATCACGTAATACAGACCGCCCAAACCGGAAATGCCAGCGCCGATGCAGGTTGCGAGGTATTTATACTTTGCAACATTGATGCCAGCAGCATCCGCCGTTGCGGGATTCTCGCCGACCGCGCGGAGGTTGAGTCCGATGCTGGTCTTGTTGATGAACCATCCGATCAAGAGCGCAAGCGCAATCGCCAGATAGACCATGAACCCATAGCTGAGAAACAATTTATCGATGATGCCCCAGCCGTCCGTCCATGATTGTGTTGCGCGAAACGCGGCGCTGGTCGTCGCCACAGAGATTTGCCCTACGCCGCCAGCGAGTTTCATCAGCGATCCGCCGAAAAAGTTCGCAACACCGCCGGAGAAAACTGTGAGCGTAAGACCAGTCACGTTCTGATTGGTCCGCAGCGTAATCGTTAAGAAGCTGAAGATCAGTCCCCCGAGCAGAGCCACAGTAAACGCGCACAATACCGCGATTAAGATGCAAAGAAAAACGCTCGGTTCGGCAACCGCATTTTCATAGAAAAACACACCAGTCAATCCTGCGATTCCGCCGAGATACATCACACCCGGAACGCCGAGATTGAGATTGCCGGATTTTTCCGTCAATATTTCACCAATTGCGCCGTAGATTATGATTGTGCCAAAGACAATCGCAGCTTGGAATAAAGAGATAAACTCGGTCATTTTTCGACCTCCTTGTTCTTAGCCGAACGGAACTTGATTTTATAATTGATGAAAAACTCGCTTCCAAGGATGAAAAACAGGATGATGCCTGTAATCATTTCGGAAACATAATTGTTCAGCTGGAATTGCGACGCAATTTCTACCGCGCCGCGCTCCAGAAACACGATCAGCGCCGATATGAGAATCATCACAAAGCTGTCAAACCTCGCAAGCCATGCGATGATAATCGCTGTAAACCCGCGTCCGCCTGCCGTACTGGTCGAAATCGTATGGCTTGCCCCGCTAACAGCAAGGAACCCAGCGATTCCGCAGATAGCGCCGGAGATCACCATCGAGCGAACGATAACGTGACGAACATTGATCGCGGCGTACCGGGCGGTGTTCTCGCTTTCGCCGACGACAGCGATTTCATAACCTTGTTTCGTGTATTTCAGGTAGATATACATGAGTACCGTAATCGTCAGCACGATGATGACATTCAACGTATAAACCTGCCCGAAAATCTGCGGAAACCATCCGCTCTTAGTTGTAGGATTGATGATGCCGACCGAGTTGCTGCCGAATGGATGTTCCCATTGCGCAACGAAAAAGCTCGTAAGCTGTATAGCGATGTAGTTCATCATCAGCGTAAAGAGCGTCTCGTTTGCATTCCAGCGCGCCTTAAATACCGCAGGAATGCCGCCCCAGATACCACCAGCCAGCGCACTGCCGACAAACATGATGATCATCAGCGGAATAAGCGATAGCGAATTGCCCAGATTGATCATGCACGCGGCCGCGACGATACCGCCAACCAGCACCTGCCCTTCGGCGCCAATGTTCCAGAAACGCATTTTGAATGCAGGCGCGAGACCAACCGAGATGCACAGCAGCATCATGATATCGCGAATTGTAACCCAAATACGTTTGTTCGTGCCAAACGCGCCATTAAACATAGCCGCGTAAACTTTGATTGGGTTGAGTTTTGTCAGTGCGAAAATAATCACTGCGCAAATGACAAGCGCCATTGAAAGGCCAATCAGGCGTATGCCGAACGACTTCCAAATTGGCAGACCGTCCCGTTTCGACATGCGGACAAACGGTTCGTGTTGAACGGTTTTCGCTTTATTCACGGTTCGTCCCCCCTTCCTTCAGGTAAGTCATCAGGTATCCAACCTCATCCTTCGTGGTCGTGCGCGGATCGACAATGTCGTTGACGCGCCCTGAGCAAAGCACCATAATTCGGTCGCAAAGCTCGAGCAATACGTCGAGATCCTCGCCAACGAAGATAACGGCGGCGCCACGCTTCTTTTGCTCGCCCAGAAGATGATAGATGTTATAAGACGTGTTGATGTCGAGCCCACGCACGGCGTAAGCGGACATTAGAATCTGCGGTTGCATGGCGATTTCGCGGCCAACAAGCACCTTCTGAACGTTTCCGCCGGATAATCTGCGAACCGGCGTATTGATGCTGGGCGTTACTACTTCAAGATCGCGCACGACGGATTCAGCGAGCTTTTTCGGTGCTTTACGATCCGCAAGCATTCCTTTTCCATCCCGGTAGCTTCTGAGCATCATATTATCCGTCAGGTTCATGCTCCCAACAAGGCCCATGCCGAGGCGATCTTCCGGAACAAACGCAAGAGTGACACCGAGATTTTTAATCTCAAGCGGATGCATGCCGGAGAGCTGCTTCTTTTCGCCTTTATCGGAGATGAACTCCATGCTGCTGCAATCACGGCAATTCTGTAAGCCCGCGATTGCCTCAAGCAGCTCTTTCTGTCCGCTGCCGGAGATGCCAGCGACACCGAGAATCTCTCCGCTATATGCGGTAAAGTTGACGTCGCTTAATCGGTTAACGCCTTCCTTGTCGCAAACGTTCAGGTTCTTTACGACGAGACGCGGCTTAGGATCGACCGGATCTATGCGCCCGATATCCAGAGATACCGCGCGGCCCACCATCATCTCCGTCAATTTCATAGCGTTGGTTTCCGAGGTTGGAACATCGCCGATATACTGCCCTTTGCGGAGCACGGCAACGCGGTCTGAAATCTCCATTACCTCATGCAGTTTGTGCGTAATAATGATGATGGACTTTCCGTCGTCCTTCATGTTGCGCATCACGCAAAAGAGCTTCTGCGTTTCTTGCGGGGTCAGAACCGCTGTTGGTTCGTCAAGAATTAAAATGTCCGCGCCACGATAAAGCACCTTTACGATTTCCAGCGTTTGCTTTTCCGAGACGGACATGTCGTAAACTTTTTTGTCAGGGTCAACCACAAAGCCATACCGGTCACAAATCTGCTTGACCGATTCGCGTACGCGCTTGACATCGACAATCGCCGTTTCATTGAGTCCCAATATAATGTTTTCGGAGGCTGATAAAACATCTACCAGCTTGAAGTGCTGGTGAATCATGCCGATGTGCAGGTCGAATGCGTCCTTCGGAGAAGCGATGGTGACGGGTTTGCCGTTGATGATAATCTCGCCGCTGTCGGGGAAATAGATACCCGCCAGCATATTCATGAGCGTGGTTTTTCCGCTGCCGTTTTCACCGAGCAAAGAGAGAATCTCTCCTCGTTGAATATCAAGGCAAACTTTGTTGTTCGCAACCACCTCACCGAAGGTCTTGGTGATATTGACCATTCGGATCGCTATTGAACTATCCACATGCTTAGCCCCTTCTATATTAGATTAAGACTTGCTGAAAATATTTTAGCATAACGGTGAACCTAATGTAAACAAAAAGGTACGTTTCTTCGCGAAATAAAAAAAGTATGTTCGGTATCGCGCAAAACGAGAGCAGAACCCTGCTCTCCATCGAGTGAATTACGTTTTAAATTGAATGATTTACGTTTTAAAATATGCCAAAGGGGAAACGGAAAACCGTCTCCCCTTTGTCTTAGCATGCCATGAGGCAGGCTTTTTTAGCTCAACTCGGTGATGCCGTCAATGCGCAGACCGAAGTACGGCGCGCTGCGGAATTCGGACTCATGGAAGAAGCCGTCAAAGACGCACTCTTCGGTCGGGCCCTGGTACTGAACGGCGGAATAATCCGCATTCATGGTCGAGAAGTCGAACGGAGAAGTGGTGATTGCAGCACCACCAACGGTGAACGTCGACACATCGAACACATGCAGTGTACCGGCTTTGAGGGCGGCAATGACTTCAGCAACCTTCTCGGCGGTGCCAGCAGCGCAGCTCGCGCCAAGCGCGGAAATCTGTACTGCATCTTCGTTGTAGCCGCCAGTGTAGTCATGCTTCATCGTGGCTCCGCTCATGAAGTCGGAGAGGATGTTCTTGTAGAGCACGGACCAGTTGTTCTGTGCGCTGGTTAGGGCGGCGGTTGGCGCAACGCTGAGCATGTCTACGTTGTAACCAACGCTATAGACTTCTTGGCCAGCGTCATGCTTTGCCTGAACGGCAGAGGGAGCACCAGTGGAGTCCGCGTGCTGGCCAATAATGACGCAACCCATGGACATCAGGGTGTTGGCGGCTTCTGCTTCTTTGGTCATGTCAAACCAGCTGTTGGTGTAGATGACATCCATGTGCGCTTCCGGCACGATGGACTTGATGCCGAGGAAGAACGCGGTGTAACCGCTGACCACTTCAGCATACGGATAGGCGCCAACATAACCGATGTGCGGATCGGTCACTTTGCCGGCATCGATGAGTTCCTTGAGCTTCATGCCAGCAACGACGCCGGACACGTAGCGGGACTCATAGGTTGCGGGGAAGAAGTTGACAACATTGGACAGTCCGCAAACGGCAGCCGTATCACCGGTGGCCGGGCAGAACATCACGTTCGGATATTCTTCTGCAGCCTGCACCATATAGGACTGATGCGAATAGCTGTTGGAGAAGATGATCGTGCATCCCTGTTCCGCAAGGTCAACTGCGGTGTCGTAGCAGGTTTCGTCTTCCGGAATCGAATATTTCCAGATCACGGAGTCAGCAGAAACGCCCAGAGCCTCGATGGCCATTTTGATGCCTTCGATGTGCGCATAGGTATAACCTTCGTTTTCGTCGCCGACGAGGATTACGCCAATTTTGAGGGCGGGTGCAGCCGTATCTGCGGCCGGGGCTTCCGTTGCAGCGGCAGCGGGCGCTTCGGTAGCGGTGGCTTCCGGTGCGGCTGTGGCCGCGGGCGCGGCGCAGGCGACCATTGCGAACACCATCATCAAGACGGCCAGAAGAGCAATGATTTTTTTCATGGTTTTCCTCCTACTAATTTTGATTTATTGTAGCACCAGTTATTCGGTGAAACAACCTTTTTCGGGAACTATTTTTGTTTTCAAATGCAGAAAATATAACAGGTTACCAAAGTAATTTTATTTACTAGAATAATCAGAAGAATTTTACAAGTGATCAAAGATTCTTTTCGTAAAATGGACTCGTAAATATATCTGTTTCTTTGTCCGTTTTATCTTATTTTGTCAGTTAGGTTCTTGTTTCTTATTTAATTAGGTTTAGCGGATTCTTCCGCTGGCTTCCAGCGCCTTGATATCAGGCTCGCATTTAAACGGCTCCCCTGCAGCCAGCATAGCATTCTTGACATCCTTCAGTCCGCTGCCAGTGGAAACGACGGTTACGCTCTCGTACGCCTTGATGATGCCGCTTGCAACCGCAGCCTTAACGCCCGCCATAGCGGTCACCCCCGCTGGTTCGCCGAAGACGCCTTCTGTTCTGCCGAGCAGGCGCATTGCGTCGAGGATATCCTCATCCGAAACCGCGATCCATGTGCCGTTGCTGTCCTTGACCGCGCGCTGTGCCTTTACGGGGTTGCGCGGCACGCCGACTGCGATGCTGTCGGCAAGTGTATTCTCAGGCGTGGGCTTGAGGATGCCATCTGCGTGGTCTGCGTCAACAAACGGGCAGCAACCAGTGGACTGCACACCAAGGATTCTCGGGATGCGATCGATCATGCCCAATTGGAGCAGATCGTAAAAGCCATTATACACGCCGCCGATCGTGCAGCCGTCTCCAACCGAGATGGCAACCCAATCCGTCGGGTTCCAATTGAGCTGTTCCGCGATCTCCAGCGCAACGGTCTTCTTCCCTTCCGTCATCACGGGATTGATGCCCGCGTTGCGGTTGTAGAAGCCCCATTTCTCGATGGCGGCTTTGCTCAGCTCAAATGTCTGGCGATAGTCGCCCTTGACGGAAACGACGTTCGCGCCGAAGATGAGCAGTTGTGCAACCTTACCGAGCGGTGCACGTTCAGGCACAAAGATCACCGACTTAAGTCCCATGCGCGCGGCGCTCCCCGCGCAGGAACTCGCCGCGTTTCCTGTAGAAGAGCAGCTGATGGTGTCGTAGCCAAGCTCAATTGCCTTGGCAACTGCAACACCGCTAGCGCGGTCTTTGAGCGATCCTGTGGGGTTTAATCCGTCGTCTTTTATATAGAGCGTATCAAGCCCGATCTGTCGACCAAGGCGTAAGGAACGATACAACGGAGTCCACCCAATGCGCAAAAAGTCCGAAAGCCCTACGCCTTGAATCGGCATCAGAGCGCGGTAACGCCACATGCTGTTGTCGTTGTCTTTTTTTAGCGTTTCTTTCGAAAGAACAGATTTGACTTCGGAATAGTCGTATACAATATCCAGAATGCCCTTATCTCCGCAGGACGGACAGGTCATCAGTTCCGGGCCGAACGGGTATTCCTTTCCGCAAATTGTACAGCGATAGCCTGCAACGCGCTTCATAAGAACACTCCAATTTTTACTTTAAAAATATTTTTCTGCAGCAGAGATGCCGCAAGATACGATTTATCATACATTGGTTTTTGTAAAATGTACAGTAAAAATTTTTGCTGAACAAAATTATTGTGCCCGAAATATTTTTGTATATATTGTCCTGCTCGTATTGCGCCGCATTTGAAGCATATAGTATAATGAACCTGTCATTCTGCAGTTTCATATACTTATAATTGCATATCGCGAAGGGAGAAATCACCCATGCTTATAATTGGAAACGGAAGGCTCGTCACCAGAGACCAGGGTAATTATATTGAAAACGGCGCGGTCGCAATCGAAGGCAACCTGATTTTAGAAGTTGGTGAAACCGCTGCTTTAAAGGGAAAGTATCCGGATGCAGAGTGGATCGATGCAAACGGCGGCGTGATTATGCCCGGCATGGTCAACACACACAACCACATCTATAGCGCATTTGCGCGCGGGCTTTCCATCAACAACTATAACCCGCACAATTTTAACGATATTCTCGAAGGCATGTGGTGGAAGATCGACCGCCTGCTCACGAAAGAAAACGACAGCCTCTCCGCACAGGCCGTCTATATTGACTGCATCAAAAACGGCGTGACCACGGTGTTTGACCATCACGCGAGTTATTTCGACATTCCAGGCAGTCTCGACACCATCGCAGACGCTGCAAAAGATCTCGGCGTTCGCACCAATCTTTGTTATGAGGTGTCCGACCGCGATGGCGTTGTGAAAATGACCGAAGCGGTGCTGGAGAACGAGCGGATGATCCTCCGCGCGCACGCGGACGAGAGCGACATGCTCAAAGGCATGATGGGTATGCACGCGGCGTTCACCCTCTCGGACGAAACCCTCGCGCTCTGCAGAAAACACACGCCCGACTACACCGGCACACACATCCACGTTGCCGAAGGCCCCGGCGATCAAGTCGATTCGCTCAAGAAATACGGCAAGCGCATAGTCGAGCGCCTCTATGAAAACGGGATTCTCGGCGAAAAGACGCTCGCCATCCACTGCGTCCACGTCAGCCCCGCCGAGATGGCGCTGCTGAAAGAGACCGACACGATGGTCGTCCACAATCCCGAATCCAACATGGGCAACGCGATCGGCTGCGGCCCCGTGATCCGCCTATATCAGGAAGGCATTTTACTCGGTCTCGGCACCGATGGCTATACCAACGATATGATCGAGAGCTTTAAGGTCGGCAACATCATTCACAAACACAACCTCTGCGACCCGACCGTGGCGTGGGGCGAAATTCCGACCATGCTGTTTGAAAACAATCCCCGCATCGCGAGCAGATTCTACAAACGCCCGCTCGGCGTGCTCAAATCCGGCGCTTACGCGGACGTGATCGTCACCGACTATGACCCGCTCACCCCCATGAACGGCAGCAACGTCAACGGGCACATCCTCTTCGGCATGAACGGACGCAGCGTGGTCACCACCGTTTGTAACGGCAAGGTGCTCATGAAAGACCGCAAGGTGCTCGTTGCGGACGAAAAGATCGTCATGCAGGAGTGCCGCAAGAGCGCAGCAAAGCTTTGGAAGTCCATCAACGGCTAATTTAAAATTAAAATGCGTTGGAACGGCAACGGATCGATCTTTGCCGAAACTATTAAGATAATAGGAATAAGGAGGCATCTCATGTCTGACCGTATGACCCCCATTCCCTTCGCGGAATTGATGAATTGGATTCTCGAAGAGCGCAAACAGGGCAGCGTATTTGGCATTCGCCGTCCATACATCGCGCCCAAAGGCAAGATGCTCGACCTTTTTGGCGAACATCTCGAGACGCCTTTCGGTCCCGCCGCAGGCCCGCAGACGCAACTCACGCAGAACCTCGTCGCGGCCTATTATGCCGGTTGCCGCTTCTTTGAGCTCAAGACTGTGCAGACGCTCGACGGCGAGGACCTGCCCGTCTCCAAGCCCTGCATTTTGGCGGAAGACGAGTGCTATAACGTTGAATGGTCGACCGAGCTTCGCGTACCGGAAGCGTTTGACGAGTATGTCAAAGCATGGTATGCCCTCAAGCTGATCAGCTGGGAGTTTGATCTTGGTCGTCCCGACGGGTTCATGTTCAACATGAGCGTCGGCTACAATTTTGAAGGCATCACAAGCGAAAAGATCGACCGCTTTATCGAAGGCCTGAAAAATGCCTCCTCCACATCCATCTGGGAAGAATGCCACGCCTGGGCGAAATCGAATCTTTCACGCTTCAGCAAGGTTGACGCGAAGTATATCGACGCCATCTCACCGCATATCTGCTCGTCCATCACGCTCTCTACGCTCCACGGCTGCCCGCCGCAGGAGATTGAGCGCATCGCAAGCTATCTCATCAGTAAAAAGGGTCTCAATACATTCGTCAAGTGCAATCCCACGCTTTTGGGTTATCAGTTTGCGCGCAAGACCATGGACGATATGGGCTATGACTATCTCGTGTTTGACGATTTCCATTTCAACGACGATTTGCAGTATCGCGACGCGGTTCCGATGTTCAAGCGGCTCCTCGACCTCGCATGCGGAAACGGCGTGCAGTTCGGCCTCAAGCTGACCAATACCTTCCCCGTCGGCATCGCACGCAACGAGCTCCCCGGCAACGAGATGTACATGAGCGGGCGCTCGCTCTATCCGCTGACCATTGAGCTGGCGCACCGCATCAGCCGAGAGTTTGACGGTAGAATGCGTCTTTCTTTCTCCGGCGGCGCAGATTTTTATAATATCACCGAGCTATTTGACGCGGGCATCTGGCCAATCACCATCGCCACGACGCTCCTCAAGCCCGGCGGCTATCAGCGCAGCAAACAGATTGCGGAAAAGCTGGTCAAAGAAGAATACGTCCCGTTCGACGGCGTTTCCGTCGGCAAGGTTGCCTATCTTGCCCGCGCCGCGCGCACGGATGAGCGGCACGTCAAGCCCGTCAAGCCCCTGCCCGTTCGCAAGATCAAGAGCAAAGTGCCGCTGACGAACTGCTTCATCGCACCCTGCGAACACGGCTGCCCGATCAATCAGGACATTCCCGAGTATGTCCGCCTCGTCGGCGATAAAAAATACGCGGAGGCGCTGACACTGATCCTCGAGCGCAACCCGCTGCCCTTCATCACAGGGCGCATCTGCTCCCACCGCTGCATGGACAAGTGTACGCGCGGATTCTATGAAGAGAGCGTTCATATTCGCGACGCAAAGCTGCTCGCCGCACGCGAAGGCTTTGACAGCATCATCGGCTCTCTCAAACCCTCCGGCAAGAGTGACGCGAACGTTGCCGTCATCGGCGGCGGCCCAGCCGGCATGGCGATGGGCTACCTGCTCGGACGACAGGGCGCGAAAGTGACCGTGTTCGAAAAACGCGCGGAGCTCGGCGGTATCGTGCGTTATGTCATCCCCGGCTTCCGTATCGGCGACTTCGGCATGGATCGCGATGTCGATCTGCTCAAAGCCATGGGCGCCGAGATCAAGACGAATACAATTGCTCCCAGCGTAGCGGAGCTCAAAAAGAACGGCTTTACGCATGTGGTCTTCGCCACCGGCGCGTGGGCGCACGGTGACCTCAAGCTCATAGAAGGCAAGAGCATGAACGTGCTCGATTTCCTCGAACAGTATAAATGCGAGACCCTCAGCGATGTCGGTGAACATGTCGTCATCGTCGGCGGCGGCAACACCGCTATGGACGCGGCGCGCGCGGCAAAGCGCATCAAGGGCGTTGTATCAAGCAGCATCGTCTACCGCCGGACACAGCGCTATATGCCCGCGGACGAGGAAGAATTACAACTTGCGCTCGAAGACGGCGTTGCGTTTCAGGAGCTGCTCAACCCAGTCGCGCTCAAGGACGGTAAGCTGATTTGCAAAAAGTGTGTGTTAGGCGCACCGGACGCGAGTGGCAGACGTTCTTCTGTTGAGACGGACGAATTGGTCACGATCCCCTGCTCTTTGCTCATCTCCGCCATCGGCGAAAAAGTCATAACAACTGACTTTACCGAAAACGGTATTGTCATGACGGAGCGCGGCGCGGTCAAAGTCAACGCGGATACACTCGAAACCAGCGAACAGAACGTGTTCGTCATCGGCGACGCGAACCGCGGCCCAGCCACCGTTGTGGAAGCCATTGCTGACGCGCGCAAGGTTGCGGACGCCATCGTCGGTAAATACACCGTTACCGTGCCGGAAGAATCCAAAGCATGCTCCGGCAATTGCCTCGCCAAGCAAGGGTCGCTTGCGGTCTACGACAGCGCAGGACGCGAAACCGAGCGTTGCCTTGCCTGCTCCACGGTCTGCGAATGCTGCGTGCAGGTTTGCCCGAATCGCGCGAATATCGCCATCGAGGTGGACGGTATGGACATGCCGCAGATCATCCACGTAGACCGCATGTGCAACGAGTGCGGCAACTGCACGGTGTTCTGCCCCTACGACAGTGCGCCGTATAAAGAGAAATTCACCTTCTTCTCCACCGAGAAAGAGTTTGACGAGAGCGAGAACAAAGGTTTCTTCGTCCTCGGCGGCGGCAAGATCAAGTTACGGCTTGACAGCGTCAGCACCGTGAAACTCGGCACAAAAGCGATCGACCCGGATATCGAAAAAATCATCAACGCGGTCATCTGGGATTACAGCTATCTCTTCTAAACAGTTTGACAGATGCGCTGCCGCCGTTTCATTCAACCGGAGCGGCGGCGGTTGATTTCTTGCTTTTCCGAATTTTTCACCACCTTCGTCTGGAGGGATCACCATGGCAATTCTCACCGTTAACGGTCTGCAAATTTCCGTCGATCAAAACCAAAAACTGCTCCCGTTCCTGCGGGATACCCTGCACCTCACCAGCGTGAAAAATGGCTGTTCCGAGGGCGCTTGCGGTACCTGTATGGTGCTCATCGACGGAAAGGCGACCAAAGCCTGCATTCAACAAACGGATAAACTCGACGGCAAGACCATCGTCACGGTCGAAGGCCTTTCTCCGCGTGAGAAGGATGTTTACGCCTATGCGTTCGCTGTCTCCGGCGCGGTACAGTGCGGCTTTTGCACACCGGGCATGGTCATCAGCGCAAAAGGATTGATCGACCAGAACCCAAACCCCACCCGCACGGACGTCAAGGAAGCCATCAAGAATAACATCTGCCGTTGCACGGGCTACAAGAAGATTGCAGACGCGGTTTTGCTCTCGGCAAAGCTCTTTCGTGAGAAGACCGAAGTGCCCGCAACCGAGCTGCCCGGTTCGGTCGGCGACAGCATCCGGCGTATCGAAGTCATCGACAAGACACTCGGAACAGCACAGTACGCGGACGATATCCATTTGCCTGGTATGCTGCTTGCTTCCGCGGTACGCAGCAGCTTTCCGCGCGCAAAGGTGCTCAGTATCGACACCAACGCCGCAAAAGCGGTTGATGGCGTGGTCGCCGTTTTCACGGCTGATGATGTGCCGGGAGCCAAAAAAATCGGTCATCTGGTACAGGACTACGATGTGATGATTCCCGTCGGCAGCATCACGCATTTTCTGGGTGACGCGATTGCTCTGGTCGTTGCGGAAAATGCAGCCGCGTTGGAAGCGGGCAAAGCCGCCGTCAAGGTAGAATACGAACCGCTCACCCCCATCCTTTCTGCGGACGACGCAAGAAAAGAGGGCTTTGCACTCGTCCATTTGGAGCGCAAGGACAACCTGCTCTCCTACCAATGCGTCAAGCGCGGAAACGCGGACGAAATCATTCAAAACAGCGCACATGTGGTCACAAACCACTACAGCGTTCCCTTTACCGACCATGCGTTTTTAGAGCCGGAATGCGCGGTAGCCGAAATCGAAGGCGAAGGCGTGCATATCTTCAGCGGCGATCAGGGCGTGTATCAAACGCGCAAAGAGTGCGCTATGATGCTCGGACTCCCACCCGAACAGGTGCGCGTCACCGCGATGATGGTCGGCGGCGGCTTCGGCGGCAAGGAGGACATGAGTGTGCAGCACCACGCGGCTCTTGCGTGCTACTTGCTCAAGCGTCCCGTGAAGGTTCGCTTCACCCGCACGGACAGCCTGTTAATTCACCCCAAGCGCCACGCCATGGAGATGGAGTTCACCACCGCCTGCGACGAAACCGGAAAGCTCACCGCCATGCGCGCGCGCATCATCGCGGACAGTGGCGCATATGCTTCCCTCGGAGGCCCTGTGTTACAGCGCGCCTGCACACACGCGGCAGGCCCCTATAACTATCAGGATGTAGATATCGAGGGTTATGCGTACTACACCAATAACCCGCCGGGTGGCGCGTTCCGAGGCTTTGGTGTCACGCAGAGCTGCTTTGCCACCGAGTGCAATATCAATCAACTCGCGGAGCAGGTCGGTCTGACGCCGTTTGAATTCCGCTATCGTAACAGCATCCGTCCCGGGCAGGTTCTACCCAATGGTCAGGTGGCCGACGAAACCACCGCTTTAATCGAGACGTTGGACGCGGTGCGCCCGATCATGGAACGCAACCCCAAAGCGGGTATCGCCTGCGCAATCAAAAACAGCGGGCTCGGCGTCGGCGTGCCGGATGTCGGTCGCTGCCGCATTGAAGTGCTCAGTGGCAAATTGCACTTGCACTCCTCCGCCGCTTGCATCGGTCAGGGCATGGGCACCGTGCAGACCCAATTTGTCAAGGAAATCACAGGGCTACCGCTGGATCAGATCATCTATCATGTTCCCGACACGTCCAGCGCGCCAAACTCCGGAAACACCACCGCTTCCCGCCAAACGCTCTTTACAGGTGAGGCTGCCGTCCGCGCGGCAAAGCTCGTAAAATCCGCGATGGATGAGGCGGGTTCTTTGGACGCATTAGAGGGACAGAGCTTCCTCGGTGAATACGAAGGCAAAACAGACTCGATGGGTTCCGACAAGGAAAACCCTGTTTCTCATATTGCCTACGGCTACGCCACGCAGGTTGTCGAATTGGATGACGAAGGCCGCGTGTGCTGCGTTACTGCGGCGCATGACGTTGGTCAGGCGGTCAACCCCATTTCTCTGGAAGGGCAGATCGAAGGCGGCGTTGTGATGAGCCTTGGCTACGCGCTCACCGAAGATTTCCCGCTGGAAAACGGGAAACCCATGCGAAAGTTTGGCACACTCGGCCTCTTTAAGGCGAATATGACGCCGGAGGTTGTTCCCATTATCGTTGGCAAGTCAACCAAAGATGGCCTCGCTTGCGGCGCTAAGGGTGTCGGCGAAATCTGCTCGATCCCTACCGCACCCGCCGTACAGCTCGCGTACTATAATCGAGACGGCATATTCCGCACAAAACTTCCGCTGGAAAACACGCCGTATAGTAAAAAATAGTTTAGTTAAAGTAGAGTAACAAAAAGTAGTTTTTTTCTAGAGTCATCTGCAAAAGCTATTTGACTAATCGGCAAATATGCCATCTCCAGCGCGTCACACTCTGTGATCGAGAATCGTGACGTTGCTTTTTGAAGAGCCAATGGCTATGGCTAGTTGTTTCCTCATTCCGAAGCGGCGGGGTTCATCCCCCGCCGTTTTGCGTACATCCGTTACACATCGTGCTCAAGGTGAGTTGATTTGTGTTACTCTGGCGCTTTATCCCGGCAGAACGGTATGGTATACTAGATCATATATGTCAGAAAAGGGGTGTTTTATGTTCAGAGATAAAGCAGGCAATTATGCCGTCGGCAAGATCGTCGGCGCTATCGTTCTAATCTTGGCGCTACTGATCGTGATTGGTGGTAGCATTGTTGTCGTCGAGGCCGGCCAGACAGGTGTTATACTCACATTTGGTCGCGTCAGCCCTGTTGTGATGCAAGAAGGAATCCATTTTAAAGTTCCGCTTGCACAAAAGGTCATTACAATCAACAACCGCATCGTTAAAACAGAAGTAACCACTGAGGCATTCAGCAAAGATCTACAGACGGTGTCTTCCGTCATTGCGGTGAACTATCATATCAACAAATCCGCCAGCGCGGAGATTTACAAGCAGGTTGGGCTCGGCTATGAGGATGTGCTTGTCACCCCCTCCATCAACGAGGTTCTCAAATCTGTTACGGCGAATTATACCGCCCAGGAACTGGTAAGCCAGCGGAATGAAGTCAGCATTTTGCTTGACGAAAACTTGAACGCAAAGCTCAATGACTACGGTATTGTCGTGGACGATCTCAATATTATCAATTGGGATTTTTCTGAGGAGTTCATAACCGCCATTGAAGCCAAGCAGGTTGCCGAGCAGAACCTGATTAAGACCCGCACCGAGCAGGAGCAGGCACTCGTCGTTGCCAACACCGAAGCGCAGAAGCAGGTTATTGCAGCGCAGGCTGAAGCAGACAAAATCAGGCTTCTTGCGGACGCAACAGCGGAGAGCAACCAGACCATTGCACTCTCGCTCAGCGATATTCTAATTCGCTATGAGCTCTTGCAAAAGTGGGATGGTCAGCTGCCCAAAGTCACCGGCGGCGCAAGCACGTTTACCGATATCAGCGGCCTTCTCCAGTAACAACAACGAAACGAAACAAAAAGAGACGGGGTTTGAACTGAACCCCGTCTCTTTGCTTATCTTGTAACTGAACTGTTGATTAGAACGTCTGCTGAGATAAGAATGCAGCGATTGCTTTCTCATCTTCTCCACCCGCACTGAGCAAGCGCGCGCAAAGCGCCCCGCTGCCGTATGGGCAGTCGGTCAGCATGCTTTCCACACGCTTGGCAAGAGATACATCCATCGCGTCTGTATAGCAGACAGCGGATGCGACGATGCCGTTTTGCACGTTCAGCAGTAATTCCATACAGCCGAAGTCAAATCGGTTTTCGAGGGATACATTAAACGCGGGCGTCGAGCCAAACTTCCATTCCCAGGAAGCATACGTTTGGCGCTTTTTCTCGAGCGCGTCTGGGTCGATCAAATCCCAACTATGCGGTTCGTAAGCTCCGTACTCATCCTCAAAGGCTTCCATCAATGCCTGCTTCATCGTTTCGACGGTCAAGGCAGGATTTTGCAGCCCCAAATTGGTCACGCGGCTGACCACGCTTTTGACGCCCTTGGACTCCAACTTCATCTGCGAGGGCGCAAGATAACGTCCCAGGCGAGAGAAATCCGCGGAAATCAAGATTGTGCCATGATGCAGCGCAACGTTGTTGGAAAAGCGAAATGCGTTGCCGGAGAATTTTTCACCCGTTTCGGTGAGCACGAGATCGTTTCTGCCGGTGAACGACGTATCGATGCCGAACTTCGCCGCGGCTTTTTGAATCACGCCGAGTTGGCGTACGAGATCATAATTCTCTTTCGGCAACAAAAACGTAAAGTTCAGGTTGCCGAGGTCATGAAACACCGCACCCCCGCCGGACGAGCGGCGCGCGAGTTTGCCGTCTTCGCTTTCCAGCAGTTCCACGCGGCATTCGCGCCAAGCGTTCTGGTTGCGGCCGATGACGACCGTCCGTTCATTTTGCCAGAGGTAGAAGGTTGCACCCTCCCCCTGCGTTTCAAAGAGCAACTCCTCCAGCGCAAGGTTTTCATATGGGTCAACGCAGTCTGTGATCAAAAATCGATTCAATGGCAGTCCCTCCTGTCATTCTGTTATGCTCTTATTGAACTGGCTTATTCCAGTTTTTGACTTTTTCGAGGCTCGCTTTTGCGGCGGCAACTACGTTTTCCACCGTAAAGCCAAACTCTTTGAACAGTATGCTTGCGGGCGCAGATGCACCAAAGTGGTCAAGACAGACAGTCGTGCCATCCAGCCCGACATAGCGATCCCAGCTGTAGGCGGACGCCGCCTCAACCGCAACGCGCGCGCGAACGCTTCTGGGCAAAATGGACTCCTTGTAGTCGGCAGTCTGATCGTCAAAGAGATCGAGGCAAGGCATGGAGACGACGCGGGTTTTGATGCCTTCCGCCTCCAGCAGATCAGCCGCTTTGTAGATCAGCTCGACTTCGCTGCCGCTCGCCATCAGGATCACATCCGGCTTTCCTTTCTTTGCGTCCTTCAGGATATAGCCGCCCTTGTATGCGCCCTCTCCCGTTTCAGCATACTGCGGCAAATTCTGCCGTGTCAGAGCGAGTACGGAGGGTTTCTCCGCCTCAAACGCGGAGATGTAGCTATATGCGGTTTCTTTCGCGTCCGCCGGACGGAAAACGAGTGTGCCCGGTGTTGCGCGAAGGGCTGCCAGATGCTCGATGGGTTGATGAGTCGGCCCGTCTTCCCCGACGCCGATGCTGTCGTGCGTCATGACGTAGACCACCGGCTGATGCATGATTGCGGAGAGGCGCAACGCGGGTTTGAGATAGTCCGTAAACACGAGGAAGGTTGCGCAATGGGCATGAAATCCGCCGTAGAGCTGGATACCGTTGCAAATTGCCGCCATCGCAAACTCACGTATGCCAAAGTGGATGTTTGCCCCTGTGCGGTTCTCTTCGCCGAAGAAGCCTTTGCCCTTGAGCTCCGTCTTGTTGGAAGGTGCAAGATCCGCGCTGCCGCCAAAGAGGTTTGGCATATATTCGGCGAAGAGATTGAGCAGTTCGCCGCTGACAATACGCGTCGCTTTCGGCTCAGTCGAAGCAAAAAGTCGCGGGTCGTTTTTCAGCGCGTCCGGCAGCTTTTTTTCGTGCCACGCCAGCCATTTGGTGTAGAGTTCGGGATACGCTTTCTTATAATTTTCAAACATTGCGTCATATGCCGCGTGCTGCTTGCTGTAGCCTTGCTGTAAATCGGCAAAGTATGCCTTAACATCATCAGGAACGGCAAACGGTTCTTCGTCCCAATGATAAAATTCGCGCATGGCTTTCAGCGCGTCCGCTCCGAGCGGTTCACCGTGCGCGCTCGCCATGTTTGCTTTCGGCGTGCCGTGGGCAATCTCCGTACGGACAATGATGAGAGATGGATGCTCTGTATCCGCTTTTGCGTTGTCGATCGCTTTGGTGATGGCTTCGGTATCTTCGCCGTCAGCAACATGCTGCACCGTCCATCCATAAGCTTCAAAGCGCATGCCGACATCCTCGGTAAACGCCAGACTCGTGTTGCCTTCGATCGTGATTTCATTTCTGTCGTAGAGCAGGATGAGTTTGCCCAAGCCAAGATGCCCCGCAAGTGAAGCCGCCTCGGACGCGACGCCCTCCATCAGGCAGCCATCGCCTGTGAGCGCATAGGTAAAGTTGTCCACGACGGGATATCCTTCGCGGTTGAACTCGGCGGATAAGCGCGCCTCAGCCATTGCAAAACCCACCGCGTTTGCGATGCCCTGCCCCAGCGGGCCTGTTGTGGTCTCTACACCGATGGTGTGGCCAAACTCCGGATGACCCGGCGTTTTGCTGCCCCACTGACGGAAGTTTTTCAGTTCGTCTATGGAAAGACCGTAGCCAAACAGATGCAACAGCGAGTATTCGAGCATGGACGCGTGACCAGCGGAGAGCACAAAGCGATCTCTTCCGGACCAGTTTGCGTCCTTGGGATCGTGCCGCATCTGCTTCCAAAGGGTAAGCGCCATAGGTGCGGAGCCAATCGGCAGACCCGGATGTCCGCTATTTGCTTTTTGAACGGCTTCCGCGGCAAGGAATCGGATTGTTGTAATTGCTTTTTGTTCAATTGTGTTCATATCGAAAGTTCCTTTCAAAATTAAGGATTTGTCAGAAAATTTAAAACATCTATCACGCTAAAAATATACCAAATTAATAAACGGATGGCGACGAATATTATATCATATCCGCCGCCAACATTTGTTCAATCGATCAGATGCCACGCTTATTTTCGCGAATCTGCTCCAGCTCTGTGAAGTTGTGGCGGCATGTGTGCCCGTTCAACGGCAGAATGCGCTCATGGATAGCGTCCAAGATCCATTCCGGCTGCGGGAAGAATGCTTCTTCCATCTCATGCGCCGGTGTGATCCAGTTCTTCGCGCCAACGACTACCGGCGGCGCGTCGAGATAGTCAAACGCGAGTTCAGCGATGTTGCTTGCGAGGTTACGCATGAAGCTGTTGCGCTCGCATGCATCCCCGGTGATCACGATGCGGCCTGTCTTTTTGATGCTCTCGATCACAGGTTCGTAGTTGAAGGGAACGAGCGAACGCGCGTCGATAATCTCTGCGGAAACGCCATACTTCTCCTGTAAAATGTCTGCGGCTGCGGTGACGCGATAGAGCGTGGCTCCAATCGTGAGAATGGTCACGTCGTTACCAGCGCGTTTCACATCCGGTTCGCCAAACGGAATTTCGTATTCCGCTTCCGGCACTCCTTCTGTATGGAACAGTTCGGCTACGTCGTAGATGCGTTGGCTTTCGAGGAAGATAACCGGGTCGGTGCAATTGAGCGCGGTCTGCATGAGACCTTTTGCGTCATACGGCGTCGCCGGGAATACGATCTTGAGTCCGGGGATATGCGCCATTAGTGCGCTCCAATCCTGCGAGTGCTGTGCACCGTACTTGCTCCCGACGCTCATTCGTACGATGACCGGCATCTTGAGCATGCCCGCGCTCATGGCCTGCCACTTGCAAAGTTGGTTGAAGATTTCATCGCCCGCTCTGCCTAAAAAGTCGCAATACATCAGCTCCGCAATCGCGCGTCCGCCACTCATGGCGTAGCCAATGGCCGCGCCGACAATGCCCGCTTCCGCGATGGGCGTGTTGAACAGGCGGTGATACGGAATTGCCTCCGTCATGCCACGATAGACCGCAAACGCGCCACCCCAGTCACGCACGTCTTCGCCGAATGCAATGAGCGTGGGATCTTCGTAAAACTTATTGATGATAGGCTCTGCAATACCATCACGCAGCTGATAAACCTTGTTTTTGCTCACGGGCTTGCCGTCCGCCTCAAGACCGAAACGAATTTTTCTTGCAAGCTGCAGAACGCGCGGGCATTCTTCACGCGACAGCAATACGTCCGGCTTGCGGGTTTCATCAAACGAGCGCACTTTCTGGTTGGAGAACATGAGGTTGCCGATATAATCACTCTCTGCGCCAAAGATATCGATGCGCGGAGAAACAGTTTCGTCGATGGAAAGCTTCATGTTGCGCAGCATGTTGTCCTTGATCGTGACCCAGATGGCATCCAGCTCGTCCTGCGTGGCGATCTTCGCCTCGACGATTTGCTTGCCGAATGCGAGGATAGAATCCTGCGCTTCCCAGGCTTCGATCTCTTCCTTGGTGCGGTAGGTGCTGGAGTCCGACGGGCTGTGTCCGCTGAAACGGTAAGTCACAAGGTCTAAAAGCACAGGGCCTTCAGCCTTGGCGACGGGGATCTTGCGACGGTATACGTCGATGACCGCGAGCGGGTTAAAGCCGTCTACGCGCTCGGCGTGCATCGCAGAGGGCATCACGCCCGCCGCGATGCGAGCAACCATATCGTAGCCCATCGTTTCGCCGCGGGTCTGCCCGCCCATGCCGTAGAAGTTGTCGTTGATGTTGTAGATGATCGGCATGCCGCCGCCGTTTTCGCCCCAGAGGGTGCGAACCTGATCCATCGCGGAGATCATGAGGCCTTCCCAAACGGGGCCGCAAGCCATCGAACCATCGCCGATGTTGCAAACCACGATGCCGGGTTTTTTATTGCTCAGTTTAAAGAGCGCAGCACCCGGGGCAATGCTACCGCTGCCGCCGACGATTGCGTTATTCGGGAAAATGCCAAAAGGCGTAAAGAACGCGTGCATGGAGCCGCCTAGCCCCTGGTTAAAGCCGTTTTTGCGCGCGAATGTTTCGCACATCATGCCGTAGAGCAGGAAGTTGATCGCGATTTCCTTCACCGTCTTGCCGCTGTCCTTGATGACGGAGAACGTGCGCCCGCCGAAGAAATTCTCCATGATCTCCATGAGTTTTGCGTCGTCGAGAATCTGAATAGAACGCAGCCCTTTTGCGATGATTTCGCCGTGGCTGCGATGGGAGCCAAACGTGAAATCGTCTAGCGTGAGCTCGTAAGCCGCGCCAACATACGCCGCCTCCTGACCAATGCCAAGATGCGCGGGGCCGGGGTGGTTATACTGCACGCCGCAATATTCGTTGGTCGTCTTAATCAGGTTGAGCATGGTTTCAAATTCGCGGATGTAGGCCATATCCCGATAGATATTCAGAAACTCCTCTTTCGTGAAGTTCTTTTTTTCGTCCTTGACGGTCTTCTGATATTGGTTCACCGGGATCGGCGGGAACGTCAGAGTGTCTGGTTTTCTGACCACATTGGGATCGATGAAAATTTGCTTCGACATGGTAAATCTCCTTATGCTCAACAGCTATTCTTAAGCTTATTTTTGACTAGATCAGAATTGAAAAACAGCTTCTCTGATGATTTCAGATACGGTCGGGTGCGGAAAGACGATCTGCTTGATTTCATCCACGGTCATGCCGAGTTCGATGAACGTGCCGACCGTGACGATGAATTCACTCGAGTAGTTGCTCAGCATCTGCGCGCCGAGTACCTGCCTTGTGGCGTTGTTAACGATGAGCTTCATGATGCCGTCGCCGCCTTCGTTTTCCGCGAGATAGCGACCCGAAAAGCGCATCGGAATCTTCACGCAGGTTGCGTCAAGCCCCTTCGCCTTCGCGCTCGACTCGGTTTCGCCGACGGCGGAAAGCTCCGGGTTTGTATAAATCACGCCGGGAACCGCCTCATACCGCATCGTATCTTTTTTGCCGAGCATACCGTTGACCGCAACTTCCGCTTCGCGATACGCCGTGTGCGCGAGCATCGATTTTCCGTTGACGTCCCCCGCCGCGTAAACTTCCGGCTGATTTGTCTTCATGTGCGCGTCGGTCACAATAGCTCCGCGCTCGGTGAGCACATGGATGCTCTCAAGGCCGATGCCGTTGGTGTTAGCGCGCCTTCCGATAGACAGCAGTACTTTATCGCAAGCGACTTCGTTGACCACGCCGTCTTTTTCGTATTTCACGGCAGAAGCTGTTACCTCGGTGACTTTGGCGGAAAGCTGGAACGTTGCCCCGCGTTTTTCAAAGCTTTTTTTGAGGAGCGCGACAAGCTCGGGATCGTTTTCGCCCGCGATATGATCGAGCATTTCGATCACCGTCACCTTTGAACCGATAGAGGTAAAATAGCTCGCAAGCTCCAGCCCGATCACGCCGCCGCCGATGACCACGAGGTGCTCCGGCTTTTCGGTGAGCGCAAGAATCTCGCGGTTGGTGCAGACAAACCCGGAAGCTAAGCCTTCTTTGAGGCCGGGAATCGGCGGAACAGCCGGAGACGAACCGGTCGCGATCAGCAACCGCTTGCCGACATAGGTTTCGCCATTGGCTTCGACAGTATAGCCCTCATCGCTCTTGCCCGTGATCACGGCGCGTGCGTTGACAAGCGTCACGTGGTTTGCCTTGAGCGCGGCAGATACACCCGCGACAAGCGTCTTAACCACCTTGTCCTTGCGGGCGATGACCTTCGCGTGGTCAATCTTGATGCCCTCGACGGTCACGCCGTATTTATCTCCATGCGCTGCGCCGTCGTAAAGTTTTGCGGAATACAGCAGCGTTTTTGTCGGAATGCAGCCCTCGTTTAGGCAAACGCCACCAACGTTGCGCTCCTCGATGCAAAGTACACTCAAGCCAGCGTGACCCGCGCGCTCGCTAGCAAGATAGCCTGCGGGTCCACCGCCGAGAACGATTAAATCAAAAGCCATGTTAGGTTCCTCCTTATCCGATCAGGAGCAGGTCAAAGTGCTCCAGCGCGGTAACAAAATCTATTAAGAAGCGGCTCGCGGGCGCGCCGTCCACCGCGCGGTGGTCGTAGGTGAGCGAAAGCCCCATCGCGGGATACGCCGTAATCTGTCCATCCACGGTACGGATGCGCTCCGTGATGGCGCAGACGCCGAGCAGCGCAACCTGCGGCGGATTGATCACCGGCGTAAAGCTCTCGATGCCATATAGGCCAAGGTTGCTGATGGTAAACGTGCCGCCCTGCAGCAGATCAGGATTGATGCTGCCGTCGATGGCGGATTTCGCGAGTGCCTTCGACTCTGCCGAGATTTGCCCAAGCGTCTTCGTCTCCGCGGCAAATAGTGTCGGAACCAACAGCCCGCGCGGTGTGTCTACCGCGATGCCGAGGTTGACGTGCTTAAAGTAGCGCATCTTGTCGCCCAGCATATGCGCGTTCAGACCTTCGTGCTTCATCAGCACACGCGAAACTGCAAACAGGATGATGTCGTTGATCGTGACCTTCGGCAGTTCCATGCTCTCCGGCGCGGTCTTCAGGCTCTCGCGGAAAGCGAGAATCTTCGTTGCGTCAAAGGTAGTGTTGTGCGTCAATTGCGCCATTTCGGCTAAGCTGTCATGCATGGTTTTCGCGATCATGCGGCGCAAGTTCGGCAGCTTGACTTCGTCATAGTCCAGCGCGTTGACCGATGCGGCTGATTCCGTTGTCTTGGCGACGGGTGCAGCGGGTTCGACAGCGGTTGTTGCGCCGCCACCGAAGCGTCCCTCTTTTGAAAGTGCTATCACATCGCGCTCGATTACTCTGCCGTGCGGGCCTGATGGGATTGCCTGCGCCGGATCGACGTCAAGCTTCTCAGCGGCGTTTTTCGCGCGTGGAGAGATGCCTTCTGCGCGAGCAGTTGCCTGTGTAGTGGGTGCGGCATCCGCTGTTGGAGCAGTATGCGCTACTGCGTCTGCCGCGGGTGCTGCCGCTGCGCCCTCCGGCGCAAATTCAGCAAACGATTCCCCGGGTTTACCGATGACAGCGACATTCAGCAAAACAGGAACGTCGTCTTCAGCGTTATAAAATACGGCGAGCAGCGTTCCGTCAACTTTTGCTTGTTCTTCAAACGTGGACTTGTCTGTTTCATAGGAAAACAAAACGTCTCCAACGGAAACCGTGTCGCCTACTTTTTTCTTCCATTCTGTGATGATGCAGCTCTCAACCGACTGCCCCTGACGCGGCATGATAACCGGTGTTGCCATGGTGAGCCTCCTTTGAATCTATGCGAAGTGTTGTTAAACAATTTCTCGATGATGTTATTTTATAACATGCTCTGATCTTCTGTCAAGAATAATTCGATTTGCTTCTAAATTTTGTAGAATCGATCGTAATTTACTCTTGTGCAACAGTAGAAAAGAACACTCCGTGTTCAAACGAAGTGTACTTAACAACATTTAGCATGTTATGTTTTGTTATTGGATTTTGTTCTCTAGGCAAACAATCGAAAGCTTCGGCACGCCCGCCTCCACGCAGACCGTATCGCACTTTGCGGTAAACAGAAAAAACAAGTTCTCTTTTTCTACGCCGCTGAGGCTTTCAAAATTCCCCTGCCCTTTGGATAGGATCACATCCGCCTCGGCAAACGCGTGCTGAAACGCTTGGTTTGTGCGCGGCAGAACCGTGCCCGGGGACGCGTCCCCGTTATCGATGATGCGCGCAACTTCGCTCATTCCGACTTCTTCGGCGTCCGTAAGGGTCACGTCGTTGAGCACGGCAGATCCTTTTACGACAAACGAAAGGTCGATCTGCGGATACAATGCGCGAATCTGCTCAATAAGCAGCTTGTCAAACACGATCTCCCCAGCGTTGTCGCCCAAATAAAGCATGGTTCTCGCGGTAGAGAGCGCATTACGCAGCTTTTCGCTGTCGTCGATTGAAAAAGCTGTGTTCGCAATTGCGTCGATCTGTTCGTTTTGCTCTTCAATCGAAACAGGGTGCTCCAGGCCATAGTCGATCAGGTTCCCCGCAATGGCGTACTTGAGCGCGACGGTAAACGGCTCTTTCGCTGAGTGAATCTTTACTTTCGTTGCGGGCAGCATCTTCATCGCCTCTTGGTTACAGAGGGACTTGATCTCGGCATACGGATCACCCGCGCCGACATGGTGAAGCAGAATCTGCCATAGCTCACCCATGGATTCGGGTGTACAGCCATCATAGTTTGCCCCAGCAAGATATGTATGCGTGTCATCCATTGCCGCTTTTCGCTTCTCTTCGGAAAGCCCAAACATATCAGTGACGTTTTTGACCTGCGCAATGATGCAGGTAATGCATTCGGGTTGTAATTTCATAAGGAGTATTTTAGCGGATAATGATTTTAATTGCAATGCGGCATGTGTTCTTGCTATCGCAAAAAATTAAGCTTTTTTATGATCCAACTATATGTATTCCGGCTTACTGTCTCGGTTTTCTCATCGCAATGTGTTCCAAAAACTTGAGTTGCGAGGGTAACCCATCGATCTTTTCTTTTGGCGCAAATGTTTGGTCAAACTCAGCGGATGCCTCCTCATCGACATGATAGACAGAATCATCCATAAAACGCCCTGCTTTTCCACGCAGAGCATTTGGAACAAGTTCTAGCGCTTGTAGTGCATCTGCGTAAAAATCGTCCGAAGAGCCGATGCCGAATGTTTCAGCACTCTTGAACCCAAATCGCGCATAATATGCCGGATCACCGTAAATCAGCACTGCCGTATGCCCTAGATTCCGCGCCGCTTGCAGCGAATGACGAATCAGTGAGGTGCCAACGCCGTTACCCTGCCACTCCGGCAACACGGAAACCGGGCCGAAACAGACCGCCGGATAAGACACCCCGTCGTCGCCAAGGATCGTTGCGTGCGTATACATGATGTTGCCAACGATACGCCTTTGCTGCACCGCAACAAAATCGAGCTCCGGTATGAAGCAGGCTGCCGTACGCAATTGATGCGCGAGATAATGCTCATCACAACCCGGAATGTAATGATTCCAGAAAGCCTCTCTTGTGACGTACTCTACCTCGCGATAATCGGCGGGTGTTTCCTGCCTGATGGTTGAACTGTTTTTCATACCAGCCCTCACTATTCTTATGATATACGAATATCACAAGTACACAATATCGCGTGGCATGATTTGTTGCAAGTTAATTATGTTTTAGGTGTTCCCGCAGAAAACGCAACCGGATTCCAATGTTGTTGTGCTTTGCTCCATCGTTGATAGACCGCCGCGGCAATCCAGCGACGCGGAACTAGCTTGCCAAAGAACGTTAGTGCGCGATTGAGTGCCCCCGGCACATAAACGCCTCCTCGTTTCTCCAGCCGGCGAATGGTCTGCGTAGAGACAATCTCTAGCGGGTTTGTCGTGGCTCCGCCCCAGAATCCCTGCGCCGCAATACCCCGCATCGCCTCTCGCGTGGTCGCAAGCCCACCAGGGCAGAGCGCGAGAACGTTGACCTGCTTATCCTTCAGCTCCTCGCGCAACGCTATCGCAATATCCAGCAAAAAACGTTTGGAAGCGGCATACGTCGCCTTGAGCGGCATGGGATACATACTCGCGAGACTGGATGTAAAGAGCAAATAAAATGGATTCCCTTCCCGCCGTCGGCTCAGGATTGCATGCGTAATCCGTAAGGTCGCCTCATTATTGAGCGAGACGATGCGTGAAATATCCTTGCGTTCCCGCTCCAGAAAGCCACCCTCAAAATCCAGTCCCGCAACGTTGAGCAGCATATCGAAGCGAATATTGTTATCGTCCAGCTTTCGTAATAATTGATCCACGCTCTCATCGCTGGTCAAATTACATGATGCGGTCGTGACAGTGACGTTAAACTGCCTCTCTATCCCAAGTTGGATCGACTTGAGCCCCTGCTCGTTGATATCGGTTAAAAACAGGTTGTATCCGCGTTTTCCGCATTCGTTCGCCAGCGCGCGCCCGAGTCCGCCGCTCGCACCCGTAATAAAAACATTCATATGAATCTCCTCTTTATTACTATCGCATTATTTCATCTGCATGATTCGGGTAGCGAATTCCGCAAAGCTGCTCACTCAGTGTGAAAAGACGATCTGCGTTCTCACTCGTAACCTGTGCGCTGAAACGATTCGGTTTGCAGAGATGATAATAAAGTTCCCGCGGCGCAGGGTTTATTTCGCAAAGATAGGCATATGTTTTTGCGGGTATTTCGGGCTGAACGCCGTGTTTCTTTCGTATACTCCATACCCAATCCACAAGTCCGCCTGTGTTTTTGCAGCCGATATCGGTGCAAACCAAACTCGGATCGACCACATAAGCTTGAATCCCTTCACTAAGATAGCGGTCATTCATGCCCTTGGCGAAGAGAATATTGGCAAGTTTGGATTGCTTGTATGCCGTCAGTGGATTGTATCCGCGGGATAGCATCACGTCATTCCAGCGTATGCGCATGTTTTTGTGGCTTTCGCTCCCTGTCATAATGACTCTGCCATTCGCTCTCTCGAGTTGCGGCAACAGGTTATAAGTGAGTAAAAATCCAGCGAGGTGATTGAGCGCAAACTGCTGCTCATAGCCTTCCTCTGTCGTGGTATACCAGCTTCGCACGCATCCTGCGTTGTTGATCAATACCTCAAGCCGGTTTTCGTTCCCGGTTTCGAGTATGGTTGAAATCTCACATGCGATGCGCTCGATTTCGCGCTGCTGCATCAGATCGCCGCACAAAAATGTTACTCTCGCTTCCGGAAACGCGGCGATCGCACTCTGTTTTGCTTGCTCGCAACGTACTTGATCATGTCCGATTCCGATGACATGGTAGCCTTTTTTCGAAAGCTCCGCTAAGGCTGCGAATCCGATGCCGGAACTCGCGCCCGTTATGACCGCTGTTTTCATATTTTGCCTTTCTGATTAAACCTAGTTTAAAGTGACGTATCCAAGTCGAACGATTTCGTAGTTGCAGTTGTCGCGATTAAATGCGCTAAAAAACGATTTGCCCGATTAATGGATCGTAGCAGGATAGCCAAACCAGCCGAGTGCATGCCAGAATTCGAACGAATGCGTATAGATTCCCAATATTGCGTAGCCTGCTATAAACGTAATACCAAAGATCAACACGGACACGAGAAGAATTCCGCGCAGGTTGCGCCTCGTCTTCGGCGAAAACTGCGGGCTCATCGGTAATAACGGAAGTGCCTCGCCGCTCATCAGGTTTTTACGCCAGCGAAGACTCGCACGTACCATTTGCCGCAGATACGCGAAGCAATAAATCGCGACCAGAAACAATATGACGCCGAGGGCAATCAGCATGATGCCGAAAACAAGCGCGCCACCGTAAGGCATTGGCGGCAGAATGTTCATCAAGTTCATGCGAATGATAAACTCCACACCGAGTGCGGTTGGCACCAGTGAAGCGCAGAAGAGCGCAACGATGAACCAGAGAAACGCGCCGTAGAGCATCACTTCGAAGATGCCGATGATGGTCAGCCAGAGCACGAGAAAGAATTTCTTGCCGCCTTTTGCTTTCTTCTCGCCGGGAATGCCAGCGTATTGCGCGGCGATGTGCGCGGGCGCGCCTAATTTTACGGCGATCTCTTCTTCCGAATATCCATCCGCGAGCTTAAACAAAAAGTGCTGTTCATACTCCGTGATGATGTCCTCTGCGTCCGTTATGGAGTTTTTGTTAAGTTCCGTCTTCAATTCGTTTAAATATTCCTGTTTCGTCATGTTTCCTGTTCCTCCAAGATGGATTGTACTGTTGAAGCAAAGTTTAAATAATCCGTTCTGTCGCTTGCATACGATTCCCTGCCTGTCGCGGTCAAGGAATAATACTTGCGCGGCGGTCCGCCGCTTGCCTCCATCAGATAGGTGGTCACCAACCCGTCGCTCTTGAGCTTTCGCAAAATCGGATAGACCGTTCCGTCTGCGATGTCGATTTTATGGGAAAGGAATTCCGAGATTTCGTAGCCGTACCAGTCCCTTTTTGCGAGCAGCGACAGCACACAAAGTTCCAGTACGCCTTTTTTGTATTGAATGTTCATTGCATCACCCATCTCTGTTTTGATGTTGATCCGAACTTCGCACGAATGCGACTCCTCAAATTCTTCTTCGGACAAACTCATTGTCTACTACTGCATTATATTCAGTAGTGATTTGTTTGTCAACGGTATTTTTGCTTTATATTTTGTGTATTAATTTTTAATTTAAAAAATTGAAGATTTAGATTGCAATTATCGAATCTATCCTATATAGTATGCTTCAAGAAAAAGCAAGGACGCTTTCCAACGCGGGAAGCGTCCTTATTTTTTCTTTCTTCGTATACATTGCCCTATGTGTACGCGGATTTTAAGGCAGGATACGAATGCATTCTGTCAAGTCTTCCCCAACCCCAACCCCTATCCCCTGAAAAATCACCCGGTGTAATTGCCGGGTGATTTTCGTCGCAACTCATTTGTCAAAAGATAGATTGATTGCGTTGTATTTCAAATTGCCGTAAACGTGATGCACATGATAAGATAGGGTTAGATTTGAGGTGACAACATGACCTTTGAAGAACTCTATAATCGCCTTTTAAAGAGCAGTGTAACGGGCAACATTACGCAAGAGCTTGATTTGGTGCGTCAGCAAGGATATGACCCGCATCATCTCTCCTGCTTGCTTAGCCCGGAAAAGCATCCTGTCGTCATTCGCACGGATTCCTGCGATTGTAACTCGGATCAACAGGACAAATGCCGCGCACACTGTTATTTTGACGCGCTGTTTATCGACGGCGATAATGTCGAGATCGACCCAACCGTTTGCGTTGGGTGCGGGGATTGTGTTCGCGGTTGCGATGCGAAAAAGTTGACTGAAAGTCGGGATATTCTGCCCGCGCTCAGCGCGCTGAGAAACGCGGATGCGCCTGTTTACGCCATGATCGCGCCTGCGTTTATCAACCAGTATTCCGAAGCTGTTACACCCGGAAAGTTGCGCACCGCGTTTAAGAAGATTGGTTTTGCCGGCATGGTAGAGGTTGCGCTTTTTGCTGATATCCTAACGCTAAAAGAAGCGCTGGAGTTCGATAAAAACATTCAGACCGAGAAAGATTACCAGCTAACGAGTTGCTGCTGCCCGATGTGGATTGCGATGATCAGAAAAGTCTATGCACAGATGATTTCGCATGTACCCGCAGCAGTCTCTCCAATGGTTGCCTGCGGCCGCTCGATTAAGAAGATTCATCCCGACGCTGTTACGGTTTTTATTGGCCCATGTGTAGCAAAGAAAGCCGAAGCGCGCGAGACGGACATCAGCGATTCGACCGACTTTGTGTTGACGTTTCAGGAGATTCAGGATGTGTTCGACTATGCGGGAATCAACCTTGCCGAGTTGGAGGAAGACGACCGCGATCATTCTTCCAAAGCCGGGCGCATCTACGCGGGCACCGGCGGCGTGAGCGAGGCGGTTCGAGCCACGGTAGAGCGAATCAATCCCAGTAAGCAAATTTCAGTGAAAACGCGCCATGCAGACGGCGTGCCCGCCTGCAAACAAATGCTCAACGACATTCTTGCGGGTGAAGGCGGCGCGAATTTTTTCGAGGGCATGGGTTGCGTCGGCGGCTGTGTCGGCGGGCCAAAGGCGCTCATTCCGCGCGACGAAGGGCGCAAGAATGTCGTTCGATACGGTGCGGAGGCAAGCTATGAGACCCCGATCGATAACCCGTATGTCATCGCGCTGCTGCATCAGCTGGGGCTTGATACGATAGAGAGCCTGCTGGAGCAGAGCGATATCTTCGTCCGAAAACTCTAAAATCTAATCACAAAAGCACCGCTGTAGCGGTGCTTTTCTGAATTTGATTCCTATTTCGTCACTTCAAAATCAACGCTGACGGAATCTCCGCCGCCATCGATGTAAATCGTCGGAGTGTAATCCAACGATGTTCTGGAGCCAACCTTCCACTTCCAGGAGACATTACCGTTTCCGTCTGAGCGTTTTGTGCCGAGCCCCGACGCTTCCGACATGCCGGATTTGTACTCCACTTCGCAGTCGTAGTCCGTGTCCGGCGCGCCTTGTATCTTAATAAATGCATACGAACCGCGGCTCACCGTATCTGAATAATCGACGATCGTAATCCCCGTCGAACGCGTAACCGGTGCTGCCTTCGTCGTCGGTTTTGGAGTAGGCGTGGGTTCCTCTGTTGGTGTGGGCGTCGGTTTTTGTGTTGGAGTAGGCTTTGGCGTTGCCGTTGGTTCTGGCGTGAGTTTTGCTGTTGGTTTTGCTGTTGGTTTTGGCGTTGGTTCAGGCGTTGATGTCGGCGTGATCAGCGGCGTAGCCGTAGCAAGATTTGTCGTTTCTAGTACTTCCGTCGCATCCGCAGAAGGATTATCCGCGGAAATTTCACGCAACTGTTCCTGCGGCGTGGATGTCGCTTCCAGCACTTGCCGCACGGCCTGTGTCGTTTCGGAAGTCTGTACTGCTGCTGTCGTTTGATTTGTCGGAAACACTGCCACAGCCGCGATGAAAAGCCCGATGGCAAGCAGGGCGGTCAACCCTTTCTTCAGTCCGATCCGCTCGATAAATAGCGGATTGATCAGCACCGCGCAGCCAAGCAGCAGTGCGCAACTCAACACGCTGCCGGATAGCAACGCCAGCGCCATCAGCGCCAGCACTATGGAAAACACCCAAAGTACAATCCGAATCGCCAGTTTCAACCCGATTCCCCCTCCACAGAATGATACAAACATCTGCTGTCGTAACAGATTCATCATATCGCGTTCCAGCCGCATGACCAGAGGGTGAAAAAGGCGTATTTCATCGAATGCGTGTTATCTCCGCCGACTTAAACTATATCTGAATTTAAGTCGTTGATTGTGTAAATATTTTGTTGACATCGCGTTGTTTTACGATAAAGTTAAGAAGAGATTTTCGATAAAAGAATCTTGAATTCTCGTCCTACCTATATTTTACTTTAATAACCTTCATTCAAATCACTGATGGGAGATCATGATATGCCTCTCGAAACAAACCGTCGCCACCGTTGGATCGTCGCAATCCTGTTCATCGTTATGACTGCGGTCGGCCTACTCGTTACCCCCGACTACGGTATGCCTTGGGATGAACTGACCGAAATCCGCACGCTCGGCTCCAATGTACGCGAATATGTGGGTCTGATCCTCGGCGCGGATGCGAAACCCGCGCAGTCTTCGACCGGCATCGTGTTTCCTGATGTGACGGAAAACGTAGACATCGATCATGGCCAGTCGGTCTATTATCTCTTCTCGCCCGCGTTGTTTATGAACTATGGTGAAGGCGGCGCACGCACGTTGATGCTGCTGTGGCACAGTTATACGTTTCTTGTGTTCATGGCGGGCGTCGTTGCGATTTACTGCATCGCCTCTTTCTTGACGAAAGATTGGCGATACGGGCTCACCGCGAGTTTGTTTCTCTATCTAAGCCCGCGTTTTTTTGCGGAATCACACTACAACAACAAGGACATCATGGCGATGGTCATGATACTGCTCTGTCTTTGGTTTGCGATTCGTTTTATTGAGAAGAAATCAATTGGCTCAACACTGTTGTTTGCGCTCTTTGGCGCACTTGCGACCAATATGCGCATCTCCGGTCTCGTCTTCTTTGGTATTTGCGGCTTGCTCTATATCGTCACTGTTTCCGTAAAGCGGGAATGGAGCGTAAAGGCACTTTTGCTGGGGCTTTTGGCGATCATTGCGTTCTGCGCGTTTTACGCGGCGCTGACCCCAGGTCTCTGGAAGGATCCGATCAAATTCATCTCGTATGTTTTTTCACGATCATCAAATTTTTCCGACTGGCCGGGCTATGTGTTCTACATGGGTTTGGCGCAACGACCTGTCCCCTGGCATTACATCCCGGTGATGATCGCAATCACGACGCCGCTACTAATCGTTGCCTTGTTACTATTTGGCAACGTTGCCGCAATCGTTTCTGCTATTCGGCAAAAAGCGAAAGCGATCTTCAACGGCGAGCATAAATACTATCTCATGATTCTTGTGTTTGTTTGGATGTTCCTTGGTTTTGCGATGATTGCGCAGCCAATTCTCTACGATAGCTGGCGACACTTCTATTTTCTATACGGGTTACTGCTGCTGCTTGCAGTATACGGGCTAAAAACACTGGTCGACCTGCTAAAAGGCAAGTGGAAATGGCTCGCGATTGGCGCTGCTGGTGCGCAGATTCTCACGATGCTAGTGATTATCATCATGAGCCATCCATATCAGTTTGTTTATTTTAACGCATTGGCAGGCAGCAACCCCGGTGAAAAATATGACCTCGATTACTGGAATGTTTCGCAAATGCAAACGTTGATGAAGCTAGTCGATACCGTCGATTCTGACGAACAGATTTCGGTGACCGTATCGGATTGGTACACAGGCGATGGGTTGGAGAAAGCGTATAACATCCTGCCGGAATCGTATAAATCCCGCGTGCGTCTGATCTTTGTTGGGCAATACTCAATTGCGCGCGGAGCCGACTATTTGATGGTAAATCCGCGTGCCGTTCAACTCTGTAGTGACAAAACACTTGATCCGCGACAAAAATGGTTGTTCGCCTATGGATTAGATGTGTACCTGAGTGGGCTGGAAAAGGTGGTTTCCCAGCGTGCGTTTGGCACGGAGTTTATGGCAGTATATCAGATGCCGTAAAAACCATAGATTCATTGCGCATGAAATTCTGCGCTTCATCTTACGGCGATTATCCCGCGCACGAAATATAAAAACAAAGAGCACCACAGCGGGTGCTCTTTGTTTTTTTGGCGGAGAGTTAGGGATTTGAACCCTAGTTACAGTTGCCCGTAAACATGATTTCCAATCATGCGCCTTCGACCACTCAGCCAACTCTCCACGGCTTTTTGCTTGGACGCATTGTGTATCATACACGAATGCGCTCAAATTTGCAAGACTTTTTCGACAGTTTGCAAGGCTGATTTTTAACTTTTTCACGCCCGATTTCTTCTGTCAGTATGAAAAATCATCGTTGCGCAAAACGTTAAAAAAATCATTCCGTTCTGGTTTTCATGCGGTCGATCAGACGGTATCCTACCGGTTCAAACAACCCCGTCGTCTTCGCGTCATTTTCCGTATAACGAATCGCCCGGCCCGCACAATCCCCATTGCGATACAGCGCAAACGGCACCGGCTCAGCGGAATGTGTGCGGATGCTCAGCGGCGTTGGATGATCCGGCAAAACGAGGATGGCGTAATCTTCTCCACAACCTTCCAAATACTCAAACAAAGGTTTTATCACCTGTAAATCAATCTGCTCAATCGAAAAAATCTTTTCTTTGAGTTGCCCGTGATGCCCGCATTCATCTGCAGCTTCAATATGAACGTAAACAAAGTCTGCGCCACGCGAGAGAACATCGATGGCAGCGGCTGCTTTCCCGGCAAAATTGGTTTCATAGGTGCCCGTAGCGCCCTGCACCTTGACGACCTCCATCCCGGCGCAGCGACCGATTCCCTGAATTAGATCGACCGCGGAGATGACCGCACCACTAAGCCCGTTCTTTTCCAGAAACGGCGTCAAGGCAGGCTTTCTGCCCTCGCCCCAGAACCAGATTGCATTTGCGGGGTTTTTGCCCGCAGCAACGCGCGTCAGGTTGACCGGATAATCTTTTAATAGTTCGTAAGCGGCCTGCATCCAGCGCAATAAAAGAGCCGCATTCGCGCCGCTTGGCAGCTTCCCTGCAACAGGCTTGCCGGAAAAATCGTGCGGCGGTGTCAGCTCCGCGCCGGTTTCCGCACGGTTGAGCACGAGGCAATGCCGGTAGGAAAACCCCGGATAAAGACGCACGCCGTCACTCGAAAGTTTCTGATCGAGATACAAAACGAGTTCCCGCGCTTCTTCGGTGGAGATTTCCCCCGCGCTGTAGTCGACCATCGTCGTGTCAGCTATGTCCGCCTCTTGAGTAAGCGTAACGAGGTTGCAGCGGTATGTCACGTCCGTATCCGCCAAATCGATGTCTAGACTAGCGGCTTCCAGTGGAGAGCGACCGGAATAATAATGCACGGGATCATACCCAAACACCGAAAGGTTCGCCGTGTCGCTGCCGGGCTTCATTCCGTCCGGCACGGTTTTCACGAGGCCAAACGCGCCATCTTGAGCAAACTTGTCCATGAATGGGTGGTTTGCCACCTCAAGTGGTGTTTTTCCACCGAGCGCTTCGACCGGCCAATCCGCCATGCCGTCGCCTAATATGACCGCTAATTTCATCGATTCTTTACTCCACAAAACATTGCATTTTTTAACGCGATATCAAATCAAACGTCTCGTACACCAAAGTACTGATACAGCGTGCAGGGCATGCCGCCGTTGGTCAGTTTTCTGCGCTTGTCCGCGCGCGCGCCGTAGACCTGCTCAAACTCACGCATGCCGGAAAACACATTGACGCTCCAGCCGGGATGCGGCACAAACACACGCCGCATAAAGAGATAAAGCAGTTTTGCTTCGTCTTTATCCATCATTCGCTCGCCATAAGGCGGGTTGCAGACGATGATGCCGCTCTTCTCCGTCACGTTAAAATTCTTGATATCCTGCACGCGCCATTCGCAGAAAACGCCTGCTTTCTTTGCATGCATTTTACATAGATCGATGCTCCGCTCGTCGATATCAAACCCGCGCACATCGATCTTTTGGTTCGTCCTCGCGTCCAGCGCATTTTGCCGCTCACGCGTCCAAACACCCTGATCGAAAAACCACCAGCTTTCGGCGGCAAAGGTGCGGCCGAGTCCGGGCGCTATGTTTTGCGCGATCATCGCAGCCTCAATCGGCATCGTGCCGGAGCCGCACATGGGATCGATGAGCGTGCTGTCCGCGCGGAATCGCGAAATCTGCACAATTGCCGCGCCTAGGGTTTCCGAAAGCGGGGCTGCGACGTTAAACGTGCGATATCCCCTGCGTGAAAGCCCTGCGCCGCAGCAGTCCAGGCAGAGCGACACGTGGTTGCGCAGAATCCCCACCTCTACGATGATCTCCTGACCACCTTCCGGGATGACCTGTGTGCGGTAAGCGATTTTAAGGCTCTCGACGATTGCCTTTTTTACGATGCTCTGGCAGTCGCTAACCGAGAACAGAGTGCTTTTTGCGGATTTTCCCGTAACGTGGATATTCGTTTCCGGCTTGAGATATTGTTTCCAGCGAACGTCTTTGGTTTTCTCAAAGAGCTGGTCAAACGTTTCCGCGTCAAATTCGTCCACGACGAGCAGAACGCGCTCAGCCGTTCGCAGCCAGAGAAGCGATTTGACCATCGCCTCCACGCCGCCGACAAACGAAACGCGCGCGTCCGCCGTTTCAATGACTTCAATTTCCAGGTCTCGCAGCTGCCGGGTGACCAGCGCCTCAAGACCGAGTTTGCAGGTTGCGATAAATTTCATGTGTTCTCCTCTGGTTTCGTTTTAAAAGTTATTTTTGCATCGGCAATTCATGGTGATTGTCGATTACGGCAATTCTCAGTTTGTTTCTTCAGGCTTTTTGATAAAGGGTTCCAACTTGACGAGCGCGTTACGAAACCGCGGCTTGGTCACGCGGTAAATATCGCTGATCTCGTCCTGCGTTACCGTTTCCCCGCAGGCTAGCCTGCCGAGGTACTCCAGCGCGGCGGCAAACGAAAACTCCTGCGCGGTGGAAATGCGCGGAAACTTTTTGTTCAGGCTGTCTACATACCGCTGGAAGATATGCGCGGCTTCGGTTGCGCACTCTTCGCGGCAATTGCCGAGCATATACTGCATGAGAAGCTGCATGACGCCCTCGTAGGAAGCGGGCATCTTATAGTCTAGTTGCAGCAGGCTCACGCGTCCCTTAATCCAGCGACCGTTGAGATAAGCCATGTAGGGCTCTTTCGCCTCTAAATGCTTTAGCATGCCGAAGACTGCGCGCTTGAGCTCATCCGGCTGATCGGTGCGCAATAGAAAATCCCGAAGGATGTGCTGTGCGTTTATGTCCGCAAAGGTAAACACCAGCGAAAGCATACTCCTTTTCACCCGCAGGTCGGCAAGCGAAATTGCCCAAACGAGCAGGTCACGAAACGCAATGTCATCTTCCCAAACGCGACTGAGCTCATCGTGCGGCAACGCGAGCACGCGGTTGAGGTGGTTGAGCCGTCGAAATGTCTCCGAAAATGGCACCTGATATGGAATGATCCATTTCGCGCTTGCGCGCTTGCCAGCGGCGTCAGCGTGCTTGCATTGATTCAGGTAATACTTTGCCACGGTGTCGTGCGGATCGATGCGCAGGAGCTTTTGATAAAACGCCTTCGCCCCCTCCGCGTCGCCCTGCATAAACTTCGCATAAGCGAGTTTGTGCAACACATTCTCATCGTATGGCATCAGGTGCATCATTTGCGTAAGCGTCTTCTCCGCGTCTGCAAATCGATCCAGATCGAGCTGGAGTACCGCGATGCTATGCAGTTCCTCCGGCTCCAGCGAACGGAGGTTCACCATTTCGTCCAGCCGCGCATTTGCAGAAATCCGATTGCCTTCTTCAATATCAGCCAGCGCAAGAGTACTGTTCGCCAATACGTTTGCCGCATCCTCGCTGATGAGTTCATTCGCTATTTTTTTTGCATCATCCCGCCGATTTGCGACAAAGTAGGCGACCGCGAGTTGTTCGCGGATTTTAACCGACTTCGGTGTTTGGTCGATGCGGTGTTCCAGTTCCTCAATCGCATAGTCAATCTCGCCGCTCGCCAGCAAGGAGTGAACAAAATGGTTGACCGCATTGTCTTCATAATCATCGTCGCCCTTGAGCCCGGTGGTTTCAAACATTGCGTCGTCGTCATCGATGAGGTCTAGAAAATCTTCCGCATCGGCGGCAAAGATGCCATCCGGCTCCAGCTCAAGATAATCCTCTAAGCTGTCTGCTGCGCGGTCGTAATCCTGTAAACCAAAATAATTGCAGGCAAGACCGAAGTGGCACTCCGGCGGTGCTTCCTCAAGATCCGCCATTAGGCGAAACAAGATTTGATTGCTTTCCTCAAAGCGCTGCATCTGGCTTAAGATTTCCGCCAGCGCAATCGCGATCTCCGCATCCTCCGGGGCGTGCTCATACCCCTCGCGGTATTTTGCAATCGCCGCGATTAAATCGTTTTTCTCCAGTTCCTTTGCGCCGCGCCTCATGTAAAATGTTGCACTCTGCGTAAAGGGAATTACTTTTCCGGTCTTATTCGTCGTCATTTTCTCTTATTGTTGCGTCCTTTAGCAGCACGCGCAGGTCCTCTTCGGTAAACTGATAAATCTTATCGCAAAAGCGGCAGGTAACCTCCGCGCCGTGATCCTCTTCAATCATTTCGCTGAGTTCGCCGTATCCCGTCGAAATCAGCGCGCGTTCGATGCGCTCACGCGCGCAGTCGCAGCGGTAGAGCGGCTCCCGCTCTCCGGCAAAGATTAAATCAAACTCGCCAAACGCGCTTTCCAGCAGTTCATGCGGCGTTTCCCCCGCGTCCAACCGCTCGGAAAACTGCGCAATTACATCGCTCTTTGCTTGCAGGCGGTCGATGACTACGTCAGAGCAGCCGGGCAAAGGCTCCGCAAGTAAGCCAGCCGCCGCAAGAACTTCTCCGTTGTCCGCGCGCACGCGCACGCCAAGATAGATCAAAACAGGGCGTTGCAGACTCGCCGCATAGTAGCTGGCAAAGTCCACGGCGATTTCGCCGGAGATGAGATTGCATAAGCCAACATAAGGCTCTTTGAGTCCGAGGTCGCTCACCACGGAAAGCTTGCCACTGTGCCCTACGAATCCGCCGACGTCGAGCTTACCGAGTTCGTTTACCGGTAACTCTACTTCTGGGTTTGCGACAGTGCCTTTTACTTCCAGGCGGCTGTTACCAGTGCAGATCATGCTGCCGGCTGGTCCATCCCCTTTGATGATGGTCGAGACAAGGTCGTTTTCGCCCTTTAAGTCTGCGGACATGATGGCGGTCATCATGAGCTGTCTGCCTAGCGCGGCTGTTGCCACGCGGGAAAGTTTATGGAGTTTTCGTGCCTCGCGCACGAGATTTGTGCCGTCGATAAACGCAATGCGCACCATGCCGTTCGCCGCCACGCATTGAATCAATCGGTCTTTTTGATCGGGTCTGTATCGTAAAACATTGTTCTTCATCTAAATTTGCTTGTTTCTCTTTCTGTTATTTACTTAAAAATTGTTCTTCAAAATAGTTCAGTCGCGATTTTATACGGCAGACATTTTTCGCGCTACGAATTGGATTCGCTCGCTCTTAGCGTTTGGCGCTTCTTTCGTAAACGCGTCATACACGCCTTCAACCGCAAACCCGGCTTGTTGCAGTAGAGTTGTCAGTTCTTCCGGAGTGTGCGCACGCTGCACATGCCGCTCGTCAAATCTTGTGTACGCGCCGCGTCCATCCGGCGTAAAAAACGCCAAGCGCATCTCCAATAATCGCGCTTTTGGGTCAAAACAGTTTTGCCAGAGATAGGTGCAATCCTTCTCGTCCTCGCCAAACGTTTGCCCACCAAGGATGTGCTCGAGTTTATACGCGCTTGAGATATCGAACAAGAGCATCCCACCATTTTTCAGCGCGCGGTTCGCGCCCGTAAAAAACGCGAGAACATCCGCCTCTGAGAGCAAATAATTCACCCCGTCGCAAGCGCAGGTCACTGCGGAAACCGGCTTGTGAACGCTGATGCTCTGCAACGATTGCCGCACGAAAGCGATCTTTGCCCCCGCTTTTCGCGCCTTCTGCTGCGCGATTTCCAACATGCGCTCAGACAGATCCGCTCCCGTCATATGATACCCCGCTTTGTGCAAGCGAAGTGTGATCTCGCCCGTGCCGCAGGCGCAGTCCAATACCGTTTCACCGGGCAAAATACCGTTTTGTTGCAGCAATCCGAGCAGATACTGAGCCCAGGCGTCATAGTCGACATCCGTCATGAGTTGGTCGTAGAACGCGGCAAAGTCGCCATATGTTTGGATCAACGACATCGTCGCCCCCTCTCGCTTACCATTACGAATGCGCATACTCAATATGAATAACCGTTTTCGTTCATACTGCATTCATGCACCCTGCGCATACTTGTTCAGTTTTTTATTGTACATCAAAAAAGGCTTTCCCGCAAATATATATCTTATAAAATCGCTGATCTCATTTGACAAACCAGTGAATATTTATTAAAATCAACCTAACTATAAGAAAGGTCGCGTTCCTGCTTGTTAGGAATACGAACACAGCGCAATTATGAAACAGTACAAGATCGCAGTTGTCGGCGCCACAGGGATGGTCGGCAGAATGTTCCTCCGCGTATTGGAAGAACGCAAACTTCCGGCGTCGGAATATTTCCTCTTTGCCTCCGCACGCAGCGCGGGCACTACCGTCGACTTCATGGGCAAAAAACATACGATCCGTGAGTTGACTGAGGATGCGTTTAAAGATCTTGGCGTTGACATCGCGCTTTTTTCCGCGGGCGGCGGTACTTCCAAGATATTTGCGCCCATCGTCGCCGCTTCCGGCGCGGTGGTCATCGATAACTCCAGCACCTGGCGCATGGACCCCGATGTCCCGCTTGTCGTGCCGGAAGTAAACGCACACGCCATTCCGCAGTACAAGAAAAAGGGCATCATCGCCAACCCAAACTGCTCTACCATTCAGGCGATGGTTGCACTCAAGCCGCTTGCCGTCAAATACGGGCTCAAGCGTGTGATCTACTCGACCTATCAGGCGGTCTCCGGCGCTGGCATGGGTGGATATAGCGATCTCGAGAACGGACTCAAGGGTGAAGCCCCCAAGAAGTTCCCACATCCGATCGCGGGCAACGTGTTGCCGCAGATCGATGTGTTCCTCGACACCGGCTATACGAAGGAAGAACAAAAAATGATCGACGAGTCGAGAAAAATTCTCGACCTGCCGAACCTCCGCGTAACGGCGACCACCGTTCGCGTACCCGTGTTTCACGGACACAGCGAGAGCATCAATGTCGAACTCGAACAAGCTTTCGAAGTCGCTGATATCCGCGCACTCTGGGAGAGCACGGAAGGCCTTGTCGTTCAGGATGACCCGGAAAAAGGCATTTACCCCATGCCGATCGATGCCGCCGACACCGACCCCGTCTATGTCGGGCGTCTGCGCCGCGACTTCTCGGTAGAAAACGGGATCAATTTCTGGTGCGTTGCGGACAACATCCGCAAAGGCGCGGCAACAAACGCCGTGCAGATAGCGCAGGAACTCATTCGTCAATGGGAGGCTTAAAAACATATGTCTATCTTTCGAGGAAGCGGTGTCGCAATCGTAACCCCTTTTCAAAAAGGATCGGTTGACTTCACCGCGTTTACCAGATTGATCGAGCTGCAGATTGCAAACCGTACGGACGCAATCATCTGCGCGGCGACGACCGGCGAAAGTTCGACGCTCTCGACCGATGAGCGCTTGAATGTAATTCAGTTTGTCGTCGAGCGCGTGAACGGACGAATTCCGGTCATTGCAAGCACCGGTGGCAACAACACCGAAGAAGTAGTCAATAACAGCAAGTCTGCCGAAGCGATCGGTGTTGACGGCTTGCTCGTGGTTACGCCCTACTACAACAAGACCACGCAGCCGGGTCTCGTTCGCCATTATTACACCGTGGCGGACGCGGTAGAAACCCCCATTATCGTCTACAACGTACCTTCGCGCACGGGCATGAATGTTTTGCCACAGACGATGGCGGAACTCTGCACACACGAAAACATTGTCGGCACCAAAGAAGCCAGCGGTAATATTGAGCAGATTGTCAACATCGCCGCGCTTTGCCCGCAGTGTGACATCTACTCCGGTAATGACGATCATGTGTTGCCCATTCTCAGCATCGGCGGCAAGGGCGTCATCTCCACCATCGCCAACATCGTACCCGGCGAAATGCATGCGCTCTGCGAAGCGTTCTTCAAGGGCGACATCCAACTGGCGAGACAGCTCCAGTTGCAGCTGATCCCGATTTGGAAAGCCGCGTTCTGCGAAGTCAACCCCATCCCGCTCAAAGCCATGATGGGTTTGATGCAGCTCTGTGAACCCGATGTGCGCTTACCGCTTGTTCCGCCTTCCGCGGCAAGCATGCGCCTGATCGAAGAAACCCTAAAAGGCTACGAGCTGATTTAATCAATCTCATATAGTTCGTTTTTTGATCGATCTGAAACCTGAAAGTGTTACGAACAGATTTAACGCAACTTCTATTCTTGGAGGACTGACATGATTTCTGTGATCATCAACGGAATCTGTGGTCAAATGGGACGCGCCGTGTATGCAGCTATTCAAGCGCAGAGCGGCGCTTTTTCCACCGTAGCCGGTGTAGACCCCTTTGACTGCGCTAACACATACTCCTGCCCCATCTATAAAACGCTTGATGAGGTGCAGGAACAGGCGGATATCATCATCGACTTCTCGATTCCTGCCAGCTTACCCGAGATTTTGCGCTATGCGCTGGAGAAAAAAACTCCCGCTATCATCGGCACTACCGGTCTTGGCGAACGCGAGCTCAAGCTCATCCGCTCCGCCTCCGATCGAATTCCGGTGTTTCAAACCGGCAATATGTCCCTCGGCGTCAATTTGCAGGTTGAACTGGTTCAAATTGCCTCCTCTACGCTTGGCTCGAACTTCGACGTGGAGATCATCGAAACGCACCACAGGAAAAAGGTGGACAGCCCCAGCGGCACAGCGATGATGCTGGCAAACGCCGTAGCTTCTATTTCTCCTGACGACGAGGAACTCGTTTTCGGTCGCCATGAAAAGAACAAGCGGCGCTCGGACAACGAAATCGGCATCCATTCCGTCCGCGGTGGTACGGTCGTCGGCGAACATCAGGTTCAGTTCATCGGAAACGATGAAATCATCGAGATTACGCACCGCGCGTTTAGCAAGCAGGTATTTGCACAGGGCGCATTGCGTGCGGCAAAGTTCCTCGTCGGCAAACAAAGCGGCCTATATAGCATGAAAAACGTGCTCACCGAGCACGACGCGGCTTCCCGCCTTTTCTCGCTGGAAAATCAGGCAGTGGTCATCATCCGCTCGTTTGCCAAGGAAGACGCGTTTGCTTCCCGCGTGTTTGACGTCATCGCCGAGCACGGCGTATTTGTGGATATGATCGCCTGTTCTGAGCCGGATGAGCAGAGTTTGAGCATCGGATTCTCGCTGACGGAAACAGAACTTTCCGAAGCGCTCAACGCCATCAACGAGCTGACGCGAAACGGCTACGGCTGCAACATACGCACCCGCACCGACCTGACCAAGCTTACGCTAGAGGGCAGCGGCATGGCGCTGCAGCACGGCGTGGCTTCGCAGCTTTTCTCCACACTACGGAAAGAAAACATCCATATCTGGCTGATCACCACCAGCGAAACACGAATTGAGTTCTGCATCGATACCGTTCACGCACAACATGCAGCGGACGCGATCCGCGGAAAATTTCACATCGGCTAACCGCGCAACAAACACAAAACGCTTCCGGCAACTGCCGGAAGCGTTTTTTATTGAATAGAGTTGCCCTTCGGTTACAGTCCCTCTTTGCGCAGACGCTGCTCCTCGCCGTGGATCAAGCGCTGAATGTTTTCCGTGTGCCGCACAAAGACGACGATAGTCAGTAGTCCCGCGAGTATGATCAAAGGTAAATTTGTGATCTGAAAGATCAGCGTAGCGATGAAAAACAACAGCATTGCGGTAAGCGACATAATCGACATTTTCTTTTTGATCAATAAGATTGCCGCTCCGATCAGGATTGCCCCAATCGCGCCCAGAGGAAACGTCAGAACCGCAATGGTGTAAGACGAGGCCACGCCTTTCCCGCCGCGAAAACCAAGGAACATCGGCCAGCAATGCCCGATC
>Ga0302289_1000046_pt1 | contig 71181 bp, 49 predicted proteins | sample III_Fen_N1_2_FD_194552 | JGI IMG/M metagenome (GOLD analysis project Ga0302289, IMG submission 194552) | Peat permafrost microbial communities from Stordalen Mire near Abisko, Sweden - III_Fen_N1_2 | ecosystem: Environmental > Terrestrial > Soil > Wetlands > Permafrost | place: Sweden: Abisko... | reverse complement strand
TATGGAACAGGAACCGTTTCCATCAATGGCCCACAGAACGACATCGTCATTGACGTCAACCTCAAATCGGAAGACCGAACCAATGTGACCATTTCCTTCCTGGATGACACGGAAGTGACCGAAGCTGGTTTCATACAGTTCGTCCAAAAAAAGAAGGTCAACGATTATGAGGAAGAGGCGCTGTTCAAGAAGAAAAGGCTGACGGCTCCAGTTATCAACACGCCCAGCAATTTGACCGTCAATCTGTTTTTGGAAGCCACTCCCAATGCTGACCTTACCTTGGTCACCGACCCGACCACCGGAGATGACATCAAAGCCAAGGGCAGCGGTGCACTGCGTTGCGTCATAGACCGTTCGGATGATATCACCTTATATGGACGGTACAACATTTTATCCGGGAAATACAAGTTCATCTATCAGAATATCTTACGTAGGGACTTCAATATTCAGGACGGCGGCAGCATCACCTTTGCCGGTAATCCCTTCGAAGCTCAGGTCGACATCACCGCAAACTACACCGTCAATGCTCAATTGACCGATTTACTGGAGACCAGTCAGTTGAACAGTTTGAATTTGAACCGAAGCAACATTCCTGTGAACTGTGTGCTAAAACTGGACGGTGAGCTTCAACGGCCTGGCATCAGCCTTGATTTGGCCTATCCGAACGCGGACGACGAATTGAAACGTGTCATCAACAACGTTATCAATACGGACGATATGAAGAACCAGCAATTGGTGTTCCTCATGCTGTTCGGCCGATTCAGCACACCGACTACTTCTACCGCTCAGTCAACATCCAACAACATGTCAGCGGTTTGGAATACTGGAATTTCCACCCTTTCTTCCCAGGTGAATAAAATGGTCAACGGGGTGTTGGGGAACAACAACATCAATGTGAACTTCAACTACAAGAATTCCGTCTACGATGCGACCACACCTGGTGAATGGGGTGTCATGATGAGTGGAAGTTTCTTCAACAACCGCCTTTCCATCAACAGCAACGTGGGTTCCAGGGAAAATTTGTCTTCCTCCACTGGCGGCAATCAGTTCATCGGTGAGTTCGAAGGGAATCTCAAATTCAAGAACTCCGAAAAGTGGAGCTGGAAATTCTTCAACAGGGCCAACGACAACAAATACTTCAAGTCAGCCTTAAATACACAAGGGGTGGGTATATTGTACAAAGAAGATTTCAATTCGCTGGGTGACCTCGTGAGGAAGCCTGCCGCCATTGAAAAAAGAGAGGCCGCTTCCGAAAAAGCGGCCACCAAGAAAAGGAATAAGAAGAACAATCAATAGGCTCTTGCAAAGATTACACGGCATTCCGAAGGTTTGCCCGTAACCATGCATTTTCCAGGAGTCTTGTCCCCCGCCAAGGGTATGCAGCGGATGGTTGCCTTGGTTTCGTTCTTGATCAATTCCTCCGTTTCGGCCGTTCCGTCCCAATGGCACATCAAGAATCCACCCTTCTCAATTTCCACCTTAAATTCTTCGTAACTGTTTACCTCACGGGTGCTTGCCGTACGGAAATCAATGGCTTTTTGATAAATGTTCGTCTGAATTTCGTCCATCAATTGCTTGATGTATGCTTCGATGCCGTCGCAAGACATGGTTTCTTTGGTCAGCGTATCGCGACGCGCCACTTCCACGGTGTTGTTTTCCAAGTCCCTGGCTCCCATGGCCAAACGGACAGGTACACCCTTGAGTTCGTATTCGGCAAATTTCCAACCCGGCTTCTTGTTGTCCGAGTTGTCGTATTTCACACTTACACCCAAGGCTTTGAGGCCGGCCACGATCGTTGCGACCTTTTCATCGATGGCTTTGAGTTGTTCTTCGCTTTTGTAGATGGGCACGATGACTACTTGGAACGGTGCCAATGCGGGAGGCAATACCAGCCCGTTATCGTCTGAATGCGCCATGATGAGCGCTCCCATGAGTCTTGTCGATACCCCCCAGGAAGTGGCCCAAACGTATTCCTGCTTGTTTTCCTTGCTGACGAACGTTACTTCGAAGGCTTTGGCAAAATTTTGACCTAAAAAATGTGAAGTGCCCGACTGGAGGGCTTTTCCGTCTTGCATCAGCGCTTCGATGGTATAGGTGTCGAGCGCACCGGCAAAACGCTCACTGGCCGATTTCACCCCTTTGACGACCGGCATGGCCATGTATTTTTCGGCAAAGGTAGCATAGACCTCAATCATCTGACGGGCTTCAGCCACGGCTTCAGCCTCGGTGGCATGGGCGGTATGGCCTTCCTGCCAAAGAAATTCGGCGGTACGGAGAAATAAGCGGGTGCGCATTTCCCAACGTACCACGTTGGCCCATTGATTGATAAGCAGCGGTAGGTCGCGGTATGATTGAATCCAGTTCTTGTAGGTGCTCCAAATGATGGTTTCGGACGTGGGGCGAACAATGAGTTCCTCCTCCAGCTTGGCTTGGGGGTCCACAATCAGGCCTTTGCCATTGGGGTCGTTCATCAGTCGATGATGCGTCACTACCGCACATTCCTTGGCAAATCCTTCCACGTGTTCAGCCTCTTTGCTTAAAAAGGACTTTGGAATGAACAGGGGGAAATAGGCGTTCACATGACCCGTTTCCTTGAACATGTCGTCCAATTGACGTTGTATTTTTTCCCAGATGGCGTATCCGTAGGGTTTGATGACCATGCAACCGCGCACGGCGGAGTTTTCAGCCAAATCGGCCTTCATGACCAAATCCTGATACCATTGGGAATAATCGACGCTTCTGGAGGTAAGTTCCTTCAATTCTTTTGCCATTTCGTTGAGCTGTTAAGTAAAGAGTTAAAATAAGGCACAAATTTAGCAAGAATTGGTTGGATAGCAAAGCGGAATTTGCTAAATTCGCCTAACCAACAACGGTGCACTTGCCGGACAACCAGCCAGAAATTCGGCAATTCAATTAATTTAAATCTGTCTCATGTACGAATCCTTACTGGCCCTGGACCAAGTCAAAATCAACTTTTCTGCTGCAGGTTCGCACGTTCTAAACATTTTATTGGCGTTCATCATGTTCGGTGTGGCCCTCGATATTCGCCCGAAAGAGTTCGCCCATTTGTTCCAAAAACCCAAAGTTCTCATCGCTGGTTTGGTGGCTCAAATGATCTTGCTGCCTGCCGTTACGTTTTGCCTCGTCCTGCTTTTTTACAAGTTCCTGTCTCCCACTGTAGCCATGGGCATGATCTTGGTTGCCGCCTGCCCTGGTGGAAACATCTCCAATTTCATCTGCAATTGGGCAAAAGGAAAGGTAGAGCTATCGGTCACCATGACGGCCATCACCACCATCATGGCCATCATCACTACGCCGTTGAATTTTGCATTCTGGGGCGACATGTACATCCGATACCTGTCCAAGCATGCCGGGCACTTGTTGCAACCCATCGTGATCGAACCCTGGCAGATGTTTCAGACCGTGTTCATTCTGCTCGGAATCCCATTGATTTTGGGCATGCTTTCAGCCAGGTATCTGCCTGCGTTCTCCAAAAAACTGGCACCCTGGTTCCAGCGTTTCTCCATCGTTCTTTTCATGGCAATGATCGTTTTGGCCTTCGCCAATAATTTTGAAATTTTCGTCCATTTCATCTTTTTCGTATTCATCATCGTCTTGTTCCACAACGCTTCCGCCTTTCTGACAGGTTATTTGACCGGAACGGTGGTCAGGGCCAGTGAGAAAGAGCGACGTGCCATCAGCATCGAAGTGGGCATTCAGAACAGCGGCCTAGGGCTGGCTTTGCTGCTGAATCCCAAAATTTTTCCACCCAACCTGGCCATTGGAGGCATGCTGTTGGTCACCGCATGGTGGGGCATTTGGCACATTGTGGCGGGCTTGTCCCTGGGCACCTATTGGCACCGCAGACCTGTTAAAGAATTGGCATCATGAAGAAAATTCAAGACAAGAGCCTTGGTTACGAGTTGGTCAAGAGCATCATTCAGTTCCTATTTCCCAAATTCTTCCGACAGACTGAAATCCGTGGTCTGGAAAATCTGCCAGCCGACCAGCCGCTCATTTTTGCGGGCAATCATCAAAACGGTGTGATGGACCCGTTGGCCATCATTTTATACCAAAAGGAGCCCATCGTCTACATGGGCAGAGCGGATATTTTTCAAAGCCGACTCAACAGAGTGCTTTTGCGGTTCATCAAAGTCACTCCGGTGTACCGCATTCGGGACGGCTTTGAGAACCTGACTAAAAACGACCAGCAAATAAAGGAAGCCATCGACGTCCTTTTGGAACACAAACGACTTGGTGTGATGCCCGAAGGCAATCACGGAGAGCAACACAAGCTTCGGCCCTTGGTCAAAGGCTTGTTCCGCATTGGCTTTCAGGCTGAACTCCAGCTCCAGAACACTGCACATATCAAAATTGTCCCGGTTGGCATCGATTACAACTACTACCAACACTCAGGCTCCGACTTGGTCCTCATTTATGGCAAACCCATCGAAATCAAGGATTTCCTGCCTCTATATTTGGAAAATCCAGCCATTGGGCTGAACACGATACGCACGGCACTTGCGACCGCGCTTTCAGCCATCATGCTCGATATTCGAAGCCAGGATTACGACCGAACCTATCGCTTATGCTGCTACGGCGTCCCTGCCTACCTGGACTATTTGGCCGAGAAAGGCATTCGCACGGAGGCTGAAACCATGGCCGGACTGCGTTTTGACGCCCGAGTAGCGCTGGCAAAACTGTTTGACCGGCTGGAAACCGAAGACCTTGAATCGCTGCTCCAGATGGATGCCTTGACACTCAAACTGAACCAACTTCCCGGCTATCCGGCCGAAATCATGGAATGGATGGAAGAAACGCCAACCAAGACACACCAGTTTCTGCTGGCTTTCATCGCCGTGGTTTTACTGCCCGGATTTGCATTGAACTTGCCTTCCTGGTTAATCAATCGTTTGATTGTGAGCAATGTGGAAGACAAGCAAATGCACGGCACCTTTGTCTTCACATTGGGAATGGCGTTCAATCTGGTCGTTTACCTAGCGGTGACCATTCTTGTTGGAAACCTCCTGAGCGCCACTTTATGGCAAATGCTGCTGCTTTTATTTTTCATCGGTTCGTTGGGCATTGTCAGCGAAAAAGCCAGGCAATACCTGAGGTTACCCTTCCGAAAATGGCGATATTCGTTCGGAAAACGCAAGGCATTTGTCAATGCCTGCAAGACGGATTACCTTCAATTGAGGGCGATGATCGGAAAGATGGTTTTCAGAATGGAGTCTTAGAACGGTTTCTGGAAGCACAGTACAAAATAAACCATATCACCGCTCACGATGTTCCTGTAGGTCGGTGAGCCCTGACTTCCAGCAAAATCATGGATGTATTTCTCGATGAAAATCGGTGCGAACTTCTTGACCAATGCCGTCCGCCGTTCCGAATCGATTTCGAGCGCCAACTGAACTTGATCGTTGATGTATTGCTCATCGAACTTAATGTAATTGTATTTGGCCAACAAGTGCGTCAAAGCTGGCATGTCTTCTTTGTCACGAAAATCCGTAAATAAAAAATGTCCACCGGGTTTTAAAGTCCGGTAGACATTGTCCAAAAACAATTCAATCTTGGGGTATCGGTGCGATGATTCCACATTAAAAAGAATGTCTACGCTTGCATCGGGCAAATCTAGGTTTTGAGCATCCCCTTGCTTGAATCGCAAACCCTGGAGGTTGTATTGTTTATTGCCGAATTTTGCGGCTTTGGAATCCAAATCGATTCCAAGTGCCGAAGCCGGTTTGAATCGTTTGGTAATGTAGGCGATGCCCCCACCCCTGCCTGATCCAACTTCCACGATGTCTTTGCCCTCGATATCAACCATTTTGGCCAATCGATGGTACAACTGAATGGAATAACGGTTGACCTCCTCACTTGAATGCAACTCGATGGATTCTTCAACATCGTGATAGCCGTAATTCATGAAAAGGATTTCCTTTTTCTTGTCAACCGTATTGATGTACCAATACAAAAGTTTGAAGAAGACTGATGGAACCGCCATAATTTGAAGGTTAGGTAATTGACTTCCATCAGTAAAGATAGGTTAGTTTCTGAAAATTCGCACAAAAAAAGCACTCCGGATATCAAATTGAAACTATTCAATTCAACATCCGGAGTGCTTTTGTGCCCAGAACAGGACTCGAACCTGCACAACCTTACGGTCACTAGTCCCTGAAACTAGCGTGTCTACCGATTTCACCATCTGGGCAAATAAACTAGGGGGAAAACGCATATTAAGGCGTGCTCAGGATGAGACTCGAACTCACACGGGCTATCGCCCACCACCCCCTCAAAGTGGCGTGTATACCAATTTCACCACCTGAGCAATTCTTCTTTATACTAAAAGAGCGACCTCCGTCGCTCCTTTTGAGCGAAAAACGGGACTCGAACCCGCGACCCTAACCTTGGCAAGGTTATGCTCTACCAACTGAGCTATTTTCGCATTGGTTATGCAAACTTCTTTTGCTACCGCATGTAGCTCTCGTTTGCGGGGACAAAAGTAAGGCAAATTTTGAAAATACCAAGCGTTTGAGCCAAATTTTTCACCAAAACAGCGATATTTTTTTCAAGTCAAGCCCTCAATCCATGCGGTTCTTGTAGTCCTCATAGCCGAACGTTCTCCAAATCAGATTTTTGCCGTCAAGCGTGTGACAAACGAGCGCCGGATGCGAAATTCCGTTGAACATGTTTGTTTTGACAATGGTATAATGAATCATATCTTCAAAAACGACGGTGTCCCCCACCCTCAAGGGTTTCTCAAAGCTCCAATCCCCCATGAAATCTCCTGCCAGGCAACTATTTCCTCCCATTCGGTAGGTCGGTTTACCCGCCATCGGCTCGCTTGCACCGATAATCCGTGGTTTGTAAGGCATCTCAAGACAATCGGGCATGTGGCAGGCAAAGGAAACATCGAGCATGGCCGTGTGAACCCCCTTGTTTTCGACGATGTCCACCACGGTGGAAACCAGCCAACCCGTTTCCCATGCGAAGGCGCTGCCGGGCTCCAAAATGAGCTTGATGTGCGGGAATTCGGCTCGGAACGCCTTCAGCACCTGAATGAGATGGTCGGTATTGTAGCCTTTTCGGGTTATGAGGTGGCCACCGCCCATGTTGAGCCATTTGATGGAAGGCAGGTAACGTGCGAAGCGGCGACGGATCACATCCAGCGTTTTTTCCAGTTCGAAGGAAGTCGATTCACAGAGGGTATGGCAGTGAAAGCCTTCAATGCCTTCGGGCAACGAATCACCCAACAGATCGGCAATGACACCCATTCTGGAACCGGGCGCACAAGGGTTGTACAAATCGGTTTCCACACTGGAATATTCCGGATTGATGCGTAAGCCGCAGGAGATGGGGTGTTCTTCATAAGCCTTTGCAACAGGGTAAAACCGCTCAAACTGACTGAGCGAGTTGAAGCTGATGTGGCTGCTGTACTTCAGAAAAGTCGGAAAGTTCGATTCGGTATACGCCGGCGAATACGTGTGCGCCAAGCTCCCCATTTCCTCGTAGGCCAGTTGGGCTTCGAAAACGGAACTGGCAGTGGAGGATGGAATGTATTCCTTGACGATGGGGAACGCTTTCCACAAGGCAAACGCTTTGAAGGCGAGTATGATTTCAGCCCCAGAAGCGTCTTGCACCGATTTGATCATTGCCAGGTTCTTTCGGAGCAAGGCTTCGTCTACAACGTATGATGGCGATGGAATGTCTTTAAAATCAATCATTTGTTCAGGACAAAATGGTGAAGCGTGCAAATTTAAGCAATAATTTCTTATATCCCGAAGTCTCGAATTCAACTTCCACCTTGGCGTTGTCGCCGCTGCCCTCCAACGACTTGACCACGCCTTTGCCGAAGCGCTCGTGGGCGATGGTGCTGCCAACCTTCAATCCGGTGATGTCGGAGGCAAAACCCGCCGCAGTGCTTGTGACTACCGCTGGTTGGTGTTTTACCTTCTGAAGTGGTTTGCCGCTGGAAGAAACCGGAGTACCGTACGAAACCAGCTTGGGTGCTTCTTCGAACGTTCTTTTAGGCTGAAATGTACGTTGTTGGTACGTCTCGGCTTGCTCTGAGCCACCATACATGGGCGATTCTGAGGGATAATCCAACAAGGTCGGGTCCAGATCCTTTAAGAAACGGCTTGGTCTGGTGAAGTTGTTCTGACCGTTTCGGAAACGACTTTTAGCATAACTCAGCACACAGACGCTTTCGGCGCGCGTAATGGCCACATACAGCAGCCGACGCTCCTCCTCCAAATCTTTTTCGGACTCCAAACTGTGCGAGGAGGGGAAAATATCTTCTTCCAAACCGGCCACAAATACGTTTTTGAACTCCAAACCCTTGGCAGCATGAATGGTCATGAGCGTAATCCGCTCGCCTTCGTTGTTCTTGGATTCATCCTGGTCGGTCAGCAAGGATACTTCCTGCAAGTAATCAGTCAGGAACACCGCCTCATTCCCCTCCTCCGTGCGAGAAAGCACGAATTCGTTCATGCCACCGAGCAGGGCTTGGATGTTTTCCTTACGGCTGAGGGTTTCCGGGGATTGGTCCTCCTCCACTTCCCGTTGAATGCCGGAATCCTTTAGGAGCCTCTGCGTCAACTCAAAAACATTCTTAGAACCTACCAATGGATGAAACGACTCGATAAGCAATCTGAAACCCTCCAGTTTCTTTGCCGTACCCCCATTGATCGGCACGTTGTATTGCGGAATGTCGTTGAGGACCGCCCAAAGGCTGACCCCGTTTTGAGAAGCGGCATGAATGAGTTTCTGAAGTGTCGTATCCCCGATTCCACGCACCGGATAGTTGATGATGCGCTTGAAAGCTTCCTCGTCGGCATCGTTCAAAATCAAGCGCAAATACGCAATCACATCCTTGATTTCCTTGCGCTGATAGAACGACAGCCCGCCATAAACCCGGTACGGCAGGTTTCTTTTCCGCAGCGACTCCTCAAAGATGCGCGATTGGGCGTTGGTTCGATAAAGTATGACAAAGTCGTTGAAACTGTCGAAGGCGCTCAGCCGCATCTCACTGATTTTGTTGGCCACCATGAAGCCTTCCTCCAAATCGGAATACGCCGTCATCACCCGAATTTTCTTGCCAGCTTCCTTCTCGGAGAAAACCGTTTTTTGAATCTGCCCCTTGTTCTTGGAAATCAGGCTGTTGGCCGCATTGACAATCGTTTTGGTGGAGCGGTAGTTCTGCTCCAACTTGAAAAGTTTGCCCTCCGGATACGTATTTTTAAAGTTCAGGATGTTCTCAATGTTCGCCCCACGAAAGGAATAAATGCTCTGTGAATCGTCTCCGACCACACAAACTCGATGGTGCCGCTCCGCCAACTTCTTGACTATGAGGTGTTGGGAAAAGTTCGTATCCTGATACTCATCCACCAGAATAAATTGAAATTGCTGTTGGTAACGCTCCAAAATATCCGGGCGGTCTCTAAACAACACATTCGTCTGAAAGAGCAAATCGTCAAAATCCATGGCTGAAGCCAACCTGCAGCGGTTTACGTATCTCAAATATATCTCCTTGATCAACGGCCGTTTACCAATAATATCCTGTTTGATGAGGTCTCCGTTCGTCGCATAGGCCTCGGGGGAGATCAAGTCGTTCTTAGCGGCCGAAATCCGTCCATAGACTGAATTCACCTTGTAGATTTTGTCATCCAGACCCATCTCCTTGATGATGGTTTTCAGCAGGCTCTTGCTGTCTTGCGTATCGTAGATGGTGAATCCATTGGGAAAGCCGATGGCATCGGCTTCAGCCCTTAAAATGCGGAAAAACAAGGAGTGGAAGGTGCCCATCCAGAGCCTGGAGGCAGCCTCCGGATCGACCAGCGTGGCGATGCGCTCCTTCATCTCGCGCGCCGCCTTATTGGTGAAGGTGAGCGCCAAGATGGTCCAGGGTCTGAAACCTTCGTTCAGCAGACAGGCGACTTTGTAGGTCAACACACGGGTCTTACCAGAACCGGCACCAGCGATGACCAGTGAGGGACCAGCATTGTACATTACCGCCTCACGTTGGCTATTATTCAGATTATCAAGCAATTTATTCACGTTGAATGTTGCATAGGGATGAATTTCAAAGGTAGTCCATATTTTCAAATGCCCAAAGCTGAAATCAACCCGATACAAGAAAAAATAGATTTCAGCAATAGTTGTGTCATCAACAAAATTGATGATGAGATAGACTTATTAAGTTGACAATCGGGTGAAAAACATCGTATATTTGCTCACACCAACAGAAAAATCATTAACCTAATAAAATTAAAACAATGAGCTTCAGTTTACCGACCCTTCCGTACGCCCCCACGGCACTTGAACCAGTCATCAGCGAAAAGACCCTTTCCTTCCATTATGGCAAGCACCACCAGACCTATGTGGACAATTTGAACAAAATGGTTCCGGGCACCGCTTTTGAAAACGCCAGCCTGGAAGAAATCATCAAGACCGCACCTGCAGGTCCCATCTTTAACAACGCTGCTCAGATTTGGAACCACACGTTCTATTTCGAATCATTCACCGCTCCCGGCAAAGCCGTTCCTGCCCTTCCAGAAATCGAAGCCCAATTCGGCAGCCTCGAAGCCTTCAAAGAAGAATTTACCAAAGGCGCCATCGCACTCTTCGGCGCCGGTTGGCTCTGGCTGGCCAAAGATGCCGAAGGCAAACTCGTCATCGTTGCTGAACCCAATGCCGGAAACCCCATGACCAAAGGTCTGAAACCCATTCTCACCTTCGACGTCTGGGAACACGCCTACTACCTCGATTACCAAAACCGCAGAGCCGAACATGTTGGCAAGATTTGGGACATCCTGGACTGGGAGGTGATTTTGAAGCGTTTCTAAACAACACTACTTATAAATGGATCGGGCTTGTCTTTAAAGTAAGACAAGCCCGATTTTTTTGCAAACAAAATCCCCGCCAAATGATTGACGGGGATTTCGGTTAGTATGAATTCAAGATTCAAAGGCCTCCAAAGGAACCGATGGTGTTTTGATCCATTGCACCCAGTGTGGCAAATTCATCACCAGGACCTACTGGAGGATCCGATTCCAAATTTAGGGATATTTCAAAGTCCATCACAATTTCATTGAGTTCCGGAGCTGTATAGATGCGTTTGTTATGAAGCGTTTTCATGATGCTTGTTTTTACGATGTTTGTTAGAATACTAAAACTTTGGTCGTGAGAACATTGCCCTCATTCATCAGTTTCACCAGATAGATTCCGGAGTTCAAGGATTTCGCAACTACAGTGTTGGCGCTTGTAATAGCACCATTGCTAATTAATTGACCGTTGATGCTGTATATCTTATAAGAAGCATCCTTGCTGATTGAACCAAGATAGTTGATTTGGATCTTGTTGTTTTCATTTCTGAATGCTTTCATGTCTGCAAGTACGTCGTTCTTCAAACCAGTCGCACCAGAAGCGGATTTGAACAGGATGGAGAAACGATCGGTGGTGTTTGCCACTTCGGAAGTGAAGTTGTAAGAAGAGGCATCCGTCAAATCAAATTCCTGATTCAATAATTTATCTTTCAGAATAATCCTGGTATCCGCATCAAAATTGCTTATTTGTGAAGCTCTGATACTGAATTTGTTAGCCGATTTGGTAAAGAAGCCCAATGGCATTTCCAAATTCGGCGATACAGCATTCATACCATTGATGGCCAATTGTTCACTTCCTGCAACTGTAAAGATTTCAGGGATGGTCAAATTGTTGTTCGACATCTTTTGTGAATCGAAATTATCCAAATCGTTGGAAGCATTCGAATTAAAAGCGACGATGGCTTCATCCTCGTTCACGCCATTGGACACTCTAAGGCGCAATACTTGTTGAACTGCTTCAGACCTAAACTTGTTCTGAGTAATGTCCATGTGCGAACGCATGGCGTTGGTAAATTCAATGGCACCAGTATTGCTTTCATTGGATATACGAACCCAGAAAGCTTGCATTGGAGGAATATATGAAGTTACAGGTACACGTCCGGAAACGTCAGAGCCAATACTCAACAATGAATTGTATGTTTCAAAAACGTAATTTCCGGTTGTTGCATGCTTGGATCTGTACCATACGGTAGGATTCATGGTTGTTTTTGTTGCAGCTGACCAGTTCAAATAAGATGGATAGGGATTGCCTGCAAGGAAGAATCCGGAATGGGCGATAGCATTCGTACGTGTGAAGCTTAGATCTTTCGTTCCATCAAAAATGGTTCCAGTAAAAGTTGCAACACCATTTCCAGAAGGATTGGCTACATAACCTTGACCAACGGCCAAAACATCTTCAGCAGCCAAAGTAGGCCATGTAGCTGTTGGTTCGTTGTAACGATAAACGTCTGTGGCATTCACTGCAGATTTCGTGGCACCAGTTACGGGGCTTGAGAAATACCAGTTTCTACCGGTGGTCATGTATTGTTGTACATTGGCTGTTGTGATGGCTAACGTGCCGTTGTTCAACAAGGTCGCAGTTCCGTTGAGGTCGCTCTTGAGGTTCAAGGTTGTTGCAGTCAATGTTTTGGCTGCGTTGACCGTCAATCTAGCAGAAGGTGCAACTTCAAAAGTGGAAGTGGTAATGTTTTGATCCACTTTCTGTTCCCATGCTTTCACACCAAAATCAGGTTCCGAAGACAAATCGGAGATGTTATACAGTTCCCAGTTGTCTATGTAACCCAACGTACCGCCTCTGCCTTGCATGTTGAAGTATGTGAAACCTGCAACTGCACTGGCACCTGTGGTGAATACGTAATCAACAGGTGTCCATACACCATTGGTGGAAGGAATGACGATTTCATACGTTGCAACGGTTCCACCTGCATATGTGTTTTGGAAACCAAATTGGAAATCACCGGTGGTTTTAACCATGGCACGAACACGGTACTTGGTGTTGGGTAACCAAGAAATATTTGGTGTAGTGATGGAAGCACCGTTTACACCCACGAGTTTGGCTGAACCGTAACCGCAATAGGCTTCGGAACCGGTAGCAATTGACAATGCACCCCATGAATTGGTGAAACCAGTCAAATTATTCATATAGGGTTCAGCAATCAAATTCGTATGATCACCATAAAGAGGAGTCATACAATCGTTCTTATCTGCATAGACGTTAATGTCTTGACTGAAGGCGCCACTCGTCACATGAATGGGCTGATTGACGATTTGATTGGCAGCATCCCAAGTTGCTGTGACCACGACACCACATTGAGCGTCAGCCTTAAGAATGGTAATGTCTTTCCCAGAAGTTACGCCCGGCGCACTGAGGGTAATGCCTACTGGTGCGGACATTGCTATATCGTTTGCCAACAAATTACCACTTATCGTTATTGTTTTTGATAAGTTATTTGCGTAAAACAATAAATTGAGTGGTGAAACGCCCATGGACTCAGTTGTGTTCTCAGCTATTGCAAAATCACTTACTGCACATAACGATGCCGTACTTGATGTAGTAGTAATGTAATAAACACCAGATGTGGGTACACTAAAATTCGAGATGCTGAAATCGATTAATTTTCCAGCAGTGCTTGTAGTATCCGTTGTGGTTCCATACGTCGTTCCAGAATTATCGTTGGCGGAATTGACTCTGAACGTTAGTACCGGAGCAGTGGCAACAGAGTTCCAAGCAGCTTTACCGGTAATAATATATGATTTACAACCGATTAAGTATACAGGATAACTATATATTCGTGTTGGTGAACCATCCCAACGTTCAAACAGGATACGACCAGTATAATTGGTTGAATTATTCGTATAGGTATTACCACTTACACCAGCACCAGCTGTAATATCCATATATCTAACTGTTCCACCGACGCCTGTATTTGCTGCTCCCCACGTTAATATTGGAGTTGCATACCAACCATATACAGTTGGAACAGACATGGTTGCATCAACAGATCCGTTTGCATCCCAATCATCCAAAACGTAGTTTGAAAATCCAACCGTGTAATTGTTTGTTGTTAATCCATCATAAGAAGTAGTACCCATACTTACACTTGGTGTACCTATTGATAAGGTGGTGCCATTGTTACTAACGGTTTCAGCAGCATCAGACGGTACCCCTGTTACTGTAGAGCTACTTACATTTGCTGGGACTTTCAACGAATAACTATATGTACCACTTGAAAAAGTTGGTGTAAGATTACCAGAACTTACCGTTATATTTGAAAGTGTAGCAATGGTTATATCTGAAGTGGTTAAAGTAACTGACTTAGTGGCTGTCCCGCTTAAAAAGTTAAGTGTCGTTGAAACATTGGCAGCTTTGTCCCAAGTAACAGTTATCGCATTTAAAGCATTTGCATTTGCAACGAGGATTTTATACGTTCCGTCAAGATTGTCAACAACATTGCCTCCACTAAGAGTAATATGTGCCGGTGCAGAAAATGTCACATCTTCCGTAATATTCTGACCAGTTAAATTTATGGTTGCGGTATTTGTCGCTGTTGTCAAACTAACACTTGTTTGAGGTGCGGACAAAATTGGTACTGGTCCATAATAAAACAACTTAAAATTATCATATGCAGCCCAGTTGCAGGTAATTGGTGCTACCAATTTGAATCCTAACTGCATTGTTCCATCAGCAACCAAAGCATTGTCAACTGTATAATTTCCTGCAGCGGTTACTGCTGTACTAGCCAAATTGGCAAATGCCGAGGCACCGGTAGTTACAGCACCCGTACTTTGTTGTACAGCATGTCCAGACATGGTTAATTTATATTTTCCATTTGGCAAATTGCTGATCGTTTGGGTTAGAGAAGATGCCGTTAAATTACTACCTGATGCAATCCATTTTTCAATATAATAAGTACCATCTTTAGTCCAAGTTGGACTCGTGTTATTTTGTGTAACCCATGTACCTGTATTTGTCCAACCCGGAATAGTACTTACCTGATTCAAAGGTAAATCCTCAAAACTAGGATTCACTATTTGCGGAGTCATGTCATAATAATCACCTCCAGCATAGTTTACAATAATGCCTTCGGGCGAATATGCCGTACCTGCCAAATAAGTAACTGTTGAACTTGATGCTCCAGTAATACCTGCTGACAAAGTACCTTCTACCAAAGTAAAGTTGTCATAATTTTCGAGTTTCTGAGGTGAAACATTATAATTGGCGGTTCTTTCAAGGCAAAACCATACTGGATTGGAGGCATTAATGGTCTCAACCTTAAACGTAGTAACGTAATTATAAACAGTGACATTATCTAAGGTTGTAGTTGAACTAGTCATAGTTAAATCAGACCCCCTTTCAGTTGTACCCAAATCTGAACGAAAGGTAGCACCAAATTGACTTGACCCTGCGGAATTTGTTTTGTACTTGAACGCTAGTTTATAATACCTATTGGACTTGATGGTACCAGCGGGTATGGATTGAGTCAAGTAGCGTGCAGTTTGGTGAAACAACAATGCATAACTTCCAGTTAGAGCTGTCGTAGCACGAATAGAAGTACCAGACGAACTAGCAGCAGTAATAGCAATATTGGTGGCATTATAGTCATAACATTTCCATACGTTGTTAGGAAATGTTTCAAAACCAGGATTTTGCAGCAAATTACTTGCACTAGTAATATTGCTGGTTATATCCGTATAAACAATTTTAGTTATATCGGGAGTAATCGTTGACATATAATTACTTCCTTCAAATACATAAACCTTTCCGTTTCTTTGTGCGAAACGTACGGTTCCGGTATTCGTCGGAGTATAGGAAAAATAACCTCCAGAAACGGTAATAAGCGTTCCTGATGTACCTTGTACCTCCAAAGTAAAATCTCCAGTGACTGGTGAGATGGTAGTTGCATCAACAGACGCCCCACCAAAACTTTGCAATGGTGACAAGTACGGAATAACATTGACTGCCTGAATGCTAAACGCAGACATCAGGCACAATAGGACAAGTAGAATGCCCTTTCCTTTTGTTAAAAGTTTTTGTTTCATAAGTAGTAGAGTTAAGTAGTATAGTTGGGAATTATTTGCAATTCAAGTAGCACGAAAAAGAACATGACGAAACTATACAAATAAATGAAGAAAATACAATATCCAAGTAGAAAAATAAGTCAAAATGGTTTGTTGATAAATCAGCAAAATAAAATATATGGTGTCTTCGAAACTTCCATAACTCCAAAAATTGGCTTGTATATTGCATTTTAAGGCATTTTTAAACACTTTTTCCATAAAAAAAAGCCTCACCATGCAACATGGCGAGGACTCCTCAAATTAGTACAGAAAATTGTTGAATCAGTTCACCATCTTCAAGAAATTCGCCGGTATCGGCGTTTCGAACGAATGCTTTTCGCCCGTTGCAGGGTGCGTAAATGATAGGATGTTGGCATGCAAAGCCAACCGTTTGATGGCACACGGATGCCCACCATATTTAATGTCACCAGCCAACGGAAAACCAATGCTGTTCATCTGCACACGAATCTGGTTTTTGCGGCCAGTTTCGAGGTCCATTTCGACCAAGGAATAGGATGCTCCAACTTTGACGACGCGGTAGTGGGTGATGGCGAGTTGGCCTTCTTCGGGGTTCTGGCTAGCGTAGACTATAAGAGCCTTGCTTTCCCAGAGATACGATTTGATGGTGCCGATGCCAGAGCCGTCGCCCGTTTCCAATCTGCCTTCGACCACAGCCACATAGCGGCGTTGGTTCACAGCGAACTTCCAATTGTTCTGCATGGCAAATTGGATGTCCTGGTTCTTGGCAAACAGCATCAAACCGGATGTTTCACGGTCCAAGCGGTGAACCACAAAAATCTTGTTGTTGGCATTCTGGCGTTTTACATATTCGCTCAAGATGCTGTAGGCGGTGCGGATTTTTTCCTTCGAAGTGGCGATGGAGAGCAAGCCGGCAGCTTTGTCCACTACGATCAAATGTTTGTCTTCGTAAATTATTTTGAGTTGAGGGTCCTGAAGGGTGACCCAGCCTTTGCTCCAGCTCACGAACACTTCGTCGCCCACATTGAGTTGGTGGTCGAACTGGCGGATGACTTGCTTTTTAATGGTGATCTGTTGGTTGTGCAGCAACGACTTGATGGTGGTGCGGCTTTGGTTCTTGAGGTATTTGGCAAGGAAATCCATGAGAATCATGGGTTCGCTTACGGTCAGTTTGGTGATGGGTTTCCTTTTGGGACCGGTTTTTTCGGCCGGGTTGACAGCGGGAGCGACAGGTTTCTCGCCGCGGGGCGTCCTTGGCGCACGGACAGGTTTCCCGGATGTTCTGGAGTCGGGTTTCTGAGACGGATAGGCAGGCTTTTTGCGGGGAGAGGAAGGTACAGGCATCGTGGTAATTTTTTGCAAAGATAGGCTTTTATTTTTACCTTTGCGCTATGCTGGAAACCAACATCAAACGCATCGCCGGCGACCTTCAGCTTCCGCAGAATGGCGTCCGCAATACCCTTCAGTTGTTATCTGAGGACGCTACCATCCCCTTTATCAGCCGTTACCGCAAAGAGCGGACAGGCGGTTTGGACGAAGTCCAGATCGGTGACATCTCCGACCTTTACGACAAGCTGCGGGATTTGGACAAGCGCAAGCAAGCCATCCTTTCGTCCATCGAAGAGCAAGGCAAATTGACCCCCGAGTTGAAACGCCGCATTGACGAGTGCTTCCAGATGAACGAGCTGGAAGACATTTACCTACCATACAAGCCTAAACGCCATACCAGGGCTGAAGTCGCCCGTGAAAAGGGTTTGGAACCCTTGGCCAGGATGCTGATGGCTCAGAATTTCAGCGGCGTGGAACGTGCGGCGCTGGGTTTCATCAAAAACGGCGTGGCCAACGTGGAGGAAGCCCTAAAAGGCGCCAGAGACATCATTGCTGAATGGGTCAATGAGCACGAACGCGCCCGCCAAATGGTCCGCAACCGGTTCCGCAGGGAAGCGACTATTAGCTCCAAAGTTATCAAGGGCAAGGAAAAGGAAGCGGAGAAGTACAAGGATTATTTCGACTACTCGGAACCCTTGAGAAAATGCTCCTCCCACCGATATTTAGCCGTAACCCGCGGTGAAAGCGAAGGGTTCTTGCGAGTGACCATCACACCGGACGACGAGGTCTGTTGCGAAGACCTCAACAAGCTGTTCGTCAAGGGCGTATTCGATTCTTCCCGTCAAGTGGGTGAAGCCGTCAAGGACGGATACAAGCGTTTGCTGAAACCTTCCATCGAGACCGAATTCGCCGCCCTGACCAAAGAAAAGTCCGATGAGGAAGCCATTCGTATCTTTATTGAAAACCTGAAACAACTGCTCCTCGCTCCTCCCCTCGGACAAAAGCGCGTGCTGGGCGTCGATCCGGGTTACCGCACGGGTTGCAAAATCGTTTGCCTGGATGCACAGGGCAAGTTGGTGCACAACGAAACCATTTATCCCCATGCTCCGCAGCATGAAACGGCATTGGCCAGCAAAAAGATAGCCCATTTGGTGGAAAGCTATGACATCCAAGCCATTGCCATTGGAAATGGCACCGCTTCCCGCGAAACGGAAGAGTTCATTCAAAACATCCGCTACGACCGAAAGATTCAAGTGTTCGTAGTCAGTGAGAATGGGGCTTCCATTTACTCCGCATCCAAAATTGCCAGGGAGGAGTTTCCCGAATACGATGTGACCGTCCGCGGTTCCGTCTCCATCGGCCGTCGCCTGATGGACCCGTTGGCTGAATTGGTCAAAATCGACCCGAAATCCATTGGTGTGGGCCAATATCAGCATGATGTGGATCAGAGCAAGCTCAAGAAATCGCTGGACCAAACGGTGATCAATTGCGTGAACCAAGTAGGCGTGAACCTCAACACTGCCAGCAAATACCTCCTCAACTACGTTTCCGGCCTAAGCGCCACCATGGCGCAGAATATTGTGGATTACCGAGATGAGAACGGCGCTTTCAAAAGCCGTCATGAATTGCTCAAAGTACCTAGATTGGGGCCGAAAGCGTACGAACAGGCGGCAGGTTTCCTAAGAATTCCCGATGCGGCGAATCCGTTGGACAATTCCGCCGTTCACCCGGAACGCTACGACCTGGTGGAAAAGATGGCCAAGGACTCTAAATGCAGCGTCCTGGACCTCGTAAAGCAGAAAGAACGCAGGGCACTTATAAAATTGGAAAGCTACGTCTCCGAGCATGTTGGAATGCCTACCCTTCAGGACATCATGCAGGAGTTGGACAAACCCGGCCGTGACCCACGCAGCAAAATCGAGGTTTTCGAGTTCGACAAGACCATTCGAAAAATCGAGGACGTTCATGCAGGGATGGTATTGCCTGGCATTGTCACCAACATCACCGCATTCGGTTGCTTCGTCGATTTCGGCATCAAGGAAAACGGACTGGTGCACCTTTCGCAAATGGCTGACCGTTACATCACCGACCCATCGCAGGTGGTGAGCCTGCATCAACACGTTCGCGTCAAAGTGGTCAGCGTCGATTTGGAGCGGCACCGCATTCAATTGACCATGAAATCGGTTGATGCATAGCCTTTTGAATTTCTTTTTCACCAGATAGGGAAAAAAGGCATCATAAAATTTTTGCGTTTCTTCGATTTATCGTACTTTTGCACCCGTTCTCCAAAAACTACGAATGACTCGGTAGCTCAGTTGGTAGAGCAATTGACTCTTAATCAATGGGTCGAGGGTTCGAGCCCCTCCCGGGTCACTTCAAACAAAGCACTTACGACACGTTCGTAGGTGCTTTTTTCATGGAAAAAATGCTACTTTTGACACGTCATTCCTAATACCAACCGTATGCCCTTCAAACCCCTTCGAACCTTCCGGCATTTGCAGAACCGCTTTTGCCCGTTCAGCTATCAATATACGAGTCCGAGCGACTACCGGTTCCTCATCAAGAAGATCAACCTGTATTTTAAGATGAACCCCAGCAAAAAGGCCATATATAAGGCTGAACTCGACTATTTGAACCAACATTCCAACCCGGAGAAAAGCGTGACCATGGTTTGGCCTTACCCCTTTGTCAAGTCGTATGAGGCCAAAAACATCGACGTGTTCAAGGATGCCGCCAATGGACTCTTTTATGTGCTGCAAAACGGCAGGAAGCTTTATTACAGCCGGAAATACAACACGGTGGAGTCCGTTCAGGAAAGTTACAACAGTCTGGTGGTGGAGCAGCATCCAAGTTCTCCCCATTTGTACCTGAAGCCAGGTTTCGAAGTGGCTGAAGGCGATTTTGTAATGGATATCGGTGCTGCCGAAGGCAATTTCTCACTGGACATCGTGGAGAAGGCAGGCAAAATTACCATCGTTGAGGCGGAAGAACATTGGATTGAGGCGCTGAACGCTACGTTTGAGCCGTGGAAGGACAAAGTCGAGATCATCCACAAATACATTTCAGACACGAACGACAGCCGCTGTGCCACGCTCAAAAGCTTGGTTGGCGATACACCTGTCGATTTTCTGAAACTGGATGTGGAAGGCGCGGAATTGTCCATTCTAAACAGTTCAGCAGAGTTGTTGAAACGAAAACAAATCAAGAAATTGGCGGTGTGCACCTACCATAAGAAAAACGACGAACAAGTGTTTGGCCAATTGCTGAAGGGCTATGGTTACGATTTCAGCCAGACAGCTGGATTTATGCTTTTTGTTTATGGCCAATTGACTCCGCCGTATTTCAGAAAAGTTTTGATTCAAGCTGTCGCACGATTTTAATGCTTGCATTACTGCACAATAATTGTATATTTGTGCAGATATGAATGAATGGTAAACCAAACACCCTACTTATGAAAACAAAAATTTTCGCGTTGGTTCTTTTCCTGATGGCCTTTCAATTTGGTGCGCAGGCACAAACCAAGGCTGACCACATTATCGGTTACTATTTGACCGTGGACGACGAAACTGGAAAAGAAAAATCACAGGTTCAAATTTTCAAAGCCACAAACGGCAAATATTTCGGCAAAATCATTTGGTTGGCTGAACCCACTAAAAACGGCAAGGCAAAAGTGGATGTGGACAATCCGGATAAAACATTGCAGAGCCGCCCCATCATTGGCTTACAACTCCTAAAGGGCTTTTCGTACAATGAAAAAACCGGCGAATGGGATAACGGAACCATCTACAATCCGACCGGAGGCAAAACATACAACTGCTTCATGAAATTCGACGGCACTAAACTTAAAATTCGCGGCTTCATCGGGGCAGCTTGGATGGGTCTGGGAAAGACAGCCACTTGGATCAAGGAAGACGCTCCACGGCAGGCCAATTAATTCCAGTTCATTGTAAAACGAAATGACCCGAATCGGTTTAAAGCCGACTCGGGTCATTTTATTTTGTAAAACGGTGATTCTTAACGGAGCTTCAAGCCAACCGTAACATTCAGCGGAGTCATAGCTGCGGTGTTGTCCGTCACATTGAATCCGGCAATTTGATCGCTGAGGGGAGAATTGGTGTCGTAGGTATATCGAACGTCAACGGTGATGAAACCCAACAAATCGATACCGCCGCCTACCAACCAATCCATCTTTTTGGAATTGGTGTCAATGGTGTTGTCGGAACTCATGGGGATGGTCCAACTTGGTCCGCCCATGATGTGCAGGCTGAACAGACCCAAATTCAAAAACCGAAGGCCCAACATGACAGGAACTCTAATTTCTTGAGCAGTAGTGGCAGCAGCGGTGCCGATACCCGGTGTTGTGGTCAATGCATAGTAGGCTTCGGGTTGCAAATATAAGGTACGGCCAAACTGCATCATCACACCAGCTTGCCATTGTTCTTTCAAACGATCGGTGACCGAGGTGAAATCTTTGGGAATACCGGTTAAAATATCCGTACCGAATTTCGGACCAATCCAAAATCTGGGTTTGTGCGTCTTCTTGGTGGAGGAATACGATTGGGTATTGTCCGTTGCATTGGACTGAATAACAGTTACATCCTGTGCAAAAACTTGCATGGAAAAGACAACGAGCAATGCGCTAAGTACGATTTTTGTTTTCATTTGGCTTAAATTTTTTAGACCGTATTTGGAAACTTTCTCCTGGTTTGATAGATTTCGAAACAAATAGTTCGGTGGCAGATTGGTGTAAGTATAGCAACCTTCTTGAATGCAAAAATACTTAAAAGAATTTCATTTGCAAGAAAACCGCTTTTTTTTACAAAAAAAATGTTAGGAGAATTTATAAAGATGTTGATTCATACCAAAATAAGAGAATGCTCGTTTTTCTTTAAAAATGCGTAGGTTTGTACCTTTAAAACCATACCATGCGAAGATTGCTCGTTTTAACGCTTACCTGCCTTGCCTTGCTGGCATCATCGGCTTTGTACGCCCAAGGTTACCAAACCGGGTCCAGGCTGGAATCCATTAAAACATTGATGGTCAACTTAGATGGCGATTGGACTGCATTACCGGTATTGATGCTTGGCTCGGACAATAAGGTCGAAATCTCCTTTGACGAACTGTCGCACGACTATAAAAGGTATGCCTACCGCATCATCCATTGCAACGCCGATTGGAAGCGTTCCGACATGAGCGTGCTGGAATACATGGAAGGCTTTCCAGAAAACGATGTTGAGAACGGCGAGCAATCCGTGAGCACCCTCACCTTATATACTCATTACGCATTCTCCGTACCGAACGACAATGTCAAATTATTGATTTCAGGCAATTATGTCGTTGAAGTATTTGACAAAGACGGAAACGGCGAGGCTCTCGTGACTGCTTGCTTCTCGGTTGTCGAAAGCAAATTGCTCATCGATGCCAACCTGACTGCCACAACCGACATCGATTACAAGCAAAAACATCAGCAACTCAACTTCACGATTCGTCCCGTGGGCCTTTCCATCAACCAGCCTTTGAACGAACTGAAAGTGGTGGTTCAGCAAAACCATCGGAGGGACAACGAAGTTCGAAACATCAGCCCGTTGTCCATGAATGGGGATTTATTTCAATACGAACACAACAAAGACCTCATTTTTGATGGCGGCAACGAATACAGACGGTTTGAGATCACCACCTACAAATATCCAGGGTTGAATGTAAACCGGGTCGAATACTTCAAACCTTTTTACAATGCTGAACTGTTGCCTTCGGCCAATCGTTCGACTGGATACACTTACGATAGGGATCAGGACGGCAGGTTCCTCATACACAGTCAGGAAGCGTTGGTGGACAAGACCGGGTCGGACTACTACCTGGTCCACTTCTCGCTACCAATGGAGAATCCGGTGTTGGACGGCGGATTTTTCCTGAATGGTGATTTGGTGAACAACCGGCTGGATGCCAACAGCAAAGTGCTTTATAATTTTGACACCCACGCCTACGAAAAAACCCTGTTGCTCAAACAGGGTGCTTACAATTATCAATACGTTTTCAGGCCGACCAAGGGGGGAAGTACGTCCACGGAGCCTGTGGAAGGATCCTATTGGGAAACCGAGAACGAGTATCAGATTTATGTGTATTACCACCCTGTCGGGGAACGGTACGACCGCCTGATCGGGTTCAGACAACTTAAATCGACGTTTTAAGACTGCGGGTCTTCCAGTTTGAAACGCATGCGCCAACGGCCTTGCTCAAATTCATGGTTCAAAATTTTGAACCGGCCGATTTCGTCGGTATTGCTCACATGTGGACCAATGCAGGCGCAAACGTCGTAATCGCCTATGAACACCAGACGGATGGTTCCCTCCGTACCTTCGGGCAACTTACTGAGATCAGCCAACAACGCGGCTTCGGAAAGGGGCACCATGCGGTCGGAAACAGGCAAGTGCTGCCCGATGATTTCATTGACACGGCGTTCGATTTCAACCACGAGTTCGTCCGATGGAGCAGTATCAATGAAATAGTCGCATTTACTCTTTTTACGCTCGATGTGGCTGTTCATGGAACGCTTGCAGCCGAACATCCGAACCATGGTTTGGTTCAGAATATGCTCGGCTGAATGCATTTCGACGCTGCTGTACTCTTTGCTCACCTTTATTAATTCACCTTTATTGTTCGACAATGTTGGAGAAACTGCTCCAAACCGGGAATTGCTGATACACGGTCAAGCTGCCGATGGGAACGTGCAAGACACAAGCGTTCATGTCCACACCGTCGAAAATGGTGGAGATGTTCAGTGGAGTGGATTGTGCCAATGTTATTTGTTTAAGGCCGGAGCAGCCTGCAAATACCTTATCGCCCAAACCTTTGACGTCAGCACCCAAAGCGATGCTCATTAGGCTGGTACAGCCGGAAAATGCTTCGGAGCGGATCTCATGGACGGATGACGGGATGACCACGCTGGTCAGGTTGGTGCAATTCTTGAACGTGCAATAGCCAATTTCAGGAATGAACATGGGTAAGTTGGCGGAATTCAGATGACCGCAGTTTTCGAACGCATAGCCCCCGATTTCAGTGACCATGGATGGGATGTTGATGCTGGACAGGGAACTGCAGCCTTTGAAGGCGGCATTCTTGACAATGCGTAAGTTCTCCGTCATTTGAATGGATGCCAGGAAGGTGCAACCTTCGAACGCTCCCACTCCGATTTCGGCAATGGTGTTCGGGAAAGAGAATAAACTGGCGGGATTGCCACAAGGATAGCGGTAGATGACCGTCTTGTCTTTGTTGTACAAAACCCCGTCCAGCGAGCTATAAACGGCATTTCCTTCGGCAACGGTGATCTTGCCAAGTTTTTTGCAACCCGAACAGAAGGTCGTGAAACCCAATCCTCCAGTGATACTTGACGGTAAGGTGATTTCAGGCAAGGAGGAGCAATTGTTGAACGCGTTGCCCGCCAGTGTCGTGAGCGAATCGGGAAGAGTGATGGCGGTCAAGTTGGAACAATCGGCAAACATCTCGTTTCCAATGGCTTTCAAACCTTGTGGCAATTTGATGCTGGTCAGTACGGCACAGCCCTGAAACATGCGGTCCGGTATCTTGGTCACGGAGACCTCACTCAGGTTGATGGTGGTCAGTTTGCCCTTGGTAGCCATGTCTTTGAGTACTTTCAGGTCGGCAGCGTTGATCAGGCCGGTCACGGTGACGGAAACGACCCTGTCTCTGTCCTTTTTGCTGAGCATGGTTTCCAAATTGCCTTCGATAGCCATGTTCAGGGTGCGGTTTTGGATGTTGAACACATATTCCTTGGCGCGAGCATCACCAGTAGCGGCAAGTTTCTGGAAGGTGGGCAATTCGTCCTCGTCCGATTTGATTTTTCCATCGTACTTGAGGACGGTCAGTTTGAACAATCCTTCCTTGCTGCCCAGGGAAATGGCCTTGTTGTAAAAGACGGAAGCTTGATTGTAATCAGCCTTGTCGGACTGCTTGTCACCCAAAAGGGACCAATCGTCCGGAACCATGTGCTTTTTGGTTTCATTGGGCAACACTTCGTCCAGCAGATACACATCCTTATCCTTGAGCGTTTGGGACTCGGCGAACAAGGCGTCGTCATAGTTCACTTTGACGGAAGGCAATTTGTCCGATTTGGGCCAATCAACAATAAAGGCACGGTATTTTTCCAAGGAAGGCGTGGTGAGGAGTTCCGAATATTGGGAGTTGAAAATCAAGTCCGTAACGGTCTGTCTGTATTTGGAGGTAACGGGATAACCGGTCTTGTCAATGGCGGCCAGTATGCCTCTGCCAAGCACCTGGATGCCATCCGACGATTGCAGTTTCGACATGATCTTGTTGTCGGCCATGCTTTTGAGTGAATCGATGGAAGTCTTGTAACTGGTACAGATGAGACCGATGTTGTTCTTGTAGGGCTGAACGCTGATGGTCACAAACGATTGGAAATAAGCCTGATAGAAATCGTCAATGGTACCGTTGAGCATCACTTTGCGGAGTTGGTCGGCATACTCGATTTCATTTTTCCAGGAATCAAGTTCCTTAGGTTTCAGTTCGGGACGCACTTTATCGAACTTTTCGGCCTGTCCTTTCAGAATGTATTCGAACAGATTGTCTACTCTACCGAAACTGACTGCGTTCACGAATGTGCTTGAACAGAGAGCTGCAAGCAGGATTGCAAGCATTGCTAGACGTTTTTTCATTGTATTTTGAGTTTGTTTGCGCTTAAGTAGGATAACATCTGCGAATATGCAACAAATTTTTAATAATTGAATCGGATGTTTGCCAAATCTTTACGTTGAGGGAGCAAAAAGTTTGCTCATGGCATTCAGGTTCTGGTCGCTCAAATGCTTTCTGCCTTCGGCTGTGAGCAGCGTCTCCAATACATCCGGATAAGCATGCTCAATTTTGCTGCGGACCATCTTCAACGTGCTGTTCATCATGCCGTTGGTCTCATTGAAGTTCTCAGAAAGCAGGGCGAATGCGGAAGGAAGCCAGCGTTCGGGAAACAAGCCTTCGTGCTTGCCGCCTTTGCGGAAGTTGTTCAGCACTTCAAAGACAAGTTGGATGGCTGCTTTCTGTCCCTCGGTCGTGTCGATGTTCGGAATTACCCGCGTCAGGGCCACTTTGGAGGGTACGATAAGCGCCGTGGTATATGGGTTCTGGTTGTTGTAAAGCATGATTTGCTCGATCACTGGATACAGCGTGGTGATGGTTTCCTCAATGCCCTCTGGACTGTATTTTTCGCCGTCACTGCCAATCAAGAGGCTTTTGGAACGGCCGTAAACGCTGAGAAAACCGGCATCGTCCAGGGAACCAAGGTCACCGGTGTACAACCAGCCGTCCTTGATGGTGCGAGCGGTTGCCTCGGGATTCTTCCAATAGCCTTTCATGACGTTTTCGCCACGAACGGTAATTTCGCCCTTTTCGCCTTTGGGCACCGGGTTTCCGTCCGGATCCCTCAAAAGTAGCTCCAAATTGGCGACCACTTGACCGGAAGTGCCCAGCTTGTGGTTTTCAATCATGTTGCACGAAATGACCGGTGTGGCTTCTGAAAGGCCATAGCCTTGATACATGGGAATGCCTGCCGCGTACCAGAATTTCTGCATTTCAATGTCGAGATACGCGCCGCCGTCCACGAAAAATTCCAACTTACCGCCCAAGGCATGACGCATTTTGGAAAACAAGATTTTATCGAAAATATTGACTAGAGGTTTCAGCAGCCAAGTTCCTTTGGAACCTTTGTTCCAGCCTTCCTGGTTGTAGGCCATGGAGATTTTCATGCCCAAATGAAACAGTTTGACAGCCGTGGGACCTTTGCTCAAAACATTCTGCTCGACACTGTTCTTGAAGGTTTTTGCCAACGCGGGAACCGTCATGATGACCTGCGGCTGGAACTCCTTCATCGCAATGGGAATGTTCCGGATGCTTTCAATGAAGGTCTTGCCCACAGGCACTGTAGCCAGGCTTCCGCCAACGGACATGAAGAAATAAAGGCCGGTCACGTGGGCGAAACAGTGGTCCAAAGGCAAAATCAAAAGGGTACGGAAGAACTCGGGAATCTGCACCACCGAAAGGCATTGGGCCACATTGGCGGTAAAATTGCGGTGCGTGAGCATCACGCCCTTGGGGTCGGCGGTCGTGCCGGAAGTATAGGTGATGTTGGCCAGGTCGTCCCCTTCCACGGTAGCGGCCACTTCATCCAGATTGCCCGGATGGTCGGCGTTCCAGGCATCACCGAGGTGAAACAAGGTGTCGAGCTCCATCTCCCCTTCCTCCAGCTCGCCGGGCACGTCGCCGAAAATGATGACCTTTTCCACGGTTTCCAACTTGGCACGTATGTTCCTTATTTTAGCGACTTGTGTGCCTGAAACCAGTACGAATCGGGCTTCGGAATGATTGAGGCGGAACTGTAGGTCGAAGGCTTCCACCAATTTGACCGAAAGTGGTACGTTGACGCCCCCGGCAAACAAGATGGCGAGCTCGCCGATCATCCAGGTGCCTGAGCCCTCGGCCAAAAGAGCCACGCGTTCGCCCTTGCCCAAGCCCATGGCCAGGAACCCGGCGCCCAGGCGGTGCACCAAGACATTGACTTCGTTGTAGGTGGTGGAACGGAATTCTGTGTCGCGCTCCCATAAAAAAGGATTCGGACCATAACGGGCCACGCTCTCGTTGAACAGGTCGATCAGGGTTTTCTTTTTCATGGTTGACTTCTGCTAATTCAGGGATTTCAAATTGTACTCGCTGAACGGGTTCTTGCCCTCGGCCGTCATCAATAGGTTCAATTGGTTGGCATAATGCTTTTCAATTTTTCCGCGAACCATCTTCATGGTGCTGTTCATCATCAGGTTCTGTTCGGTAAAGCCTTCAGGCAAAATAGAAAAAGCGGCTGGAAGCCAGCGTTCGGGAAACATGCCTTCGTAGAGGCCACCTTTGCGGAAGGCATTGATGCACTGCTGAATAAGGGTTGCGGCAGCTTGCTTGCCTTCGGGACTGTCGTAGTTGGGAAGGGCGCGCTTGAGGGCTTCCTTGCTGGGTACGACGAGGGCCACGGTATAGGGGCTTTGGTTGTTGTAGAGCATGATCTGGTCGATGTAGGGAGAAAGCGTCACCATGGATTCCTCAATGCCCTCGGGGCTGTATTTCTCACCATCGCTGCCAATCAAAAGGCTTTTGAAGCGGCCGAACACGTACAGGAAGCCGTCTGCATCCATGCAGCCGAGGTCGCCGGTGTACAACCAGCCGTCCTTGACGGTGCTGGCGGTGGCTTCCGGATTCTTCCAATAACCGGCCATGACGTTCTCGCCCTTAATGACAATTTCGCCTTTTTCGCCGACAGGAAGCGGATTGCCTTTTTCGTCTCGGATGGTCATTTCCATGTTGTTGACCAAATAACCGGAAGAACCCAATTTATGGTGTGCCGCGCCATTGGAAGAAATCACCGGAGTAGCTTCCGACAGGCCGTATCCTTGATACATGGGTATGCCGAGCGCATACCAGAACTTTTGCATGTCGATGTCCAACAGGGCGCCGCCACCGACGAAAAAGTCCAGTTTGCCACCCATGGCGCCACGGAGTTTGGAAAAGATGATTGTATCGAATAGGTTGACCAAGGGTTTCAGCACCCAGGTGCCTTTGGTGCCTTTGTTAAAACCCTCCTTGTTGTAGGTGATGGCCACTTTCAGGGCAAAATTGAAGAGTTTTTCGGTGAAGGCGCCTTTTTCACGCACCCCTTTTTCCACATTGCCCTTAAAACTCTTGGCAAGTGCGGGAACGCTGAGCAATAGACTGGGTTGGATCTCGCGGATGGACAACGGGATGTTCTTGAGGTTCTCAATGGGCGTTTTTCCGAGTGGTACGGTGGCTATGCTGGCGCCACAGGCCATGAAGCTGTACATGCCGGCCACGTGGGCGAAGCAATGGTCCAGGGGCAATATCAGCAGTGTCTTGTAATGGGACGGAATGTCCATCAATGACAAGGATTGCTCCACATTCGCAGTATAATTACGGTGTGTCAGCAAAATGCCTTTGGGATCGGCGGTCGTTCCGGAGGTATATGAAATATTGGCGTAATCGTCGTTCTGGATGCTGTCGGCTATTTTTAGGAGTTCGCCCGGATGCGCTGCATGGTAGGCATCGCCGGCTGCATAGACTTCGTCCAAGGTAATTTCATCATCGACCAACTCCGCTTTGACGGAACCGAACACGATGATTTTCTCCACCGTTTTAAGTTCACTGCGAATAGCCCTGAGCTTGGGTAATTGGGTGAGGGAAGTCATCACAAAACGGGCGTCGGAGTGGTTCAGGCGGAAAATCAAATCGCTGGATTCGTTGAGTTTGACGGACATGGGGACATTGACGCCTCCTGCGTGCAGGATGGCAAGCTCTCCAATAACCCATGAATTGCAACCTTCTGACAATAAAGCCATTCTATCACCTTTCTTCAAGCCAAGGTTTAACAATCCCCCACCCAATCGATGCACCAATTTCTGGGTTTCCAGAAAGGTGGTTGGCCTGAATTCAGTATCTCTTTCCCAGAGATACGGGTTCGAGGAATAACGCGTTACGCAGTCGTTGAAAAGATCAATGATCGTTTTTTTCTTCATGGCAGTACGGTTTAGAAATGAGGTCTGGTTCAGATGCGAATCGATGCGTCAGCTATTTTTTTGCCCGCTGCGAGGGCTTTCAGATTCAAGGCCACGATGTCTGGACCCTTACGTTCAAATATGCGTTTGATACCGTTTTCAATTTCTTCGTAGGCGATGCCCAGAAAAGGCGTGGCCGCACCCAGCATCACCATGTTGGCCACCCGGATGGAACCGACTTCCTTGGCTATCTGGTCCACATCGAAAACGACCTTGTTGGGGACTGCGTCCAATGCTTTTTGCAGCTCAGCGGCTTCAGGATAGTTCGTTATGTTGATAAGCGGTGTCGAATTGGTCACCACCCAGCCGTTCGGTGCCAAATAAGGCAAATAACGCAGGGATTCCATGGGTTCCAGTGAAAGTATCAAGTTGGCTTTCCCCTTGGAAATCAAATCCGAAAAGATGGGTTGATCTGAAATGCGCAGATTCGACTGCACGTCTCCCCCACGCTGGCTCATGCCATGGACTTCGGCCTGTTTCATGTACAGATTCTGATGAACGGCGGCTTCTCCGATGACGGCGGCGATGGAAAGGATGCCCTGGCCCCCTACGCCCGATAATATGATGTCTGCTTTCATGCTTGTTTCTTCTTTTTTCCGATGGTCTGAATGCACTCCCTGCGTGGAATGATGACGGAGGTGCCTTGATATTCCATTTCGTCCCGAATGACGCGAACCATTTCGTCGTGGTTTTTCTTCAAGGGCACCAACACATGCAAATGTGCCGGATCCACTCCGAGCCCAAGACAGATGGCCTCCAGTTTTCCGGTGCCGGACGAGTCCTGACCACCCGTCATGCCCGTCGTTTCGTTGTCGGAAATGATGACGGTGATCGGCGAATCCTCATTGATGGCATCCAATAAAGAGGTCATGCCTGAATGCGTGAATGTAGAGTCTCCGATAACTGCGACGGGATACCTCAACCCAGCGTCGGCAGCCCCCTTCGCCATGGTGATGGAAGCGCCCATGTCCACACAGGTGTCGATGGCTTGGAAAGGTGGCAAATAGCCCAGCGTGTAACAGCCAATATCGCTGAACACCTTGGATTCATCGGCCTTTGAGGCCACTGCTTCGTTCAATGCCTCGTACATGTCGCGGTGTCCGCAACCCACGCACAAGGAAGGTGGACGCATCTTGACAACCGCAGGAACAGGCTGGTTTTCGGGTATTTTAAAGCCGAACGCCTTGCCTACGATATCGGGGTTGAATTCGCCCGCACGAGGCAGAAATCCATCCTTTCGACCACGCACTTTAAGGCCGATTCCGAGCAAACCTTTCAGCGAATCCTCGATCAAGGGATAGCCTTCTTCCAAAACAACCAGCTCCCAACATTTGGCAGCCATTTTACGAAGAATATTTTCTGGAAGTGGGTATTGCCCAATTTTCAAGACCGGGAACGGACAACCTTCCGGGTAGTTTTCCATCAGGTAATTGTAGGCGATGCCGCTGGCAACGACGCCCCTGGATTTATCCTCACCGTCGGTGAAACAATTGTATGCGGATTCTTCGGAATACTTCAGAAATTGCTTTTGGGCCTCCAACAATTTTTGGTATTGCACCCTGGCGTTGGCCGGCAACAATACAAATTGGCGGGGATTTTCCGAGAAATGGAGCTTGTTTTGTGGCAGCTCGGGGCGTCGCTTCACACCGGAACGGGAATGTGCCAGACGGGTCGTGATTCGCAGCATCACGGGCACGCCGCAACGTTCCGATAATTCAAAACCTTCGTAGACCATGTCGTAGGCTTCCTGTTGGTTGGTAGGCTCCAAAATAGGTATCAAGGCAAATTGACCGAAAAAGCGGGAATCCTGTTCGTTTTGGGAGGAATGCATGGAAGGATCGTCTGCGGCGACAAAGACCAACCCACCGACAATGCCCGTCACCGCTGCATTCATAAAGGCATCGGCAGCCACGTTGACCCCTACGTGCTTCATGCAGACCAAAGCTCGCTTTCCGGCAAAAGACATGCCGAGTGCTGCTTCCATGGCTGTTTTTTCATTGGCCGACCATTTGCAGTGAATGTGGTCGGTGCCCGATTTGGGCGATGATTGGATGTATTCGGTGATTTCCGTCGAAGGTGTCCCCGGATACGCGTAAACACCGGAAAGACCAGCATCCATGGCTGCTTGAGCGATGGCTTCGTCCCCCAGTAAAAGCATTTTCTCCATAGTATTCAATTCAATTATCGCATGATTCCATTCTTGTTCAGTGCCTGCCTGTATTTCACCGCATTGGCTTCGTGCTGGTCGAAAGTGGTGGCGAAGGCGTGGTATCCGGAGAAATCATCCTTGGCACACATGTACAGGTACGAATGGCGGGTGGCCTGCAAGGTGGCATCTAGCGCTCGGATGGACGGGATTCGGATGGGCCCGGGGGGCAAACCAATGATTTTGTAGGTGTTGTAGGGCGAATTGATGAGGGTATGTTGCCTCAGAATGCGTTTGATGGTGAAGTCGCCAACGGCAAACTTCACGGTGGGATCGGCCTGCAACGGCATGTCGATGCGCATACGGTTCAGATATAAACCGGCTACTTTGGGCATTTCGTCGGACTGTTTGGTTTCCTCCTCCACGATGGACGCCATGGTCGAGACTTGTGCTTGGGTGAGGCCAATCTTGGAGGCTTCCTTTAATCGGGTTTCGTCCCAAAAATACTTCCAGGCCTTGACGAACTTGCCGCGCAGCTTGTCGGGGCTGATGTTCCACCAAACTTCGTAAGTATCGGGGATAAACACGCACATGTAATTCTGTTCGGTGAGCTGCAGGGAGTCGCGCCAGGCGGGCTCGCGGAAACAGTTCAGCAGGGTCAAAGAGTCGGTACTCAGTTGCTTGGACAGTCGGCCGGCCAGTTCTTCCACGGTTCGCATGTTGTTGAAGGTGAGTTTGACAGGCGTTTGGAGGCCTGAACGCAATACCCGAACGATGCGGAAGGGAGTGACTCCAGGCTTCAAGGCATACTGTCCTGGCTTGACATTCGACTTGTAATCCATCAGGTTCAGGAGGAATTCCAAGCGTTTGGTCGATTGCACGTTTCCGACTTTTTGAAGCTGTTGCAACACCTTTTCCTGAGTATCACCCGGATAGATGTCCAGATAAGCGGTTTGCTGCAGGTCGCAGGGCGATTTCAGCAGCATGACATAAAGCCAACCCACGATGAGCAGGCCGATAGCGAGAAGGGCCCAAAATGCCGGACCTTTGGTTTTTAGTTTCATAAGGACATTGTTTTGCTACTCCAAAAGTAGCGGTTTTTTTCCAAATAAATCACGGGGTAATGTTTGGTGGGTAAAAAGACTTTTCTATCTTTGCACCGCAAAACGCGAATTAGCTGCGCTCCGGAAGGATGGGTGAGTGGCTGAAACCACCAGTTTGCTAAACTGACGTACTCGTAAGGGTACCGGGGGTTCGAATCCCCCTTCTTCCGCGCTTTGAAAACAGAGGATATCTTCCACCGAAGGTATCCTTTGTTCGTTAAAAAATGGACCGCTTAACAAAATTAAACTGTATGAAGCACCTTTTAAGATTTTTGCCCGTCCTGGCTGTCCTTTTGACGGCATGCGATAAGGAAGCGATTACGCCCTCGGGCACCATCACCCAAGTCTCCCATCCATTTTATACCGATTATTTTCAGGTCCAGGTTTCGGACGGCATTCAATTCAACATCACGCCTTCCGATTCGGACAAGGTTGTCATAGAGACCGACGACAATGTACAGGCTGAAATCTACGTCAAGCAGATCGGAAACATCATCTACATCAACCGCAAGGAGGGCAGCGACGTCAAATGGGACCAAACCACCGTCAAAGCCCACATTTTCACGACGCAAACCATCTCCACCGTCCAGGCGGGCAACGGTTCCACCGGCACGTGCGATTATACGCTCTATGGAGAGGGTGGTTATATGAAGATTTTGCTTTCTAGCGGCAGCACGTTCACCTCTTCGGTCAATTTGACGGGCGGAAGCCTCTGGGTAGAACTTTCGGGCGGCTCAACGGCCAATCTGAGCGGTAAGACCAAGGAAATGCGACTGCTTTCGGAAACCGGCAGCACGCTCAACGCCTACAATTTGACGACGACCAACCTCATCCTGCAAATCTTCTCGGGTGGCTCCACCGCCTACAACACGGTGACCGATAAGATTTTTGCCGTGGAAGCCAAAGGAGGAAGCACCCTGTATTACAAGGGAGCAGCGACGATCAATCCGAATTCCACCTTCATCGAAGGTGCATCGGCCGTTCCAGTGAATTAGACTTTGTGCTTTTTTGTGAGAATCAGTACGAAAAGCATCAATGCGGCCAGCAACGACATCGCGCCGCCAAAATAAAAGGGCACATCCGCATTGACCTTATCGTACAGAATTCCAGCCAAAAGACTGGCAGGCAGCAAGGTAATGCCTATCAGCGCGTTGTAGATGCCCAAACCTGTCCCTTTCTTGTCCGAATCCACCAAATCGGAGACAAACGCCTTTTGCGTTCCATCCGTCATGGCTGAATACAGTCCGTAAAGTGCAAAAAGGCCCAGAAGGGCTTTCACGTCGGTGGACCAGCCGAAGCCGAAATAAACAACGGCGTACAGTAAATACCCCACAGCCAGCAATTTCTCCTTGCCGACTTTGTCCGACAAGATGCCCATCGGTACGGCCAAGGCCACCGAAACAACACTGGTGATGAGGTAAACCAGTGGAATGAAAGCCACCTTCACTCCTATTTCATTGGCCTTGACCAGCAAGAGTGCATCGGTGGAATTCCCAAGCGTGAAAATAAAAATGACCGCCAAAAAAGCGTAATACCGTTTGGGAAACGATTTCAGCCCACTCCAAACAATGGGTTTTTGCTCCTTTTTGGCTTCTTTGACGCCAAAAATCAGGGTGAGTATGCCGAAAAGCGCCGGAATGCCGGCCAACAGGAAAATAATGCGAAAGTTATTAGGCAGCAACAGTAAAAACAGAAAAGCCAGAATGGGGCCGAGAATGGCACCCATGTTGTCCATGGCTTTCTGCACCCCAAAGGCTTTTCCGGTTTCGCCATTCACGACTGAACCGGCTATGAGGCTGTCTCTGGGTGCGGTTCGGATGCCCTTGCCCACCCGTTCGGCAAATCGAAGGTAAAGCACCTGTATCGGGCTGACTACGAGCGCATAGAAAGGCATGATGAGCGAGGAAAGCCCGTAACCGATGAGCATGAACGGTTTGTTCTTGCCCATTTTGTCGCTCCAAAACCCTGAAAACGTCTTGACCAGTGCGGCGGTGCTTTCAGCAATGCCTTCTATTAAGGAAAGGCTGGTTTTGGAGGCGCCGATGGACAGCAGGAACATGGGCATGACGGAATACACCATTTTCACGGACGTATCGGTCAGAAAGCTGGTGATGCCCGTAAATAGGATGTTCTTGCTAATGCCCTTCATGATTTAAAGATAGGTGCTTTGGATGAATCGAAGTTGCTGCTCGAGCATGCGCACTTTGGGCATGCTGAACCCTGCCTTTTCGGCCGCTTCCAGGGTTGCGGTGTAAATTGCGTCGATTTCCATTGGCCGCTTGTGGTCGAAATCGAGCCGCATGCTGGGTGCGTAGGGTTTCATGTCAAGGGTATATTCCAGCATGACTTGGGCAAACTTCTCGCTCACGTCCACTCCACAGGCATTGGCCGCCCGAATGACTTCGAGCATGAGTTCCTTGCAAAGTTCATAGGTGGCTGGATGGGCCATCAAATTGGAAGTCAGGGCGTTCATCACCACGGTGAGGCCGTTGTAGGGCACGTTCCAGACGAGTTTTTTCCAACGGGAGGCCAGCAGGTCTTCGGAGAATTCGGCTGGTACGCCTGCCGCTTCAAAATCGGCAAGTACCTGTTGAAGAAGTGGCCGATTATCACCCTGATGGGAACCAATGGTGATTTTTCCATGCTCGGAATGGATAATGTACCCAGGTCCGAACTTTCCGGAACAGATGAAGCCCAAACCGCCGGCCAGATGAAGGTTCGGGAAGTCTTCGGCGAGTCGGGCTTCGTTGCCCAGACCGTTCTGAATGAGGATGACGGTGGTTTCAGCCCCGATAATTGGAGGCAAGAGGCTTTTAAGCAGGCCGTTGGAGGTAGTTTTGAGTCCGACCAAAACAACGTCGCACACCGGCATGTCCTTGGTATTTTTGTATGCATGGACGTTTTCCAGATGGAAATTACCGAAGATGGAATCCACTTTCAAACCATGGTCGCACACATATTCATAGTCGCTATTGAACAGAAAATGCACTTCCTGACCCGAATGGGCCAGCATGCCGCCGTAAAAACCACCGATGCCGCCCGTTCCGATGACACCGTATCGCAAATTGTTCATGAGATGTAATTTTGTTGTTGCAAAGGTACAACGTTTGCGGCTTCATCACGCCTTTGGGCATAGAAAAAGGTTGCCCTTTTGAGACAACCTTTTCTGCTTTTTTTGGAGGTACCTGGCGGATTCGAACCGCCGTAATCGGTTTTGCAGACCGGTGCCTAGCCACTCGGCCAAGGTACCATTTTCTTGTTTTGCGGGTGCAAAGATAGGGATATTTTCGGGTTGGACAAGAGCCTCCAGCACTTTTTTAGTGTTCAAAAACGACCATTTCCGAGATGCTGCGCTTGAGCGGGTGAATCACCACGTCCACACCGAGTTGGATGCCCTTGCTTTCGAAGTAGGCTTCGACTGTTTTTTTGGCCAGTTCCGGGTGGTTGTTGTCGTTGCTCAGGTGGCAGAGGTAAATGTACCTGAGGTTCGAATGCCAGTTCTCGGCCAAAAATTCGCCGGCGGCGTGGTTGCTCAAATGACCGGTGTCGCTCAGGATGCGCTCTTTGAGATAATACGGATAACGGCCGCCCTGCAGCATTTCGTGGTCGTAATTGGCTTCCACGATGGCGATGTCGGCTTCGGCAATGTATTGCTTCAGGGAATCATTGACCAAACCTAGGTCGGTGGCCACCAAGATGCCATGCTCCCGATAGCGGATGAAAAATCCGGCATTGTCGGTGCCGTCGTGCGAAACCGGAAAGGATACAATTTTGAACTCGCCGATTTCGAATTCGACGTTGTTCTCGAGGAATTTGCGACTCCCCACCAATTTCTGCGTCATGCCGTAGCTGTGGTCCATCCCGTCGTGCGTCCTGGCCGTGGCATAAACGGGAATGTTGAACTTTTCGCCCAGCGTTCCGACCGATTTGATGTGGTCGTGGTGATCGTGCGTAATAAATATGCCCAGTATTTGGCTGAAATCGACACCCACCTGACGAAGTTCCTTTCGGATGGTCCGGGAGCCGATGCCAGCGTCGATGAGGATGCCCTGCATGGCATTGCCGAAGAAATAGCAATTGCCGCTACTTCCACTGCCCAGGCTTAAAAAACGTAGTTTGTCCATGTGTCGTCTTGAAAGTGCAAAGGTAGTCATTTTAACGGCACCTTTGGATACCGACCGTCACTTTCCGACTTTGATGAATTTGACGGATTCGTTGATGGAGTTCGATTGAATGCGGCCCAGAATCAAACCTTCAGGCAGTTCCGACACATTCAGGGTATTGACGCCGCCGTTCAGGTTCCACCGGCCCAGGCGGGTCCCAGTACTGGAGAAAAGTACCATTTCAGCCTTGATGGCATCATCTGGTATATTGACATTCAGCATGTTGCTCACTTTTGTGGGGTAAAAGACACATTTATGTTGCTTTTCCAAATGGGTTTCAGCCGGTATGAACGATTCGAGCAGGAAAGGCTGCCCAACCATGTAGGTCGTGGCGGTTGCAGTGATGACCCCGGTCTTGGCGATGGACCAGAAGTACGTTCCGGAATTGCCGCCGCGTTGAATGGCGTAACAGCTGTTGTCCAGTCGGTGAAAAAGATTGAACGTGTGGTAAGGCGGCGAATAACCCGATCTGGAGATGGTACCGCTGGAATTCAAGAATATCGTGTCGGCCACGTAGGAGGTGATTTTGAATCGGTTGGTCGTGTCTTTGGTGATTTTCCAACACTGAGCGTTTTGGTCGGTGGCGGTTTGCCCCTGCGCCTTGAACTTGGGCACGATGCTGCCGTCGTAGGTCAACAACGTATTGTCCACGGCATTGTGAATAAGGTAATAGCCGTCGGGCAAGTCGTTCAGCACGTAATTGCTTGTTTGAACGGAGTCCGCAACCGCCTTGGAAAGGCTCATGACCGAATCCGACTCGAAGTGGTCGTAGGGCTTGTTGATGTCGTAGTTGGGATTGCTGGCCAGCGTGCTGATGGAGTTGTTGAGGATGTCGTAGCGGGTCCGGAGGTTGTTCCAGTCGCCTTTAAGCGTGTTGAGTTGCGCCACAGTGAGGTTGCCCGACTTGTCCTTGCGGGTACGCTTGTTGTTCGCAGTTTCAGGCCATTGCAGAAAGGTTCCGGCGACTTCGGGCCCAGTCACGGCATCGCCCGTCACCAAATAGCCCATGTACTCCCCATCGCCTCCAGCCACGCAGGTGCCGCCGATTTCGCAGGTGTTGTCGCGTTGCCATAGATTCCCGCAGGCAATGGCGTCTCCGTACACTTTGGTGGTGACCAGGTAGGCATTGTCGGTGACGAATGCGTTTCCATACACGCTCGAATTGTTGAACACGCGGGCACAACCGGCCACAACAGCGTTCTGATATACAGTGGCGTTGCTAAAAACCATCGCATTCTCGCGAACCCTCGCATTACCATAAACTTTGGCTGAACCCTTCACAATGGCATAATCCTCAATCCGGGCAGAATCGGAAACTGTGGCCGAACCCAGCACTTTGGCATTTGGCCCAACATAAGCGGTTGCAGCCACTTTGGCGGTGCTGGCCACCCAGCCTCCACCGTTTGGATGCGGCGCGCCGGTGGTCTTTGCCCCTTCAAAACCATCGTTGTACCCCATGGGCAACGCATTTTCGAACCGAAGCTCGTAGGGATACCGGTAATATTTTGGGAAACCTGCTTCCCAAGTATAATTGTGATTGGCGTTGTGCTCCGTCGGGGCACCGGTCACCACCAGCCAAATTTCCTTGTCGGTTGGAAGCGTGGTAAAAGTGACCGCGGCATCGGCTTCCGCATGCAATGCTCCGTAACGGGGCACGCCATTGGCTTGTACGGTGACGAATCCCCAACGCCAACCCGATTTCTTATAGGCGTCGTCCACTTCGGCATGTCCTTTGAAATGCATCTTGAACGTGTAGGAACCGTCTGCATTGGCCACTTGCGGAAACAATTGGATGGCGTTGTAGCCGTAATCCTGGGGCGCCTGACAATCCTGAACGGTAAAATGCAGCTTGCTCAGGTTCACGGCCTGTAAAATAGTGCGGTGCTTCTTCATCACCGTGTTCCATGGTTCCACATTGGTGGCCAGGTCGGTATTGTATGTGAGCCCGTTCACCATCGTCTTGTAATACAGGGCGTTCGTCCCGATCTTATAATCCCAGTTGATGTTTTTCATGGCTGTTTGTCCCATGAAATCGTTCAGTTGCGCCTGGTTGTTGTTAAAAAACATGCGCCGAGTAGTCACCATGGGGTGTTCGGATTGCAAGTTGTTGCTCCACAAGGTCCCGATGGCCGATTGCCCCTTGGTTTGGGTCAAGTTTTCCAGGAAAAACGAGGTGGTATAATGTTTGCGGGTATTCAGAAAATGTGATTGCGTGGCAAACATGTACCGGGCGAAGTCATTGTTCACGTTGGGATACATCTGACAAGCGGCAAAATTGGCCGAACGCTCCCAAAAAGGGCCGTTCGTGGCATCTTGAAACGCCCGGAACGAAGTGCTGGGCCGGTCGCTGTACGCTTGGTAAGACATCGAATGGAACAATTCATGCGCCAACACGAAATACGGATACTCCGCGGCTGAACCCACCCCCATCGGCGCAGGGTTCAGCCACATGGCTCCGATGGTATAGTCGTATCCGCCGCCGTACGCCATCCAGTTGGTGGTGTAACTGAGCATGAACATGAACTTGTATTTGTTGAGATTCTTGCCGTTTGCCGGGGTCGCTTTCAGCACATTCACATGGAAATTCCAAATCTTCTCACATTCAGCCAGATAAGTGATCAAATTAAACGTTGTGGACGTGCTGGCGGGGTTGATTAATTTGGTGGGATCTGTGCCGAAGCCGGCTTCCCAAAAGCAAACGATGTTGTCGGTCTGATAGGAACGCAGCTTGCACCAGCGCTCGTTGGTGTCCGTCATCTTGTCGATGCTGGTGACGGTACCGTTCAGCCCCTTTTTATTGATGTAATCGTCCGCACCGGACTGATTGAAGGTCGTGGGAATGTAAACTGTTTTTTGGGCATTCACCAGGGTGGCGCTCAATAATAGGAGAAGGATCAGAACGTTTTTCATCGTGTGGGTCAAGTTTGAATCAAATGGAATTGCAAATTACGCTATTTTCCAGTCTAAAGACCTTGTTGTTTGTTCAATTAAATGGCATTAACGTCCAAAATACTTGCGCGATTTCATACCTTTGCCGCAAAACCACGCAACATGAGCATCAAGATTCAGGAAAACAAACTCCAACAGGCCTCCGGCGAAGACATGGATGCCTTTCTGGCCGTATTTACAGACGCCTACCTCGAAGCCATCGGCGGCCAATTGAATGCAACGACCATGTCCCTGCTGAACGGGATGCAACACAGCTTGCTGGCGTATCATTTTTTCCGGGAGGAAGTGATGCAGGGCGGTTTTATCTCCTTGATACAGAACGGCTACGGCAGCTACATTTTTAGGAATCCGTTCGCCAAGGCGCTCAAAACGTTTGGTGCGGACGAACTGTCCAAAATGGTTTACAAGGCTCGTGAAATTTACGACAGGCACCAGGAAGAGTTGGAACGCGAGACCACGGAGGAGGAATTCACGGCCATGTACGAGGAATTCGAAGTCTTCGACGACTTGGAAGAACGCTTTTTTGAGATTGAAGAAGACTGCACCTCCGTCATTGCTCGTTTTGTGGACGAGCATCTGGACGAATTCGGTGAAGTGGTCAGTTCTTCCTAAATACGATACTGGCTTCCGGAAATTTTAGCTTCAATTCGGCTTTACGAGCCTCCGCCAACTCCGGCGTGGGGCACGAAGCGACTATGATGCGGTACAGCTGGTCCTGGTTTTGAACCAACAGGGCGGGATAGCCGTTTTCCTTCATCTGATCGAAGTAAGCTCGGGCATTGGTTCGGTTGATGAAGGTCTTTGCCACCAGGTTGTAATCCTTGAAATTCTTATCATTACCCACTAACAAAGTGAGATTCTCCGTTTTGTAAACGACGGATGAATCGTTGGACGTGCTGTCCAAATGGACGGACATGGTCGTTTTGGCTCTGGAATTGACTTGTGCCTCTTCTTTGTCCTTCAATTTCTGGTAGGCCATGTTGTACGCTTCCAGATTGGATTTACAAGCTGGTAAAACCATGATTCCCAGCAGCATGATAACGACGTACTTTTTCATATTCGTGCGGATTTAGAGTAAAAACAACATCAAAACGCCCCCCACCGAAACAAAAGCGCCCATCAATTCGAGCAAAGCCAGTTTACGGCCTTTGATTAGAGCAGGCACGATGAGCACAATGGGTGTGAGCGACATCAACGCGGAGGCGATACCCGTTTCGGTCATGGTGATGGCCATCATGGACAAGCCCACTCCCAATCCTGGTCCGAAAAAGGAACCGACCGTGATGAACTTCATGGATCCGCCGTCTTTGGTGGCCCTGATCAAGGAGGGCCAGCGTCTCAAAACGGTGATGAGCAGGGCGAAAAAGACAAAACCGGTGATAATGCGTATTTGGGTGGCGGCAAAGGGATCGTAGCTACCCACGCCTTTTTTGCTGAATACGAGCCCACAAGCCTGCCCAAGGGCACCTCCCAATGCAAGCAGCAATCCTTTGAATGTCACTTTCATTCCCGTTTTTTCTCGGTTGTGGCTCAGGAAAGCCATCAAAATGCCGCTGATGATGAGCATGATGCCCAAAACATGCGTGATCCGGAGTTTTTCACCCAATATCGCGAAGCCGATCATGGCGGTGAGCGCAGGCGAGAAGGTCATCACCAGCATGGACAAACGCGCCCCGATGACGGTCAACGACTTGAACAACATCAAATCGCCCAGAAAAAAACCGATCAGCCCGGAGACCGAAAGCCAGATCCACTGTTGCGGACCGGCACCGGTTGGAAAGAAGGAACCTCGGGCAATCAGTCCGTAAATACCCAGCATGCCAAACGCAATCATCAGGCGGATGATGTTGACTTCCAGCGAACCGACTTTTCGGCTGGCCGCCTCAAACGAGGAGGAGCTGGCGGCCCAACAAACGGAAACGGAAAGGGCGACGGCTTCGCCTAGGAATGGTAGTTGCATAGCGGTTTTTAGAAGCCCTAAAAGTACAGATTTTTTCGGTTTTAACGTATCTTTGTCAAACGTTTTGAGCAAACCATTTTATGAACTATTCCGAGACCCTCGATTTCCTGTTCAACCAAATACCATTCTTTCAACAGAACGGTTCAACCGCCTACAAACCGGGGTTGCAAAACATCGAGGCGCTTGATGCATGGTGCGGCTCACCGCACAAACGCTACCCCACCATCCACGTTGGCGGCACCAATGGCAAGGGTTCGGTTTCCAACCTCATCGCTTCCGTCTTGCAGGAAGCTGGCTACAAGACAGGCCTTTACACCTCACCTCACCTGAAAGATTTCCGGGAACGGATTCGAGTGAACGGTCACATGATTCCCCAGCAACGCGTCGTAGATTTCGTGGAACACTTTCGTACTGAATGCACCGTTGTGGAACCCTCCTTCTTTGAATTGACGACTGAACTGGCCTTCCAGTGGTTTGCGGAGGAACAGGTGGATGTGGCGGTCATCGAGGTTGGATTGGGCGGTCGTTTGGACAGCACCAACATCATTCACCCGGACGTTTCAGTCATCACCAACATCAGTTTCGACCACATGGCGTTGCTGGGTGACACGCTCGAAAAGATTGCCGTTGAAAAGGCTGGAATCATGAAAAAAGGTGTCCCAGTGGTCATTGGGAAGGCCGAAGGAGTGGTCAGGAACGTTTTCAAAACCCATTCGTTGGAGGTTCAAGCGCCTATTTTTTGGGCGGCCGTTGAGTTTCCGACCAAACTTGGCAAAGACCTGGATAACAACACGTTGATATGTTGCGAAGGGGGTATTCATTTATACAATGACATCCCCTGCGCACTAAGTGGAATCTATCAGATGGAGAATGCCGCGACCACGTTGTCGCTGGTGGAACGCCTTCGGGAAAAGAAGTACTTGATTGCGGACGATGCCGTCTACAAAGGGTTCAGCAATGTATTGTCGAACACTGGATTGAGGGGTCGTTGGGAAACATTGGGACTCAATCCGCACGTGATTTGCGACACCGGTCATAATGTGGCCGGCATTCGTTTCGTGACCGAACAGTTGCGGCAGACACCCCATGAAAACCTACATTTCGTATTGGGCATGGTCAACGACAAGGATGTGAGCGGGGTACTGAAGCTGTTGCCAAAGGATGCCCTCTACTATTTCACCAAAGCGAGCATCCCCAGAGCCCTGCACGAAAACGAACTGGCCTTGCTGGCCGGCCAATTCGGATTGGAGGGAAACACCTACCCCACTGTTACGCTAGCACTAGCCACCGCAAAAAAAGAATGCCGCCCGAACGACTTGGTGTTCGTGGGCGGCAGTACCTTTGTGGTGGCCGAAGCGCTTTAAAGCCTATTCTGCTTCATCTGCAGCTGGCGTCATGTTGTGATAGACGGCTGAAACGTCTTCATCATCTTCCAGTTTCTCAATGAGTTTGTCCAAGGTGGCACGTTGTTCTTCGGTCACGTCCTTGATATCGTTGGGGAACCGTTCGAATTCGGCCGATACGATTTCATAGCCGTTCTCTTCCAAATAGTTCTGGATGCGGGAGAAATCCTCGGGTTGACCGTAGATGACGATTTCGTTTTCGTCCATTTCAAGCTCCTCCGCTCCATAATCGATGATGTCGAGTTCGAGTTCCTCCACGTCGATGCCTTCTTTCGGAACAACTTTGAACACGGATTTGCGGTCGAAGATGAAGGAAAGGCTGCCGGAAGTGCCCAATGAACCGCCGTGACGGTTCAGGTAACTGCGTACGTTGGCAACGGTACGGGTGGTGTTATCGGTCTGAGTTTCAACCAAAATGGCAATGCCAAAAGGGCCATAACCTTCGTACACCATATCCTTGTAATCGCCGAAATCTTTGGAAACGGCTTTCTTGATGGCTCTATCCACATTGTCCTTCGGCATGTTGGCCGCTTTGGCATTCTGCATCAACACGCGCAGACGCGGATTGGAATCCGGATCCGGACCTGAAGCTTTCACACAGATGGATATTTCCTTGCCGATTTTGGTAAATACGCGGGCCATGTTGCCCCAACGCTTCATTTTACGTGCTTTGCGATATTCAAACGCTCTTCCCATAATAATCTATAAATTAGCAAATTGTTTAACGCAAGCTGGCTCCCAGTTGCGTCTCAAAGTTCTTGATGAGTTTGTTCATGATGCCCTCGATGAGCTTATCGTTGAGGGTTTGTGTCTCGTCCTGGAGCAGGAAGCTCACGGCGTATGATTTTTTGCCCTGCGGCAGGTTCTTGCCTTCGTAGACATCGAACAGCGAAACACCCTTCAACAGCTTCTTTTCGGTAGCCAGGGCAATTTTTTCAATATCGGCGAAACGGACGGTCTTGTCAATCAACAAGGCCAAATCGCGGCGCACTTCCGGATACTTGGATAGTTCCGTGTAGCTGACCTTGGCCTTCTTGGCTTGATCCAGCAGGGTTTTCCAAAGGATGTCGGCATAAAACACATCCGTGTCAATATCGAATTTCTTGAGCAAGCCCGCCTGTACGCTGCCGAGCTTGGCTAGCAATTTGCCTCCTCGGGTGCTGAACACGAGGTTCTTGGCAAACACGTCGTCCGAACTTTCTTCCACGATGACAGCGTTGCGTTCAACCCCCAAACGAGCCAATACGTTTTCCACATACGCCTTCAGCTCGTAGAAAGAAGTCTTTTCCTCCCCGTGAATCCAGGTTTGAGCAGTCTTGTTTCCGGTAATCCAGAGGCCCAAGTGGTATTCCTCGCTGTATGGTGACAAACGGTTCTCTTCAGTGCGGTTTTCGGCGTTGAAATGGTAACAATTGCCGTATTCGTAGAATTTGAGGTCCTGTTTGCGGCGGTTGCGGTTGTAGGCGATGCTTTCCAATCCACCGAACAGCAACGTTTGTCGCATTCCGTTAAGGTCTGAACTCAATGGATTGAGCATCAGTACGGTTTCCTCCGTCGGAAAACTCTTTAGGTCTGTATAGTATGCGGAAGATGTCAGTGAATTATTCAATATTTCATTGAAACCGGAAGCCGTGAGTTGTTCGGCAATCAGGTTTTGAAGTTTGTGGCTGTCCGGTTTGTTGGAGTAAGAAATGTTCGATTTCAGGGAATCACTGATTTCCACATTGTTGTAGCCATAAATGCGGAGTATGTCTTCAATGACGTCCACATCGCGCTGAACATCAACGCGATAGGCTGGAACTTTCAATTCCAGTTGGTCGCCGACTTCGGAAAGTATCTCGATATCGAGCGCTTTCAAAATGGATTTGACTTGTTCCGGCGCCAAAACTTTGCCAATCAACTTGTTTGTTTTTTCCAGACTCAGAGAAACACGGAAATCCTCGATGGGTTTCGGAAACACGTCCACGATTTCGCTGGAAATTGCTCCACCGCATAATTCCTTGACCATCAGGGCGGCACGCTTCAGCACATAGACCGTATTGTTGGGGTCTGCACCGCGTTCGAAGCGGAAGGAGGCATCGGTGTTCAACCCGTGGCGACGAGCCGTCTTGCGAATCCAAACCGGATGGAAATAAGCGCTTTCAATGAAAATCTTCGTGGTTTTCTCAGAAACACCGGAATCTACCCCACCGAACACGCCGCCGATGCACATGGCTTCCTCGGCATTGCAAATCATCAGGTCGTTGGCGGATAATTTGCGTTCCACTTCATCCAAAGTCCTGAAAGCTGTTCCTTCCGGCGTGGTACGGACGCGAATGGTGTTTCCCTTGATTTTTTCACCGTCGAAGGCGTGCAAAGGCTGCCCTGTTTCGTGCAGCAAGTAGTTGGTGATGTCCACCACGTTGTTGATGGGTCTCACCCCAATGAGGCGCAATCGGTCCTGCAGCCACTTGGGTGATTCCGCCACAGTAATGCCTGAAACCGTGACTCCAGCATACCTGGGACAAGCCTCAGCATTCTCAACAATCACTTCAACTTTAAAGTCTTTATTATCTGATTTAAAAGAATCTACGGATTGTTTACTTAATTCAATCGAAGGATCGGTCTGTTTTAGGAAAGCAGCCAAATCGCGAGCGACGCCGAAGTGCGAGGAGGCATCCACCCGGTTGGGCGTGATGTCCACTTCCAGCACATATTCGCTGGTGATGCCATAATATTCCTTGGCGGGCATGCCTACCGGAGCATCCGATGGCAACACGATGATGCCGTCGTGACTGGTACCGATGCCGATTTCATCCTCGGCGCAAATCATGCCGAACGACTCTTGACCGCGAATCTTGGATTTCTTGATGGTGAAACTTTCTTCGCCATCGTACAATTTAGTTCCCACGACAGCGACCACCACTTTTTGCCCGGCAGCCACATTGGGCGCGCCACAGACGATTTTGAGCGGTTCCTCCTGCCCCACGTTCACCGTAGTCAGGTGCAAATGGTCTGAATCCGGATGTTCGGCACACGTAAGCACCTCTCCGATAAAAAGCCCTTCCAAGCCACCTTTGACTGTTTCCACTTCCTCGTACGGGCCGTTTTCAAGACCGATGGAAGTGAGTGCCTTCGCGGTTTCTTCCGGTGTGAGGTTAAAATTCAGGAATTCTTTGAGCCAGTTGTAGGAAATATTCATTATTCGAGTCTTTAATACTTGACATTGAGATCCGCCAAAACTTTGCGGATCTGTTCGTAGGTGGTGATGCGGGTCGGCACGAGCGGCAAACGCAACTTGTTCTCTATGAAGCCCATGGCGCTCAGCATGCACTTTACTCCGGCCGGATTGCCGTCCACAAACAGCAAGTTGAACAGTTCTGTAAAGCTGTGGTGGATTTCGAGGGCGTTCTTGAAATCACCCTTGAGTGCCAGACGCACCATCCGGCTGAATTCCTTGGGGAACGCATTGCCAATCACGGAGATGACGCCAACCGCACCCAACGTGATCAACGGAAACGTGATGCCGTCGTCACCCGAAATGACCATGAAATCCTTGGGCTTGTTCTTGATGATTTCATCCATTTGGGAAATGTTTCCGGAAGCCTCCTTCACGGCCACGATGTTGTCGAAATCCTTGGCCAGTCGAAGCGTGGTTTCCGTCGTCATGTTCACGCCGGTGCGACCCGGTACGTTGTACAGGATGATGGGCAGTTCCGTTGCCTGCGCAATGGCCTTGTAATGCTGATAAATGCCTTCCTGAGAAGGTTTATTGTAATAGGGCGTCACCGAAAGGATGGCGTCGACACCGGTAAAATCTTTGGTTTGGAGCTCCTCGACTACGGCACGCGTGCAATTGCCACCGACACCCAAGACGATGGGTACGCGGCCTTTGACTCGGTTGAGGATGAAAGTGGTGACCTGTTTCTTTTCCTCCTCGGTCAGGGTGGCCGTTTCGGCCGTGGTTCCCAACACGACAAGGTAATCGATGCCGTTCTTGATCTGGTAGTCCACCAGACGCCCAAGAGCGGTAAAATCGACACTTTCGTCTTCTTTAAAGGGCGTGATCAATGCCACCCCCATGCCAGTCAGTTTGTTATTAATCATGAGATCTCGCGATTAGGCGGGTTTTTACGTTGTTCCGAAGAGCATGCAAAAGTACGAAAAATACTACTTCGAGCGAATACTCTTCATGTAAAAATGCAATTGGCTGGTCAAAAAAACAAAACTTTGCTCGGGATCGTATTCCAACAGCAGGTCGTCGAACGTTTTTTCTTCCCGGTGGAAACCTACCCTATAGCTCGCTTCAGATTTGAGGGACAAGTATTGCAAGACCGGATGGGGCTGAACGGTCAAATCCAACAGCGTGTCCGGATGAAGCGACTTAAAGTGTTCCATCACCTGTTGATGAGGAAATCCATTGAAATACAATTGTTTTCGGTTCAAAACCGTAAAGTTTTCGGGCAACACGGAGCCCTCATCCTTGGCGTTTGGATTGTACGAAAAGCAGAACACCTCCTTGCCGGCAAATTTCAGTGATTTGGCAAAATCTTTCACATCTTCCGCATGTTCCAGATCGAACAAGATAACAATCCGATGGATGTCGGCATACTCCTTGAAACATTTCTCACGGGAAAAATTCTTCGTTATTTTTCGTATTTTGTTCACTAAAAAATAGAGTATTGTCATGTTTGTCAAGATTTTAGCATATTAAGAAACGCATCTTCTGAAAGCAGTCGCACACCAAGGGATGCCGCTTTTTCCAGTTTGGCAGGGCCCATGTTCTCACCGGCCAGAATATAGCTGGTCTTGGCTGAAACCGAGCCTGAGTTCTTTCCCCCGTTGTTTTCAATCATTTCCTTGTACTCGTCGCGCGAATGTTTGGCAAAGGTTCCGCTGATGACGATGGTCAACCCTTCCAATTTGGTCCCTTTCTCGGCGATTTGATCGGCTGAAATCGACATCTGGAGGCCGGCTTCCTTCAATGCCTCCACTTCAGCCCTGTTTTTTTCCGAGGAAAAGAAGGCGACCACGCTTTCGGCAATTTTGATGCCGACCTCCTCCACCTGAACCAATTCTTCAATCGTTGCCTTTTCAATGACCTCCATGGTATGCAGGGAACGTGCCAATTTTTTGGCCACGGTTTCGCCCACAAAACGGATGCCCATGGCAAAAAGCACCCTTTCAAAAGGCACCTTTTTCGATTCCCTCAAGCTTTGAAGAATGTTCCGGGCAGACTTCTCACCCATCCGCTCCATATTGGCCAGCGTGAATCCGTCCAAGGCATACAAGTCGGAAGGCTTATTAATTTTTCCAGCTTGAAACAACGCATCGACCGTTTCCGTACCCAGCCCATCGATGTTCATCGCCTTGCGGTGGATGAAATGCTCCAGCCTTGCTTTGATTTGGGGCGGACAATCGTTCTGGTTGGGGCAGTAATGCGCCGCCTCACCTTCAAAGCGCTTCAATTCGGCACCGCATTCGGGACAATTCCGGATGAAACGGACTTTGTCACCAACGAGAAATCGGGAGCTGAAATCGACACCCACTATTTTGGGAATGATTTCACCGCCCTTCTCCACATAGACCATGTCGCCGATGTGCAAATCGAGTGATTGAATCACATCGTCGTTGTGCAGGGATGCTCTTTTGACGGTGGTACCCGACAACAGAACCGGATCCAAGTTGGCAACCGGCGTGACGGCTCCAGTCCTACCCACTTGAAAAGACACCGAGTTCAGCCGTGTACAGGCTTGTTCGGCCTTGAATTTATAAGCGATGGCCCAACGGGGCGACTTGGCTGTGAAACCCAGGTTCTTTTGCTGCCGCAGGGAATTGACCTTGATGACGATGCCGTCGGTGGCAACGGGCAGGTTCTTTCGTTCCTTGTCCCAATGTCGGATGAACTCGAACACCTCTTCCAACGTGTTGCACAATCTCATGGAGTCGGCAATGCGGAACCCCCACGCCGAAGCTTTCTGCAAATTTTCATAATGCCCGTCCGTTGGGAGGTCGTCTCCGAGCATATGGTAAAGGTAAGCATCCAGTTTTCGGGCCGAAACCATCGAGGAATTTTGCAGTTTCAGGGTGCCTGAAGCAGCATTTCGAGGATTGGCGAATAGGGTCTCTTCTTGCGCCTCACGTTCCCGATTCAATCCGTCAAAGACTTCCCAAGGCATGAGAATTTCACCCCTAATCTCGAATTCAACGGGGAAATCGGCACCAAATAGTGAAAGCGGTATGCTTCGGATGGTCTTGACGTTTTCGGTCACGTTGTCGCCAACCACTCCATCTCCGCGCGTTAATGCTTTGAACAATAGACCATTGACATATGTTAGTGAAATGGATACTCCATCGAATTTAAGCTCGCAAACCAGCTGAAACGGTTTGTTCAGCGCTTTGACAGTCCGATCGTAGAACTCGCCCACTTCCGCCTCAGAATAGGTGTTCCCAAGCGAAAGCATGGGGTATTTGTGTGCTTCTTGGCTGAACCCTTTGCTGATGTCGCTGCCTACTCGTTGGGAGGGGGAATGTTCATCCAAAAAATCAGGGTGTGACGCCTCCAACTCCTGCAGCCGACGTAATTTGACATCAAAGTCGTAATCGGACATCGTAGGGGATGCAAGCACGTAATAATCGTGGTTGGCACGATTCAATTCGATTCTGAGTTGCTTGATTTCTGTTTCCGGTGACATGAAGCAGGGTTTATCCGTCAAAATTACTAAAAAAAAGGAGACATCGAAAAGTTGAACTCGAAAGCACCGTCCGATTTGCATCTTTTCACAAGGCCTCTTCCGGTATATCCACCCAAAGATTGTATATTTGCAGGCAAAAGCGCCTGTTTCTCATGCATAGATTTCTGAAATCGCTCTTGTTCGCCTTTTTGTTCAGCCTTGGGCCGTTTGCATTCGGCCAAAGTGATGAGCCTGGCAACGAACAGCCATCAGGTTTGAACGCGGGCCCACCTAAAAGTACCGACGAAGCGTCCAAGAAGCCCGAAAAAGTCTATGTCACCCGAATGAGGGCCTGGCACTTGGATTCGTTCCTGGGTGCCAAAACAGTAGCCGATATGGATACGGTTCCGCTTCATTTTCAAAACATTACCTTTCCGGAAAAGAGCAACACCGTGGGTTCTCAATACCTTGCAAACGTTGGCTCGCCCTTTCAGTCGAAAGTATATTTGGACCGAACTGAAAAAACGCCCTTCCTATTCGGCAGGGTTTATGACAACTGGCTGACTTCTCCGGAAGATCAGTACTTTTACAACACGACTACTCCGTACACCAACTTACGGTACCTCACCACCATCGGTAATGAAACCTCCCAGGAAGAAAACTTCAAGTTTTTGTTCACGGTCAATGTAAACAAGTACCTGAACATCGGTGCTGATTATGAAATTCTTTATGCCAGAGGGTTTTACAATCACAATTCCAACCGAAACAAGCTGGCGAACATTTTCGGTAATTACCAAAGTCCCCGTTATGAGGCTTTTTGGAAGCTTTCATTCAATTCAATGGAAAACTTTGAGAACGGCGGCATTACGAACGATCTGTACATCACCAATCCGATGCAGATGAGTGGTGGACTGAGCCAGTACGAAAGTTTGAACATACCCGTGGCCTTTACCAATGCCAAGAGTCTATACCAAGACACGCATTTCTTCTTGAACCACAAATACCATCTGGGATTCGAGCACATCGACATTGTCCAGAAAGACAGCATGGTCAATAAAAAGGGTGTTCCCCAAAAACCGGACACCATCATCACATTCATTCCGGTTTCAAGCTTCATCCATACGCTGTATGTGGACCTCGGGCAGCGAAGCTACAAGTCTACGGCCGCCAACTTGTCCATTTTCAAGAATGCCTATCTGGATGATGGTTATACCGCCGATACGGCTGCATTGCTGGAGGTTCGGAACACCTTGGGGTTGGCGTTGGTCGAGGGGTTCCATCCGTGGGCCAAATTCGGTTTGACAGCGTTCATCGAGCATGATTTCAGAAAATACGTCCGATTGTCGGCACCCCCGGCCGTAAATGAAGGTGAATCGTATTCGGCCCCCTACGTGAAAAGTTTCGTCAATCATTACGAAAGCCTGGTATGGGCTGGTGGCGAGCTTTCCAAACGTTCGGGCGAATTGCTCACCTTCTCGGCATTGGCCAAGATTTGCGTTTTCGGCGAGAAACTGGGTGATTTTGAACTGAGCGGCGACCTTAAAACCACCTTCCGGCTTTGGGACCATCCGGTCAGCCTTTGGGCGGACGGTTCCATCAAGAATGAACACCCCGACTATTTCCTGGAAAATTACGTTTCCAACCATTATCGGTGGGGCAACCATTTCAGCAATGAATACAAAACGTTGGTACGTGGCAATTTGACCATTCCTGCCCTGGGATTCGAAGCCCATGCCGGAGTGGAAAACCTAAGCAACCTGATTTATTTCAGCACCTCCGCCCTCCCAAACCAATACACTGGCAACATTCAGGTCTTGTCCATCAACCTGAAACAACACCTCGGAGCCGGCATCCTGAATTGGGACAACGATGCGGTCTATCAGCTGTCCAGCAATCAAAACGTGCTGCCTCTACCCGACTTGTCCGTCTTATCCGACCTGTATTTAAAGTTCACACTCTCTAAGGTGCTGCACACCCATCTGGGAGTGGATTGCCGCTACAACACGCAATATTATGCTCAAGCCTACAATCCGGCTTTGGGTCAATACTACAACCAAAAGGAATTGAAAATCGGAAATTATCCGTTCATGAACGCTTATGCCAACTTTCACCTGAAAAGAATGCGTTTTTTTGTGATGTATTCCCATTTGAGTCGGTTTTTTGCTGATCCGAAGTATTTCTCGGCACCTCATTATCCACTGAATCCGGCCATCTTGAAAGTCGGATTGTCATGGAACTTCTATGATTAAAAAACACCTGAACCCTTCCTTGCTGCTTTTGTACGCATTCCTTGCGTTCTGGGCGGTTTTTGCCATTTGGATAGGCATCAAGGAAGCCAACCGGATTGCCGGCGATTTCCCCAAAATCAAGAAGGAAGGCGTCATCAGGGTTTGCGGCGAGGAAGATCGGTTCAGTTTCTATCATCTGAAAGACAGCACACAGGGTTTTTATTATGAAATGGCGAAGGCATTTGCAGACAGTCACCACCTCCGATTGGTCTACATCGGCGAAAGCAGCCTGAGCAAGCGTTTGAAAATGCTGGAAGACAACAAATGCGACCTATTGTCAGGTCCACTTCCAGTCGTATCCGATTTACGGTTACAAGTGGATTTCACCAAAAGCATTTTGGAAAGTAAATTGGTACTGATTCAACGGAAAAATGACTCTGACAAGCCCAAAAACGTAGTACGCAATCAAGTGGATTTCAGGGGGAAACGTATTTATATTTGTGAAAACCCGGTGTATTTGCAGCGATTGCATCATTTGGCAACAGAAATAAGCGACACCATCTACATCAGCACGTTGATGGGATTCGACAGTGAACGGATGATCGCTCAGGTTGCTGCCGGACTCATTGATTATGCAGTTTGCGACAAGCAAGTTGCCAAAGCCTATCTCGACAACTATCCCGATATCGATGTGGAAACGCCCGTGGGCTTCAACCAGATGCAAGCTTGGGCAGTCAAGCCTGGCCGAAGGGCTTTGTTGGACAGCCTAAACGTATTCATCTCCGACTACAAAAAAAGCCCGGAGTTCTCCAGGCTTCTGCAAAAGTACATATCGAACTGATTACCAGTGGTACATCATACCGAAACTGAATAGTTCCTGCATTTGGATGAGTGACTCACCCGGTGCGCGGTCCAAGCGGTCGTCCGCTTTCAGGTGCACATAGAGGGAGGTGGTGAAATTGTTGTTCAGCGACATGTCCAAGGTATTTTCCCAATCGGTGTCAACATAAGTGAAATCCGTGTAATAGTAGAATTTCGAGGTCCATTTCAGCTGTTCCGAGAATGCCCAGGTCAGTTTCGCATCAATTTTGCTACCCAATTCCTTGTTGAAATGCTTTCCATCCTTTATCCCGTAGTTTGAGGGTTTGAAATTCTGGATATCATACAGGTAGTTCATCTTGACCGTCAGGGGAGAAACCAGCACGGACAAATCGTACCCTTGCTTGAAGTTTGTTTTCTTGTAGTCGATACCCAAGCCGATAAACAGTTTGGCAGGCGAAAACAGGGAGGATTTCATCTGCCAGGTATTCGTCTTGTAATTGTTCAGGAACTGGGTGGTGAATTCTCCCGAAACGGTGTAGTACCAGTCGTTGTACATGCGGATGCCCAGTTTGGACAAAAGTCGGAGTTGGTCCGTGCTCACGTTCAAATTGCGCAGGGTATCGTTCGAAACTGTATTCAGACCAATTTTGGCATCCAGGGAGTTGTCGAACGCCACATTCTTGGAATCCCGATAATTTGCTTCCATATACACTTGCGCCAATCCGGCCATGTTGCTTTCACCCCCTTTTGACCAGTTGGGCGAAACATAAGTCTGTGTCAGCTGAAACTTCGCATAACCGAATTTCCGCCATGGATCGTACGGAGTCTTGGGCAAATTTCGGGTGTCGGGTTTAGCGATGGTGCCGGGTAAAATAGGTTTCACCCATGTGGGCGGTTTTTTGCTGTCCAGTTGGTAAACGAGCTTTTCAGGTTGCGGCAGGTTCTTTTGATCGTATTCAATTTGACCAATTTGCTCGATTTCAGCATTTTGAAGGATGTTCTGCGCCAATCGCCGGATGTAGCGGTTGGACTGGAACACAACATGGAGCGAGTCCATGGACAACGCTTTCAATTCGACTTCCTGATCGTCAATTTCCTTTGGATTCAAATGAAAGCTGCGCCGTATTGAGTTGAATACCAGCGGCATGAACAGAGGACTCATTTTAGGGTAATCCAATACCTCTTTAGGTTTGAAAATTCTGGCAGGTCTTGGTCGAACCAGATGCTTGCTGATGTCGTAATTGTTGATGTATATAAGTAGGAAATTGGTGTCCGGAACGATGACGACCGTATCTTTGGGAGCGACCTTCAGCGACAGGACAGTGTCATGCACCGGCATGCTGACGGGTATGACGGGGAAATCTTCAGGTTCGTCATTCACAGCGGTTTGCGGTGATGCTGAAGACTTGATTCGCTTATTATTTTCCAAGGTATCCTGTACCGATGCAAATGCCGGCAAAACTGCAGCGGCGAACAGCATCAGGACGGAACAGCTTTTTTTCATGTACACCGATTTTCGCGCAAAGGTAAAACAATAATTCCAAAAGTTTTTTCGTACTTTTGCCCCTTTAAGCAAAATTAAAGAAGTCCATTATTTTACAACCACCAAAATCAGTTTATTGTGGCAGAGACTAAATATATTTTCGTGACCGGTGGCGTCGTTTCCTCGCTGGGAAAAGGTATCCTCTCCTCTTCGCTGGGGAAATTGTTGCAAGCCCGGGGATACAGGGTTACGATTCAAAAATTCGACCCGTACATCAACATCGATCCGGGCACGTTGAATCCCTACGAACACGGAGAATGCTATGTCACTTACGATGGTCGAGAAACCGACCTCGACCTTGGCCACTACGAACGCTTCCTGAATGTGCCCACCACCCGGGCCAACAACATAACTACGGGCAGAATTTATCAAAATGTCATTTCGAAGGAACGCCGCGGCGATTATTTGGGTAAGACCGTACAGGTCGTACCTCACATCACCGATGAAATCAAACGTTGCATCCGTCTGTTAGGTGCCAAGAACCAATTCGACTTCATCATTACCGAAATCGGCGGAACTGTTGGTGACATCGAGTCGCTGCCCTATATCGAAAGTGTCCGTCAGATGCGCTGGGAATTGGGTAAAAACTGTTTTTGCGTGCATTTGGCCTACGTCCCTTACCTGGCTGCAGCCAAGGAATTGAAAACCAAACCCGTTCAGCACTCGGTCAAGCAACTGCAAGAGCTTGGCGTACAGCCTGACGCTTTGGTCCTGCGTACGGAACACCCGTTGAACATGACCATCCGCCGCAAAGTGGCGCTCTTTTGCAACGTAGCTGAAGATGCCGTCATCGAATGCATCGACGCTCCCAGTATCTACGACGTACCTTTGCTCATGCAAAAAGAAGGTCTGGATAAAATCGTACTTTCCAAATTCGGGTTGCCCACCGACACACCCATCGATTTGGAACCCTGGAAGGCATTCCTGAACAAGATGAACAGCGCCACCAAGGAAGTCAAGATCGCATTGGTGGGCAAGTACGCCGAATTGCCCGACGCCTACAAGTCCATCTCGGAGTCCCTTTGCCACGCGGCGGCCTACAACGACCGTAAGTTGAAATTGACGCTCATCCATTCCCAGCACATTACGGAAGGCAACGTTGCCGAAAAATTGAAAGGCTTTGACGGCATCGTCGTCGCCCCTGGTTTTGGCCAACGGGGCATCGAAGGCAAGTTCGTTTCGCTCAAATATGCCAGGGAGAAAAATCTTCCCACATTCGGCATCTGCCTGGGCATGCAATGCATGGTTATCGAATTCGCCAGAAACGTGCTCGGATACGAAGACGCCAACTCGACTGAACTCGACCCGAACACCACCAACAATGTCATTGACATGATGGAAGATCAAAAGGGCATCACCGAATACGGCGGCACCATGCGTCTGGGCAATTACGACTGCGTACTTGATAAAACATCTCGTGCCTATCAGGCCTATGGCAAAGAAAAAATACAGGAGCGCCACCGTCACCGTTTTGAATTCAACGACAAATATCGGATGGAATTCGAACAAAATGGCATGAAATGCGTTGGAGTGAACCCCGACACCAAATTGGTGGAAGTGGTTGAGATCCCAGGCATGAAATGGTACATCGGTTCACAGTTCCACCCCGAATACAACAGTACGGTATTGAATCCCAATCCCCTGTTCGTCGATTTCATCAAAGCTTGCATCGAAGATTAATCACTTTACCCTTTATACATAAAAATGGATAAAAACACCATCACCGGGCTTTTGCTGATCATTGCGATCCTGATTGGATTCAGCCTGCTCAACAAACCCTCTGAAAAGGAACTCGCAGCCCGAAGGGAACAACAACGTATCGATTCCATCGCCACTGCGGATGCGGTTAAGACCAGCACCTTGCAATTGACCGACTCCTTGGCAAATGCAGCCAATGCAAAAACACAAGGCAGCACCAATCAGGATTCTCTGAGCCAGATGAAATACGGCACGTTTTCAGCACTGACCAAAGGGGAAGTGACTAGAGACAGCATCGGCAACAAACTGATGGAGCTGACCTTCACATCCAAGGGCGGACGCATCGCTTCAGTACGCCTCAAGGATTTTGAAAACAAGGATTCCGTGCCACTCATCTTGTTCAAGGAAAACGAATCGGCCTTCAATTTTTCATTCTTTTCGGCTGACAACAGGTTGATCAATACAAGCGATCTCATCTTCAATCGTGTGGAAACCAGCGATCCCTTGAAGTTCATCTACCGCCTAACCATTTCAGAAACGGCCAGTTTGGATTTCATCTATACGCTTAAGAAAGATGATTACATGATGGATTTCCAGGTCAAAGGCAACAACCTTCAAACCGTCCTACCGGCTAATACGAACACTTTGGATTTCAACTGGTCCATCAAGGCGGCCCAGCAGGAACAAGGTCGTACGTTTGAGGAACGGTATTCTCAATTGGATTACAAGTTCTTGGGCGACAGCAAGGAGAATCTAAGTGCGGCCAAAGCGGATAAAAAGACTGTGGATACCAAAATACAGTGGGTTTCCTTCAAAGACCAGTTCTTCACAAGCATCGTCATTTGCGACAAAGGCTTTTCCAGTAGTGAATTGAGCTCGAAACCTGAAGAAAAGACTTCGCCTTTCCTCAAAACATACGCTCAGAAATCGGCCATCGATTTTGACATGCGCGGTAATCAGACTGCCAATTTGAAGTTCTATTTCGGTCCCATCAAATATGCCCTGCTCCAACATTACGACAAAGGCATTCCTTCCGACCAAAAAATGGGTCTGGAGAAAATCATCCCGTTGGGTGGCAAATTATTTCGCTGGGTCAACACCTTGATTGTATTGCCTTTGTTCAACTTGTTCGGAAAATTCATCTCCAATTATGGGGTCATCATCTTGCTGCTCACCTTGGTCATCAAAATTGTCATCTTCCCCTTTACTTGGAAATCAAGCATTTCCACAGCCAAGATGCGGGTACTGCAACCACAAATCGCCGAGATCAATGCCCGATTCCCAGGTCAGGAAAATGCTTCCGCCCGCTCTCAGGCCACCATGGACTTTTACAAACGTGTCGGAGTAAGCCCTATGGGAGGATGTCTGCCCATGTTGTTTCAGATGCCCATCCTGTTTGCCATGTTCTCGTTCTTCCCCTCTTCCATCGAGCTTCGTCATCAGAGCTTCTTATGGGCGCATGACTTGTCAACGTACGATGTACTCTTCCAATGGTCGGGCAACATTCCGTTGGTTACCAAGTACTTTGGCAACCACTTGAGTTTGTTCTGTCTGTTGATGACCATCACCAATCTGATATACACTTATTTGAACAATCAGACTCAAGCGTCCACTCAGCAAATGCCGGGCATGAAAGCGATGTCCTATATGATGCCGGTCATGTTCTTGTTCATGTTTAACCAGTATTCAGCTGGTTTGAGCTTGTACTTCTTCGTTTCCACCCTCATAACCATCCTGCAAACGTATGCCTTCCGCTGGTTTACCGATGAAGACAAACTGTTGGCACAGTTGAATGAGAATAAGAAGAAACCGGTCAAAAAATCTGGCTTTGCCGCTCGTTTGGAACAAATGCAGAAAGATCAGCAAAAGATGTTGAAGGTACAACAGACCAAAAAACGCAAATAACTTTTTTTATTAAAAACGCCTCCGATTCGGGGGCGTTTTTATTTGTCTTTTTCGTATTTTTACCAGAAATACATTGAGGTACGAATCGGACAACATACCGTTTTGTCAGTAACGTAGAGTCTTCTTTATTTATTTCACTATACCCTAATTATCAGCCTTATGATGCCTCCGAAAGTTCATAACTGGATTGCATTCGTCCAAAAACTTCTGACATCGCTCTTCCGTTGGATTGCTCCATATCTAAGGCTTGTCGGATCGTTTTTCAAAGCATTGGGTAGACAACGGAAAGCAACCTGGAAAACAGCTCGTTGGTACCGTAGATTGGGCATCCTGACCGTGGAATTCTTCCTTTTCCTATTCCTCTATCTCTTTTGTGTGGACGTCAATGTGCTTTGGCTCTTTGGAAAGTCACCAAGCTTACTGAGCATCAGCGACCCCCAACAAAGCATCGCATCCGAAATCTACAGTGCGGATGGTAAACTCCTTGGTAAGTTCTTCAAAGAAAACCGCACACCGGTAAAGTACGGGGAAATCGCACCAATTCTAATCAAAACGCTGATATTTACGGAAGACGAACGGTTCTACCAACATTTCGGCATCGACATCCAAGGCTTATTCGCCGTTGCTAAGGATATGGCCAAAGGTCGTGCTGCCAGAGGAGCCAGCACCATTTCTCAGCAATTGGTCAAAAACATGTTCAAGACCAGGTCACAGTATTCCAGAGGAATTATTGGACAACTGCCAGTATTGAAAATGGTCATCATGAAATCAAAAGAATGGATCACGGCGGTTAAAATCGAAATGTTCTATTCCAAGCAAGATATTTTAACCATGTATCTGAACACGGTCGATTTCGGCAGCAATGCATACGGCATCAAGACAGCCTGCAAAACCTATTTCAACAATAGGCCCTCCGACCTGACCATTGAACAAGCTGCCACTCTGGTGGGCATGCTAAAGGCTACGACTACCTACAATCCACGGACCAATCCAAAGAACAGTCTGAAAAGGCGTAATATTGTGCTGGAAAATTTGATGCTGCACAAGGTTATCAATAGAAGGCAACTGGATTCGCTCAAAATGATTCCAATCAGGTTGCAATACAAAATTGAACGAAGCTATGACGGTAACGCACTTTATTTCCGAGAAGCTGTTGCAGCTCATTTGGAAGCCTGGTGCAAGGAAAACGACATCGATCTCTACTCCGACGGCTTGAAAATTTACACGACCATTGACACTCGCATGCAGAAATATGCGGAAGAGGCCGTTGACAAGCAAATGCGTTTTGTCCAAACCGCCTTCAACAACCATTGGGGCAAGGAAAATCCGTGGCAGGATGAGAAACACAAGGAAATTGTGGGTTTCATCGAAGACATCGCCAAACGTTCGGCTGCTTGGAAAGGATTGACCAGAATGTATCCCAACAACCCCGATTCAGTGGAATACTACATGAACAGACCCCACCCCGTCACCGTGTTCGACTACAAGGAGGGCAAGAAGGTCATTGTGATGAGCACCATGGATTCCATCCGCTACATGGAAAAATTCATGCACTGCGGCTTTGTGGCCATGGAGCCCCAAACCGGATTTGTCAAGGCATGGGTGGGAGACATCAATTTTAATTTCTGGAAATACGACAAGGTTTTGTCACAAAGACAACCGGGCTCCACCTTCAAGCTTTTCGTTTATACGGAAGCCATGAACAAAGGGCTGAGCCCTTGCGACCTGCGTGAGGACAAATACATCACTTGGGATGTCATGGAAAAGGGCGAACCTAAGGTATGGGCACCCCACAACGCCAATGGCAATTTCTCGGGACAAAGGCTGACGCTCAAAGCGGCATTTGCACGCTCCATCAACAGCATCGCGGTGGCCGTGGCTAAAGAAGTGGGCATCCACGACATCGTGACCACTGCCGCCGCCATGGGCATTAAGACACCCCTGCATGAGATTCCTTCCGTCAGCCTAGGTTCTTCCGACGTATCACTCTTGGAACTTGTCAACGCTTATTCCACTGTCATCAACGATGGCATGACCCACGATCCCGTGATGGTCACACGTATTGAAGATCGCGATGGCAAGGTCATTTTCGAATACAATGAAGAACAGAAACGCGCCATTCCCTACCAGACCGCCTTCTTGATGACGCAGATGTTGCGCGCCGGTCTGACGGAACCACTGTCCACCTGGGACCTTTGGAGTTACGACATTCACAACTACGGAACGGAATTCGGCGGAAAGACCGGAACCTCCTCCAATCATTCGGATGCCTGGTTCGTTGGAGTATCACCCAATCTGGTCGGTGGAGCCTGGGTAGGCGGTGAACACCGTTGCATCCATTTCCGTACTGGAGCCATGGGCGAAGGTAGTAAAACAGCCTTACCCATATTCGGATACTTCATGGAAAAGGTGTTGAAAGATCCCAGCCTTGCCCAATACCGAGGCAAATTCCCCAAACCCAAAGAAGACATCACGGTACCTTACGAATGCCAGACCACCTACATCATGGCGCCTGATTCCACTCAGCACGACAGCACAGAAGTGTCGCCTGAAGGCGTTGTGGAAACCGAGAACCTAAACCAAGATGTGGAAGATTTAAAGGTGGAAGAGGGCGATACCAAGACGGAAGACATCACGCCTTGATCGTTTATGGAAACGCTTAGGATTTACTTTGCGGACTTTTGGGAATCCTTCGACATGCAGGACAATTATTTTTGGAACCTGCTGTCGGAGCAATACCGTCTGATTCTGGATCCCAAGCAACCTGAAATCTTGTTTTACTCCTATTTGGGCTTGAAGGACATTCGAAAGAAAACTTTTCACCGTTACAAATGCATCCGGATATTCTATACCGGCGAAAACCTGCGTCCCGACTTCAACGAATGTGATTTCGCCCTATCGTTCGACCATTCCGATGATCCACGTAATCTACGTTTGCCATTGTACGTACTCTACAACGATTTTCCCCAACTTATCAACAGAATCGTTCCGGACCATTTGCTGAAACAAAAGTCCAAATTCTGCTGTTTTGTAGTTTCGAACCCGGAAAACAAGGTCCGAAACCATTTTTTTCAACTGCTTTCCCAATACAAGGCGGTGGATTCGGGGGGCAGGTACTTGAACAACATCGGTGGTCCGGTCAAGGACAAGATGGCGTTTATGAAGCCCTATAAATTCGTGATTTCATTCGAAAATGAATCGTACCCAGGCTATGTCACCGAAAAAGTATACGAGCCCAAATTAGTGGACGCACTACCCATTTATTGGGGAGACCCGCTGATTTCCAAAGAATTCAACACCAACAGCTTCATCAATTGCCACGATTACGATTCTATGGAAGCAGTGGTGGAGCGCGTTAAGGAGCTGGATCAAAACGACGATCTCTATATGAATTACGCACGTGCTCCCTTCTTTTTGGACGACAAACCCAACGAATATGTCAATAAGGAACGGATATTGGATTTTCTGCAGAACATCATCGACAACCGATTCAATTACAGACCGTTGTCTTCTACTTGGAAACAATACCTGTATTGGTATCGAAATCCAGTAGAGTATGCGAAAAAATATTGGACGTTGTTTCTGAATCAATTCAAACGAACTGGTTCGACCGTATAGCCCTGCAACCGAAGTTGATTGATCAGCCCGTTGTCACCGACCAAATGCAAACAACCGACGGCAACGAAACAAGACTGTTTATTCAATAGCTCAGGCAATTGCTTCAGCCAATTTTGATTGCGATTGTCCACCAGAGTCTTACGTTCCTCGGGGGTCATGCTTTCGTCATCCACATCAAGCTCTTTCATTTTTTCCAGATTGCCCGTCACATAGGCCTCGTTCAATTGACTCAAATCCTTCATCAATTGATCCTTTTGTCGCACCTCGTACAGCAGAACTTCGGCCTGTCTTTCCAAAGTCATGGAATTGAATAATACATTTATCTGATAATCAATCGTTTCCAAACCAATGACAGCCTTTGATCCTGCGCGCGCCTGCTTCTGAAAAAGCTCATCGACGGCGACCGGTTGCTTCTTAAGCCCGGACAATTTCAAATACAGGGTGAGTTGATGCAAGGACATCAGCACCATAGGCTTGAAGGAACCCAACAGGCTCATTCCGACACCCATCACCGACTTGAATTCGGTGTCCAACATTTGAAAATCGGCTGGAGAAACCAAATCCTTCATCTTTTTTCCTTTCATGACTGAACCCTGCATCATCTTCTTTTGGATGCCAGGCTCCTTCAAATCCATTTCGCCGACCACTGCGTCGGCTTGCGCGCAAACAGCCAAGATGGAGTCAAACTGAGGAATCTTATCCTTGTCGATCAAGTGGTGGGTACCAAAAAGATAACTGCTCTTTTTCAGACCATTGCCAGATATTTTCCACAAAAGTTGCCCCTGAGCATGGAGGGTCAGCAGAAGGAGAACAAATATGAAAATGGTCCTTTTTTGCATGGTTTAATAAACTAGGGATTGAAACGGAGTTCAGCAGCAGCCCGCCCCTCGGCAAACCGTCCTTCGTCAAACACCAAGACCCCATTGACCCATGTTTTCTGAACCTTGCTTCTAAAAACCTGTTCTTCGTAAGGCGACCATCCACATTTGGAAAGAATGAGGTCGCCAGTCAAAATCCAAGTATCGTTTGGATCGATCAAAGCCAAGTCCGCAAAATACCCTTCGCGTATGAATCCGCGTCGGTCCATCCGATAAAGGACAGCTGGTGCATGACACATTTTTTCAACCACCATTTCCTTGGTAAAAACCTCATCCTTAACCAATTCCAACATCAAGGGCACCGAAAACTGAATGCTGGGCGAACCGGATGCTGCTGTCAGGCAATTTCCTTGCTTTTCAGACCACAAATGGGGGGCGTGGTCGGTGGCGATCACGTCCAACTTACCCGACTTCAGACCTTCCCTCAAAGCCAGTTTGTCTTGTTCCGTCTTGATGGCCGGGTTGCATTTGATACTGTTACCGCAGCGCACGTAGTCCCTATCGTCAAACCATAGGTGTGGAACACAGACTTCAGCCGTTATCTTCTTTTCTTTCAAAGGTTTGGATTCAAAAAGATCCAGTTCCTTGGCGGTGGTCAGGTGGAGAATGTGCAAGCGCGTTCCAAAACGGTTGGCTAATCCAACGGCAGTGGTGGAACTGGCGTAACAGGCCTCCGCACTCCGAATAAGAGGATGATAGCTCACGGGCAAGTCTCCACCCATGGCTTCCAGATAATATGCTTTGTTGGCCTGGATGATGGCCTCCGATTCAGCATGGATGCCCACAATGGCTGAAACCGTACTGAAAATGCCTTCCAACGCCTTTTGCTGGCCGACCAACATGTTTCCGGTGGAAGAACCCATAAAGACCTTGACACCGCAAACCCTGGAATAATCGGCTTTTTCAAGTTCAGAAAGGTTGTCGTTGGTCGCGCCTAAGTAAAAAGCATAATTGGCCAGCGATTTGGAAGCCGCCAACGCCATTTTGTCCTCCCAGGCCTGAACGGTCGTGGTTAGCGGCATGGTGTTGGGCATTTCCATGAAGGAGGTAACGCCACCGGCCAAGGCGGCGCGTGTTTCGGTAAAAAGGTCGGCCTTGTGGGTCAAACCCGGTTCTCTAAAATGCACGTGATCGTCAATAGCACCGGGAATAAGCCATTTGCCACTAGCGTCCAGCACTTGGCAAGAATTTATAACCTCTTGAGGGACAACACCTTCAAAAATTCTAGATATCATTGCACCTTCCAAGAGCACGGATCCGACGAAGGAGCGACCTTCGTTGATGATCAGCGCCTGATGAATCAGGGTTTTGGTCATGCAGCAGACGTTTTTTTCAGGGGAAATTTGCGGTTCCAGCTTCTCATCGTCATTTTAATGACACCGAAAACAGCTTCGTTGAATATGCCGCCATTCATTTTGGAAACGCCCAGTTCCCTATTGGAGAATACGATGGGAACCTCCTTGATGGTGAAGCCGCATTTCCAAGCGGTGAACTTCATTTCAATTTGAAAAGCGTATCCTTTGAAACGGATGTTGTCCATTTCAATGGTTTCGAGCACTTCACGGCGATAACATTTGAAACCAGCCGTGGTATCGAAAATTTTCAAACCGGTGACCACTCGGACGTAATAAGAGGCGAAATAGGACATCATCACCCTGCCGATGGGCCAATTGACCACATTCACGACATTATTGACGTACCGGGAACCAATGGCAACGTCGGCACCTTCCACGGCACAGGCATGGTATAAATGAATCAAGTCTTTAGGGTTATGCGAGAAATCGGCATCCATTTCAAAAATGAAATCGTAGCCGTTTTTCAACGACCAATGGAAACCAGCTATGTAGGCAGTACCCAAACCCTGCTTGCCAGAGCGTTCAAGTAAATGCAGCGATTCAGGGAATTCCTTTTGCAAAGTCTTCACGATGGAACCGGTTCCATCTGGTGAACCATCGTCTACAATGAGAATGTCAAAGGCTTTGGGCAAACCAAATACAGCCTTGATGATCAGTTCAATGTTTTCTTTTTCGTTGTAAGTCGGAATAATGACGATGGAATCGGAAGTCATGCTCATTGATTTTTTGAGTATAATTGAATCCAAATATAAGGCTTTATTTTTCTCTCACCCGAATAATAACGCCATATATTTTCTAATTTTGCAGGGATTTAAACATCTTTAGGAAAACAGAGTTTGGAAATAGGAATTTTACGAGAACTCTACCAAAATCACCCGCAACTGCTTGCGGGTAAGTCGGTATTGTCGAAAACGGGTGAGAACCTGTATTTGGAGGGATTGATCGGTTCTTCCATAAGTCTGGCCCTAGCTGCACTTTTTGAGTCCGGCAAGCGGGATTTCGTGTTGGTTCACGAAGACGCCGAGTTGGCTGGATACCTGTACCATGATTTGGTGCAACTGCTTGGTTCCGAAAAGGTTTTCTATTATCCGGCCAGTTTCAAACGAGCACTCAAATACGGCAGAAACGACCCCGGCAACACTATTTTGAGAACGGAAGCGCTCACCGCCTTGCGTCAAGAGGAAAGCATCGTCGTGGTCACCTATCCGGACGCCCTTCTCGAAAAAGTGGTTTCCACGGAGGAACTCAAACAAAATACGTTGACCCTGCACAAAGGCGAACACATCGACAACGCTTTTGTCATCGAGTTGCTGCAGACGTTTGGGTTCGAACGGGTGGATTATGTGTACGAACCTGGACAATTCGCCGTACGTGGAAGTCTCATCGACGTCTATTCCTGGAGCCACGAACTCCCCTATCGCATCGACTTCTTCGGGGACGAAGTGGAAAGCATCCGCAGCTTCGACATTGAAAATCAGCTCTCCAACGAACATGCGGACAGCATCAAGATTGTTCCTTTCGCCGATCAAGGCAGTCAAAATCAGGTTGCCTTTACCGATTACCTGAACGCGGATGCACTTTTGGGCTTCTCCGATTTCGACTACGCCTGCGGTAAACTCCGAATTTTGGCGGAGGAACCCGGCGATACGCCTTTGGACCGATTGTTGACCGACACCGACTTCCAGCATGCAGCGCAGAAACACTCCTGGGTGGAGTTCGGCCGGAAGGCATACAGCAACAAGCACACGACACTTAATTTCCAAACCTCGCCCCAAGACCAGTTCGGCAAGAATTTCGACTTTGTCAGCCAAGCATTTCAGCGGTACACGGAATTGGGTTACCAGCTTTTTGTGTTGAGTGACAGTCCAAAACAAATTGAACGGCTGAAAACAATCTTCGAGGACCGCGAGGAACATCAACATTTCAATCCCATCGAGAAAACCTTGCACGAAGGATTCGTGGACCATGACCTGCATATAGCCTGTTTCACCGACCACCAACTTTTTGAGCGCTACCACAAGTACAACCTGCGTTCCGACAAGGCCAGAAACGGCAAACTGGCGCTCAGTTTAAAGGAAATCGTTCAGTTCCAGTTTGGCGACTACGTGGTGCACATCGACCACGGCGTGGGTCGATTCGCAGGCCTGTTCCGCACGGAAATCAACGGCAAGATGCAGGAAATCATCAAAATCGTCTACAAGGACGACGACACTATTTTCGTGAGCATCCACAACCTGCACCGCATCTCGAAATATCGGGGCAAGGAGGGCGAAGAACCCAACATCCACAAATTGGGTGGTGCTGCCTGGTCCGCCATGAAGGAACGGACCAAGAAAAAAGTTAAGGATATTGCCCGCGACCTTATTCTATTATACGCCAAACGCAAGGACGAACAAGGGTTCCAATACAGCCCCGACAGTTTCATGCAGCAGGAATTGGAAGCGTCCTTCGCCTATGAAGACACTCCCGACCAGACCAAAGCCACCAACGACGTCAAGGGCGATATGGAGAGCCTCTTGCCCATGGACCGGCTTATTTGCGGCGATGTAGGTTTCGGCAAGACGGAAGTGGCCATCCGTGCAGCCTTCAAGGCCGTAGCCGACAACAAGCAGGTGGCCATCCTCGTTCCAACGACGGTGCTTGCCCTGCAGCACTACAAAACCTTCAAGAAGCGTTTGGCCGACTTCCCCTGCAAGGTCGATTATTTGAGCCGAACCCGTAAACCGGGCGATGTGGCCGAACTCTTGAAAGATTTGAAGGAAGGCGGCACGAACATCGTCATCGGCACCCACAAACTCATCGGCAAGAATGTGCAATTCAAAGATTTGGGCTTGCTCATCGTGGATGAGGAACAAAAATTCGGCGTGGCCATCAAGGAAAAACTCAAACAGCTCAAAGTCAATGTAGATACGCTGACCATGACGGCCACACCCATTCCGCGTACCCTCCAATTTTCCTTGATGGGTGCCCGCGATTTGAGCATCATCTCCACGCCTCCACCAAACCGCTACCCCATCCAGACGGAAGTGAACTCTCTGTCAGAAGACCTTTTGAAAGAATCCATCGAATTCGAACTCGGACGAAACGGGCAAGTGTTCCTGCTGAACAACCGTGTCAGCAACCTCATCGACATCGAACGGTTGGTGAACAAATGCGTGCCAGGCGCCCGTACGGTCATCGCCCATGGGCAGATGGACGGCGAAAAGTTGGAAAAAATCATCATGGACTTCATGGATTACGCCTACGACGTGCTCATCTGCACCACCATCATCGAAAGCGGCATCGACATCCCGAACGCCAACACGATGATCATCAACAATGCCCATCAGTTCGGACTCAGCGACTTGCACCAGTTGCGTGGTCGTGTGGGCAGAAGCATCCGCAAGGCATTCTGCTATTTGCTCGCACCACCGGTTCAGTCATTGACACCCGAAGCCAGGCGCCGCCTCCAGGCCATCGAAAACTTTGCCGACCTGGGCAGCGGGTTCAACATCGCCATGCAAGATTTGGACATCCGCGGTGCCGGCAACATGCTCGGAGCAGAACAAAGCGGCTTCATCGCCGATTTGGGCTTTGAAACATACCAGAAAATCCTGAACGAAGCGGTGCAGGAACTCAAGAACGAGGAGTTTTCCGAACTGTATGCCGACGAGAAACACGCCACGGACAGCGAAGGCTCACCCACCTATGTCGCTGACTGCCTGGTCGAATCGGACATGGAACTCCTGTTCCCGGAATCCTACGTCCCCGGTTCCTCCGAACGCATGAGCCTGTATCGTGAAATGGACAATTTGGAAGCTGAAACCGAAATCGTGGCCTTCAGCAATCGGCTCATCGACCGGTTCGGCCCCATTCCGAAAGTGGGTTCAGACCTCATCGACATGGTCCGTCTGCGCCGCATTGCAAAGACGCTCGGCATGGAAAAAGTGGTGCTCAAAACCGGCAAGATGACCTGTTTTTTCGTAAGCAATCCCAACTCCACCTTTTACCAGTCAAAAGCCTTCGACGGCATCCTGAATTATACCCAGAGCCACCTAAAAACCACCCGTTTGCGGGAGCAAAACAACAGGCGATCCCTGGTGGTCGAAAACGTGGAAAACATCGCAACGGCTCTTGTTCAACTGAAATTAATGCAGTAAATTTGTCGTTCGGCTTAAAAAACAATAAACCAGATATGATCAAACTGACTTTCCCGGACGGTTCCGTCCGCAATTACCCCAAAGGCACCACCGCTTTCCATGTGGCCGAAGGCATCAGCCCGCGACTTGCACAGGATTGCATCGCCGCCACCATCGACGGTCAAACGATTGAAATGAACCGCCCCATCCTCAACGATGCCTCCATTCAGCTGCTCAAATGGGACGACGCCGAAGGCAAGCACGCTTTTTGGCATTCCTCTGCTCACTTGATGGCGGAAGCCCTACAGGAACTCTATCCTGGCATTCAGTTCGGTATCGGACCAGCCATTGAAAATGGGTTCTATTACGACGTGGATCCGGGTGAAAACGTCATCAAGGAATCCGACTTGGCCGAAATCGAAGCCAAGATGGTGGAACTTGTATCCCGCAAAGAGTCCATTGTCCGCCGCGACATCAGCAAAACAGAAGCCCTTAAATTCTTCGGCCAGAAAAACGAAGGCTACAAGTGCGAACTCATTTCCGAACTGCAGGACGGCACCATCACCACCTATTCTCAAGGCAGCTTCACCGACCTTTGCCGTGGTCCGCATCTGGTGAACACCGAAAACATCAAAGCCATCAAGCTACTGTCCGTAGCCGGTGCTTATTGGAGAGGCGACGAAAAACGCAAACAGCTCACCCGCATCTACGGCATCACTTTCCCCAAAAAGAAAATGTTGGACGATTACCTGATTCTGTTGGAAGAAGCCAAGAAACGCGACCACCGCAAAATCGGCAAGGAATTGGAACTCTTCATGTTCAGCGAAATGGTGGGGAAAGGCCTGCCCATGTGGTTGCCCCGTGGCACCGCCCTACGCCTTCGCTTGGAGGATTTTCTGAAACGCATCCAAAAGAAATTCGGCTACCAGCAAGTAATGACGCCGCACATCGGCAACAAGCAATTGTACATCACTTCCGGCCACTATGCCAAATACGGCAAGGATTCCTTCCAACCCATCCACACGCCGGAAGAAGGCGAGGAATACCTGCTCAAACCCATGAACTGCCCGCACCACTGCGAGATCTACAAGTTCGCCCCCCGCTCCTACAAGGACTTGCCCCTGCGCTTCGCCGAATTCGGCACCGTTTACCGCTACGAACAGAGTGGTGAACTGCACGGCCTGACCCGTGTTCGCAGCTTTACGCAGGACGATGCCCACATCTTCTGCCGTGCCGACCAGTTAAAGGACGAATTCCTCAAAGTGATGGACATCATCTTCATTATTTTCAAGGCCTTGGACTTCGAGAACTTTGAAGCACAGATTTCCCTGCGCGACCCCGAAAACAAGACCAAATACATCGGCAGCGACGAGAACTGGGAAAAGGCTGAACGCGCCATCGTGGAAGCTTGCCATGAAAAAGGCCTGAACGCCAAGGTCGAACTCGGCGAAGCCGCCTTCTACGGTCCCAAACTCGACTTCATGGTCAAAGACGCCCTAGGTCGCCGTTGGCAACTGGGAACCATCCAAGTGGACTACAATTTGCCCGAACGTTTCGAACTGGAATATGTTGGCAGCGACAACCAAAAGCACCGTCCCATCATGATCCACCGTGCGCCCTTCGGCTCCATGGAACGCTTCGTGGCCGTATTGATTGAGCACACCGCCGGCAAGTTTCCCTTATGGCTCACGCCAGACCAGGTGGTCATTCTACCCATCAGCGAAAAGTTCAACGACTATGCCAAACAGGTCTGCGACTACCTCAACGACCGCGACATCCGCACCATCCTGGACGACCGCAACGAAAAAATCGGCCGCAAGATTCGAGACAACGAGTTGAAACGCATTCCATACATGCTCATCGTCGGTGAGCAAGAAGCAGAAAAACAAGAAGTTTCGGTAAGAAAACAGGGTGAAGGCGATAAAGGTTCAATGAATTTTGTTACCTTTGCCGAACTTTTGACCCAAGAAGTCGAAAAGATGGTTACCTCATGGTAATCAACAACTTGATAGTCATACATTTAAACATAACAAAACGAGGTTTTAAAACATCTGAATGAAGAACGATGATTTGAAAATGCAGTACCGGATCAATGACAGGATCCGTGTCAAAGAGGTTCGCTTAGTCGGTGAAAACGTGGAACAGGGTGTTTACAGCATCCAACAAGCGTTGGCCATAGCCGATTCCAAACAGTTGGACCTGGTGGAAATCTCCCCGAACGCTGCCCCCCCCGTCTGCCGTGTCATTGACTATCAGAAATTCCTATACCAACAGAAAAAGAAGGTAAAGGAACAAAAGGCCAAAGCCACCAAGATCACGCTGAAGGAAATTCGTTTCGGACCCCAAACGGACGATCACGATTACAACTTCAAGCTGAAACACGCCAAATCCTTCCTCGAGGAAGGCTGCAAGGTGAAGGCTTACGTCTTTTTCAAGGGCCGTTCCATCCTGTTTAAGGAACAAGGCGAAGTATTGTTGCTCCGTTTTGCCAACGACCTGGAAGATTATGGAAAAGTGGAAAGTATGCCGGTGCTCGAAGGTAAACGCATGATCATCATGCTGGCTCCCAAGAAGAAAGCAGAACCAAAACCCGTTAATAGCAAACCAATTACTAATTTAAAAACAGAGCAAGATGCCAAAGATGAAAACTAATTCCGGTTCTAAAAAGAGGTTCACCCTTACCGGAACAGGTAAAATCAAGCGTAAACACGCGTTCAAAAGTCACATTTTGACCAAGAAGACGACGAAGCAAAAA
>Ga0302289_1000044_pt1 | contig 71805 bp, 78 predicted proteins | sample III_Fen_N1_2_FD_194552 | JGI IMG/M metagenome (GOLD analysis project Ga0302289, IMG submission 194552) | Peat permafrost microbial communities from Stordalen Mire near Abisko, Sweden - III_Fen_N1_2 | ecosystem: Environmental > Terrestrial > Soil > Wetlands > Permafrost | place: Sweden: Abisko... | reverse complement strand
CGAAGGCCTTTGTTGCGGCCAAAAAGCAGTGCATCCTCCAGATGGGTCAGGCGGGGCAGCGCACAGACATCATCCAGCAACAGGTAAACATTGCCCTCGTTTTCCGTGCGGGAGAGCACCTCCTGCATACACTGATCCAACAGTGTCGCAAAAACCGGCCCCGTCATGCGGCCGCGCTGTGCGTCATAACACACAAAAATCACTTTACCGCCTTTGCGACGCAGGGTTTTGCGGATGCTCAGGTTGCCGGTAGCATTGAAACGGCCTTGCAGCAACTCCCGCGCGGCTTGTTGCAGCGCGGCGATCACTCCCAGCGTCTGCTTGCTGGCAGGTTCGATCAGGTAAGCACCCATGGCGCGCAGCTCCGGCAGGCTTTCCAGAATTGTAAGCATGCTATCGGTATCAAACCCGTCGATCAATCCTCGCAAGGTTTCATTGTTTCGTAAGCCGGGATCGCTCTGTCGGCATAGGTAGACAATCAGCGCAAGGGTCAGGTCACGGGCGGCTATGGCATAATAGGGGTCTGGTGCAACACGGATGCGTTCATCAAACAGCATATCGCACAGCGCGGAGGCATCCTCCAGCATTCGATTGTCATCCGTCAACTCACCAAACAGGTTCCACTGCGCCTCGCCGCTGCCATCGGACGCGCGTTGATCATCCGCAAACACAATATCGCCCTTCTGGCAGAAATGTGTGCTGTATTCCCCCGTCGGGTCAAACACCACAAGCATATCCTCACTGCTCAGATTTACACGCAAGTTGCGCAACGTATGGCACATCATATTGCTTTTTCCTGTGCCGGGGCTGCCCAACAACAGCACATGGCGACTTAACAGGCTGTCCCCGACAGGCATAAAAGCATTTTTACCGTTGCCATCCGAACCCACGAGGGACAGGAAGGCATCAGGGTCGCGGTAGGGAATATCCTTGGCAATCTGCAACCCCTTGAGTATTGTGCGCTGGTGCATGGTTTCTCCTTATCGTGTGTGTCACACAGCATGCAGCAATCGGACATCATCGGCATGCCTTTATTCTCTCCGTTTGTGAAGCAGCTCCGACATACGGCTATAAGATTTGGAAGCGGTGTCTTCGCTTCCCCTGCGTAGAATGAAAGCAAGCTTTGGTTTTGGCGGCTCTTCCTTTTCCGGCTCCACCGTTGTATCAGGAGCAGGCGTGACCGGTTCAACCGTTTGACGATCGGTCAGTTCACGCAGGCTCACGCGTTTGTGGGGGGAGGCTGATGCAGGTGATTCACTGACATCAATTTCTCTATCCCTTGCAGATTCAGGTTCCACCCCGGATTCTGATTCCGTTTCGGTTCCGGATTCCGGATCGCCTTCCGAACCTTCATGCTCACTCTGCGGTTCGGATTTCTCAGCATCTTCAACCGCTTCGTTTTCTTCACCCTTGGCACTGCCTGCTGCAGGTTCTGTATCGTGCGATTTATAGGCGTCCGCCGGACTATCCGCAGCCTTTGAAGGATCATCGTCCCCTACAGGTTCTGTTTGAATTCCCTCCGGTTCAACCGCACCCTGATCTTGCGCAGAATGGGTGTCTCGATCCGCATCGGTTCCCTGCGAGATGTCTGAGGATAAATCTGCATGGGAGTCTGTTCTTTCAGCTTCATGATCCTCCACCGTGGACGTTTTTATTCCCACAGGAGCTTGTTCCGTGGCTGGTTTGATGCCGACGCTTGCATTGATGACGATTTCCGTTCTTTCTGGCTTGGGCATTTCTGCCTTACTCTGCTTTATTTTGGGCACTGCGTTCTTACTCTTGGCGGGATAGCGGTCATCCAGCGTGACCTCATCATCGCCTGTCACTTCCGCTTTGGGCGGTGCGGCAGTAGGCTGTTCCTGAACCACCTCAGCGGGAATGGGCGGCAGGTGTTCATGCCCCGCTTCATCCTCGCTGTCATCCGCACCTATGGTTTGCTCGGGTGGCGGCTCGGGTAGCGCGGCATCCTGATACATCATGCGCAGCAATCCTGTGCGCATGGCGTAGCCGCTTTCGATGCTCTGTTCACGCTGTGCGTCCCTGGCAAAAGCAATGCGCTTTGCCCCTGTCGTTCCTTCCGGATCACCTTCACGCTCCAGTGCTTTACGGTGCAGGTAGTCGATATCCGCATCGTAACCGCTCATCTGGCTCATACCGCTTTGAGCAGATTCCCGCTTTACAATCACATTCAGTTTTTCTACGCGCTCATTGAGCAATGCGCACGCTTTCTCATAGACAGGTGTGCCAAGGTTAATCTGCTCCAATGCCGTTTCGCGACGGTACATCGCGTCTACCTGTCTGCCCTTGTGCTCCTGCAACACTGCCAGCGCAAGACCTTTGCGGTATTCCGCCGGCGGCAGTACCGCGTTTTCGGCGGCTACTTCGACCTCTTCCAGCGTCAGCTTTCGCTGCCGGATCATCTCGCGGCTATCAGCAATGTACACTTGCTTGCCGATCATCCCCTGCGGCCCCATGCCATCGCCATAAGCAGGGTTATTAATCACTTCACCCACCATCAGTTTCAGGTCGCGATCACGTACCACCACCACACGCACAGCCTCGGGGTAGCGGCCGCCAAAGGTATCCGGGTCATACCGTGGGGCGATCTGATATCCTTCGCATAAGCGACGCACATCCAGCGTCATAGTGCGCTTGTCCACATAGGCAATAAAATCCTGATAAGGTATCCACAGGTCACTTACATAATCGTTATCGGCATGATAGAGTTGCACAAGCCGCGCGGTATGTTTATCCACCGCTTCCGGAGTAAACAGGTCGCAGGCATAACGCATGGGCACGTACTGGCTTACGCGTTCGGCACGCCGCGCGTTTTCAGTGTACAGTCCTACGCTGGCCGTATCGCTTTGCAGGCTTTTCATAATGGAAAGATCCTGCAAAACACGGCTGATTTCCTTTTGAGTAAGCGTGGTCACAGTAAGCCCGGTTGTGTTCAAAAACTCAGCCTGAAAAAGCTCCGCATCATATTTATCGCCAGTCGCGATACGCGCGCGGGCATAGTGGTTAAACAGCTCCACATGCCGGGTAACCTGCATGGCGGATTCAGCGGCCTCCATTACACCGCCGCCGCGTGGATACACGCTTTCCGGCACAGCTACAGCCTGAAAGCCACCACCGATCAGGTAGATCATTAATTTTTCGCCCATAAAGGGTTGATATTGCGGAAAGTGATCCACCCAGGCATGATCCACGGTAAAAATACCGCGACCCACATAGCGGCCTTCATAATCAAAGTTACGCGCATAGTTATCCCCAGTGTAAAGATCGGGAAACTGCAAATAGAGTTTGCGGTGATATTCAACAGGGTCAATGCTGAAGCCGCTGGGCGCTACACGCGTACCCTTGACCTCGGACAAACCCACATAATCCATGTTCTGAACCAGTTCAATCGGGAAAAGCGGCAAAAAAGCATCGAACCGTTTGGGAACGGGCGGCTGCGCCTGAGCGAAGGCCGCCTTGCCCAAGGAGAGCAACGTCTCCTTGGAAAGACCCGCATAGCTAACGATGCCGCATGCGTTTTTTTCCATGGGCGCCTCCTTTCGCAAACGCGGAAAACACCGGGCGACGGAGTAGCTTAAAAGTCGTACACAAACTGCAACTTGGGCAGTAGCCTGTCAATGGTAAGCTTGCAATACACAGGAGCCGCATCACGATCCGTGCGCTGGATATACATCTGCCCATCCTCCGCGCGTAGCATCACCAACAGTGGCGCTCCGCTATCGCAGGAAGCCGCCATGTTGTATGAAAGTGGCAGATCAGGGTGCTCCTGATGGTAAAACACAGCTTCGTCAAAGGCGCGGCTGGGCGGCGCAGAATCCGTGTTTTTGTAGGTTTCAAACACACGGCCATACAAAAAGCTCAGTGGGCTGTTCAGTGGTGCGACCGGAAGGTGAAAACGAATCTCAAGCAGCTGGCACATCGACACATAATCAATAATGCTCTGGTGAAACAGCCGGGCGTTCTCTCCCAGCGGGACGCGATCGTCTTTCCAGGAGATGGGTTGCCAGAACACACAGCCTGGGCGTTGGCAGCCTGGCAGCACGAGCTTTTCATCCATTGGCGTACGGCTGAACGTAAGCGGCCTTCGCCCCGTTTCCTTGATGGCGGTCTGTTGGAACCGGATTAAAAAGTCGCGCATGATAGGCGATATGGTGCCCTGCATGCAGTTCCCTCCTTGGCAATGCGTTTGGGTGTTTGAAATTGGTTACAGTAAGCGAATGGCTGACACGGCGCTACCCTGTTATCCAAAAACATCGGCAGGCTACCGCTGCATAACCGTTTGAGGTTGAGTCTGGTTACGGCAACGGTTAATGATACAAGGCAGTGCAAAGGGTCGATTGAGGTACAAGTATGTTGGTTAGCGGTAGGTAAGCCGTAGCATCGCGTCGCCGCTTCGGGGATCGGTCGCGACAAGCGCGGTGCCAAAGGGGCAGCGTAGCAGCACGCCGCGCTTGCTGTCCCGACTGGGATCGCCGGCATGGATGCATTGAAACAGCAATGCTCGTTGCTGATCCGCCGTACCACGCTTGCGTTGTCCCACGCCTACCACCGTAAATTCGATCGCGTGCAGCTTGTCTCCATGCAGGAAGCACACACACGCCAGCTTCCCACCGGATACGCCAAAGGCCGGAAACGTTAAAATCGGCTCTGCATACAGCACATCTTTCTGAGAAGACGTATCCGTGAATTTCCGGTACGCCTTGAGCAGTTCCTGTCGGGGCATGTGCGGATAAAGGCGCGTATCATCCATCAGGCGCACCTCGCCGCTGTTTTCATCCCAAAACTGCATGAAGCGTGCCCCCTTCCTCAAAGCATGGGGGAATGGCCGCGCCTATCGTCGAGCGTAAATCAATAAGCCGATCGACGAAACCCGACGGCTTTCCCATTGCAAGTCTATCATTCACATATAGGCATGTCAATCTTTTGACGAGATTTTAGCGAGTTTTTCCCATCTGCAAACAAACTTTGACCACAGCCGAATCCATTTGTACCACATGCCGCTGGTGCATCCATGTCAAGCAAAGTTCTTCCCATTGCTCCGCTTGCGGGGTATTCTCAAATATGATAGGATGGAAAAGCGAAATACAGCAAATTGATTCTATGCCTGTATCCGGCACTGAACCGCTTTGTTTTTCACGACTCAGACAGCAGTTTGAATCCTGTGGCTTCGTCTTCCAAAGAAATCGACCTCACGCCCACCTCGATATGGGTTTATGCCCTCTTTTTCAAATAACAGATCGGAGGCAAACCATGCTTCGTTTACACCAGATCAAACTGCCGATTTCCAAAGCGGCACTATTGGATGATGCCCTTTGCCGCAGGCTTGCTGCGGATCGCCTTGGCATTCTCGAAGGCGATGTAGCCAGTGCCGCTGTGAGCAAGCGCAGCGTGGATGCGCGAGACAAAGGCGATATCCATTTTACGCTCACGCTGGATGTACGCCTTGCGGACCAGAAAACAGAAACCGTGCTGATCCGGCGTTTTCAGCCCAATCAAGCCACGCTGCTGAATGAAAGCGATGCTGAAAACCGCAATGTGTTTACCTTGGAGGTGACCCCTTACAGTGGGGAACGGGCAAGGCCGGTGGTGATTGGCGCCGGCCCGGCCGGGCTTTTTTGCGCGCTTGGGCTGGCTGTGCGCGGCGCGAAGCCCCTGCTGCTGGAACGCGGCAAACCGGTGGAACAACGTGCCGTGGATGTGTCTGCGCTGGAACGCGAGGGATTGCTTGACCCGGAAAGCAACGTGCTCTTCGGCGAAGGAGGTGCGGGCGCGTTCAGCGACGGCAAGCTCACCTGCGGGCTCAGTGATCCCTATATTCGTGTCGTGCTGCAAACTCTGGTTGCCTGCGGCGCTCCGGAGGAAATTGCCATTTCCGCAAGGCCGCACATCGGTACCGATCTGCTCCGCAGCGTTCTTTCCCAAGCACGCAAGCGATTAACAGCGCTTGGCGGAGAAGTGCTTTTTGAACACAAGGCAATCGGCTTTACGCTCACGGATGGTAAAATCGCAGGCGTCGATTCAGTGGACAGCCACACAGGCACGCCTGTGCATATCCAAACAGATAAGGTATACCTCGCCATTGGCCACAGTGCGCGCGATACCTATGCATGGTTACAGGCACTCGGCATGCCCATGCAGGCCAAGCCGTTTGCCATGGGCGTGCGCGTGGAACATCCGCAGGCATTAATCGACCGTTCCCAGTACGGCGCATTGGCTGGCACTGCCGGTCTGCCGCCCGCTGATTACAAACTAAATGTGCCCACGCCCGATGGACGCGGCGTGTATACTTTTTGCATGTGTCCGGGCGGACAGGTGATCAATGCCAGCAGCGAGCCGGGATTGCTCAACGTAAACGGCATGAGCCAACACGCGCGCGGCGGCGAAAACGCAAACGCCGCGCTACTGGTAGGCGTCTCCCCATCCGACTATGGCTCGGACGATCCGCTGGCAGGTATTGCGCTGCAGCGTAGCATTGAACAGGCAGCGTATGCGTTAGGCGGCAACTATCTGGCTCCCTGTCAGCGTGTCGGTGATTTCTTGGCAGGCAAACCTTCTACTGGGTTTGGCGGCGTGCGCCCCAGTTATCGACCCGGTGTTTTCCCAACCGATATCGCCCGCTGTCTGCCTGATTTTATCACGCAGAATCTGCGTTTGGCACTGCCGCGTCTGGGTCAGCGCCTGCGTGGTTTTGACCAGCCAGATGCACTGCTAACTGCACCGGAAACGCGCACTTCTTCTCCCGTACGATTGCTGCGCGATGAACGGAGACAAAGCGCCATCGGCGGACTCTACCCGTTGGGCGAAGGCGCAGGCTACGCGGGCGGAATTATAAGCGCAGCCGTAGACGGGCTCAAGGCAGCGCTGGACGCATAATCATCCAAAGGCTGGTCATGCGTTAATCAACACTCCATATTCACGAATGGCTGCAATGCACATCGGGTTCCAGCGGCGCGCCAACATGAAGACAGATCAATTACAGGAGGAACGGGAATGATTCGAGCGGTGCTATTCGATATGGACGGTGTGCTGTTTGATACCGAAACCCTGGGCATGCATGCGATGGAAACGATTGCCGCAGAACTGGGTTATCATGCAGACAGAGCTTTTTACATGACTACGCTGGGTGTCCCCAATGCGGAATGCGAACACATCTACCGCGAAGGCCTCGGACAGGATTTCCCGTATGAACTGGCAATGCAGCGCTTTCGCGCATACTTTTCGGAGTACAACCTGAATCATCCCATGCCCCGTAAGGATGGCTTGATGGAGTGCTTGGCAGGGCTGAAGTCGCGGGGGCTGAAGATCGTGCTGGCTACCAGCACGGTTCGCCCCCTGGTGGAAGCTTATTTCGCCAAAATGACGGATATCGCCGTCCTTTTTGATGGCAAGGTGTGTGGCGGAGATGTGCCAAACGGCAAACCCGCCCCAGACACTTATCTTGCCGCGGCCGCCGTGGCAGGGTGCTCCCCCGAGGAGTGTATCGGGGTAGAAGACAGCTACAGCGGCGTACGCTCCGTGCGGGGTTCCGGCGCGCGTTGCGTAATGGTCCCCGACCTGCTGCCCTTCAGCGAACGCTTTCAACCGTATGTGGATCACGTGCTGGACAGTTTGTGGGAACTGTGCCCGCTTATCGATCGGCTGAATGTTGCCGAGTAGTTCATTCGGCATTTTGTGAAAACGTTCTGTCGGAGTTCACGCACAGGATGTCAAAGACACATTGATCGAATTTTACCGATATCGCCAGACCAACAGGCCGTGAAGCCATTGTTACAGCGGATGAAGAACAGAAAGTAACCGGTTGCTGATCCGTATCCCTTCCAAACCAATCGAATAAAAACTACACTTTATGACGTTTAGAAGAATAGTCACAGTTGCTGACACTGAGGAAGGAGCCGCCCCCTTCATCGGGAGGCGGCTCCGTTGCTGTTATTGCGCCGCCTGTTCATCAGTCAGCGTTTCCTTCAGCAATATGCTCTTGATGTGCCATTGGTTGTTCTCCTTCACCAATGTGGCGGAGTAGCGCCCTGCCTGCCATTTGGGCGGATTCTCATAGTTTTCGCCATATAATTGTTTTGCCGTATCGGCATATGTGCGGTTGACGCGTCCATCGATACGGGGAATCCGTTCCACAAACTCCGCACGCGCTGTGTTTTCCCATGGCCAGCACCACATCCACGTCAGCTCCAGCCGATGGTCAATGCCGCGAATGGTGTAGTACAGGTATGGGCTTTGTCCGTCTACCGCAAGGTTCAGGTTATCATCCCGCTGCAAATAGCTGCTCTGGAAGAACTTATTCAGCTCCGTCGGGTCTTCGTTCATCATGATCACCTGCGCACGTTTAGCCATACCATCCTTGATTACAACATAGACGTTGGTAGCGTTCATCGCATAATAAAAAGTAACGGTAAACAGGCCCAGCAGCACGATGATCAGCAAAAGACGGCTGGCCAGATACCAGATAAAGCGGCGTAACGTGGTCATGACGGCTTTCCTCCTGTGGGGTAAACCCACGGCTATTATACAGGAAAGCCACTCCGATGACAAGCACGGGGAAGTAGCTGAGGAACCCTACCCCCTGTTGATAGGCAGTAAATTCCGGTTGCCTTTGTGACCTTCGAATGAGATTCGACTGAGAATTCACTCCTCGTAATGATGTGGGACAGGTTCTATGGGTGCCGAAGGCTTTTCGCTTGTCCTTCAATACATCCACATAGGCACATTCAAAGGGCTTAAACAAAGACCCCTTCCAAAAAGGAAGAGGCCAATGTGCACCGCAGCACTTGAAACTTTGAAGCAGGCACCCAAACGCTCCTGCCCCAAGGTGTTATTCTTCAAATAACATAGGCATCAGTTGAGTGCCATCCTCCACCAGCGGAGCATCAGCTACCGCCTTTTCGCTGAGCTTGCCAACAGGTTGAGATGCTCCCTCCCTGAGTGCTTTAGCCACGGTTCTGCTGTCATAAATCGCATAAGGTACAGGCGCGCCGTCATGTGTACGGGTGGTCAGCAACGTCGGATGGTCGCTCAGCAGCAGCAGGCGGAAATCTTCGCCACTTTGGGTCAGACGGTCGAGCAGCGGTTGTACCACGCGGTCGTTCACGTACTCAATCGCCTTGAGTTTCTTTTCAAGGCTGCCGGCGTGCGCCATTTCGTCCGGCGCTTCCACATGCACGGCGACAAAATTATCGCCCTCCGTGAGCAGCGCTTGCAACGCGCGCTCCACTTTGCCTTCATAATTCGTGTCCAGGTCGCCGTTCGCCCCTTCCACCCGTGGCGTTTTCAAACCACCGAGCGCCGCGATGCCCCACACCAGCGGCACAGCGCTGATTACGCTGCCATGCTTGCGGTATTTCAGTTCAAAGCTGTCCAGCTTCATGGCTGTAGCCGCGCCCCATGGCCAGATCATGTTCGCGGGAAGTTTCCCCTCCGCGATGCGCTTGTGGTTGATCGGATGGTCGCGTAGCGCATCATAGCTTAAAAGCATCAGTTCGCGAATGTCATCGCACAGCTTGATGGCAGCTTTGTCAGCAGTGTCGGCAATCCTATGCGGCAAATGTGGCGCGATCTTCTGTTCCAGCACATTGTGCGGTTCGGTCAATTTCACAGCCGCGAGGTCGTGCGCAGGGCTGATCATCACGCCGATGTGGCGGAAGGTATCGGTTACGTGGATCGTGAGCCCTGCATCCCCCAATTTCCTTGCGAAGGCTGGGCTGGCAATCAGATCATTCATGAGCGTAACAGCTTCATCACCGTGGATGTTGCCGCCGTTGTGGCTGTGGATCACCAGCCCGCCTTCCATTGCCTCCACAGCACACAGGTTTACACGGAAGCTGATGCCGCCTTCCGGCAGGGTTACGCCCATGCCCGCGGCTTCCAAAACGCTGCGACCCGTATAGCACACACGCGGGTCATTCCCAAATATACTCAGGATGGCGGTATCACTGCCCGGAACCAGCCCTTCGGGCACAGTACGCACACGACCGCACTCGCATCCCGCCACACGGTCAAACGCCGATAGGGTCAGTGCTTCCAGCGGCGTCTGCCCGTTTAGCTCCGTAAGTCCCGTATCCGCCATTCCATCGCCGATCACCAGCACATATTTCATGAGGTTTTCCTCCTTATTTGCCTTGCTTTGCCAGTATACCGCGCCGGTCGCCACGATTCAAGCACGGAGCGGCGAAAGTACAATTAGCGTGCAAAGGTGGAAAATCGACGACATTTCGTGTATACTATGGCAGAACCAAGACCAGCAAAGGAGCGCCACGTATGAAGCGCATTGTATTAACAGGCGGCGGCACCGCCGGCCATGTCACCCCTCATATGAGCCTGATCCCGCGTCTGAAGGCAGCGGGCTATGATATCCACTATATCGGCACCGAGCGGGGCATCGAGCACGAACTGATCGCTCAAATCCCCGGTATCACCTATCATGTGGTGAAAAGCGGCAAACTACGCCGCTATTTTAGTGTGCAAAATTTTACCGACCCCTTTCGTGTCATTCATGGCGCGTGGACATCCGTTTGGCTGATGCGCAAATTAAAGCCCGATGTCTGCTTTTCCAAGGGAGGGTTTGTGAGCGTACCGGTCGTGATCGGCGCATGGTTGGCGCATGTCCCTACCGTCTGCCACGAAAGCGACTTAACACCCGGCTTGGCTAACCGCATCAGCGCCAAGTTTGTCAATCGCGTAGCGACCACCTTTCAGGAATGTGCCGATGCGCTGGGTAAAAAGGCCACCATGACGGGCACGCCTCTTCGGCCGGAGCTGTTTCAGGGCAGTCGTGAAAAGGGGCTTGCCATGGCAGGCTTTACCGGTGAAAAACCGGTGCTGATGATGACCGGCGGAAGCCTCGGCGCACAGAGTGTGAACGCCTGTCTCAGGGCTTGCCTGCCGGAGCTTTTGCCTCACATGGATGTATTGCACCTGTGCGGTAAGGGCAACCTCGACAACGAGCTCCAATCTCTGGCCGGATACCGTCAACTGGAGTTTTTAGGCGCTGAAATGGCGGACGCGCTTGCCGCAGCCGATATCGTTTTAAGCCGCGCAGGCAGCAATACGCTGAGCGAACTGTTGGCATTGGGCAAACCCATGTTGCTGGTTCCCTATCCGCTGGGCGCCAGCCGCGGCGACCAGATCAAGAACGCCGAAAGCTATGAAAAGCGAGGCCTTGCACGCGTGCTGCCACAGGATCGCATGACTCCCGAAACCATGACCACAGCGCTCTTAGCGCTGCTTCGCGACAAGGATACCCTCCGGAAGGCAGTAGAAGCATACCCCGTGAAAGATGGTACGGATGCTGTGTTACAAATGATTGAGGATGTTCAAAAGCAAGGGTGATCTTTTGCCTTGGGAATTCCAGTGATCATTGGGTAGGGCATTCTGTCCCCAAGCGGATCATGACTGGTTCGGCTTTCATCTTTAAGGAGCGTTCGCAGTTGGCAAGCGCTTCTTCTTCATGGTTTAAACCTCTCGGTGCGCATTGTCTGTTCCTATTCACATCCCTCTTTGTGATGTACTATCAGCCCCAATCTACGGTCGTTCTATCGCCTGTATCAATCACAGAAGGGTATGCGTTACAAAACGTTATCAATCCTCATGTTTCAGGGCATTGGCTTGCCAAGCCAGCGCTTTCGCGTTATACTGTTTAGGATGTAAACAAACGTTTCGTGGTTTATATTCTACTCCGTGCTCATAAGGTGGAAACCCCGCGAAACTGTCCATATTCAACGCAGTACTGGGCGGCATACCCTTTGCGAAAGCCAAGCTGTGGCTTAAAGACCATGGTGTGCAGAGGATGGAGCTCGGTTGTGGCGGTACACCGGAGCTGGATATTCCGCACGATCGGCTACGGTCACAGTATAAATGTATGGAACGATATCGTGAGCGCTCTGTGCCTTTCAGGCTATGACGTTGTAGTATCCATTGAGCATGAAGACGCGCTGATATCTCCCGCCGAAGGCCTGCTGAAGGCCATCTCCTTCATGAAGCAAGCCCTGCTGTTTAAGAATATTTGAAACAGCGCATCATCGGATATCCACCGACCTACCTTACCATAAATCAAGGGAGAGATGATTTGGATGGCTCGACTATTCGGTACTGATGGCGTGCGTGGCATCGCCAATACGGAATTAACCTGCGACCTTGCCTTCCGTTTGGGTCAGGCGAGCGCGGCTGTGCTCGCCAGTGATGTGCGCCGCCCTACCATTCTGGTGGGCCGCGATACCCGCATCAGCGGTGAAATGCTCGAAAGCGCGCTGGTTGCAGGTATTTGCAGCGTCGGTGCGCGCGCCGTGCTCATCGAAGTTATGCCTACCCCCGCCATCGCCTACCTGACCCGATATTATGAGGCTGATGCAGGCGCTGTGATCAGTGCCAGCCACAACACCGTGGAATACAACGGCATCAAATTTTTCGACAAAAATGGCTACAAGCTGCCTGACGCTCTCGAAGATAAAATCGAGGAGATCGTCAAAAACGGTTTGCCGAAAGATTTTGAAATGCCGGTCGGTGAGCGCGTTGGTCGCCCCGTTCGCCAACGCAACGCCATTCGCCGCTACGTCGACTTTGTGAAAGAAACCACGGATGTTCGGCTCGATGGCCTGCATGTAGTGCTGGACTGTGCGCAGGGCGCGAGCTACGAGGTCGCCCCTATGGTGTTCAAGGAACTGGGCGCACATGTCAGTTGCTATTACCATGAACCGGACGGTACCAACATCAACGACAACTGCGGCTCCACCCACCCACAGCGTTTGTGCGAACTGGTGCGCGAGCTGGGCGCGGACGTTGGCTTCGCCTTCGATGGCGATGCCGACCGTCTGATTGCCGCCGACGAGCGCGGGCAGATTATCAATGGCGATCAGGTAATGGCACTGCTGGCCATATACATGAAGGACAAAGGTTCGCTGCGCGGCAACACGCTTGTGGCAACCGTCATGAGCAACATGGGGCTGGAAATCGCCATGAAAAAGCACGGCATCCACATGGAAAAAACCAAAGTGGGCGACCGTTACGTGCTGGAGAAAATGCTGGCCGACGGCCATGTGCTGGGCGGTGAACAGAGCGGCCATGTCATTATGTTGGACTACAACACCACAGGTGATGGCCTCGTGACTGCCGTGCAGGTGATTACCGCCATGGTTGCCAGCCAGACACCGCTGAGCCGCCTTGCAGGGGTTATGCAAGTGATGCCCCAGAGCCAGTTTGCCGCTCATGTCGATGACAGCAAAAAGTTTGACTTTGATCAAAACTCGAAAATCAAAGCCAAAATCGAAGAACTCGAGGGCAAATATCGTGACAAAGGCCGTCTCGTCATCCGTGCCAGCGGAACAGAACCGCTGGTTCGCGTTATGATTGAAGGCCCCGACCAGCGGGAAATGGACAAGGATGTGTTCGCTCTGTCCAAGCTGATCGAAAAAGAACTGGCCTGACCCTGAAAGGCGAAGGAATCTGTAGGGTGATCGATGCTTGAAGCGGATCGGCGACTGGAATGAATGGGCTTTCCCGATGGTTGCCCCTGCCGCACGGGAAAGTCCTCGTTTTGGGATCAATTGGCATAGAGCGATTCCACTCCTTATCCATGAGGTGTGTATACACATCCTGTACGGTTATGGTATCGATAACCCTTGCCGATGTCAAACGCCAGGTGCGAGAAGCAACCGAATCACGCTCCGAGCTGTGCACTTACTGGACACAACCATCCGCTCTCAAAACATGAGAATGGAGAAAACCGATGAGCCAGATCGTGAAAACCCATCCAGTTCCCTATTATGCTGTGATTTTCACTTCCCGACGCACGGAAGGCGACAACGGATATGCACGCATGGGCGAAGAAGTCGATCTTGCACTTTCCGGTCAACAGGGATACCTTGGCATGGAGAGTGTGCGCGGCGCGGATGGGCTGGGTATCACCGTTTCTTACTGGGACAGTACTGAGAGTATTGCCGCATGGAAGCAAAACCTCACCCATGCACACGCCAAGGCGATAGGACGAAAGCTGTGGTATGAACGCTATGCCATCCGCATTTGCATTGTGCAGCAGGATAACTTTTTTGAAAAACAAACGGAATTGCAATGACGAAAGCAAAAGCCGGAAGCACGAGTGCTTCCGGCTTTTGCTGAACCGCCTGCAATCCCGTGATCAGAGTGAGCGCTAAGCTGCCATTCCAGCCTGAGATTCAGGCGGAATGGCTGAGCGATGCCGTAGGTTTGCATCCGAGAAACATGACCATATGGGGCTGAAATGTCGCGTTACGGCCTTGCCAAACAAGCTGGCGGTACCATTTATTTTTTTCGCTTTTCCCACGTCCCGCACACGGCAAAGCAAAGCGCCCCATCACAAGTCCCTTTCATCACGCTCTGCTCGCCATTGGTTTGCAGCGACAGGTCTACCATTTCCCCGGGGCGGATTTCGCGGTTATAGTGGATCAGCACATCATGAAGCGCATAAGCCTTGTGAAACTCCATATCGAAGCAATCACAAAACCAGTCGAGGTAGCGGGTATTGTTCACATGACCGTTCACGTCAAAGTCGGAGTACTTCGCCGCACGCTCGAACATTACCGCAGGCGCGTCACTTGCCGGAATACCGCCGGGCAGCGGCAAGGGTGGTTCCAGATCGCAGGTGAGCTCCTCGTTTCCACCCAGCCAGGGCTTTGCCATGCGGCGCGTCGTCAAATCCAGCTGTACATAGAGCGTCGCGGCGTTCCCCACGGGCTGCCCGTTTACAAAAAACTGAAAGTAGCGCGGAAAAAAGAAATGCTGCGGAGGCTTTGGAAACGTTCGCACAGTCACGGTTTCCCCAATACGGGGCAGCTTGTCCATATGCACCAGCGCACGGCTGACCACCCATGCAATGTTGCGTTCCCGAAGGGCGGCCATGCCAAGATTATGTCCCTCGCTATGCGCGCCCCCCGCCTCCTGCATCGCCAGCAATATCCCGCTGGCACGCCACTCTCCGTTCACGTCCGTATCCGCAGCACGCAAAAAAAGCGTCTGTTCAAAATAGCCGTTCATGCCGTCACTCCTAACTGTTTACACAAGAGCAATTCGCGGTGCGGCACTGATTTCCTCCCTATATATCTGTATAAAGGCTCTGCTATGGCTCGCCATGCATGAAGCAACGCCTCTGAGAGCCATGTTTGAATTGACTTTTTTGTAGCTGTTCCTGAATATCTTTACCGAAAAACTGCCATCTCACCCAGATTACCTTTGGGTTAGATGATTCCTGTATTCTGCAAACCATGAAAGGCAGGGATCAACGGGTCATTAAACCTCTCCCACTTCTTCAACGATAGATTCGCCGATACCCATTGATTCCATCTATCTTGTCCTCTTGCGTTTGCTCACCCTGTTGGGTTCACATCCACCCGAAGCAATGTCAGTCTGCGCCATTGCCTGAAAGTTCAATCTCGGCTGCGCTCGTCAGCGTTTCCTGTGGCCAATCGGATTTTCTATGCACATCACGGAACTCAGAAGGAGTGATGCCATAGCGGTGCTTGAACGCTTTGCCAAAGTAGTTGGCGTTGTTATAGCCCAATTTCTCAGCAATATCCTGAATCTGTAATCTGGGGTTGAGCAGGTACTCCCGAGCTTTATCCATGCGAACCTGCAACACATACTCATAGATTGGGCAGCCATAGAGGTTGCGAAACAGTTTGCTCAGGTATTCCCGACTGAAAAAGAAACGTTCGGAAAGCTCGTCGATGCGAATGTCACGCTGATAATTGCGGTCAATATATTCCTTCACAGCGGCGATCACTTCCGTAGGCGTGCGTTCCTCCTGCGATATCTCTCGCTGTGGCAGTCGGGCAATCGCTTTTTTCAGTGCCCGATTCAGTTCTTCGTTGTCAATGGGCTTGAGCAGGTAGTCCACCACATTATGGCGGATAGCCGCCTGTGCATACTGAAAATCATCATACCCGCTGATCACGATATACTGGCTGTACGGGTGGTTACGGCTGGCGATGGCAAGAAAATCTTTGCCATCCATCAGTGGCATGTTCATATCAACAAACACGATATCCGGTTGAATCCGCTCCATACACTCCAGCCCTTCCCGTCCGTTATAGGCGGAATAAGGCTCGCCGGCGTTGATGGCGCGCCAATCCACCAGAGATCGGATGGCAAGGTGCACAGGTTGTTCGTCATCAATCGTTAGCACTTTGTACATGGGTAAGCACCTCCAGCGGAATGGTTACGGTCACAGTTGTCAACCTCGGTTCCGGCACACTGGTCAGCTCGATTCCCGCCAGCCCGTTGTACAGCAGTTTCAGGCGGCTCGCCAGGTTCACCAACCCCACATTTTGTGAAATCGTCACAGCAGGGTCGTCCATCGCGCGGCGCAATTCTACCAGCTTATCCGGCAATATGCCACAACCATTGTCGCTCACCGTTAAGCAGGCATGTTCATGCTCCGCTGTACCCGCAAGCTCGATATGGATGCTCGTCACCTGATCACGCAAACCATGCACAATGGAATTCTCCACCAACGACAGTACGCCAAGTTTGGGTACATTGAGCGCAAGCAGCGGTTCATCTACGCGAATATGGTAGGTCAGTCGATCGCCAAAGCGCGCTTTTTGCAGTGACAGATACTTTCCTACATAGTCCAGTTCCATTTCCAGCGTAGCAAGATTTCCACCCTTAATAGAATACCTGAGCAGCGCACCCAACGATGTGACCATTTTATACAGTTCACCCTGCCCGCGTGCCAACGCCTCGGACCCGATCGCCTGAAGGGTGTTGAACAGAAAATGCGGATTCGTTTGCGCTTCCAGCGCAATCAATTGTGCCGTTCGCTCGTTAAGCGTTGCAACATAGGTGCGTTCAATCAATCCGTCGATCCCGTTCATCATATGATTTACATCTTCGGAAAGGCCGATCAGCTCATAGCTTCCCTCTAAAGCCGCCTTGGTTTTAAAGTTGCCCAAGCCGACGCGGCGGAGGCGGTGCGCAAGCATGGAAAGTGGCTCTGTAATGTAGCGTATAAACGTCTCTACCAGTAGCACCGAAACAATCAGCGCAATCAGCCCGATCAGGATGGACAGATTGCGTGTAACAATCAGCGATGCGTTCACCAGTGCCATGGGTTTGTAGCCTACCAGCACAAAACCGGATTGACCGTTTTTTGCCGCCACACAGAGGTTGTTTACGCCTCCAATGATTGCGGTAAAGCTGTCCCCCTCCGCGTGGAGACCGATCTGCATGGCCTCAATCTCCTTTTCGTCGAGCCCATCCGGCAGGGCATATCGCTCGCCGTTCGCACCAAAAACGCATAGGGTTTCCTGCACCAGCGCATGGCTTTTGAACAGTTCCTCCACCACACTGTCGCTTACGGTAAAGCGCATTACCGCCAGCGGTGTTTCACGCGGGGAATCAATGATGGTGCGTGTAAATCGAAGCAATCCCCTGTGATCGGGCGTCATGGTACAAAAATCCGGTTTCGCGGTAAATACGATATAGTCCTGCAGATCTTCGGCATTTGCAGATTCTATCGATACCTTTCGCCTTCTATTCTCAATGATATAGCGCTGTTGCTGACGCACCAGATACAACTCCACCTCCACCAGATCGCTGCGGGAGTAGAACACCGTTTTCAGCGCGGTTTCAACATCCTGCCGCTGAGTATAGTACAACGGCGTTGTTTGCGCGGCGATCTCCATAAAATTGCTGTTGCTGCGCAGTTGTAATGAAAAGGTTCGCAACTCCGATACATAGCTTTCCACCTGTTGATTTTCCAGCGTGAGCACACGGCTCAATGCTTCTATCTGCTGCTGCACATTCGAACGCGCCTGCGTTACATAGTTGAACACAATTAAAAGCGCGATAGAAATCGCCACAGCCAGCCCAGCGAGAATACTTAACTGTTTGCGTATGGTTGTACGGTTCCGCCACGTCTGAAAGCCTGTTCTCAGCCTTTGCATATGCCATTTCCACCGTTTCCGTCCTGACTATAGGGTCATTGTACCATAACCCCCCGCGAGGGTAAAGCCGAGGGGCTAAGTGTACAAAATATGGAACATGTCCGAATTGGATTTTACCTTCCCAAAACAATCATCCATCGGTACAATGGTACTATCGGAAAAAGGATGCGCATCCTTTCCCAACTTTGCACACGATCTGGAACCAATGAACGGAGGAATCGGGAAATGAAGAAGCTGGTTAGCCTGCTGCTTGCAGTTGCAATGCTCCTCACCATGGTGGTCATTCCCGCCATGGCTGAATCACCCGTGGAAATCAACATGTTCATCAGCATGCCGGAATATGCCGACGCAGTCCGCGCGCTGATCGACGCGTACAAGACGGTCGCACCCAATGTGACCATCAACTACGAAACCACCCAAAACGATTATCCGACCCTGCTGAAAACCAAAATCAACGCCGGTGAAACACCGGATATCTTCACCACCACCTCAGGCAAAGAGATTGATGTGTATAAAGACTATTCCTACAACTTCGCCGACCAACCCGCCGCCGCGGCAATGGACGACGCGGTTCGCGCCATGATGATGAGTGGCGACGAAGTTCACGGCTTCGCGCTCAAGGGCAACTACTTCGGTATGGTCTACAACAAAGCCATCTTCGATCAGGTTGGCATCACGGAGTTCCCCTCCACAGTCGAAGCCATGAAGGCCGCCTGTGAAAAGATCGCCGCTGCCGGCATCACCCCCTTCTCCACCGGCTATGCTGAGTGGTGGGTGTATAAGCATGTGTTCCAACACTTCCTGGATGCCGCTACCGACAATCCCGGCGAACTGGTCAAGAAGTTTGCGGCCGGTGAAGCCAAGATTTCCGATTATCCGGTGCTCTACAACAATTTCTTCGACTTTGTAGACCTGACCGTGAAGTACGGCGACGCAAAGCCGTTGGAGACTGATCTTGCAGCGGAAGAAGCGGCTGTGGGCTCCGGTAAGGCAGCCATGATGGTAGGTCAGGGCGCATGGGTCGAAGCTGACCTGCTCAACATTGATCCTACCTTGCAGATTGGCTTTAACGGTTATCCGGTAACCGACAACGCCGCACAGTGCCAGATCATCTCGGGCAGCGATCAGGCGATGCGCATCAACAAGGACAGCAAGGTGTTGAGCGCTGTGCTCGACTTCGTGAACTGGTGGTACACCAGCGATTACGGCAAGAACTGGTTCTGCGATGTAGCCGGCGTGATTCCGCCCATCAAGGGTGCGAAGGTTGCCGACTTGCAGATCATCAAACAGGGCAGCGAGTTGTCCGCCACCAATGGCGCGGCTCCGTTGGCTGTTTGCTACTCCACTGACAGCTTCCATCAGGCTTTTGGTGAAATCATGCAAGCCTATGTTGGCGGCACCATCACCAAGGATGAAGCCTGCTCACAGATTGAGGCGAAGTGGGTCGAGCTAGAAGGTCCCGCAAAGTAACCACTTCATTCAACGAAAACGCGACGGAGCGAAAGCTAGCGCCGACCGCCAGCCGCGCGCGTGCCATCTGATGCCAGTGCCTGACCGCTGTACCGGAATCTTCTGACAGGATCAGCGGCTATCGAGCAAAGGCATCCTATGGCCGCGCACGGATCAGCACCTGCCAAGGCACCAAAGCGTTTCGTCCCTTTCCTGTTTTCCGTATATGCTTTCTCAAGCCGTTGTGAGGAAATAAGAAGTAAAACTTTTACCGCGGCGGTGTCCGCATCGAAGTCGCGCGTCTTCACCCTTTACACGGTAGGCATAACACGGTTAAGTTTGAAAGGCGTACCCGGCATGGTACGGGCAACTCCCGTTCCATCGACCAAACACAAGAATCGCGCCGCATCGAGCAGGTGCGGCGCGGTATTCATACCCAAAGCTGTTTGCCTCCAATTCAATTGTGCGAGCCATGCTACGCATCCGTCGCAGTCGCTTCTGTGTCGGATGCGTAAGCCAAACTCCTCCGCCCCCCCATCAGTAAGCCGCTTTCGGGCAAGATCGTTCCATCCCTTTTCGAGCTTCGCCTATCCATCTGCATTGTCGGTCATGATGCACCATGCCGTGAATGCGGTTTTGAAGCCCTGCATGGTTACGGTACTCGGCGAACTTTTCGTTTTACCGCCTTCGCTTTTTGCCCTGCAATGGTGTCACGACATTTTAGTAAAGCCTGCAATTCGCAGGTTTCGCTCCTCATCGCAGAATCATACGGCTCACAAGCTCCAACATACGAAGGATTTGGCAATGTATCCAGGCAACACCGCTTTTCAGGAGGGATCATCGTGCACAGACAGCCGCAATCAGGCGTGCTTACCCGCAACGCACTTCGGGAAACCATTCTTTATACGCTGCCGGCTATCGTGTTGGTATCGCTGACCATCTATATCCCGTTTGTCATGAGCGGTTTTTATTCGCTCACCGAGTGGAACGGAATCTCAAAATCTCCGGTATTCATCGGCTTTGCCAACTTTCAACAAATATTAACCGGCAGCCCTGACTTTCTAAAGGCGCTGCTGTTTACCTGCAAATATGCGGTTTTCTTTATTGTGCTCAGCAATGTGATTGCGCTCGCGCTGGCGGTTGCGCTTACCAAGCGTTTCCGGCTCGCGAATTTCCTGCGCGGCATGTTCTTTCTGCCCTACATCATGAGCATGACCATTGTAGGCTTCATTTGGAAATTTATCTTTTCGCAAGGCTTTGCACAACTGTATGAACTCACCGGATGGGGCGTATGGAATTATAGTTGGCTCGGCGACGGCGGGCTAGCTTTCTGGTCCATCGTGATTGTCGGCGTGTGGCAGTCGCTGGGTTTTTACATCGTACTGTACATCGCCGGTTTGCAGGCTGTTTCCCCCGATGTGCTGGAAGCCGCAAGCATCGACGGCGCCAACCCCTCGCAGCGGTTTTTCCGCGTCGTGCTTCCGCTTCTTGGGCCGTCCATCACCACCTGCATGTTTATGTCGCTGACCAATTCACTGAAAGTGTTCGACATCATTTTAGCGCTAACCAAAGGTGGCCCCGGCGGCGCAACTTACAGCGCCACGCTGGATATCTACCGCGAGGCATTCCAGAACAATCATTATGGACTGGGTTCTGCCAAGGCGATTATATTCTTTGTGATTGTATTGTTGCTTACCCAACTGGTGCTCAAGGCCTTCGAGCAAAGGGAGGTCGATTTATGACAAGCCTCTCTGCCAATCTGAAGCGTGCTGCGAATGCCAAGCGTCTTCGAAAGGGGTTGCTGATTGCTGTGATGCTGTTGGTAGCGCTCCTGTATATTTATCCGGCGCTGCTGATGCTCATTAACTCATTTAAACCTTTCAAGGAAGTCCTCCTGAATGTGCTGGCACTCCCCAACCGCCTTGCCTTTGAAAATTACGCCTACGTGATCGACAAAATGGAGTATTTCCGGTTGTTTGGAAACAACGTGGTTATCACCGCAATCGGTATTGCGGGAATCGTTGCGTTTTCTTCCTTAGCCGCATACATCCTCGACCGCCGTAAAACGCGCATGACCAAATTCCTGCATACGCTCATTATCACCCCCATGCTCATCCCTTTTCAAACCATTATGATTACGCTGCTCAAGGCCATGAACATCATCGGCCTTACCGGCAGCACATGGGGACTTGGCATCCAATATTGGGGGTTCGGCGTGCCGATGGCAACGTTTATCTACTTCAACTTTATGAAGACGGTTCCTTCTGAAATCGACGAAAGCGCAACCATCGACGGCGCAACCACCTTCACCACGTTTCGCCGCATCATCTTTCCGTTGCTAAAACCCGTGACCGCCACCGTGATCGTGCTGGATGTGATGTGGATCTGGAATGACTTTCTGCTCCCGCTGCTGATGGTGAACGGCTCACCGAAAACCAAGACGCTCGTGCTTGCGGCCTATAACTTTGTGGGTCAACTCAATACCAAGTGGCACTACGCACTGGCAGCCATGGTGCTGGCAATTCTGCCCTCGGTATTGTTCTTCATCCTTCTACAGAAGTACATCGTGCAGGGCGTTGTTGCCGGCTCTATCAAGGGATAGAGCTTGTAAGCAGCAGAAAAGCCGGTCTTAGTCAAGCAACCTGTACCTTATGCCGTAGCTGAACGGAGATGGGACCTCCTACCCATCCCCGTTCAGCTCATCGGCAGGTAATAAAGGCTTTCCCTGCATGGGGAAGCCTGATTTTTTGCATGAAATGCCTGCCGTGCATCGTTTGGTATACGTTGTAAGCGCTTGAAAACCATCGCCGAACATGCTATGCTAATGCCGCTGTGATTGCGGCAAGGAGGTTTTTTCATGAAAAGATTGACCGCGCTGGTTTTAACCCTTGCGCTGCTCGCCCCTGCATGCGCGTTTGCGTTAACCGGCCAAAGCTACGCCAAATTCGATGAATACTATAAGGCAGACATCACCTTCATCAATGATAATGACAGCCGCTTTCTGCTGCCCATGATCCTTTCGCAACGAAAAAGCACTGAAAACGATGGCCGTATCTATTATGACCTGATCGGCGATGTGCTCAACGTAACCGTAACCAGCGACAGTACAGGTGTCATTGAGGAATGTGAAATCCGCCTCACTGCACCTTCCAATATGGAGTATGGCAGCAGTGTCTATAATGACTTTGCCATTTCCGGTTATCACAGCTATGCGTTCCTGATGGCCATGGACACCAATACCGATCCCGCCAAGCGCTACGAACTGGTTACCGATGTAGTTCAGGGGATGAAGAATTCTGCCGATGGCACCTACACCCGTCAGCTTGGCGCGTACACGCTCACCTGCCAGCGCATCGATAAAATGGCCGTGCTCAATTTTCAGAACAACGGCGTTGTGGTCGATACCCCCACGCCCGGGCCAAGTGTGTCCCCTTCCCCCAGCGAACAACCCGGCAGTACCGATAGTACAAGCCCCAGTGATGAACCGCTCAACCCAGACGACTTTGTCGGCTGACCGCTTTCCGCCCCCAATGAAAATCATCCGCATCCGGCCGCAACCGTGTTCGCACGGTTGTTGTCGGATGTTTTTGGGGAAATCTCCCCCTGTAAGCACGGCATCTTCCCATGCAGAAAAGCCATAAAAAGCAGGGAAAGATTTCTGCAAAATGTGCTCAAATCCATAAATTCCATCCATATCCCTGAATGCGTCAGCCGCGTCTACTGTCATGCTGCGGCTTTACAATCCCAGTGAGCTATGCTATGCTACGTTTAACGGATTATCTATCGGGAGGGTCTTGAAGTGGCTAAGCTTTATTTTCGTTACGGCGCAATGGGCTCCAGCAAAACCGCTAATGCGATTATGGTGCGGCATAACTATCTGGAGCGCAATCAAAAGGTGCTGATGCTGAAACCACGGTTGGACAGGCGCGATGGCGCGAACCTCGTAGCCTCCCGCAGCGGTTTGCAATGCGAGTGCAACTTTGTGGAAGAGCTTGAAACCATTGATTTGAACAACTATGATTGCGTCATTGTGGATGAGGCACAGTTTATGACCAAGGCGCAGGTGGAAATGCTTGTGCACATCGTGGACGATTTAAATATTCCGGTTATTGCCTACGGTTTACGCGCCGATTTTCGAGGCGAATTTTTTGAGGGCAGCCTGTGGCTGATGGCATGGGCGGATACCATTGAAGAGGTGAAAACCATCTGCTGGTGCGGAAAAAAGGCAATCTGCAACGCCCGCATTGTGGATGGCAAAGTCGCAAAAACCGGCGAACAGATTGTACTGGGCGGCAACGAGAGCTACACCAGCCTGTGCCGAAGGCACTGGAAGGAAGGCAACCTCGGCAGCGGGGCACACATGCCGATTGATTCCATGATTTGAACCAGATGCTGATACAATATCAGCATGAAGGAAAAGCCTGATGCGCTTGCGTCAGGCTTTTTTAGATCCACCATACCCCTACGTGTCCATATTTTCGGATATACAAAATGGCTTCCGCCGTTGCTACAGCGGGAGCCATTTTGGCATATGACTGCGTTTTCAAGCTTGGAGAGTTTCCTCAGCCATCATTGCACAGCTTTCGACATATCGGGCGCAGGGGCGCGCTTTATAATAGTCTGCGTTTCGCTCTGCCGGTACTCGCGTTGCGACAAGCCCGTGGCTGGCTAGCAAGTCTCGGCAGATCAGTGTTCCATGCTCGGTTGTAAAGCGTTCTGCCTGCGCCTGTATGCGGGCATAATGCTCCTTTTTAGCTTCCATGTCAGTTGGGGTATCATACCCCTTCAATGCTCCTAATACCATGCTCAACCCGCAGAATGCCCCACAAACCTCACGCAGACCGCCGATGCCCCCGCCCATGGAACTGCTCAGTTTCAGGGCATCGCTCTCACTCAGTCCCATTTCCTCGTGAAAGGCGGTAAACACAGATTGTGCGCAGTTAAACCCCTGATTGAAGTAGTCCAGCGCTTTTTGCGCCTTTACGCTCTCCCTCATCGGATCCCCCTTACACGCGCTGTTGCGGTTTCAGGTCGATCATCGCGTTAGCCAGACCGTCCAGCCAGTCGCCGGTGAAAAGCTCGATCATCCCTTTATCCATACCGGAGCTAAGCTTGGTATCGATCGGCAGGCGAGCCGCATAAGGAATGTTATATGTTTTTGCCAGGGCATCCACATGGCTTTCCCCGAACAAATCGATCTTTTTATCACAGTCAGGGCAGATCACATAGCTCATGTTTTCGACAATGCCGAGGGTCGGAATATTCATCATGCCAGTCATTTTAATAGCCTTCTCCACAATCATACCCACCAGTTCCTGCGGAGTCGTCACCAGAACCACAGCGTCCACAGGGATAGACTGGAAAACGGTCAGCATGACATCGCCGGTTCCCGGCGGCATATCGATGAACAGGATATCCTTATCACCCCAGATGACATCAGTCCAGAACTGCTTCACTGCGCCGGTAATCACCGGACCACGCCACACGACGGGATCGGACGGGTTTTCAAGCAACAGATTCAGGCTCATCACATCAATGCCGGTTTGGGTACGCACGGGAAAGAGGCCGCTTTCCGAGCCTGTAGCCTGTTCTGTGAGGCCAAACGCTCTTGGGATGGAAGGGCCGGTAATATCCGCATCCAGTATGCCAACCTTGAGACCCTGACGCTGGGCAAGCACCGCCAATAACGCGGTCACCATGCTCTTACCGACGCCGCCCTTGCCGCTGGAAATGCCAATCACCTTTTTGATGTGGCTTTGTTCGTGCGGTTTTTCAAGCAGGCTTTCGGGCTGATTACGGGAGCCGCAGCTTTCTCCGCAACTGGAACAGTCATGTGTACATTCGCTCATGGTATCGTTTCCTCTCTTAGGTTTGCTGATAGCTATCCAATCTGGTTCCGTTAGGCTGGCGTTCCCGCCTAAGGTTCCAGCAGGTTTCCCGGTTTCATCGCACGGGCATATTTTGACGATGCGTCCGTTTATTCGGGTCGATGGATATTGACTCCTCTTGCGTCTGAATCATGCAGTGAAAATGACAAATCGTAAGGGTCGTTTTCGCCGCAATGGGAACAAGTAGTCGGCATGCCCTCATGGATCGCACCACAGGTTCAGCTGTTACAGGGCGTTTCGGCAAGACGAAGAACGGTTGCCACAGCCTCAGCAATTTTCTCGTCCATCGTTTGCTGGGCAACACCCACCACATGCAAGCCGCATCTGTCTAATGGAATCAGCACTTTTTCCGCTTCACTGCCGCTTACCGCGGCGGCAATCGCGGGGGAAATTTCCCCCAGCAGCGCATTGGCGTGCAGAATGCCAATCACACCTACGATGATGTCGGCCGTCGCGCACTGGTAACAGATGGCATTTTCGCCCGTTGCACCGCAATCCGCGCCCGCACGAATCATAACCGTGGTAGCGGTTGCATTGGTGCCAAGCGCCGTAAGGCTCAAGTCCGGTTTGCGCTGTTTCATCGCAACCACGACCGCTTTCCCGATACCGCCGCCTTGCCCATCGATTACCAGTACTTTCACAGTGCATCCTCCCCGTCCGGACGTTCATCCTCGGCATGGCGCTCACTGCGCAACTCAATTTCGTCTTTCCGCGCACTATGATACGCTTCGAAATACCGAATTTCAAGAGGAATCCATTCATTGCGGAAACGCTCCAGCATCACTTCGCCATTGCGTCGCAATATGCGGCGGAGCTGTTCCTGCCGGTCAACGGTCATCAGTGCGCGCACGGCGTGCAACGCGGTGTATTCTGCCTCGAAATACGGATGCAGCGCATAACTGCCCTCAATGAGCGTAACCGGTTTGGGCTTGATCTCGATGGTATGCGATAAGCCCTTGTGACAGTCAAACGCATCATAGCAAAAAGGGTCGCCGGTTAGCAAGCCCAGGAGTACCTGTTCTCGAAACCTTTCATAATGCACATTGCCACCCGGCGCACTCAAGCGCTGTGGCGTACGCATGGAAAATGGCAGAAAGAAATCATCCATATGCAGTACATTCGCATCATACAGCGGAGCCAGTAAGGCAATCAGCGTTGTTTTACCGGAGGCACAATCCCCGTCCATGACAAGGGTTGCTGTTCCGCGCTCCCGAAGCTGGCTTTCCAAGGCGACCATCAGCGGCAGTGCCTCGGCAAAGCGTCGAAGCACCACACGATAGGCAGGCTGGTAGGCTTCACGATATCGCACGCTGTGGGACGGTGGCAGTGTGGACTGCCAATCACCGTTGAGATAGGCATTGAGCGTCCGCCCTGAAAAAGGGAATCTCGGACTTGGTTCCAGTCTGTCCAATCCCGAAAATCTGTCGGCTGTATCAAGCGTATTCGCCATTAAACGCAGCGTATTAACACTATCCAAAAAACGCTGTTGCGAACCATGAACCTGCGCGTCCGTTATCCGCATCATTCGGGCGATACGCTCCGGTGGCAGCACACGGACTGATGGGTGCCGCAGGTTTAAGCGGCATAACCCGTTACCTATGGGTTCGCAGAGCGGTTCTTTATCATCGGCAGTTGTTAAACTCATTTCAGTACGGATACGCTCAACACAGACATCTTCGTCGGGGAGCAAATGGCCGCAGCCAAACTCGCTCTGATAAAGGAGTTTGACCGCGTCCACAGGTTCTGCGATTGGATGCGCATTCAGTCGACTCAACAGAAATTCAGGTTCCATGCATTGCTCCAATCCACAACAGTTCTTAATCCTACATAGGTTAAAGATATACTTTCGAGCGGTTTCATTCAGCAAAAGGGGGAGAACCGCTCAGGCATTCCGCCGGTCTCGTCCTTCCATTGGCAATGAATCATCGTAACAAAGCCAATGAGAAACCCTCAGGTTACCAATACATACATCTGGATTCAATCGCTGTTACTCCGCCGCCACTTTGCTACCTGCCGAAGTCAGTTTGGCCCGTTCCAGCGCAAATAGGATCAAAGGGATCAGGACCAACTGCACAATGATGCCCGGCCAGGCGTTCACAAACGCTCCGGAAAGGAACAAGACGGCCGTAAAGCGGTCGCCAAGGAACAGCCCATACACGGCTAAACTTGCCAATCCCCACACCACGCGGCCAAGCAACATGGCGCCTACCAATGCGATATACACACTTGCAGGCTTCCTGGGTAAACGCTTGTACAGCAAACCGGCAAACGCGCCGTATGCGGCCAGTTCAAACGTCATTGTAAGCGCGGTGGGCATCAGCGGGGGCATGCCAAAGAGCACGCTGCGCAACAACGGAGCGATCAGTCCAACCGCCAATCCCCAAGGCCAACCTCAGATGAACCTGCACAGCAACACCGGCAGGTGCATCGGCAGAAAGGCCATCCCCATCTGAGGCAGTTGTCCGGTAATTAGGGGTAACGCCAAAGCGAGCGCAAGGAACATTGCGCTCAGTGTCATCCGGTATACATTATTTTTCTGCATTCAATACCGCATCCTCTCGAATGTTCATTTCGGCCTTGACCCCCTTCATGGAGGTTCGATGCCTTCATGACATCCAAGCAAAGCGCTTTCTACGTTATGATAGCATAGGACTAAGGGTTTGTAAATAGTGGTATCTGCACCATAAGTATTCCATGCTGACAATACGCTTGAAAGTAAATCCTATACGTGCTATACTGTTTTCAACGAAAAGCCGGAGGCCTAATCATGCAAGAAATGAGTTTGATTGTTTCACTGGGTGACGATGGTTTACCCGTACGCCGACTTGCATTGGAACGCTTGCATATGTCCTATGGGCAATTTAAGAGCGCCAAATTCGACGGCGCGCTGCTGCTCGACGGTGAACGCGTCCATGCCGATAAACGAGCCCAAGCCGGACAGAAATTGGTGATTCGACTGCCTCAACGCGAAGGCGGTGTATGTGAGCCCTGTGACATTCCCCTGAACATTGCCTATGAGGATGAAGACCTGCTGGTGATCGACAAACCCGCTCCGCTGCCCTCGGTATCCTCCCGCAAGCGTGATACCCTAACGCTTGAAAACGCCGTATACAGTTACTTTGGATGCCCGCAGGGGTTTTTATACCGTCCTGTCAATCGCTTGGACAAAGGCACCAGCGGGCTGATGGTAGTAGCCAAGCACAGCCATGCGCAGCAATTTTTGCAGGCAGAGTTACACACCGACGCTTTTATTCGAGAGTACCTCGCTGTATGTGACAACCTTCCGCCAGCGAGGGAAGGGTTGATTGATTTGCCCATCTCCAAGGAAGACAGCGCCACCATCCGGCGGGTTGTAAACACCAACGGTAAGCCGGCGCGCACTTATTATCGGTTGCTGGAAACCGGCGCAGGCCGAAGCCTGATCCGCCTCCGACTGGACACCGGCCGCACGCATCAGATTCGTGTGCATATGCAGGCGCTGGGCTGCCCAGTGACCGGAGATTTCCTCTATGGTCATGAGCACATGGCGATACCCAACCGTTTCGCCTTGCATAGTTGCTACCTGAAGTTGAAAACACTTCAACATGGCTGGATAGAACTCAATAGCCCCCTACCCCCAGAATTAAGGGTGTTGCTGTAACAGAACCGACTTGCACTCGGGCATTTCGGTTACCCATTCTCCTTCGACCTCTTCCTTTTGGGGAAGGGTTTTTATTTGTTAATATGGCATGACTGAGGCTTTACACTCACCCCTGCACCCTTCTTTTGGGCGACTTTCTCCCGTGACTTCATGCCCTCTCTCCCTTGTTAAGGACAAGCCCAGAGGTTTCCAGATGGACAGCGGAAAGCCCTTTGCACGCATGCAGGCGTGTTCCCATCATACCTACAGGCATATTCCGATCAGCAATCAGAAAGACCCCTTCCAAAATGGAAGAGGTCGAAAAAGTAGCAGGGATAACGGGAATTTCCTCTGCAAAGAATGATGAATTTATCTTTCTTCCCGGAAATAGTTGAGGCCGCAGCTGGCAGGCTGCGCATGCTCCTTCACCTGACGGATGCTCGCGATCACTAGCACCAGGATCGTTGCAATGTATGGGAACATGGAGTAGATTTGCATCGGAAGGCCGGGGATGGGAAAGTAATTTCGGATAACCAACAAGCCGCCGAACACCAATCCACAGAGCCATGCGCGCGTCGGGCTCCATGTGGCGAAGATCACCAGCGCAACCGCAAGCCAGCCGTAGCCGTTGACACTGTTGTGCACCCATACGCCTGCGCACGCCGTGGAGGACATGGAGATATACATACCGCCCAAGCCGCACAGCGCGCCACCCACCGTGGTAGCCACGTACTTATAGCGTGTTACGTTAATCCCAGCCGCATCGGCGGTTGCGGGATTTTCTCCCACCGCGCGCAGATTCAGGCCACGACGGCTTTTACTGAGGAACCACGCCATCACCAGCATGGCGAACAACCCGAAATACACCATCCAGTTGTATTGAAACAGCAGAGGCCCAACCACTGGAATTTGCGAAAGTGCGCCCATGTCAAGGTTGCCGAACATCGCCTTCGTGGCGGCAGACACCTGCACAAAGCCGCCTGCCTGCTTGCCGATAAACTCGCCAAAAAAGTTGGCGAACCCTGTGCCAAAGATCGTTAGCGTCAAACCTGTCACATTCTGATTGGCACGCAGGGTGACCACAAGGAATGCGTAGATCAATGCGCCTAGCGCACCAGCCGCCGCCGCGGCAAGCGTGGCAATCAGAGTGGCGATAATCGGCGAGGCGATGCCGCCCGCGAGGGTCACAACCTGCTCATAACTATAAGCTGCGCCAAGGCTCGCAATCGCCCCCATGAACATCATACCCTCGACGCCCAAGTTCAGGTTGCCGCTTTTTTCTGTCAGGATTTCCCCTAACGTCGCCAGCAAAAGCGGTGCGCTGGCTAACACAGCCATGTTCACAAAATTGAGGATATTGTTGATGGAACCGCTCATAATGTCGCCGCCTCCTCTTTTTTGCCCCTCAGCCGGAACACCAGCCGATAGTTGATAAAGAACTCAACGCCGAGCATGAAGAACAGGATGATGCCGATGAGCATATCGGCGGCGGATTTCGGGATACCCATGGTCGTTTGGATGCGATTGGAGCCGCGCTCCAAAACAGCAATGAAGAAGGAGTAAAAGATCATAATCAGCGGGTTCATGCCTGAAAGCCAGGATACAGTGATGGCGGTAAAGCCCGCACCGCCTGCCGTATCGGTGGTTAAGCTCCCGTCCGCACCAGCCACCTGCAAAAAACCTGCAAAGCCGCAGATGGCACCGGATACAAACATGGTGCGCAGGATGATACGCGGCACGTTCATACCGGCATACTTGGCTGTATTGCTGGATTCGCCCACCACCGTAACTTCATAGCCATGCTTGGTTTTGGCAAAGTATAAATACAACAGAACTGCCAGTACCAGTGCGATAATCCAGCCTACATGCACGCCAAGTACACTGGCGATGCGGGTATTGTCAGAAAAGTCCCGAATTTTGGGGAACGTTGTGCCCGGCATCTGCCAGGAGGGCTGATATTGCAGATAGGTAATAAAGTTGATTGCGATATAGTTGAGCATCAGCGTAAACAACGTTTCGTTCGTGCCCCACTTCGCCTTGAATAGTGCCGGTATCAGGCCGTAGAGGCCACCTCCGATGCAGCCTGCGAGAAACATGCTCACAACCAGCAACCAATGCGGCCATGTATTGCCAAACTGTACCGCAATGTAGGAACAGCAGATTGCGCCTACCAGAATCTGACCCTCGCCGCCGATATTCCAAAAGCGCATCTTGAACGCCATTGTCAAACCCAGCGCGGTAATCAAAAGAAGGGTCATGATCTTGATGGTTGCCTGGGAGGAGGTGCTGAATGCCAACACGCCTTTTTTATTGATGGCAATGAAGGTCTTCCCGATCGCGCCGGACACCATATCGCTGTACATCTGCACCGGGTCATATCCCAAAATCGCCACGAGCAGCGCACCCGCCAGAAGCGCTCCCATCAATGCAAAAACGCGGTACAGAATCGCCTTTTTCTTCTCGATATGCGTACGCTTTACGACGCGCACAAACGGTTCATGGTTATGCGTCACGCTGTCACACCTGCCTTTTCCTGCCCGACACGGGTCATCATCAGGCCGATCTCTTCCTTGGTACACTCCCGGGGATCGACGATGCCGCTGACCTGTCCGCCGCACAGCACAAGAATGCGATCGGAAAGATCCATCAATACATCCAAATCCTCGCCGATGAAGATAACGGCGTTGCCCTTCTGCTTTTCGGTATTTAAAAGGCTATAGATGCGATAACTGCTCACAATATCCAACCCACGAACCGGGTAGGCACAAATCAGCACCTGCGGGCGGCTTAGAATTTCGCGACCCAGCAACACTTTTTGCACATTACCGCCGGAGAGCCTTCGCACGGGGGTGTTAAGCCCGGGGGTCACGATATCCAGTTCACGCACCATGTTCTCGCAGATGGGACGGTACTTTTTGCGATTGATCAGCATACCTGCGTTTTCCTGATAGCTGCGCAAAATCACGTTATCCACGATGTTCATATTGGCTACCAGACCCATCCCCAGGCGATCCTCCGGTACAAAAGCGAGTGAAACGCCGCGCTGCGCGATTCTATCGGCACGCATTCCGGCAATGTTTTCCTCGATGGTCATTTCGCCCTTGCTATATCGATAGATAATGGATCCGCTGTGGATTGCGCGCAACCCTGTGATGGTTTCACAAAGTTCCTTCTGTCCGCTGCCTGCCACGCCCGCCACGCCGAGAATTTCGCCGCCAAACGCATCAAAGTTGATATCGCTGAGCTTGGTGACTCCCTCGCGGCTGATACAGGTCAGGTTTTGCACATGCAGCTTGCGATCGCCCCGCGGTACTGCCGGACGGTCAATCTCCAGCTTTACTCGGCGGCCTACCATCATCTCGGTCAAATCCTGCTGGTTGGTTTCGGCGGTTTTAACCGTAGCGATGTATTCGCCCTTGCGCAGAATAGCTACCCGATCCGAAATCTCCATCACCTCGTTGAGCTTATGGGTGATAATGATGATGCTCTTGCCATGCGCTTTCATCATGCGCAGCACATCAAACAGCTTGGTGGTTTCCTGCGGCGTGAGCACGGCGGTCGGCTCATCCAGAATCAGGATATCCGCGCCGCGGTAGAGTGTCTTGATAATTTCCACCGTCTGCTTTTCAGAGACGGACATGTTATAAATCTTTTTCGAAGGGTCGATCTCAAAGCCGTACTTAGCGGCAATTTCTGAGACTTTCGCGTTGATTTCGCGTCTGTTGACCGAGTGACTGCCCTTCAAGCCCAGCACGATGTTCTCAGCGGCAGAGAGCACATCCACAAGCTTGAAATGCTGATGGATCATCCCAATGCCAAGGACATACGCATCCTTGGGAGAACGGATCGTCACAGGCTGATTGCATACGAGAATCTCGCCGCTGTCCTGCAGATAAATTCCCGAAAGCATGTTCATCAGCGTGGTTTTACCGCTTCCATTCTCCCCCAGAAGCGCCAGAATCTCGCCCTTTTCCAGCGTCAGACATACCTTGTCGTTGGCCACAACGGAGCCGAATGTTTTCGTGATGTTGCGCATCTCCACGGCATTGATTGGGGCGGTCTGAACGATGTTATCCAATTGTCCGTCACTCCTTTAGTTCAACTGAACTGACGGCTGCACGCCACGACTGGCGCACGGCCGTCGATTCGGTTGTTGCCAATTCGATCTGCGGCATCACGGATGGAGGAATCTTCTTTTATGCAGGTATGTAGGTCATGGTCAATGAACGTACATCACCAACACAATCGAGTTGCTGCCTGTGCTTTACCGCGTTACAAAACGGAATCAGCGTTAAAACCAGAAGAGGGCTGCCACCGCGCACGACGGTAATCGTGGCGGCGACAGCCCATTCTTTCAACAGAGGTTACTGGCCGATCACTTCAATACCGGGGATGATGAAGTTCCAGGACGGTGCGGACGCAGTGCCGGACTCGTCGAAGAACTGGCCAGCCGCCAGATCGATCTTGGCTTCGGAACCGTCAAAGTTCGTGCCAGTACCGGTCAACGGGCCAGCAAACACTTTCAGTTCGCCGGAAATGATCTTGGCGCGGGCGGCTTCAACCGCAGCATCGGTGCCCGGGGCAGCGATGGCTTCGTTGATTTCGCTGATGTTGCACATACCGCTGGCCAGATCACCCGCCCAGTCGGCAGGAATGGTTTCGCCGGCAACAAGTGCCTTCACAGCGAAGATCAGGTACTTGGACCAATCCCACACAGCGCTGGTCAGGGAAGCGTTGGGGGCGATGGTGATCATGGAGGAGTTGTAGCCAACGTGGAACACCTTGTTGCTTTCGCAGGTGGTGGCGGTGGCAGTGGAGTCGCAGTGTTGGCTGAGGATGCCTGCGCCGGCATCAATCAAAGCCTGGGCAACCTGCGCTTCTTTGGTGGGATCGTTCCAAGAGTTGGTGTAGGCGACCTTCATGGTCACATCCGGGTTGACGCTTTTAGCGCCCAGATAGAAGCTGGTATAGCCGCTGATGACTTCCGCAAACGGCATAGCCGCCACATAGCCCAGCACGTTGTTCTTGATTTCAAGGCTCTTGAGGCCGGCAACGATACCGCTCAGGTAACGGGCTTCAAAGATCTTGCCGAAGTAGTTATGCATGTTGGCCAAGCCGGAGCTTGCAGCCTGATAGCCGGTAGCGTGGCAGAACTGCACGTCCGGGTTTTCCTTGGCGGCTGCGATCATGTAGTTTTCAAACCCGAAGCTGGTGGCGAAGATGATGTTGCAACCATCGTCAATCAGTTCCTGGATAGCATCGGCGCATTCGTCCGTTTCGGGGATGTTGTATTTGTTAACGATTTGATCGTCACGCAGGCCGAGTTCTTTCTGCATAGCCTTGGTGCCCAGATCATGGTTGTAAGTGTAACCCATGTCGCTGGGATCGGACACATGCACGAAACCGATCTTAATGGTATCCAGCGTTACCGCGCTCTCGGCGGACGCAGGAAGCACGATCAGGCTCGCGAGAAGCATCATGGAAAGGACAACCGCAAGAAACTTTCTCATCTGAAACCCTCCATCACTCATTATGTTGTCACTACGCCCACAACGAGCATAGCGGATCAACCGAACCTCGTTGTTCGTTACGTTTACTTTACCATCAAATTTCGAACATTGCAACAGCAAAATCAAGCCGCCGTTCATAAGACGCCGCCTTGTCAGGCATGTTGCCGCTTGCTTGAAACAATCCCAGCGGCAATGGTTTATCGTGATTCTAGGTTAGCTATAACGCTTTCTCTTTGCTTGAAAGCGATTGTTTTTTTACTGCATTCAACCGTTCCCGACAGGCAATCTCCGAACGTTCGTAGATTGTTATAATGCAAGGAAAAACGGTTTGCTTTCTGTTCATTCATTTTGGTTTGCTTCGCTTTTCGGTAGGCTTTGGAGCGCACGCACAGCCATCCTCCGGCTCCGATTCCCCTCCGCCCTCATCGCGGCGCAGAATAAACAGATACTGCTGATAGATTCCCGCATATTCGCCATACCCCTCAAAAGGAGATATTCCATTGTACATCTCATCAATCACGCGGTGAATCCATACATCCACAGGCGCGCGGGATAGCCTACGGAAGCCGAACAGCATCGCGCAATCGGCCACTTTAATCCCCACTCCTTTGATCTTCATGAGCAGGTCAAGCAATAAATCATCAGGCAGAGAGGCCATTTCCTCCAGGTTAAGCTCTCCCGAAGCTACTTTGCGCGCCGCATCCAGCAGGTAAGGCGTGCGATACCCCAGTCCGCATAAGCGCACCTCGACCTCCGATAGCGAAGCCAGCCGCTCCGGAGACGGGAAACTCCTGCGCGTCGTTCCCTCCACCGGATCGCCAAACGCATTGCAAAGCGATTCCATGCAAGCACGGATTGCCTTAATATGCTTGCGTTGCGAAAGGATGAAACCGCAAAGCGTTTCCCATGGGTCTTGCCGAAGGATACGCATTCCATGGGAATAAGCGATAGCGCGGGTAAGATACGCGTCTTCCGCAGGCGCGGCGGCGATAATGGCGGAATAGTCCGTATCCAGATCGAAATAACCACGCCAAAGGCGTTCATATTCCTGTTGATCGCAATCAAACACAAAGCATCCCTTTTCGGGCGAGGTAATGGCCACCCGACAGCCGAACGCAATGGTCTCATACGCAAGGCTGTCTTGCCGTTCAATCATTCGGAAGCACTGGCCACTCTCCATAATCTTCCTTGGGTCGAAGTAATCCATGAAAACCTTCACCGGCATTGGCGCATCCCTCCTCCTGTTATCGTATCTTACGCGGGAAACATCGCCGCGTCAACCTTTCCACGTTGACGCTGCGGCAGAATACAAGTAAACTATGGCTATGGGGGGATCGCCATGCCTTTTTTTATCATCCATGGCAACATTGTGGATGTGCCAACCGATGCAATTGTCAATGCAGCCAACACAGGGTTGCATGTTGGCGGCGGCGTTTGTGGCACGATCTTCGCCGCGGCAGGCCTTGCTGAAATGCAAGCCGCCTGCGATAAGATTGGTGGATGCGCCACAGGCCACGCCGTAATAACCCCGGGGTTCCGGCTGCCCGCGCCTTATGTAATCCATGCCGTTGGCCCGATTTGGCAAGGTGGCAACCATGGAGAAGAAGCATTGCTCGCCTCCGCCTACCGAAGCGCTTTGCAACTGGCAACAGAGCAGGGACTTCGTTCCATTGCGTTTCCGCTCATCTCCAGCGGTATTTACGGCTATCCGGAAGCACAGGCGCTTTCGGTCGCCTCTTTGACGATCGGAGCGTACCTTAAAAATCATGATCAACTCAAAGTCTATCTGGTGCTCTACGGTGATATTATCGATGATCTGAAACCATCGATTCATCCTATGTCCAAAATCTGACACGAGCCAACACAATGACTCCTGTTCTGCCGTTTTAACAATGCCCGCATGGAAATGGACAACCCGCATTATAGGTCGCGAGAAACAAAACTGCTATCTAGAGAAATTCTTTGCGGTTTATCGATCAATCACAAGATTAAACCGTCAGAAAAAAGCAAATGGATAACAAGGCACGGCATGATTCAACATAACCCGAGTTGTCATGCTGCAGCTAAACACCTTGAAACTAAAATGTATGACTTATACGTTCCGGTTTTCAATCGAATCCAGAATTGACAGCCATCTCCACGAACCGCACGAAATCATGCGTACGATGCGCTTTGGCATTGGTACCTTCACCCGTTTGTGGTATAATCAAACTTGATGAAACATCGAAAGGATGAACCCCCTATGAGCAAAATCGACGTGGTGCGCAAAGCCATGATCGATGCCCTGAAGGCAGGCGAGAAGCCCCGTAAGGATGCGCTTTCCCTGCTGCTGGCATCCCTCAAAAACAAGTTTATTGAAAAGCGTGCCGACCTGACCGAAGAGGAAGAGAACGCCGTCGTATACAAGGAAATCAAAGAAGCGCAGGAGACCATCGATACTACGCCCGCTTCACGCACCGATATCATTGATGAGGCCAAGCTACGCATGGCCGTGTGGAGTGAGTACGCTCCCGAGCGCATGAATGAAGCAGAAATCCGCAGAGTGGTTGAAGAAGCGATTTCGGAGCTTGGTGGAACCGTGACCGCCGCTGACAAAGGGAAGCTCATGAAGGTGCTCATGCCCAAAGTCAAAGGTAAAGCAGAAGGCAACCTCGTGAATCAAGTTGTCAGCGATAGGCTCAAATAGTACTCGCTCCATCTGTTGATGCCGATGCAATCAACACTGAATGGCAAACCAAATGTCAGCAACGGATTCATGCAAAGGTGTGGCGGTAGAACGAAAATGAATCCGCTAGCAACAAATCCAGCGTATCATGGGCATACACTTTTATTTCTACTCGTCAACGGCATGCAATACAAAGCAAAAAGCCTCTCCCCATCAGGAAGCGGCTCCCCTTCGCAGGAACAGTACAAGCGTTCCTGCGTTATTTTTTGATTACTTTCATTGGGTTGCTCAGGATATCCACCAATCGGTTTGCCACAGTTGTAGCTTCCTCGGCAGGTGTCAAAGCATAGATAAAGCGCTCTGCTGCTTTGCGGGAAGGCAGAAGCAGTTCCACACTAAAGCGGGCCTTTTTACCAACCAAAATCACACGCGCCGTCACTTCCACGGCGCTATGCTCCTTGATGGCATCAGGCGGTGGTGGAATACTTTGTATCTGCGAATCAACCTGCATCGCCTGCTCGGCCAACGTGTACAGATAGGTGGTCACCTCGGCTGCGTGAGCTTCAAACCGATGAAGCGCCTTGCTGGCAAGTGTGCGGTTGATGGTAGCCATACGAAGAAAAATCGTAGGCAAATCTCCTTCGCAAACCGAGAGATTCAACCGATAGTCATTGGGTCGGGCAATCTCATACACCGCGTGTACCTGACGGTTACGGGCAATCCTTACGCGGAACGACGGGGCTGCTTTACAGATGCTTTCCTGCACATCGGCAGGCAACCGCGCACCAAACAACGATAGCGCCTCGCGGCCGCGATCGGTTAAAAACAGTTGTTCCTTCAGCGACCCCTCGCCCGTTTCCAGCTCTCCCGCCGTCAGGAGCTTGTGCAGGCAAAGTCGCATTGAGACATAATCCATCAGTTCCTGCTCGGCAGCAAATGTCCACAGTTGTGTGGAGGTTACGCTTTCCAGCGCATCCACACACCACAACAGCCGCAGCATATTTTCCGTTTCGGAAACTTTTCTCGGCGGTGATTGTAAAGCCATGTGCCCTCCCCAATACGGCAACGGGGCAAAGCCACGCTTTGCCCCGAACATGACCCGCAAGGGCCGGAATTGATGAATGAGTGCGCCCACAGGTGTGGGCGGGAGCGCCTTAAGCCATGAAAGGCTTAATATCGCTCAGGAGATCATCGCAGGAATCGGTATAGATCTCCATGGTGATGGGCTTGCTCAGGTCGAGGCTGAAGATGCCCAGAATGGACTTTGCATCCACCACATGACGGCCCGCGCGCAGATCGACATCATAGGGATAACGATTGACGATATTCACGAAGGACTTGACATTCTCGGCCAGACTCAATTTGATGTTCACAGACTTCATTGTGTAAAGCCTCCTTTCCTTGTTACGTGTTTATTATACATGAGCCATCACAGAAATGCAAGGAAACACAAGTGAAAATTGCTCGAAAATTGTATGAAAATCAGTAAATTCAGGCGTTTCACTCCATTTTGTCAAGGAAATACAAACGTTTGCACATCTTTGATTTCACCGATCCCTCAGGGAAAAATCCATGTCGTATATGGGCTTCCATCGGACAAAATCAGTTGATCTTCAGTATTTTCAACACAGCAGTCCTACTTTGATGTAACCAATATTAATTATCCCGCAAAATAGTGATTCATTATCTCTATCCGTTCGGGAATGCCCGTCATCAGCAGCTGCGTTGCCTATTAATCATGAATATATAAATCTAACGCAATATCGTTAGGTGTCGAAACAACCCATCAGGACTCAGACACGGCAAGCCGTGAGCAAACTCACGCTTTCCGCCCCTGCCTTACGAAGTGCGCCTGCACATTCAATGGCCGTAGAGCCGGTGGTGAGCACGTCATCAATCAATAACACCCGGTGGCCGCGCACCATCGCCCTGCCCGCCGTACTCACAGCGAACGCACCAGCGACATTACCCATGCGTGCTGTTCTTCCCTGCCCTACCTGAGAACGCTTGTGATGCAAGCGCACCAGCGCTTCCGGTGCGACAGGCACGCCTACCAATTCTGAAAATGCTGTGGTCAGCACTTCCGCCTGATTGTATCCGCGCCTGCGTAAACGTTTGTAGTGAACCGGTACGGCTACGCAAAACTCCACTGTATGCAGCTCCGACAGGTTTGCGTAAGTCTGCGCCATGCCCTCCGCTAGCGGCGCCGCAGCGGATTGATCTGCTCTGAATTTGAGCGTCTTCACCAATTGAGCGGCCGTTCCCTGATAGCGAAACGCTGAAGCCGCGCAGTCAATTTCAGCGTCGATCACCGTTTCAGCACGGCCATGCGTAAAGGCGTAATCGTTCAGTTTCTGCTGGCAAAGTACACAAAGTAACCCTTCCTCCTGCACCAGCGGAGTGCCGCACCCATGGCAGATATTACGCTGTGGGAACAGTAGCGCCAGCCATTCTTCCAACAGTCTGTTCATGCAACGGTCGCCTCCAGACGCGCCTTAAGCGTGGTATATCGGCGTACGACATGATTGTTCTCCACCATCTGGGCAATCGCCTCTTCCCGCCCTACCAATACCACCAACTGCCTTGCGCGGGTGAGCGCTGTGTACAGCAGGTTGCGCGCCATCAGCATCGGCGGCCCGCCTACCACGGGCATCACCACGACGGGAAATTCGCAACCCTGACTTTTATGCACAGTCAGGCAATAAGCAAGCTCAAGCGCATCCAACTGCTGTTTTTGATAAGTAACCATCCGCTCATCGTCAAAGCAGACCGTCATCAAGTGCTCTGCCGGATCGATATGTTCGATGTAGCCAATATCGCCGTTAAACACCCCTGTGCCTTCTTCTGTACCAAACGCGGCTTTCTTGGTATAACTGAGTTGATAATCGTTTTTCGTTTGGATTACTTTATCACCTACGCGAAACTCCATATCTCCATGAACCAGCGAGTCCAACCCCGGGTGTTCCGGATTCAGCGCCGACTGCAACAGGCGATTGAGCGCCACACTGCCGCAATCGCCCTTCTTGGTCGGGCTTAACACCTGAATCGTGCGTACCGCCTCGCGCTGCCACGCTCCGGTTGGAAAGCCCAAATACTTGGGCAGGCGTGTTTGAAGCAGTGTACCAATGGTTTCCGCTGCTTCGGCTTGTGTTGATCGACGTTCAAAAAAGAAATCCGTACCCCTGGCATTCAAAGTAGGCATTTCACCCTCATTAATGCGATGGGCATTGAGTACAATCATGCTGCTTTCATCCTGTCGGAAAATGTCGGTAAGCCTGACACTTGGCACAACCTCGCTTTGGAGCAGATCACGCAGCACGTTTCCGGCACCAACGCTTGGCAGTTGGTCGGCATCGCCTACCAAGATCAACCGCGTGCCGGGAAGCGTAGCGCGCAACAAGCCACGCATCAACGCCACATCCACCATGCTCATCTCGTCTACAATCAGACAATCTGTTTCCAACGGGTAATTTTCATCCCGCACAAAAACATTCTCATCGCCACCATATTCCAGCATTCGGTGGATCGTCTTGGCTTCCTCACCGGTTGCCTCGGTCATACGCTTGGCCGCACGCCCGGTAGGCGCGCACAGTAGAATATCATTGTCTTCCTTGAGTAGGTGAATAATACAGCGGATAATGGTCGTTTTCCCAGTGCCCGGGCCGCCGGTGATAATGAGCACACCTTCCTCGACCGCGCTTTTGACCGCCTGCCGCTGCATGGAGCTGAGCTTGATGGACAGTTCCTTTTCTAGCGCAACAATGCGTTGCGTAAAACCTGTCACTTTCTTATACGGCCGTGCCTCCATCAAATAGTGCAGCCGTGTCGCGATCTCGCTCTCGGCATGAAAATAGAAAGGCAGGCAAAGGCAATCCTCCTCCTGATCCGGCAAGCGGAACCCCATGAGCATTTTAGTCAGCAATGCCTGCGTGATTTGGTTTTCTACCAACCCTTCCTCCACTCGCAGCATCTGGATTGCGCGTTGCGAGAGTAACGCCCTTGGCAGGTAGGTATGACCCCCGCTTCCAGCCGCCTCGTTGAGCAAATAAAACAGTGCCGCGCGCACACGAAACTCACTTTGCGGGTCGATGCCCATACTTAGCGCGATCCGGTCGGCCGTTAAGAAGCCCACACCTTCGATATCCGTTACCAAGCGATAGGGATTTTGTTTAATTAACTCTATGGTCGCCTCACCATAGTACCTTGTGATTTTGGTAGAAAGATTTGGGCTCAATCCATAGTTCTGCAAAAAAAGCAGCACACGGCGCATGCTCATTTGCTCAGTATAACTTTCGATGATCATGGCCGCTTTTTTCGGGCCGATACCGCTAACCTCAGTCAGTCGGTCGGGATGCTCATCCAGAATTTCCATTGCTTCCATCCCAAAGTGTTTCACAATCAGCTTGGCTGTTGCGGGGCCAATACCGCGGATCAGGCCGGAACCCAAATACTTCTCCACCGCAGAAAGCGAATCCGGTGGTGTAATTTTACAGGTTTTAGCGCTGAACTGCTTGCCGTACATCGGGTGCTCCGTCCAGTCTCCCTCGAACGTCACATTTTCGCCCGAGGAAAGCGCGGGCATGGAACCCACAACCGTCTGCTGACCTCTGCCCACAGCGACGCGGAGCACGGTATAACCGTTCTCCTCATTGCGAAAGGTGGTTTCCAGTACGGTTGCCGTAAGCTGCTCCATTGCGCGCCCCCTCATTTCTAAAGGATTATAGCATGAAATTTCCCTGACACACAATGATGATGTCACGTATATCGTTTGATTGTGTTGGATTTTCCTTATTTGTTAAGAAAAGACACGAAAATCCAACATTTCCCTAACAAATTACCTATGTTATTGTATCATCCCTCTAACGAAGATATAATGATCTTATCCCCATTGCACACAGGTTTCTTAAGCGCTACAATATTCATGGCAATGAAAACGACTTACGCTCTGCACAGCCGTTTTTATGATCTCATCGTAAGGTCATTTTCAAATGGTGGTTGTGCTTGCGGATACCCCATCGTAAGCACCCGAATGTATCCACCCCTTGCCGAATCCCATAACCTCGACCTGTTCTGCAATGGATTCCCGTTCGTCTGTTCGCGGTTTCATCCAACATTCATGACACACCTGAGAGAGGGTTTAGTGGCATCAAAGGCACTATTTCTTCACTGAAAAGATTTTTACATTTGATACATCCAAGGATTATCTGCGCCTCTTCGTACGTTCTATCGATGATGGTGAATCGACATTTCCATTGTTCTCAGGCGATTCTCCCCTAAAGTGTTCGCCTGTCCCTTCACTCTTTTTCAAGGTTCCAGAGCATATCCAGCAAGGAGGCCTGCCGCGTGTACAGTAAGCACTTACGAATTCTGTCAGCGATTGTCGCTATGGTGGTTATTCTGAGTATCTGCCTTTCTGCCTTTGCCTATGATACCATTACTTTTGGCTCGACGGGCGACAGCGTGCGTGCCTTGCAGCGGGCACTCAAATCCAAAGGATACTACAAAGGTACCGTGGATTCAAAATTCGGTCAAAAAACCCGTTCCGCTGTGTATCGGTACCAAAAAGCGATTGGCATCACCGCCGATGGCAAGCCCGGCAATAAAACGCTGACCGCGCTTTACGACGGGCTGAAAGCCGCAAACAGCATCGATGGTAAAAAGAAAGCGGCCGTAGTTGTTAAAAACGCCTCTACCCTGCGTTATGGCAGCGAAGGCGATAGCGTGAAAAGCATCCAGCGCATGCTTAAAAAAGCCGGATACTTTAAAGGTTCGGTGGATGGTCAGTTTGGAGATCTGCTGTTGACGGCGGTAAAGCGGTTTCAATGGGCCAAAGGGTTAAACGGTGATGGTAAAGTTGGCGCTAAAACACTGGCAGCTCTTAAAAAATCCGTTGAATAGCCGAAGGTTTCGGTCAACCCAAACGCTACTGATGCGCTACCAAATCATATAAACCTCAAAGAGTGCCTTCTTGAGAAGGTACTCTTTTTATGCGTTATTCAAGCAGCTATACAACTAGCTTATAAAGAAAAGACCCTTTTCAGGAGGAAAAAGGTCAGTTCCATTTACTTCATCCGAAAAAACGGAAGGTGCGCTAAAATACTCTACCCCTCAATCCTTCATCCACATAGCATAACGTTCCGGCGGATAGATGGATTTGATCATCTGAACCAGAAAAGTAAACTGTTCCGGCTTAAAAAAACTCTTGTATTTCTGGTAAAGCACGCGCATCGCAGAAAGGCTCTCCTCATGCAACGCATAGTCATTCAGCTTTTCAAAATTTGCTGAAAAGGGCGTCAGGCAATCAAATACCAGCCCCATCACATCGTCTGTCATCCATTGCATATCCCGCAACGTCAGGCGCCTGGTGCGGTAGTTATCCTGAACAATGGTCATGCTGCCACCGGTGATGCGATTGATCCCTGTGAGCAGGTCATGGGCTATGCAATCGCGGAGCTGTTGAAGTGTGTGGCGGTATGGGGCGTATTCCATCACCACACAGGCGATATCGGTTGAAAGCGTGTTGGAGGAAAGCAACAGTGAACCAAGCCAAGGGCGAAGCACCCGCTCCACATCCTTTACATCCACGGGTATGGCCACGCTTCATCCCCTCCTGCCTCGGTTTTCAGCCCGCCGGTGTCCCGTGGAGCCTGTCTATGGCTACATCATTCTACAAATCCGTTACAATTCCCTTGTTGTTGTTACAAATTCAACCGTTTTCAGATAATTGGAATGTCTTGACGTAAGGTTTGATGAAATTGTCATAAAAAAGTTATCGATCAAGGCCATGAAAGTTTATGCAACATTTTATCACGGTTTTGTCTCTGTTATATTACGGTTATGTTGTACGTCCGAAGTGTTGCGTTTAAATTCTAATCAACTACTACCGCTTGTAGCTGACGTTTTCACCTGGCGGTTTCCTATACATTTATCACACCAGCTGCCCCGCTTGTCAAATCGTCATGCTTCTGTTATGATATATTCCGGTTTGCAGATCGAACCGCATACTTTTAACGTCCGATTTTCCACATATGCGAAAACCAATTTGCTACACCTTCTGTGGCTATTGCTCGCTTTGTGTTTGTATATTATTCATCTGACGGAAAGGTTGACGAGCTTTGCTAAATGCAGAAGAAATTTGGAGCAATGCCTGTAAGATTTTGAAGGAGGACATGAATAACGTCTCCTACGAGACGTGGATCAAGTCTGCCCTCAAGCCTTATGCCGTCATTGACAATAGTTTTTTACTTGAGTGTGTTAACGCGCTTATGCGCGATTTCGGTGTGGATCGGTATTTGACCAAAATTCAGAACGCTGTGGCCACCGCCGCCGGGCGTGCCCTTACTGTGGAGATTTTAAACCACGACGAACTGCTAACGCGCAAAACAGAGTTGGAAGCCAAGCAGGCAGACGTGAATCCGTTGCTTCTCAACCCCAAATATACGTTTGATACGTTTGTTGTAGGCGCAGGCAACCGTTTCGCGCATGCCGTGTCCCTCGCCGTAGCCGAAGTACCTGCCAAAGCCTATAACCCACTTTTTATCTATGGTGGCGTGGGTTTGGGCAAAACACACCTTATGCACGCTATCGGTCACTATGCGCATGAGTTATATCCCGAAATGAAAGTCCTCTACATTACCAGTGAGGATTTTACCAATCAGCTCATTATGGCCATGCAGAACAACACGAACCAGCAGTTCCGCGACCGCTTCCGTACCGTCGACCTGCTGATGGTGGATGATATTCAGTTTATCGCGGGTAAGCACAGCACTGAGGAAGAGTTTTTCCATACCTTCAACCACCTGCGCGAAGCCGGTAAACAGATTGTGATGACTTCCGACCGTCCGCCCAAAGAGATTTCAAAGCTGGAAGAGCGCCTTTGCAGCCGCTTTGAAGGCGGATTGCTTGCCGATATCCAGCGCCCCGATTTTGAAACCCGCCTTGCCATTCTGCGTAAAAAATCCGAGTACGATCATTTGCTGATTGGCGATGAAATTCTGTCGCTGATTGCTGAAAAAGTCGATACCAACGTGCGTGAACTGGAAGGCTCCTTAACTCGGCTTACCGCCTATAGCTCACTCACCCGCCGCCCAATTGATATGCAATTGGCTCGGGAGGCCCTACGGGAACTGTTCAACCACAGCGAAAGCCGTCGCGTTACAACCGATAGCATTCAGGAGGCTGTTGCAACCTATTACGGTATCACCATTGAAGATATCAAAAGTCCACGCCGCAATCACGAAGTTACAGTACCCCGCCAAATCGCCATGTATTTAACCCGCGAAATGATGGGTCTGAGCTTGACCAAAATCGGCGACGCGTTCGGCGGCAGGCATTACACAACCGTCATGAGTTCCATCGACAAGGTGGAAGAGTCTATTAAGCAATCACCCAGCTTAGCCAGCTTGCTGGACGATGTGCGCCGACTGATCAAAGACGGAAAGTAAACCGATAGTATACACGCAATCAAAACCAAAAGGGGCTTCCTTTAGAAGCTCCTTTTGGTTTGTATGGCTATCAAGACAGCGCCTATGCGTTTCCCGTTGCTACAGATGAACTCGTGAGGAATTTTGCGATCCAACGCGTGCGAAACCCTTCCACAGTAGGTAATGAGAGATTTTTACCAAATGCAAGTTCGCAAGCCCCTGTTCAGCCGATTCATTTAAGATTGAAAGGAAATATTGCTATTTGTTTTTCTTCTTCTTTGGTTTCGGTTCTGGTAGCGAATTTACAGTTGCATCCACCAAAGCTTCTAAAAACCCTGTATCTTCGAGTTTCTCAATCTGAAAGTAGTTTTTTGCGCCATTGTAAGGCGGAGCCAGCGTGATTTCACCGAAGTCTCGCAGAACCGCCTCCCCAGCCGACGTAGGCTTAATAAAAAGTGTATCGTTGCAGATCAGCGCGAAAAATTTCCCATAGCAATGCAGCCCATATTCTCCAAACATCTTGAGGGTGGTAATACCCCGCTTCTCGCCACCGAGCTGTTCATGTACAAATTCCACAAATTCCGGTTTTGTCGCCATGATACCCCTCCTTATCTTGTTTCTCGGTTTTATTCAAAACCCGCTGCACCCCGGAGGGAAACAGCGGGTTTTGTTTCTTTATCAACAGGATCGAAACCCGCTTGCACCATGGCTGCACTGGCTGTGTCATAAGGCGTTTTGGTAGAGACACAGCGCCTGACAACCGTCTGAAGCATCTGCCCCGTTGTCAGGTTTACTCGTCGAGCAAGGCGAGGTCGGGGTCTTCCTCGGCAATCAGCTTGTCTGCCTCTGCCAGTTCCTCCTCAACCGTCTCGCTAGGCGGGGTAACCTTCTTATTCATTAACTCTCTCGTAGCTTCTTCGCGAATAATCTTATCAATCTTGTCAGCCGCCTCGGGATTTTCCTTCAAATATTGACGGGCGTTCTCTCGACCCTGACCGATTCGCTGATCCTCATAGCTGAACCAGGCGCCACTCTTGTGGATAATGTCGCGATCAACCGCCATGTCAAGGAGCGTGCCGTATTTGCTGATGCCCTCGCCATAAATGATATCGAACTCCGCCACACGGAAAGGTGGCGCAACCTTGTTCTTGACCACTTTCACCTTTGTGCGGTTGCCGATCACTTCCGTACCGTTTTTAAGTTGCTCACCGCGGCGCACGTCCAGACGGATGCTGGCATAGAACTTGAGCGCACGGCCACCGGTCGTGGTTTCTGGATTGCCATACATCACGCCAACTTTTTCACGCAACTGGTTAATGAAAACAGTTACAGCATTGGTTTTACTGATTACGCCCGTGAGTTTGCGCAATGCCTGGCTCATGAGGCGTGCCTGTAACCCTACGAAGCTGTCCCCCATTTCGCCTTCGATTTCAGCCTTGGGTACCAGCGCCGCTACTGAGTCGATCACGACAATATCCACAGCGCCCGAGCGTACCAGCGCTTCGCAAATTTCCAGCGCCTGTTCACCTGTATCGGGTTGGCTGATATACAGATTGTCTATATCCACACCCAGCTTTTTCGCATACTGCGGATCCAGCGCATGCTCCGCATCAATAAAAGCGGCAACTCCACCGGCTTTTTGTGCTTCAGCCACGCAGTGCAGCGCAACGGTGGTTTTACCGCTGGATTCCGGCCCAAAGATTTCCACAACGCGGCCGCGCGGCAGACCGCCTACGCCGAGCGCAAGGTCGAGCTGCAAGTTGCCCGTGGAAATAACCTGTAAGTTCTGAACGGCAGCTGCGTCGCTGAATTTCATCACCGCGCCTTTGCCGTAGGTTTTGTTCAGTTGGCTCAAAGCGTTTTCCAACGCTTTCATTTTCTCCGCCTTCAGCCCAACCACATCGCCCTTTTCCACATTTGCTGTACCAATGGTCTTTTTCGGTGCATCTTTTTTGACAGCCATGCCGCGCAACCACCTTTCGTATCAATCCCGTAAAGATTGGAGTATCAGTTCTAATGCCTGCGCAACCGTCTGTTCGCGCACCGCCTGCCGGTCGCCCGTAAAGTGGAATTTCTCCACTTGTGTGCCATTGGCACTTGAGCGACCAATAAAAACGGTGCCAACAGGCGTTTCAGCCGTTCCGCCCGTTGGACCAGCCAGTCCCGTCGCGCTCACAGCAATGTCTACGCCCAATATTTCCCGTGCACCTACCGCCATTTGACGTGCGCATGGTTCGCTGACCACGCCCACGCCGTCAATCACCGTCTGGGGCACATGCAACAGCTTATGCTTAATGGCCGGATCGTAGCTTACAATACCGCCCATCAGCACTTTGGATGCGCCGGACACTTCCGCGATGGTGGCAGCAATCAGCCCTGCTGTGAGGCTTTCCGCCGTGCCCAGCGTCACGCCGCGTTCCGTGGCATTTTTCACAACCGCTTCGGCTAAAGCGTGTTGCTCTTTCATACCGTTTTTCCACCTTGCTTTAGCACGGCGCCGTTTCGAATAAAGTAATCCAATCCGGACCAGATCGTCATAAGCACTGCGGCATACATCAGCACCTCTGTGATCGGGAAATCCCCAAACATGGCTGTATCCAGCAACACCATTATCAAGGTAAGCATTTGCAACGATGTTTTGATTTTGCCAAGTTTTCCGGCGGCAATCACACGACCCTGCTCCACTGCAACCATGCGCAGACCATCCACCGCCAGCTCCCGAAATAAAACTACGATGCACACCCAAGCCGGAAACCTGCCGAGGCCGCTAAGTGCGATCATAGTTGACAGCACCAGGAGTTTGTCCGCTACCGGATCGAGAAACTTCCCAAAGTTGGTCACGATTTTGAAACGACGGGCGATGTACCCATCCAGCCAGTCGGTAAACGATGCCAGCATGAATGCAACGAGCGCGAGCGCCCGACAGACGGGTGAATCAAACTGTAATAGGATTACGATCACCGGAATCAACGCGACACGTGCAATCGTAATCCTGTTTGGCCAATTCATACAATCACCCCTGTCAGGTCATAAATATCCGCACCGTTGATGCGTACAGTCACAAACGTTCCAGGCGTGACATCCATGCCTTTTTCCAGATACACAAGACCATCGGAATCCGGCGCTTCGGCTGCCGTACGTGCTATGGCTACCCCGTCCCCGCGAATACGCTCTACGATCGCGCGCTCTGTCTGCCCCACCCGTAGCTTATTACGCTCCAAAGAGATCGACTGCTGTAACGTCATCAGTGCGTCCAATCGCTGCACCTTAACCTCTTCCGGCACCTGATCCGGCATATCAGCCGCTGCAGTATCGTCCTCGATGGAATACGTAAACGCACCCATTCGGTCAAAAGCGATATCACGCGTAAAATCCATCAGGTGTTGGAACTGCTCCTCCGTTTCGCCAGGGAACCCGACAATAAACGTTGTGCGGAGGATAAAGCCCATTTCACGCGCTTTCTTCAGAAAAGCGCTCACCTTTCGGATATCGCCGCGACGGTTCATACGTTTCAGAATCAGCGGATCGGCATGTTGCAAAGGTAAATCGATGTACTTGCAAATATTGTCATGTGCAGCCATCACTTCCAGCAAATGCTCATCAACTTCATCCGGATAGAAATACAGCACGCGCAACCAATCCACACCAGGGATCGCTGCGGCTTGCTCCAACAGTTCCGGAAGCAAGGAGCAACCATGTGTATCCATGCCAAAACGAGAGGTATCCTGTGCGACGATTACATGCTCCTTCACACCTTTTTCTGCAAGGCTGCGAATTTCAGAAAGCACTTCCTCCATCGGGCGGGAACGAAACCCACCGCGGATCAGCGGTATCGCACAATAAGCACAACGGTTGTCACAACCGTCTGCAATCCGGATGTAAGCCATGTAGGGAGGTGTTGTCAGCACCCGCTCACCGGAAAGAATGTGTAAATCATCAGCACAGTAAGAACCGCGCTTTCCAGCCAGCGCTTCGGAAAGCGCCTGCGGAAGCTGTTCATACTGGTTAACCCCCAGCAGGAGATCCAGTTCCGGTATCTCCGCCAATAAATCTTTCTCATAGCGTTGCGCAAGACAGCCAGTCGCCACCAAAAGCTTCAAACGCCCCGTTTTTTTATATTCCGCGCAGGAAAGCAGCGTATCGATGGACTCTTCTTTCGCAGAATTTATGAAGCCGCACGTGTTCACGATCAGCACGTCCGCCTCCGACTCATTTGTCGTCAGCTCATAGCCGTTCCGATCTAAAATGCTCAACATCAGCTCCGTATCCACGCGATTCTTCGCGCAGCCCAGCGACACCACGCCCACTCTGTACATCCCGTAACCCCTCTCAGTAAGTTCAACGAACTTGATAATTATAGCATACCGGCGTTGGAAATGAAAGCGCCATGCCTTGGTTGACAATGAGTTGACCACGCTTCTTTATTGAAGATTACCCTGATGCGCTCCGCACGGGTAATCCCCATACACCATAATCAACCTGTTTCCGTGTAAGATTCAGCAGCGCACATCAATAAAATTGCTTCTTACCCTTAGCCGATGTTCATCCGTAGCGGTGCATCCGGTTCCAACCGAAGTTTCTGCAACGCGTTCAGATATTCCGGAGGTAAAGGCGCCTCAAATTGCATACGCTCTCCAGTTCGTGGATGAGTAAAGCTAAGCGTATGCGCATGCAGCATCAACCGTGGTACATTCACCCCATGTTTCAGCCCATAGATCGGATCCCCTGCCACCGGATGCCCTATGCTCTGCATATGCACTCGGATTTGATGCGTCCGTCCCGTAAGTATATGCACATCCAAAAGCGCCGCGCCACGCAAGCTTTCCAGCAATGTCCAATCCGAACGCGATGGGCGGCCATCGGACACAACCGCCATCTTTTTGCGGTCATGCTCACTGCGTCCAATCGGTTTCTCAATGATACCAGAAAGTTCCTTCATTGTACCCTCGACTACAGCCAGATAGTGTTTTTCCATCTCACGGTTTTTTAGCTGTTCGCTCAACCTCAAATGTGCAATATCGTTCTTGGCTACTAACATTACACCGCTGGTGTCCTTGTCCAGCCTATGAACGATGCCCGGTCGCTTTACCCCTCCAACACCGGATAAGTCACTAATGGCAAAAAGCAGGGCATTGACGAGCGTGCCACTTTCATTGCCGTTGGCAGGGTGCACTACCATGCCGTATGGCTTATCCACGACTGCCAGATCTTCATCCTGATAGAGGATGCTGATGGGGATATCCTGCTTTTCCACCTTCGCTTCCACGATTTCTGGGATATCCACATGGATCACCGTACCTGCTCTGATTGCCTCTCCTGCTTTGGTAAGCATCTTGCCGTTTACGTTGCATGCACCTGCCGAAATCCATTTGGCAGCCTGTGAACGTGTTACCGTGCAGCCCTCAGCCACAAGCATATCCAGACGGCTGTCACAGGGTGCCGTCAGAATGATGCAGTTCATGCGCCTTCTCCTCCGTTTTCAGGTGCCAGTCACCAGGTCGGAATAATAGACTGAATGCCAGAAGCACCACGCCACAGCTGATTGCGATATCGGCAAGGTTGCAGATATACCAAGGCATCCAGGGGAAATAAACCATATCTACCACAAAGCCCATGCTCAATCGATCAAACAGGTTGCCAAGAAAGCCGCCTGCAATGAAAGCCATTGCCACCCGGGAAAAGGTTACTAGGCGATATCGTTTAAGCACAAAGATGCCCAACACAACCACAGCGATTGGTAAGATCAGGTTCAGAAAAGGATAGCCGGACAAAAGGCCCAGTGCCATTCCCTGATTATGGGTCAACCTCCACTCCAGAACGCCGGGGAAAAAGACAATTTGCTCACCAAGTGCCAGATTGGCGAGTGCCACAAGCTTCACTGCTCGATCCAGAATAAATACAGCAGCCGCAATTAACCAAAACGCCACATTGCCATCCTCCACTTCAACTGCTGATATTTGATGAGCTGGATTCTTTCCACCTTCATCTACTGTTTCCACACGGTTTGCTACGATTTCCCGCAAGCGTTCAATCCCTGTTTCTGGCATGCTTTCATTTTCAAATACAGGTTGCATCAGCAAAATGATTTGCATCATCAGAGTGCCAGCCGCACTGAAACGTATTTCTACCTTAGCGCTAGTCTGCATATTGCTTGTTCTCCTCACCGATCACCTGCGGTTGCAAGGTATCAGTGAAAGAAGTGTCATGGCGCCGCTCAACGAAAGGCTGGAAACATCCGTATCATAACAGAAATGCATCCATTTGGCAATCATCTACGAACGTTTGTTTCGGCTATCGATGCAAGAGAACCCCTTGCCTTTCGGCAAGGGGTTCTCGCAAGCTTATGCGGGATCAGATGATCTCGATCAGGCACATCTCGGCAGCATCGCCGCGACGGGGCCCGAGCTTGTAGATACGGGTGTAGCCACCCGAGCACTTCTTATCGACGTTGCGCTTTTTGAACTTGGGGCCATACTCACGGAAGAGCTTCTCGACCACTGGGTATTTGATACCAGCGGTGCGCTCTTTGAAGTCAGCCTTGTCCTCGTCCTTCTTTTGCATATCCTTGAGCTCATACAGATAGCTCAGCATGATGCGGCGCGCGGCCAGTTTAGAAGGCGTATCATTGGTCACGGTCAGGGTCATGAGCTGGCCCTTCTCGTTATGGGTTTCCTTGGTAGCCTCAACAGTATTTTCGCACTCGTTGATGGCCAAAGTAATCAAACGTTCGGCTGCGCGGCGCACTTCCTTGGCGCGGGCTTCCGTCGTCTCGATACGGCCGTACCAAATCAGGTTCGTCACCTGATTGCGGATCAACGCTTTCCGCTGATCGGCCGTACAGCCCAGTTTGCGTTGTGCCATGTCGGTTTCCTCCTTAGTCGGACTACTCGCTTGACTCCGTCAACGTGGAGCAAGCATTACTTCGTTACTCGTCGCTGGGCCGGAGGGAAAGGTTGAGGGCTTCGAGCTTCTGCTCGACCTCTTCCAGGCTCTTGCGGCCAAGGTTGCGAACCTTCATCATGTCTTCCTGATTACGCTGTACCAACTCCGCGACGGTGTTGATGCCGGCACGCTTCAAGCAGTTGTACGCACGAACGCTCAGATCCAGTTCCTCGATGGTCATTTCGAGAACCTTTTCCTTCTTGTCATCTTCCTGATCCGTGAATGCGATAGGCATCACCTGATCAGTCAGGCTGACAAAAAGGCTCAAGTGCTCGCTGAGAATCTTGGCTGCGGTGGAGATACCCTCATCGGGCATCACACTGCCATTGGTCCAAACATCCAGCGTCAGCTTGTCATAGTCAGTAATCTGCCCTACACGGGTATCTTCGATGGTGTAGTTGACCTTGCGGATGGGCGTAAAAATGGAATCGATCGGAATAACGCCAATCGGGGTGTTCGGCGACTTATTCTTGTCGGCGCTCACATATCCGCGACCCTTGTCCATCGTCAACGTCATTTGCAAATGCGCATCGGCGTTCAGGGTAGCAATATGCAGCTCGGTGTCAACCATTTCCATCTCATCGTCCAGAAGGATATCGCCGGCCTTCAGCTCACAGGGACCCTTTACGTCCACGAAGACGCTTTTGGGCTGGTCGGAGTACATCCTGAAGGAAAGCTGCTTGAGATTGAGAATAATCTCCGTCACATCCTCGACAACGCCGGGGACGGTCGTAAACTCATGCTGAATGCCTTCAATGTGAATGCTCGTGACGGCTGCGCCTGGCAGCGAGCTCAACAACACACGGCGAAGCGCGTTGCCCAGCGTATTGCCGAATCCGCGCTCAAGAGGCTCGATGACAAACTTACCATACGTATTGTCTGAGCTCATTTCCACGCATTCGATCCGCGCTTTTTCGATTTCGATCATTGGGTTTACCCTCCTGTTTCAAGCCGGTTGGTTGAGGGAGATGAGCCTCAAGCCTAACGAGAGTAGAACTCGACGATCATGTTCTCCTGCAACGTCAGATCCACATCGTCGCGCTGCGGCAGAGCGTTCACGGTGGTGGACAGGTCGGCAGCTACGGTGGTGAGCCACTTGGGGATCACGCGGTTAACGCCTTCCTTGACGATCTTGAAGTGCTCAATGTCGCGACGATTGGTACGGACGCTGACCACATCGCCAACCTTGGTGCTGAAGGAAGGAATATCCACCTTCTTACCGTTGACGGTGAACAGGCCGTGCGCCACGAACTGACGAGCCTGTGCGCGGCTGGAAGCCAAACCGCTGCGATACACTACGTTATCCAAGCGGCGCTCAAGCAGCGAGAGCAGGTTTTCGCCCGTGATGCCCTTCATGCCTTCGGCTTTGCCAAAGGTGCGGCGGAACTGGCCTTCCATTAAGCCGTACGCGCGGCGGGCCTTTTGCTTTTCACGAAGCTGGGTGCCATATTCGGAAGCCTTACGGGCGCGAGCCTGGCCGTGTTGACCCGGAGGGGTCGGACGAGCCGTTTGCGCGCACTTGGCGGAGAAGCACTTGTCACCCTTCAGGAAGAGCTTGGTGCCCTCGCGGCGGCACATACGGCATACGGAATCGGTATATCTTGCCATAATCTTGTACCTCCTCGATTCTTACACTCTTCTACGCTTGGGCGGACGGCAGCCGTTGTGCGGAATGGGTGTAACGTCTTTAATCATGTTTACTTCCAGACCTGCGGCCTGCAAGCTGCGGATGGCGGCTTCACGGCCGGAACCCGGGCCCTTGACATACACTTCGACCGTCTTCAAGCCAAACTCCATGGCGGCTTTCGCAGCGGTTTCAGCGGCCATCTGGGCAGCAAACGGCGTGCTCTTTTTGCTTCCGCGGAAGCCAAGCCCGCCGGCACTGGCCCAAGACAGGGCGTTGCCGTTGGTATCGGTCAGGGTTACAATGGTGTTGTTAAAGGAAGAACGGATATGCGCAGCGCCACGCTCGACGAGTTTCTTTTCACGACGCTTGCGCGATACCTTCTTCAGCTTTTGATTGGGTGCCATTCTGTTCATCCCTCCATGCTACATAAGCAATCGTGCAAGTTTACTTGGCGACCTTTTTCTTGCCGGCGACGGCGTGCTTCGGACCCTTGCGGGTACGGGCGTTGGTCTTGGTCTTCTGGCCGCGAACCGGCAAACCGCGACGATGACGTACGCCACGATAGCTGCCGATCTCAACCAACCGTTTGATGTTCAAAGACACCTCACGGCGAAGATCGCCTTCCACCTTCACGTTGTGCTCGATGTAATCACGAAGCTTGCTGATTTCCTGTTCGGTAAGGTCCTTCACGCGGGTATCGGGGCTCACTACGGTGTCGGTCAAGATCTTCTGGGAAGTCTTGAGGCCAATGCCGAAGATGTAAGTCAGGCCGATCTCCACACGCTTTTCTCTGGGCAAGTCAACGCCCGCAATACGTGCCATGTGTGTGATGCACCTCCATTGAATGTAGGGAACCGTGCCCTCTTGGGCTGAGGGTCTCTTGTAAGTGGTGTGCGTCGCGTAGAGGTGCGAAGCGCCCCCAAGACCCCGCGCGCATCGGAACCGTAGTTCATACGCGCTTTGTCAACGTTGTTAGACCGTATGGCACGCCCATGGTCGCATGCGCTTTTGCGCACACGCAGCCGCCCATGGCTCGTCGCCTAGTCTAACTTCCGAATTATACCATATCAATTTGTTTTGAGCAATGGTTTTTTTCAACTATTCAAGTCTTGTATAAAGAAAATTTATGAAGTTGCGCATGGGTCGGAGTCTTCATACCAGATATTGTATGTAACCACGTTTCGAACAGAACAAGAGAATGGGAAGATTCCCTTCACGCACGCCTCATAGCTTTCAAACCACCCATGGACAACCTGTAAATAACATTTCTATTCGATTTCTTCAACAGCCACTGGGCTTGACTAGGGTTGTACAGGTTTATTTGATGTTTTTTATATCGCGCAAATTGGTCTTTCTTAGATGTTGTTAGCAGAATGAACCACGCCGAAATTTCCCAGAAGCCGAGAGGAAATTCTTCTAATCATGCCACATTGCAATTTCTCTGGCAAAAACAGAATTTTTCAACCGCTCATGGAACTCTGAAGGATACAAATACAACCAGCATATCCCAAGCTTTTCATTATCGGTTATATAAGAAAAAGGCCGCCTTTGCTGGCGGTACCTTTTCTTACACAACATGCTGCTGTACCCCACATCGTGGGGATTCGCTGGGGATCACCCCTGCTCAGCCCTGCTTCTGCTTGTGTTTGGGGTTCTCGCAGATGACCATCACATGGCCCTTGCGCTTGATGATCTTGCACTTTTCGCAAATGGGTTTAACCGAGGGACGAACCTTCATGCTGTTTTCCTCCATTCATACGGTCAGCGGAAGCGACCGATTGGTATGCCTGTTAACCCTTGCTGCGCCACGTGATGCGGCCGCGGGTCAGGTCGTAAGGCGAAAGCTCAATGGTAACCTTGTCGCCGGGATAAATGCGGATGAAGTTCATACGCATCTTTCCCGAAATATGTGCCATGATCCGGTGCCCGCCGGGGAGCTCCACCTGGAACATCGCGTTGGGAAGAGCCTCAACGACCGTGCCTTCCATTTCAATGACGTCACTCTTGGACAAGTGCGTATTCCTCCTTGTCGGTTATCCGATCGACTCCAAAGGAGCCTTGCGCCTGTTGGGGCGCGGTGTCTTTAAGCGCTTTGCGTATCGCACTGTTGGCGGTCTGTGCGCGGCTTGTGATGGCTGCCAGTACGCCGGTGGCGATGTGTGGTTCGGTATGAAGGTGCTTAAGCTTCTTCTTCTTGGGATGGTCGAGCTTGCGGGTATCTCCGTCAGCAATGAGCACAAACTGTTCGTCGATCAATTCCACGATCAGGAACCTGCGACCACGGTCATGCCCCTGTTTGGATACAACCACGCGACCCACTTCATACGGATTCGCATTCACGATTTGGCTTCCTCCGTAAGTGCGTAGCCCGGATAGGTCAGCAACTCCGGCAGGCCTTTCTCGTTGATGGCGATCGTGTGCTCATAATGTGAGCACATGCTTCCGTCATCAGTGACAACTGTCCAGCCGTCTTCCAACTGGCTTACATGATAATCTCCCATGGCGATCATAGGCTCGATGGCCAGCGTCATGCCGGGTCGCAACTTCACACCGTGCCCCGGCGTGCCGAAGTTTGGCACGCTTGGATCCTCATGCATGCTGCGGCCAATACCGTGCCCGGTCAGGTCACGAATCACCCCATAGCCGAAACTCTCGGCGTATGCTTGAATCGCATGGCCAATATCGCCCAGATGGTTGCCGTTGAGTGCCTGCCGTACGCCTTTGAAGAAAGACTCTTCAGTCACATCAATCAGCTGACGCTTTTTGCAATCAATTTTACCAACGCCAATGGTGAAAGCGCTGTCCGCCTGCCAGCCATCTAAAACCAGGCCGCAGTCAATGCTGACCACGTCACCTTCACGGATGATGACACTTTCGGAAGGAATCCCATGCACCACCTGATCATTGATGGATACGCACAGTGACGCCGGATATCCCTCATAGTTCAGGAAAGACGGAATTGCCTTGTGCTTGCGAATCAACTGCTCGGCGTACACGTCCAGCGCAGCGGAGCTCACGCCCGGCTTTACCGCCTCTTTCAGGCGACACAGCACCTCAAAGAGAAGAGCACCTGATTTGCGCATGCAGTCCAGCTGCTGCGCATTCTTGAGATAAATCATCGAGTCGCCCCTAGCGCCTTCAGGATTTGCGCGCTGACATCCTCGAGGCCGACAGAGCCGTCCACGGTGCGCAGTGTGCCTTCCTTGGTATAAAAATCGATAAGTGGCGCCGTTTTCTGATGGTAGACCGTCAGGCGATTGAGCACCGTTTCAGCCTTGTCATCATCCCGCTGGATCAGGGTCGCGCCTTCCACGGAGCACTTGGTTTCCCCATTCAGGCGATCCACATGATAAGGAGCGCCACACACAGGGCATACACGGCGACCGGAAAGTCGCTTGACCAGCACTTCATCATCCACATGGATGTTTACGACGGCATCGATTTTTGCAAACTCAGCCAATGCCTTCGCCTGCTCCACCGTACGGGGAAAGCCGTCGAGGATAAAGCCGTTCGCGCAATCCTTATCGGCTACGCGCTCTTTCACGATGGCGATCACCACCGCATCAGGCACGAGCCCACCGGCATCCATATATTCTTTCGCCTTCAAGCCCGTTTCCGTCTTGTTGGCAATTGCGGTACGGAGCATATCGCCTGTGGAAATCTGAGGAACACCAAGCTTGGTGCATACCACCTGCGCTTGCGTGCCCTTACCTGCGCCCGGAGGGCCCAGAAAAATTACGTTCATTTCATTACCTCCCATACGCCAAGAAATGCGTAACCTGTCTATCCTGTGCAAAACATGCACAGTGATTATACCACAAATACCCATTCCTCACAAGACGCGCACTTCCCAAAACGTCCAAAGAGCAGGAGGATTACTCCTCCTGCCGCTTTGAAACGCATGGGTCAGGATATCTTGTCGTAGTTGCGGCTCACGAGCAGATCATCCAACTGACGCTTGGTTTCCAGGATTACGCTGACAGCGATCAACAGACTGCTTGCACCGAACGGCAGAGCATGGCTCGTGCTGCGGGCAAACATTGAGGGGATCGTGGCAAGCAATGCCAGGAAGAGGGCGGCGAACAAGGTCAAACGGCCATTAATGCGCCTGAGATAGTCCGCAGTCGGCTTGCCGGGTCGCACGGAAGGTACCGCACCACCTTGCTGCTGGATGTTCTTGGCCATCTCATCCGGGTTAAACGAGATGGACGTGTAGAAGAACGTAAATGCGAAGATGAGCAATGCCGTTACCAGCGCGTACCACGGCGAAGAGCTATACATATAGCGGGACCACCAAGCACCGAAACCAGTGTTGGTGCCACCAGCCAACTGGATGATGGTGCTGGGGAACGACATGAATGAGTAGGCGAAGATCAACGGCAACACGCCAACCGAGATCACCTTTAACGGGATGATCGAGTTCTGACCGCCATACATCTTGCGACCGGTCACGCGCTTGGCGAAGTGAACATTGATACGACGAACGCCCATATCAGCCCAGGTGATGATGCTGATCATTAGCAGGGATACGAGAATCATGCCCACCAGCGTTAACCATGGGCCGACACTCTGTGCTGCAAAAGCTTCGCCGCCGAGCTGAGTGACACCATTGAACAGGTTGTTCATGATGCCGGCAGTAATCAACAACGAAATACCGTTGCCGATGCCCTTCTGGGTAATCCGCTCACCAATCCACATTGCAAGAGCAGAACCGCCTGCCATGCTAACGCCAACCAGCACGTAGTTATACCAGCCGGTCTTGATGACACCAATGCTGGAAGTCAGGCCAATGGCTTGGAACAACGCCAGACCAACCGTTACATAACGGGTGATCTGCGCAATGCGCTTCTGGCCTTCCGGACCGCTCTTTTGCAGCCGTTCGAGCGCAGGAATTGCAATGGTCAGCAACTGCATGATAATCGAAGAATTGATATACGGGGTAATACCCATGGCCATGATGGTCATGTTTTGGAAGTTGTTACCCGTCATCATATTCACGAGGTCTAGCAGCGGCAGATTGTTGGCGCCCATCTTGGCTTTTACAAGATCATAATCTACGCCAGGGGCGAGGATGACGCCGACGAGGCGGAAAAGCACTAACATCATGAGTGTGTAGATGAGCTTCGTGCGAATATCATCTACTCTCCACGCGTTACGAAGCGATTCCCAGATGGTGGGATTATTCTTGTTTCCCCTGGCCATCTTACTTCACCTCGGCTTTCCCGCCGAGGGCTTCGATCTTCTCTTTCGCACTATCACTGAATTTCACAGCTTCAACAGTGAGCTTTTTGGTCAGCTCACCATTGCCCAGGATCTTTACGCCGCCCATGACCTTAGAGATCAAGCCGGCTTCCTTGAGCGTTTCGGCCGTCACAGTGGTGCCGTTTTCAAAGATCTCGAGTCGCCCAACGTTGACCGTAGCGTATTCAATTCTGTAAATGTTATGGAAGCCCTGCTTCGGGACGCGACGGTACAGAGGCATCTGACCGCCCTCGAAGCCCGGGCGCTTGCCCCCGCCGGAGCGGGCTTTGGCGCCTTTGTGACCCTTACCGGAGGTCTTGCCCAACCCCGAACCCACGCCTCTACCAAGGCGCTTGGGTGCGGAGGTGGAACCTGCGGCGGGTTGCAGCTCGTGCAGTTTCATTGGCAATCCCCTCCTCAGTCGTTGATCTCTTGAACGTCAACCATGTGCCTGACACGGAAGATCTGCCCGCGTATGCAGGCGTTGTCTTCCTTGACGACCGTCTGGCCGACCTTGTGCAAGCCAAGCGCGATCACGGTGTCTTGGTGCACTTTCAGGCTGGAGATCGGCGACTTCTTGAGTTTGATGGAAAGTTTCATTTCAGTCGTCCTCCTTAGCCGAGAATTTCTTCGACGGTCTTGCCGCGAAGCTTCGCGACTTGCTCTGCCGAGCGGAGCTGTTTGAGCCCCTCCAGCGTTGCTTTGACCATGTTGATGCGGTTGTTGGTGCCATAACTCTTGGTGCGGATATCCTTGACACCGGCGAGCTCAAGCACAGCGCGCGCCGCGCCACCCGCGATTACACCGGTACCTTCCGGAGCCGGCATCAGCACAACCTTAGCGGTGCTGAAGAGGCCTACGGAACCGTGCGGAATGCTGGTAGCTACCAGCGGCACGGTGATCAGATGCTTTTTCGCGTCTTCCACGCCTTTGCGGATGGCTTCGGAGATTTCCGCAGCCTTGCCGATGCCGGCGCCGACGCGACCTTTTTCGTCGCCGACGACGACCAGCGCAGCGAAACGGAAGTTGCGGCCGCCCTTAACAACCTTGGTTACACGGTTTACGGCGACAAGCTTCTCTTTAAATTCGCTGACCTGTTCCATGCGTTGCATGCGTTCGTCCTCCTTCTTAGAAATCAAGTCCGGCTTCGCGGGCACCGGCAGCTACTTCCGCAACACGGCCAGTGTATACATAGCCGCCACGGTCAAAAACTACCTTCTTGATGCCCGCGCCCGTCGCACGCTCGGCGATCAGCTTGCCGACGATCTTGGCCGCGCCCTTCTTGTCGACGTCATTGAGCAATTCCTGAATGGCCTTCTCCTTTGTGGAGGCAGCTACCAGGGTAATGCCCTTGGTATCGTCGATCACCTGGGCGTAGATGTTGTTCAGGCTGCGGTACACGCTAAGACGCGGCATATCTGGGGTGCCGCTGACTTTTTTGCGCACGCGCGCATGACGGATAACACGGTCTGCGTTGCGATCACGCGTTTTATACATTTGCGTTCGCTCCCCTTTCGATTATTTGCCGGTCTTGCCTTCCTTGCGACGGATATGCTCATCAGCGTACTTGATGCCTTTGCCCAGATACGGCTCAGGCTTACGGATGGCGCGGATATCGGCTGCAAGGTTGCCTACCTGCTGCTTGTTCATGCCCTTAACCACGATGGTGGTCTGGTTGGGAGTTTCAAAGGTAACATCATCCGGAGCTTCCAGCACCACAGGGTGAGAGAAGCCGATGCTGATGTTGAGTTTCTTGCCATTCTCGGCTTGGGCGCGGTAACCCGTGCCAACCAGTTCCAAGGTTTTGGCAAAACCGTCGGTCACGCCCACAACCATGTTGTTGACGAGGCTGCGGTACAGGCCATGCATGGCCTTGTGCGGCTTCGCCTCAGACGGGCGATGCAGCGTGAGGATGCCATTTTCCTGCTTGAGCGTGATATCGGGGTTCACCGCCTGGGAAAGGGTTCCCTTGGGGCCTTTCACCGTTACGATGTTGCTCTCGTCCACATTGACCGTCACGCCCGCAGGGACTGTGATCGGAAGTTTTCCGATTCGAGACATTGTCTTACACCTCCATTGCGTGTCGGTTACCAGATGTAGGCGAGCACTTCGCCGCCGATCATTTGCTTACGGGCTTCTTTATCCGTCATCAGACCTTTGCTGGTCGAGATGATGGCAATACCCAAACCACCCAAAACCTTGGGCAGTTCCTCGCCCTTCGCGTAAACGCGCAGGCCGGGCTTGGAAATCTTCTTAAGGCCGGCGATCACGGGCTGTTTGCCGCCCACATATTTGAGGATGATCTTAATGCTGCCCTGGGGGCCGTCGTCAATGAAATCAATGGATTTCACGTAACCTTCCGCCAACAGGATCTTGGCGATTGCCTTTTTTGCGTTGCTCGCAGGCAGGACAACCGCGTCGTGCTTAGCCACTTGAGCATTGCGAATGCGGGTCAGCATATCGGCGATGGGATCATTCATTACCATGATATAACCTCCTTCCGTTCTTTCCCGCTTACCAACTGGCCTTGCGGACGCCGGGGATCTGGCCCTTGTAGGCCAGTTCTCTGAAGCAGATGCGGCAGACGCCATACTTGCGCAGCACCGAGTGCGGACGCCCGCACAGGCGGCAACGCGTATAAGCCCGAGTGGAGAACTTGGGGGCTCTTGCCTGCTTGATCTTCATGCTTGTTTTAGCCACAGTTTTAGTCTCCCTTCAAGCTTACTGAATGTAGGGCATCCCGAGGAGGCGGAGCAGTTCCTTGCATTCCTCGTCGGACTTGGCCGAAGTAACAAAGATAATTTCCATGCCGCGAACCTTTTCCACTCGATCGTACTCGATTTCGGGGAAAATCAGCTGATCCCGAAGACCCAGCGCATAGTTGCCGCGGCCGTCGAACGCCTTGTCGCTTACGCCGCGGAAGTCGCGAACGCGAGGCAGGGCGATGTTCACAAGCTTGTCCACGAACTCATCCATGCGGGTGCCGCGAAGGGTGACCTTCGCGCCAACACTCATGCCCTCGCGGACCTTGAAGTTGGCGATGGATTTACGGGCTTTGGTGATCAGAGGCTTCTGACCGCTGATCTGACCCAGTTCCGCAACGGCGATTTCAAGGCTCTTGGGGTTGTCCTTGCAGTCGCCCAAGCCCATGTTGATAACCACTTTGTGCAGCTTGGGAATCTGCATGACGTTTTTGTAGCCGAATTTCTGCTGAAGGGCAGGTACGGCTTCATTCTGGTATTTCTCTTTCAAGCGGGTTGCCATCTAGCCGTACCTCCTTACTCAATCTCCGCGTTGCAACGCTTGCAAACACGGACATTCTTTTTGATTTTCTCGCCCTTTTCGTTCTCAATCTCGGTGGGCTTGTGACCGATGCGGGTAGCTTTGCCACAGTGAGGGCAAATCAGCATCACGTTGGACGCGTCAAGGGCGCGTTCCTTTTGATAAATTCCGCCCGGCTGATCCTGGCGGCGGGATTTGCGATGCTTGCTGACGTAAGCGACGCCCTCCACGATAACCCTACCGGTCTTGGGGAACACGTTCAGAATCTTGCCCTGCTTGCCCTTCATCGTGTCGGGCCCGGAGATGACAACGACCTGATCGTTCTTTTTCACATGAACCTTCGCAATCATTTGTCAATCCTCCATCACAGCACTTCGGGAGCGAGCGAAACAATCTTCATGTATGCCTTTTCGCGCAGCTCACGGGCTACGGGTCCAAAGATACGGGTGCCTTTAGGCATTTTTTCCTCATTGATAAGCACGGCTGCATTGTCGTCGAAACGGATGTAGCTGCCGTCGGGGCGGCGCTTTGCTTTGCGCATGCGCACGATAACGGCCTTCACCACGTCGCCCTTTTTCACGGCACCGCCGGGGGTGGCGCTTTTGACGCTGGCTACGATCACATCGCCGATGGAGCCGTCGCGGCGGAAGGAACCGCCGAGCACGCGGATGCACATGATTTCCTTAGCGCCGGAGTTATCGGCTACTTTAAGTCGCGTTTGCGGCTGGATCATACGGTTTTCCTCCTTGTTGGGATCGGATGGCTGTTACACCTTCCGCATTTTATTTCGGAGCGCCCATCGGCGGCGGTATGTTGCCGACGAGGGCAGTTCGGAGATCGCCGAATCACGTTCTGTTTCGCGCGTCCGCCACAGGCGGCGTTTTGAAAAGCTTACGGATGCGACGCTCCATACTTACTTGGCCTTCTCGACGATCTCCACCAAGCGCCAGTGCTTATCTTTGCTCAACGGACGGGTTTCCATCACTCGTACGGTATCACCGATACCGCAATCGTTGTTCTCGTCGTGAGCCTTCAATTTGCTGGTCTGGTTCATGATCTTGCCGTAAAGCGGATGACGCACGCGCTCTTTGATCTCTACGACGATGGTCTTGTCCATCTTATCGCTCACGACCATACCCACGCGGGTCTTGCGAAGTCCTCTTTGTTCAGACATTGAAGCGGCTGCCTCCTTCATATAGAGTCGAGCTCATTACTGAGCATCTTTCTGTTCAACCTGGCGAAGGGCGGTCAATACTCGGGCAATGTCGCGCTTAACACCCTTGATGACCATCGTGTTTTGCAGTTGACCGGTCGCGAGCTGAAATCGAAGGTTGAACAGCTCAGCCTTAAGTTCCTTGGCTTTGCTCTCAAGCTCAGCCTTGTTTAACAAGAGAAGCTCATTGGCCTTCATTTCGCTTCACCACCCGCTTCGATGTTGTAGTCTTCGCGCTTGACGATTTTCGTCTTGATGGGGAGCTTATGCCCAGCCAAGCGGAGGGACTCCAGAGCCATTTCGTCGCCTACACCCGCCACCTCGAACAATACGCGGCCGGGCTTCACGACGGCAACCCAGTACTCGGGGGAACCTTTGCCGGAGCCCATTCGGGTTTCAGCAGGCTTCTCGGTTACGGGCTTATCAGGGAAAATCTTGATCCAAACCTGACCGCCACGCTTGGTGTAACGGGTCAGTGCGATACGGGCAGCCTCGATCTGCTGGCTGGTAATCCAGGCGGGTTCGAGAGCAACCAAGCCGTACTCACCATAGGCCACGAAGTTGCCGCGATGGGCTTTGCCCTTCATGCGGCCACGGAAAACGCGACGGCGCTTAACTCTTTTAGGCATCAACATAGCTTATTTGCCTCCTTCGGTAGCAGCGGCAACCTGCGCTTTCTTGGGCTTGGGCAGGCGCTGGCCCTTGTAAACCCACACCTTTACGCCCAAGCGGCCGTAAGTGGTCTTAGCTTCGGCGAAACCATAATCGATATCGGCACGAAGCGTTTGCAGGGGGATGGAACCCTCGTGATAGTGCTCGGTGCGAGCGATGTCCGCGCCGCCTAGACGGCCGCCGACGGCACATTTCATGCCCTTCGCGCCGGCTTTCATGGCACGCTGCATGCTCTGCTTCATCGCGCGACGGAAGCTGATGCGCTTCTCCAACTGCTGGGCAATGTTCTCGGCCACCAGCTGCGCGTTGGTTTCGGGGGTTTTGATCTCCATGATGTTTAGATTGGCGGGCTTGCCCAGGAAGGTTTCAATATCCTTCTTGAGGCCTTCGATGCCCGCGCCGCCACGACCGATAATCATACCGGGCTTGGCAGTGAAAATGTTGATGGTGATGCGGTTGGCGCTGCGCTCGATATCAATATGGCTGATACCGGTGGCGTAGTACTTCTCCTTGAGCATCTTGCGAAGTTTGAAATCCTCAACGAGGTTATTCGCAAAATCCTTTTTGCTGGCGTACCAGCGGGTGCTCCAGTTGAAGATTACGCCAACGCGAGCACCATGTGGATTAACTTTCTGACCCATTATGGTACCTCCTTACGTTACTTCTGGTCCAGCACCACGCTGATGTGGCTGGTGCGCTTGAGTACCGGGGACGCGCTGCCACGGGAACGGGCAACGAAGCGCTTGAGCGTGGGGCCGGGGTTGGCGTAGACTTCCGCAACATAGAGGGACTTACGATCCAGCTCGCTGTTATTGACCGCGTTGGCGATGGCGCTGTTAAGCACCTTCAAAACCACGGGAGACGCAGCTTTGGGGGTGAACTGCAGAATCGCCAGAGCGTCGTCCACCTTCTTGCCGCGGATCAGGTCGATTACGATCTTTACCTTGCTGGAAGAGATGCGCACATACTTAGCGTGAGCGGACGGACGAGTGTCACGGGCCGCCATGTGGGCTTGCGCCTTTTTCTGGGTATTGCTTGCCATGTGTTAACTCAACTCCTTCCGCTTATTTGCTGGCGGCGGCTTTTTCGCCGGCGTGTCCGCGGAACGTACGGGTCGGCGCGAACTCGCCCAGTTTATGACCCACCATATCCTCGGTGACATAAACCGGAACGTGCTTGCGGCCGTCATGCACCGCGATGGTGTGGCCCACGAAATCGGGGAAAATGGTGGAGGCGCGAGACCAGGTCTTCACGACCGCCTTCTTATTCACCTTATTCATCTCAACAACGCGCTTGAGCAGCGCGGATTCCACATAGGGTCCCTTTTTAATGGAACGGCTCATGGATAGGTTTCCTCCTTCCTTGGTGGCGTTAGGCTTACTTGCCCGCGCGCTTTAGGATCAGTTTATTGGAGTACTTTTTGTGCTTGCGGGTTTTGAGGCCAATCGCAACCTTGCCCCACGGAGTCATAGGCGCGGGCATACCGACGGGGCTCTTGCCCTCGCCGCCGCCGTGCGGGTGATCGCAGGGGTTCATGACGACGCCGCGGACGGTGGGGCGGATGCCCATGTGACGGGTACGACCCGCTTTACCGACGCGAACGTTCTCGTGATCGGAGTTACCCACGACGCCGATGGTAGCCAGTGCGTTGAGGGCAACCTTGCGCAGTTCGTCAGAGGGCAGACGGATGAGGCCGTAGCCATTTTCCTTCGCCATGAGCTGTGCGCTCATGCCGGCGGAACGAGCCATCTGACCACCGCGGCCGGGCTTGATTTCCACATTGTGGATCAGTGTGCCGACCGGGATTTTTTCGATCGGCAGCGCATTGCCGGGCATAATGTCGGCGGTAGGACCGCTGACAACCTTGTCGCCCACCTTCAGGCCCTGAGGAGCCAGAATGTAGCGCTTTTCGCCATCGGCGTAGATCAGCAGGGCGATGAACGCGCTGCGGTTGGGATCATACTCGATGGAGGCAACTTTGGCGGGAATGTCCAGCTTGTTGCGCTTGAAATCGATGATGCGGTACTTGACCTTGTTGCCGCCGCCCTGATGACGGACGGTGATCTTGCCCTGCTTATTGCGGCCGGCGTTTTTCTTCTTGTACTCCAAGAGCGATTTTTCCGGCGTGGTGGTGGTGATTTCCTCGTACGTCAGCACCGACATAAAGCGGCGAGCGGGCGAGGTCGGCTTATAAACGCGAATCGCCATTGTATCTTGTCCTCCCTGCTTTATTCGGCCATGCCTTCAAAGAACTCGATGGCTTTGGAGTCCTCTTTCAGCGTGACATAGGCCTTCTTGATCTCAGGCGTACGACCCGAGGTTTTGCCCTGGGTCTTAATCTTGCCCATGGTGCGCACGGTGTTAACCTTGTCGACCTTGATGCCCTTGAATACGCTTTCAAGCGCATGTCTGATCTCGGTTTTGTTCGCGTCCGGGCGAACCACGAACACGTAACGCTTGTCGGGGAAGCCTTCGTAGGATTCCTCGGTCAGCACCGGGCGGATGATGATGTCATGCGGGTCTCTCATGCGTAAACCTCCTCTACGCCTTTTAAGGCATCCTGCGTGAGGATGATCTTGCCAGCCTTGAGAATGTCATACACGTTGAGGGTATTGACATAGGAAGTCTGGAGCTTTTCAATGTTGTTGCCGGCGCGCAGAAGCGTTTCGTCCCGGCCGGGCAGCACCAGCAGCGTGGCGTTCTTGAGCTCGAAGCTGCCAAGGAACTTCGCCATCAGCTTGGTTTTGGGTTCGGCCAGCTTGAGAGAGTCGACCACGATGATGTCGCCATCAATCAGCTTGGACGTGAGCGCGCTCTTGAAAGCGAGCTTACGAACTTTGCGGGGAACATTTACGACATAGTCGCGGGGCTTGGGCGCAAACACGACGCCGCCGTGCTTGAACTGGGGGGCGCGGTTGCCATGATGGCGTGCATTACCGGTGCCCTTTTGGCGGTAGATTTTACGGCCGCCGCCACGAACCTCGCCACGGGTAAGCGCGCTTTGGTTGCCCTGGCGCTTGTTGGCCAAAATGGAACGCACGACCAAATGCATGGCGGCAACGTTTACGGTTACGGCGAACAACTCATCGCTGAGTTCCACTTCGCCGATGGGCGTGCCTTCCATGTTATACAGTGGAGTCTTAGGCATGGATGTTTTCCTCCTTCAGTGAAGCTTGGATCAGGCGCCCTTGATGGCATTGCGCACGATGAGCAGGCCACCGTTGGGGCCGGGCACCGCGCCCTTGATGAGGAGCAGGTTGCGCTCGGTATCAATCTTGACGATCTCAAGGTTCTGCACCGTCACGCGCTCCACGCCGTAATGGCCGGGCATGTGCTTGTTCTTGAACACGCGGGCGGGAGAGGTGTTGGCACTCATGGAGCCGACGCCACGATGGAACTTGGAACCGTGAGCCATGGGGCCGGTGTGCTGATTCCAGCGGTAGATAGCACCGGTGAAGCCGCGGCCGCGGGTGAGGCCACACACATCGATTTTCTCGCCAGCTTCAAACTGGGAAACGGTCAGGTCAGTGCCTACTTCCAGCTCGGAAGAATTATCCAGCCGGAGCTCGCGCAGATGACGCGCGGGGGCGATACCCGCCTTTTTGAAGTGACCAGTCAAGGGCTTATTAATCAGTTTCTTGGCACGGTTCTCAGGCAGTGTATCAAACCCGACCTGAACTGCCGCATAGCCATCGCTCTCGACGCTCTTTTTCTGCACTACTTTGCAGGGGCCAGCCTCCACCACGGTCACGGGGACGAGGCGGCCGTCATCGGTGAAGACCTGCGTCATGCCGATCTTCTTGCCTACGATCGCTTTTTTCATGATAGCTTTACCTCCTGCTTAATTGTTCAACTTGATTTCGATCTCGACACCGGCAGGAAGATCGAGCTTCATCATTGCGTCCACGGTGCGCGGGTTGGGGTTAAGGATGTCAATCAGGCGCTTGTGGGTCCGCATTTCGAACTGCTCACGGCTGTCCTTATACTTATGCGGTGCACGAAGAATGGTTACGATCTCCTTCTCGGTAGGAAGGGGGATGGGGCCCGACACACGCGCGCCGGTTCTCTTGGCGGTCTCCACGATCCGCTCGGAGGACTGGTCGATCAGGTTGTGCTCGTATGCCTTGAGCTTGATCCGAATCTTTTGGTTGGCCATTTTTTTACCTCCTTGACTTTCGTCTCAAGTACACCGCTCCGGGCGTGTCCATCGACTGCTTTTCAGTAGGCGAGATTTCTCTCGCCTCTTGCACCTTCCCAAAAGAAGGCCGTGCAGCTCCCGCGCACGCTCGCGGTGTCTTAAGTCCGTCGCCCGATTGTCGGGCTGGTCCGCGATAATTACCCGCCATGGCCATGGCGGCAACTTATCACATCATCCCTCAACAGACAGCTTTGTTAGTATAGCCGAAGCGCATTTAAAATGCAAGAACTTTTTGATATTATTAAAAATTTCCTATGGGATCGAATGCCCTAAGGCCGATCTGTAAGTGTTTCAAGATCGGTATGTTAACACGGCTCCGTGCGTGTCTATTCCTCATCGTTCCAGATTCTACTCCGTTTCACCTTTCATGTAGTACAAACATGAATCGAAACGCTTCTTTCTCGGAAATCTCTTTGAAAAATTCTGAGTTTCTTCTATTTATATTTCCATGATCATGATGAGCGTTTGTTGCTGTTTGTTTCTTATGATCCGATTTTCTATTCCGCAAGCCGTACCTCCGGCGCAAACGTCTTTCCCAGCGTCCTCATCCAATCTGCATACCCTGCGTCGTTAAAGAAATTCACCATATCCTCGTAATTATCGCCAAACATACTTTCAGCGTCGGCAATCTTCGCCCGCACTTCTGTTGGATCGAAAAAGGCATTGGCAACCTGCCCCTCATCCAATCCATTTTGAACATAGTAGGCAAGCAACGCCTCTGAATCGCTTCCCACTTCGGCTACCGCTTCCGGATAGTGCGCAGCGTAATAATCAGCGTTAAACACCAGACCGTAATCCGTACCTTCGAATTCCGCCACACGGTAGGACGGATCTTCAAACAACACAGTCAGTGTGATAGAACCATCCTTCTTATTGCGTGTGAACGGAACAGTAACGCCATTGACCGTAACGCGCAGATCGTCCGAAATTACCACATCCGGTTTAGGCGCAATGGTGATCTCAGCCTTCCAAGTTGCGTAATCCTCCTCTGTCGCTTCTGTCAGAATGGTTTTTTTAATCGTTGCCATGGCAACATTGTTGTGCAGATCATCCATAGAGAGAGTCAGTCCGTCAGCGACATCGGCATAAGGTGCGGCGAGCGTAATATCCACCTGTTTTGCAGGTGCACTTTCCGGCCAGGTCGCCACCTCGTTTTCAAGCCAAGCAATGCGCTGACTAAGAAACGTACGCAGGTTTTCATAGTTTTCTTCATAAGAATCTGCCACCTCTGCGCCAAACAATGAACGGGCGTCCCACAGCACATCGTTCATCCTGCGAGAAGCGCTCTCTTCCTGCCAATACCATGTGAGAGAATGCAGCCACGTGCCGTGCGCATCTTCATCCCCCAACAGGATGTCGCTCACAGCCGGTTCCAGCTTGTCGGTAAAGAATTGCCTGGCCAGCGTTTGAAACCCGGGTATGCAGCAGAAATCATACCCCCATTGATGGGCGTTGTCCGTTAATCCCGTTGCGTCAGTACGGCCTTCTTCATTGAACCGATAGTAACCCTGATCAAAATCCCATACCGGCCCGAAACTGAGCTTTCCACCCCCCTGTGGAAGTGTGAGAAAAGTCGAAGCCGCCCACACGTCAGGGTTTCGTGACAGTTCGTTTGTCCAAAAAAATGGCAGCAGCGAATCCGTATCGAAATAATCCGTCCAAAGTTTGCCTGTCTCCGGACTTTTCCCATAATGGGTCAGCGCGGCGTTGGCATCCTCAAACAGTTCACTTAGGTAGGTAACCATATTTACCGACGCATGTTCCGGGTTTTTCACCGTGAACACCATACCGTTGGTGAGGTTGAAATAAGCCTTTTCATCCGTATAATAACTGGTGTCAAGTTCTAACAGATAACCACCTAAATTGGTCGCGTCAGCATCTTCCACCCCATCCAACGCAACCAGCGTTTGTCCGTATCGGTTGGTTAGGGTGGTTTGAGTCAGGCTATCCAGATCGATGCCCGCCTTTTTATTCAATTTTTCGATAATTTGTTCGTAATCCGTTATATCCACACGTCCCTCGTCCACTTCCACCTTTTCGGAAAGCAGATATAAGCCGCGGTATTCTCCATCATAATATAAATCAACCGGTTGGCAGTGAGGCGCGCTTTCCTGCCCCATTTCCCGCGCAAGATCATACGAAATTCGGTTATGCAGCAGGGTCCCGTCAAACACGTCCGCCATCAACACCCATCGTTTGTTTGCCTCTTGTGGATCACCGGTGTCCAGCAGATCGACTTTCTCCTCTAATTTCACCTGATAAGGTTTCTTGTCAACCTCCAGCTCCGTCTCCGAATCAAGCGGATAATTACCCCATGTGGTATTGCCGCGCCCTCGAATCATCGATAGCTCTCCACTGTGGGTAACACTGCCGTCCGCGCGTAGCAGGGTTATAGAGCCCGTTGTGCTCTTCTCATGCTTTTTACAATCATCCAGCCATGCGCGACCTTCGTTTTCCGGATCGGCACTCGTCAGGTACAATGAGCGAATGTTAGCCGAAAAAAGCAGGCAGAGCGATTGCGTTGTACCATCTTCCGCTATGAGGGTGATCGTATAACGTCCATCCTCAGGTGTATTCGGAAAAAGAGCATTGATATCCACCGCCTCACCGGAGGTAAAGGTTGTCGTATGAGCCGTCTCTCCTGTGACCGTAATTGCCCCCTGTGTATTTATATCCAACGTGAGTTGATCCGCACGCGCCGAGGAGGGCAAAAACAGGTAGGTTATCCCATCCACTTCAGAGGTATGCACAACTGTATCCGCCCCTGCCGATGCCTGATAGGTTATAGTCATGCCCTCTGCAAACGCCACGCCTGAAAAGAGCATGCCAAACAAAAACAGCAGCAGTCCGATCCATCGCTTCAAAATATATACGCCTACCTTGTTCAGGATAGGCTCAAGCGTAACACTTCCGCATGAACTTCAGGTGAACACAGACCGAAGTTGGTGAGAATTCATTGTAACAAAAAAGCCCGCCGAGGAAAACTCCTCGACGGGACATTTGATGATCCTTACCCGAGCACCTTAGCGACAACGCCGGAGCCAACGGTACGGCCGCCTTCGCGGATAGCGAAGCGGAGACCCTGCTCGGCAGCGATAGGCGTAATCAGGTCGATTTCCATGTCGATATGGTCACCG